>OLWE01001245.1_pt1 | contig 10856 bp, 10 predicted proteins | sample 1673591 | NCBI WGS metagenome assembly OLWE01 (sample SAMEA103958116, study PRJEB25191) | human gut metagenome | biome: human-associated habitat [ENVO:00009003]; feature: intestine environment [ENVO:2100002]; material: feces | place: Germany | collected 2013/2015 | reverse complement strand
GACACAACCCGATGTAAATAAAGAACTGAAACAGTTTGGATACTCTATGAATCATGCAGCGATCAGCTCCTGGGAACGCAATGTTACCCAGCCGAACGCCACACAGTTTCTGGCACTCTGCAAGATTCTCGGCATTACAAATATTTACGATGCATTCATCGGCGAATATACGCCGGATAATCCGTTCAGCGAATTAAACGAAGAAGGCATTCAAAAAGCGAAAGAGTACATAGATCTGCTGATCAAATCCGGAGATTATGCCAAAGAAGATACCTCCGTCCTTCCCTCTTACCGGGAAATCAGACTGTTTGATCTTCCTGCGTCTGCCGGAACCGGCGAATTTCTTGACAGCGATAACTTTGATATGATCGAAGTCGGAAACGAAGTCGCACCAGAAGCAGATTTTGGTATCCGAATCCACGGTAACAGTATGGAACCTCGCTATATCAGCAGACAGATTGTGTGGGTACAACAGACGGAAGAATTGGAATCAGGGGAGATCGGTATCTTCTATCTCGACGGCAATGCCTACTGTAAAAAGCTGGATTGTAACAGAGCAGGAACCTTCCTTGTCTCCCTGAATCAGAAATATGCTCCGATCCAGATCACGAAAAATAACAGTTTTAAGATTTTTGGAAAAGTAGTATGCTGATAGTCCTGTTTATAGGACAACATATAGAATATAATAAAGACAGTGTCTGAGTCCGGTCTTTCTTCTTTCCCAACTCAGCACTATTTCACGGAAATGATTTCCACTTATGATCAGTATGGAGGGCGCTATATGGTAACAAACAATATCTCGGAAATACGCAAAGAAAAACATCTCAGTCAGGATGACCTTGCGGTCGCACTCGGCGTGTGCCGCAAGAGCATCTTTAATATTGAGCATAATAATGTAATTCCGAATATTGATACCTGCCTGCGTCTGGCAAAATATCTTGATATGACGGTAGAGGAGTTATTTTCGCTAAAGACCTGGAGACCGTTTCAAGTTTTGTGTAAACTCAAAAAACTGACATAAGATTTTATTGATAGTTATACTAAGAGCAGAGACCAGATTTTGGTTCTCTGCTCTATCTGCATTATACATGTATAAAAATGCACATGTCAAATAGATTTCCCTAGAATTCTGCTTTTTCCAGCCGTTCTTCAAAGTAGATTTCCAGCTGGGCTCGTATCTGGGACCAGTCCCTGCGGCGTCCGGTCCATTTTTTAGTGATGTCCATAGTAGCCAGATAGAGCATTTTTAACAGGCTGTCATCGCTTGGAAATACTGTCTTGCTTTTGGTGACCTTACGCAGCTGCCGGTTGAATCCTTCAATCGCATTGGTTGTATAAATGAGCTTCCGCACTTCATTGGGGTATTTAAAATAAGTGGAAAGTGTAGCCCAGCGTTCGCTCCAGGATTTATAGATCTTCGGATATTTGCTGTTCCATTTTTCACCAAAAGATTCTAATTCCTCCAGGGCTGCAGCTTCATCCGGTGCTGCATAGACCATTTTTAAATCTGCCATAAGTTTTTTCAGATCTTTATAGGATACATAATTCGTGGTATTCCGGATCTGGTGGATGATACACTGCTGGATCTCGGTCTTTGGATAAACAGCTTCGATTGCCTGTGGAAATCCGTTCAGTCCATCCACACAAGCGATCAGAATGTCCTGCACACCACGGTTTTTCAATCCGTTAATAATAGACAGCCAGAATTTCGCACCTTCATTTTCCCCAACATACATGCCGATCACATCCTTTTTCCCATCCATATCGATCCCAAGGGCAATGTATACCGCACGTTTCACAATACGCCCTTCGCTGCGGACGTGGTAGTGGATCGCATCCATGTAAACAACAGCATATATCTCCTGTAGTGGACGCTCCTGCCATTCCTTTACAAGTGGCATTATTTTATCGGTAATACGGCTGATCGTGCTGTCTGAAATATCCAGATCATAAAGCTCTTTTAAGTGTGCTTCAATGTCTCCCGTGGTCATTCCTTTTGCATACATAGATATGATCTTTTCTTCCATGTCCTGAGTGACCGTATTCTGATATTTTGGTATCAGCTGCGGTTCATACTCCCCTTTGCGGTCCCTGGGTATTGCAATGTCCATATCCCCATAACTGGTACGCATTGTTTTCCTGGAATGTCCATTCCGGCTGTTATCGGTCTCTTTATTGCGGTAATCGTATTTGGAATACCCCAGTTCCTCATTAAGTTCTTCGTCAAGAACTCCTTCCAATAAAACAGACATCATATCCCGCATGATGGAGTTAACATCGTTTCCGCTTTTGATACTGATATCATTCTCCTTGAGATATCCCTGCATCATTTCGCGCATTGCTGCTTTTTGTGGTGAATCACTTTTTCTTCTTGCCATAATAAAAACCTCCAAACTGAGTAATGTTATCTTACATCAGTTTGAAGGTTTACACAAACTTTGGGACACTCCCATATTTCTATACGAAATCGGGGTCTAAGGGGCGCCCCCCTTACAAGATATGTGCATGGATGTGGACACATCATGCGTATCTTGCAGGGCTTGAATGAGAAGACAAAATGTATATTTTATGGTCATTAGATGCACATCAAAAACGGCTAAAAACAGCTAAATATCAAGCAAAAACAGTACGTTTGGACAAAATGTCCAGACGTGATGAGGTTAGTCAGGACAAAAAATTACGTTTGGACAAAATGTCCAAACAGGGGTCCAGACAGGAAGGGGTGAAATTGTGAATGACATGAAAACAGAAATGCTTCGGGTACGAATGACGCCGGAAGAAAAGGCGGCATTACACAGGCAGGCAAGTTTGCATCGGAAGAGTATGAGTGAATATATCCGAAATGTAGCTAAGTGTCCACCGGATGTGACCAGGGATGAGTTTGATGCTTCTATCGTAAGGATGATTTATGAGATTAACAAGATTGGAGTTAATATCAATCAGATTGCGAAAAAATATAACGAACATCAATACGTGGAACCCAGTGCAGATTTGTTGGATAAGTTAGATGAAGTGTATGCCATGATGAAAAGTACCATACAGATTATGAAGGGTGGAAAAGATGTCACTGATTATTAAAATGGATGCCATTAAGACAGAGGAACATTTACGGAAATCCATCCCTTACATCATGAATGAAAAAAAGACAGGTGGATTGTGTTTTAGCAATTCCGGTATTACTTCGGAGCAGATTGTGGATACATTTTTTCTGACAAAACAAATACATCCAACACTCGGAACGAGACAAGGGTATCATTTCAAATTTTCCTTTTCCAAAGATGAGACGATAGAAGGGGAGCAGGCATTATTATTTATAAAGGACTGGGTGGATGAATATCTGACAGAGAATTATGATTATGCCTGTTCTGTCCACAAAGACCGGGAGCATATGCATATGCATCTGGTGTTTAATTCCGTAAGCAGAAATGGCGGAAAGTATCGTTATGAAAAGGGCGATTGGGAGAATGTTATTCGACCGCTGACAAACCGTCTGGCTCAGAAATATCATACAGGACCACTAAAAGAAAAGAATCCGGCGCTGGATTACTCGACAGATTACGACAAGAAAAAGGAAAATATGACAGGCAGAGAACGTGTGGAAAGAGATATGGATGAATGTATTTTGCTAAGTAAGTCTTATGCGGATTTTAAGAACAGAATGGTAAGAGATTTCTATTACCGGCTGCGGGAAGGGGTATCAAGGGAGCATGGTGTATATCTTGCCCTTACACCGCCGGGCAGAGGAAAAGCCATTCGGACATATCGTTTGAGTGATGGATACATGCCGGTAGATATTGACCGGCGTATTAACGCAAAGGAAGAAAAAACGTTGTCACAAAAAAGTGTTAAGAGAACAAAAACTGCTTCCAAACTGGACTGGGCAATGAGCCGCAACTATCAGTTTGTTCCGTATAAAGAAATGTCAGATTATCAGAAAGCCATGGTCCGACAGGTGCTAGAAGCAAGACGGTTGTATCGAAGAACCGGAACACCGCTCTATCTGCATGAGCAGAGTGTTCGTGTCGTGCAGCGGATGAAAAAGGATACCAAGCAATGTGGCATTTATATCAAACGAAAAGAAGTAAGAAGTACGCAAAAAGAACTGGAGAAAGTGATGAAGCAAAGCAGGAGGAATAAAACGTTATGACAGAAGAACAGATGAGTATGATGAAAAAACTGATAAAAAAACATGGGATTGGGGCAACCGATGGAGAGTGGTTGTTAGTTTATCTGGGAGTTCGATATGGATTGTTGGAACAACAGGTTGATGAATATTTAACACTGGATACCACAGAGTTATTGATAAAGCATGAAAAAATGCTGTGTATCATTTTTGGAGTGGATGTGGCACCGGATAGTAAGATTCCTTTGATTGAAAATCCGGTGGAGAGATTGCAGATGATTTTTAAGGAACATTTTTATAAAAAGGAGTCTGAAAGCGGATATGAAAAAGTGATGCAGTATATTATCAAAGATACTGCTCTTTCTGCAGCGCAGATCGAGCAGTTAAGGAAGGCGGTAGAAGCCAAAATGCCGTCGGAGGATGTTCTTGAAATGGCACAGAATCGAAAAGATGTGATGGAGATTCGACGCTGTATTGAATTTTATGAAATGATGAGGCAAAAAGAGGAATCGAAGGATAAATCCAAGAAAAGCAGGAGGGATAGCCGATGAGTGAAGAATTACAATCATTAGTACAAATCATAGAATTATACGGGAAAGGACTGGGAGGACTGGGACGGGCATTGCGATTTTCCGCAAAGGGAGCAGCAAAAGGAGTAGAGATTGCCCAGGTGAAGCGTTTACAACACCGCATGAAACTTCATTATGCCAGTGAGGGAACACATAACACGATGAAACTGTGTGATTTGGAAAAGATGACAGGTGGCAGATATGTGATTCTCAACATTCCTATCGAGGGAGAAAAAGAACTGATACCGTTTTATGACCGACTAAAGAAGATGCGGGTTTCTTTTGCGGAGCTGCCGGATTTGAAACTGGGGGATGGTTATACCCAGATTGCTTATAATCCGGATGATGTGGAAAATGTCAGGTTAGTGATTGATTATTACAAAAAGAAATTGAGGGAAACACCAAAGGATATCGGCATTGATGAGTATATGGCAATGGCTGGGCCGGATGGCAGGGATTATCTGGATGAACTTGCCGTCAAAGGATATGAAGGCATGATGCATGTGGAGCAGTTGGAGGAGATTCAAAATAGAATCAACGATAAGGATTATCTGCCAATCAGTATCAATATTGAATCTTTACTTTTACGGGAGGAAAAAGATGCTTACATCTTTCGGGTTCCCCGTGGAAGAACAAGAGAAGTATCCTCCCGTGCAATTCGGGTCAAAAAAGAAGATTGTATTCTTTTGGATGAGGGGCAGACGGTGATTACCTGCCTTGACAGACAAGAGGATATTTTCGGATATGCTCTTGATAACAGAGAAAATCCGGATTTTTCTGAAGCGGTAAAACTGGATGTGAAGGAGCTGGAAAAGGCATTTGCCCCTGTGGGAGAAGAACGAGTGGAACTGATTGGTAAATTAAAACCGGAGTATGCGGGGATATTTCCATCTTTTAATCAGGGGCAGGAGAATGGGAAACCATCTTTTGCCCCTGATTCTATAGCTGAGAAATCCATGGAAAAAGTGCTGTCCATGGAGGCAATGAAAGAAAAGTACCAAAGTACAGAGTACATTCCGGTTACTTTTGATATGGATACTCAGATGGTGGCAGAGTCAAAAAACATTTATGTGACTCATCTTCCGAAGGAACAGCAGGAATCGCCGGATATTTTGCGTTGCATCTGTCTGGACAAGTCAGATACAAAACTATCTGAGGATGGAAAACGACTCCATGCGTATCTGAAACGTTCGGAATCCTCAGAAATCACAGAGTATAGTCTGGATGGGAAGGCACTTCGTACTTATGCTAAGAAAAATGAAGAGATTGCCACAGAGTGTTTGAAACATCAGAGAAGTCGTTGGAGAAGTAATGACCCGTCACTTGAGAAAATATTACTACAAAAAGCTTCTAAACCAACAGGAAAGAAAAGGTAGGGATGAATCAATGAGAAAGAAAAAGGAAAAAAGCCGTGCAACGTATGTTGCCGGGGATGCCAAAAAGAGAAGATTGCGGATGTTAATAAAAGTGTGTGTGGTTTTGTTACTGCCCACACTTTATTTTTTTTATAGCCTGAGCGGATTGTATATCATGGATGTAGAACTGACAAACCTGAAAAAGCAAATCTTATGGTGTGTTCTTCATCCGCTGCGGGTGTATAACGATAAAAGTCTGAGTATGGTTCTGGTAGGAGGATTGTTGTGGATGATATTAAGTTTTTCTGCTTATAACCGCATGGATCATAATCGGATGCCTGGAAATGAGTTTGGTTCGGCAAAATGGGGAGAAGTTCGTGACTTCAATGAAAAATATGCGGCTAAGGATACCGGGAAAACTTCGGAGTTGTCTGCGGAGAATAAGGTACTGTCGCAAAATGTACGGTTTCGTTATGACTCCGATACACTGCGAAACAATAATGTTTTCGTGGTTGGCGGTAGTGGTGCCGGAAAGACTGCATTCTTTTTGACACCGAATTTGATGTCTTTGCATGACTGTAACGTGTATACCGACCCGAAGGGGGGACTGGCGGAAGAACTGGGAGCCTGGCTCTCTAAACAGAAAGACACTAGGGTATATACGCTTAATCTATGCGAAATGGACAAAAGCATGCACTTTAATCCATTTCCCTATATACGGAATAAGAGCGATATTACAAAACTGGTTACGAACCTGATTCAGAATACCAATTCCCCTAATATTAAAAACTCAAGTGCAGACCCCTTTTGGGAAAAAGCCGAAAAAATGTTTTTAGAGAGCCTGTTTCTGTATGTTTGGATGGAGTGCCCGAAGGCTTATTTTAATACAGAAAAAGGGAAAGTAGAGTTGCTGCAGCAAAACTGGAAATCCATTCTTTTTTTATTGGATGAGGCGCAGTTTTTAGATAATGACACATCCCCCAAACTGGATGAGCGTATGAACGAACTTGCCAGAAAGAAACCAGACCATCCGGCAGTGAAAGCATACCAGAGATACCGTGGCGGCCCGGATGATACAATTCGTTCCGTCATTATGACAGTAAATGCCAGGATGCAGCCTTTTGATAATGAGGAACTTCTTGAAATCTTTTCTTCTAACGACATTCCATTGGACGAGTTTGGTACCGGGATAGATGGAGATGGAAAGACAAAGAGCAATCTGTTCATTATTATTCCGGACGATGACGATACCTTTAATTTTGTGCCGGGAATGGTATATACCATGCTCTTTCAGGAATTATACCGGCAGGCAAGATTCTTTGGTGGGAAACTTCCGATGGATGTAGGCTTTTGGTTAGACGAGATGGCGAATATTAAAATGCCCAATAATTTTGACAAAATACTGGCAACCTGTCGAAGCAGGGGCGTGTACTGTGTACCGATTTTGCAGTCACTGGCACAGTTAAAGACCTTGTTTGCCGATGGGGCATGGGAGGGTATCGTTGGTAACTGCGATACTTTTATTTATCTGGGTGGAAATGAAGCCAGCACCTATGAATATGTCTCGAAGTTACTTGGAAAGTGGACGATTGATAAACGAACCAGCGGAGAGAGTAAAGGTTCCAGTGGTTCCTATAGTGAGAACTATGATGTTCTGGGCAGAGAATTGATGTTAGAGTACGAAATCCGTCTGTTGCCGGATGATGAATGCATTATCTTTGTGCGTGGAGAAAATCCAATCCGGGATAAGAAGTGGTTCCCATGGGAACACGAAAAATATCTGGAAGCACGGAAATGTGGAGCATTTGTTCCGGCGGAGCAGAAAAAGATACAGGAAAAACAGATGGAGGAATGCCAGTTTGTAGGTGATGCATCGCTAGCGTACCTGAAGAAACAAAAGGATAAGAGCGAAAATATCCAAATCTATGGGATGGATGCGTTTGCGTTTATGATGATGGATTTGGATGGGATGGGACGAAAGATACATCCGGTTCCGGATGAAAAGAAGTCTGCACCAACCATTACTGCAGATATGATACAAACGGCAATTGAAGTGGAAAAGCGGCAAGATGAAGAAGAACAGAAAACACGGTATCTTGAAAACTTTGGAAAAATGTCCTTGCTAGACATCTACTCTTCGGATATGACAGGTTCTATTCGGAGAGCTGTGATAAAGGAACTACTTCAGGTAGGGGCGAGTGATGAGGTGATAAAAGATATTGTTCATCCAAAGTTTTCAGAGGACCAGGTGATTCAGAAAAAGAAGATGTGGATGGAGATGAGGGGTGGTTTGTAAAGCGAAGGGGTGTGTCGTCCAGGCGGGCGGGATGCCCTTTTTGTTTGGAAGAGAAGAGTGAACTTGAACTATAAGATTGGAATTGAAGATATTAGAAATGTGTTGTGATAGGCCCCTAAAGTGGTAAAATTATCTTAAGCAGATTAGTAGAATATACTGTTGTAAATTGATTACAGATATGATTAAGAAAGAGGAGAACAATGCGGTAGTAAGACAGTATGATGTGGAAACATTATCGTTGGAACTGACACGTAAAAAGCAGGAGTACAACGACATTATGAGTGGAGTGTCCACAGGAACCACAAAGGATACTAAAGTAAACATGCCACTCCCGGCACGTAAGGCGGATGCAGATGAACAGTGAAAAAATTACATATGAAGAAATAAAATATGTTAAACTCGTATCTGTGGGAAGTGTGAATCCCAATAATCCCCTATCTGACAATTCGAGGGAAAAGCAGGTGGAACTCTTAAACCGGTGTCTGAATGATTATCCAAAGGGAATAATTATTGGAAAGGATACAACCATTGGCAGATATGTAATCGGTGAACATGAACTCTCAATGGAAAAGGTCACATATCATATAGGTTTTTCCAGAAAGCCGGGCTGGTTGGAGGAAGATAGTGGTAGCATAAATTAGTTAAACCATCAGGCGTATTTTAGAACAGCTTTCTGAGTACGCCTGATATTATATAAATGAAAAAATCTTTGTGCTTCAGTCAGAAAGGTATGAGAATGATGCAGATAACAATGCGGAAAGATTTATGGTGTATGTTATGATTGTCATTTCCCGTGTCGAAAGGAGACGGAAATGGAAAATAGACTTACAGCATATGAAACATTCCAGCGTACAAATCAAGGAGAGGGCAGAGCAGACGCAGGAACAGAGAGAACATTCCCCGGTGGAATATGCACAGGGGAGGATAGCGGACAATGCGGAACGGGTTTCCCGTGGTGCTGCGGCACAGGTCAAAAACCAGAGTGGGAAAGCTGTAAAGCATGTAAAGGAAAAACAGCGGCTAAAAAGAGAGGAAAAACAGATACGGAAAGAATTAAGAGAGGGACGCATTCCGGAACAGGGAGAGCGTCCTTCTTTTTCTCCGTCAGGCGGAGAAAAAGGTTACCAGCCGAAAGAGCAGATGATAAAAACAGCACAGTCGCAGGCGGCACGGAAAAGGGCTGCCGAAAACAGCCGAAAGCATCTTCAGAAAAAGACAGCACAGATTGTCCGTACAGTGGAACGGAGAGAAAGAGATATTAAAACTACCCATCGGGCAGAAAAGGCGGTCAAGTCTGTCGGAAAAGGCAGCGTGAAAACAGCAGGGCATTCCGTGAAGACAGCGGAGCAGACCGCCAGAACTACGGTAAAAACCACGGAACAGGCGGCAAAGAACGCATACAGGGCAGCGAAAGCATCACGGAAGGCGGCTGAGAAATCAGCAAAGACAGCCGGAAAAGCAACGGAAAAAACGGTCAAAGCTGTAGCGAAGACTACAGTTTCTGTAGCAAAAGCAATAATTGCGGGGACAAAGGCATTGCTGACCGCTATTGCAGCGGGCGGGTGGATTGCCATATTGGTTTTGATTGTTGTATTACTTTTCGGTGCTGCCCTTTCCATGACGGGGGGCGACAATTCCAGCACTGTCAGCCCGATCAGTGCCGAGGTACAGGTATATGAGCCTCTCATCCGGAAATATGCAAAACAATATGGGATCGGGGAATATGTGGAGTTAATCAAGGCGGTCATGATGCAGGAGTCCGGCGGGCAGGGGAATGATCCGATGCAGAGTTCCGAGAGCAGTTTTAACACAAAGTACCCGAAAAAAGCGAATGGCATAACGAATCCGGAATATTCCATTGAGTGCGGTGTGCAGGAGATAAAAAGCTGCCTTGCTGGTGCGGAAGTGAAAAGCCCCGTAGATATGGATCAAATCAAACTTGCCTTGCAGGGTTATAACTATGGGAATGGATACATTCCGTGGGCAAAAGAAACTTATGGCGGGTATACGCTGGCAAATGCGGTAGAATTTTCAGACAAGATGGCAAAAGAAAAGGGATGGGAAAGCTATGGGGATAAGCAGTATGTCCCTCATGTTCTGCGGTATTATTCATTGGGGCGTATTCCAAACGGGACAGGAAATCAGGTGATCGTGCAGGTGGCATTGGCACAGGAGGGCAATGGAGGCGACATCTACTGGCGTTGGTATGGATTTGGCAGCCGGGTGTCATGGTGTGCCTGTTTCGTATCGTGGTGCGGGGAGCAGTGCGGTTATATTGAGAGTGGTGCCATGCCGAAATTTTCCCTCTGTTCGGATGGTGCAAAGTGGTTCCAGAGTAAAGGACAGTTTAAGGATGGAAGTTATGTTCCGGCAGCGGGGGATATTATTTTCTTTGACTGGGAAGATGACGGAAGCATTGACCATGTAGGTATTGTGGAAAGCGTGGGGAAAGGTAATGTGAATACTGTTGAGGGGAACAGCGGGGATAAAGTAAAACGGTGTAGCTATCCGAT
>OLWE01001238.1_pt1 | contig 10904 bp, 10 predicted proteins | sample 1673591 | NCBI WGS metagenome assembly OLWE01 (sample SAMEA103958116, study PRJEB25191) | human gut metagenome | biome: human-associated habitat [ENVO:00009003]; feature: intestine environment [ENVO:2100002]; material: feces | place: Germany | collected 2013/2015 | reverse complement strand
TGGCGGCGGCACTGGGTATCAAGCATTATTTGCAGCAAAGTGGTGCCCCTGGTACGGTAGTATTGTATGGCTGCCCCGGCGAAGAAGGCGGCGCGGCCAAAGCCTTTATGGCGCGGGAAAAGCTGTGGTACGGCTTAGATGCTGCTCTGACCTGGCACCCCGATGACTGCAACGAGGCCGCGACCGGCTCCAGCAATGCCTGCATTCAGGTGCAGTATATTTTCCACGGGGTGGCCGCCCATGCGGCCGGGAACCCGGAGCGGGGCCGCAGTGCCTTGGATGCGGTAACATTGATGAATGTGGGGGTGCAGTTCCTGCGGGAGCACATGGAACCGCAGGCCCGCATCCACTATGCCGTGACCGATGGCGGCGGCTGCAGCCCCAATGTGGTGCAGTCCAAAGCATCGGTATTGTATATGGTGCGCTCCCCGCAGGTAAAAAAGGCGGTGGAGCTACAAAAACGGGTGGATGATATCGCTGCCGGAGCTGCCCTGATGACCGGCACCACCTGCGAACGGAAGTTCATTGATGGCGTGGCGGAGACCATCCCCAACCATGTGCTGGAAGCTCTGCTGTATCAGAATTTTGCCGAAGTGGGCGTGCCCCAACATACCTCGCAGGAAATGACTTTTGCCGCTGAGCTTGCCGCAACCTATGATGCTGGCGGCCATATCCCGGGCAGCGGCAGCGAAAATGCCGATTATGCCGCCCGGGTAAAAACGCTCCTGCCCGGTACCGCTATGAATGATGTGCTGCTTCCGCTTTTCACCGGGGAAGCCTTTTGCCCTGGCTCTACCGATGTGGGGGATGTCAGCTGGCAGTGCCCCACGGCGCAGCTGCATGTGGCATCTTGGCCCAATGGCTGTCCTGGCCACAGCTGGCAGAATGTTTCCTGCGGAAAAACATCCATCGGGCATAAGGCGGCAATCACCGCCGGTAAGGTGCTGTGCGCCGCAGCCATTGATCTGCTGGAACAGCCGGAGCTGATTGCTGCAGCCAAAACGGAATTTGCGGGGCGTACCGCGGAAAGCTATACCTGTCCCATCCCGCCGGAAGCCGTGCCTACCATCCCGGATTGATTGTGGAACTTTTCGGCTTTCTGCAAACCGAAACATTGGGCCGCAGGCCAAACCGTCCTTCGGACGGTTTCAGCGGTCTGCGACCGCTGGCCCGCCTTCGGCGGGCGGCCTGCGGCCCGTTCTCTCCCACTGAACAAAGCGCAAAAAGAAAAAGCATACCTTCCCCACCATGGGGTAAGGTGTGCTTTTGTTTTATATTATAAGCTTTCCGGGTCAATACCGAACTTATCCCGCAGGAAGTGTTGGTATTCTGGGTGATCCTCCGCCTGGCGATACTCTTCCCGTACCGTCCGCCGGAGCCAGTCTGCTTCTCTTTCAGTCATTTCTTCGTAGCGGCGCAGTACCAGCAATCCCTCTTGCTCCGCCTGCAAAATGGCTTCCCACGCATCCGGGATAAATTCACAGCCTGTCGCTTCCACCGCCCCGCGGGATGTTACGGTATCGGGGATAGGAACAGGATGCCCCCGCCGGATCACCTTTTCTGCCGTATAGATGTAACCGGAAACGCCTCGATAGGTTTCTTCCAATGCGTTTGGGTAGTATTCCTCCAGCCGCTGCCTGCCATCATCGGTAAAGCCGTAGGGCCCCCACTTTTTCCATGGACCGTTGTATGCAAAGCCAGTTTCCCGGCAGTACTTTTCCACGGCGTTGGAAAGGTAAACAAAGGTGTTTTCTCGTTTTTGCGAAAAGTACAGCAGTGGGATGCCATGGTTGGAAATGTGTGGCCGCAGCTCGGTCAGCCCGCCAATGGGCGAAGCGTGATACAGCATGGTTCCTCCTTATCCCTGTCGCTGCCCGCGGAAAAAATCCGAAAGCAGAGCGGAGCATTCCTCCGCTAGTATACCGGCGGTCAGCCGAGGGGCGGCCCCCAGGTCAAGGTGTGCAAGATTTAACCGGGAGCCAAGGCAGCCGTATTGTGGGTCGGCGGCACCATACACCACCTGCCCCACCCGCGCATTCAGGATCACTCCACTGCACATGGGGCAGGGTTCCAGTGTGACATACAGGGTGCAGTTATCCAGCCGCCAGTCCCCACGGGCCTGGCAGGCCATCTCTATGGCACGCACCTCGGCGTGTCCCAGTGGAGAATGGGTCACTTCCCGGTCATTGCGGGCAGCGGCCAGTACTGTATTGCCACACACCACCACCGCACCTACTGGGATCTCTCCGGCAGCGGCGGCTTTTTTTGCCTCTATTAGGGCCAGGCGCATGTACTTTTCGTGGTCCATCCTTTGGCTCCCTTCAACAGGATTATTGGGGAGAGAGCACATGGGTCTCTGTGGGGTCCTACCCAGCTCTCCGTACGAATCTAAACAGCAGGGAACAGTGCGTTCCCCAACAGCAATAACAGCGCCAACACCAGCGGCAGCGATACCCCCAGCCGGGGGTTCCCGCGTGCCGGAGCCCATCGGGGCATCCTGCGCAGACGGAGCAGCGCAATGCCGCCTAAAATCAGCAGTCCAACCGGCAGTAGAATGGCTGTGAGCGGTGAGGGAAAATAAGTGGTCACCCATGCGATGATATTATTACACAGGTGGATCAAGATAGCCCAGCGCAGCGTTCCGGTATAAAAGGTCACGATCCCCAGCGCCAATCCGGCTGCCAGTGCGGGCAGCCATTGGGAAAGGCTGCCGTGTGCCCCCATAAATAACAGTGCGGAGAGCCATATCGCCAGCTTTTCCCCGGCCGGGCGCAGCGCGTGCAGCACTGCCCCGCGGAACAGCAGCTCCTCCATCACCGCCGGCAGTAGAACGGATCCAATCATCGAAAAAATGATCGCTAGGGGTTCTTCCGGTAGCGGCGTGGGGGTGGACATCCCGGATCCGGTCAGCATATTTTGCAGTAACAGGGTAAGAAAGTTAGCCCCCAGTAATACCGCCAACCCGGCAGGCACCACCAGCCATAGGCTGCCGTTTTGCCCTTCTCGCAGTGGGCATGGCTGGGCGGCAGAGCGCCGCAGCAGCTCTATGGTTACCACCAGCGGGATTCCCAGCATGAGAAATTGCAGCACCAGCCCTATTCCCTCCGCAGCAGTTTCCGTCAGCAGGGATAGCCACTCCTGCCGCAGCCACGCATTGGCCCGCATGGTCAGCCACAGCGTCAGCATTCCGCCGCCGACGGCTGCGCTCCCGCTGCGGTATCGCTTATCCTGCGGCACGGGCGCCGCCCCCTTCCTTGCATGCTTCCCTTTCCATAAAAACTGGCGCCCTCCCTGCCATAGGGGGCGAGCGCCGGCGCTTCCTCAAACATTAAAGCGGAACAGCACCACATCGCCGTCCTGCATCACATATTCCTTGCCCTCACTGCGGATGAGCCCTTTCTCCTTGGCCGCCTGCAGGGAGCCGCACGCGATCAGAGTTTCGTAGGGAACAACCTCCGCCCGAATGAACCCGCGCTCAAAGTCGCTGTGGATCTTACCGGCTGCCTGCGGGGCCTTTGTGCCTTTGGTGATCGTCCACGCGCGCACCTCCGGTTTGCCGGCGGTGAGGAAGCTGATCAATCCCAAAAGATCATAGCCGGCGGTCACCAACCGGTCCAGGCCGGATTGATGCAGCCCCAGCTCCTCCAGGAACATCTGCCGGTCCTCCGGCTCCATTTGGGAAAGCTCCTCCTCGATCTTGCCGCAGATGGGCACCACACGGCTGCCCTCCGCCTCGGCTATCTCCAGCACCTGCCGGTAAAGCGGGTTCTCATTCAGGTCGCCCGCAAAATCGGCTTCGCTGAGGTTTGCCACATAGATGACCGGCTTATTGGAAAGCAGCGGGCAATCGGCGATCAGCTCCTTTTCCTCCTCGGTGCAGGGGAAGTTGCGGGCAGATTTGCCCTCGCCCAGCCACTCGTTCAGCCGTTCGAAGAGCGCTGCCTCGGCCAGCGGCTTTTTGTCGCCGCCCTTGGCTGCCTTTTTGCAGCGGTCGATCCGCCGTTCCACCAGGTCAATGTCGGAGAGCACCAGCTCCAGGTTGATGGTCTCAATATCCCGCGCCGGGCCAATCTCGCCGCTGACATGGATGATCTCGCCGTCATTAAAGCAGCGCACCACATGGATGATGGCATCCACCTCGCGAATATGGGAAAGGAACTTGTTGCCCAGGCCCTCGCCCTGGGAGGCCCCCTTCACCAGCCCCGCGATATCCACGAACTCGATGACCGCGGGAGTCACCTTATCGGGGGAGTACATCTCACACAGCTTATCCAGCCGGGGATCCGGTACCGGCACGATGCCCACATTCGGTTCGATGGTGCAGAAGGGATAGTTGGCAGCCCCAGCGCTGCCGCCGGTCAGGGCGTTGAATATGGTGCTCTTGCCAACATTCGGCAAGCCGACAATACCTAATTTCATATATCTCTACATCTCCTTAAAAAATCTTTGTTTTATGGGGTTTTGCGGCTTTTTTGGGCTTATGCCATTTTTACGCCATTTCCTCATTTGGATTTATAGGATTTCATCAGTCTATACTACAAAATTATAACAGATAGATTCTTTTCCCTCAAGGTGTTTTTTTAGAATTTTGTGGTCATATGATCTATCATTATACTGTATCCTAAGTCAAAACAGGAGGACACCCATTGGGTATCCTCCCGCCTCAAATATCTATTGGGTTTTCATCGCCTGGTCATGATATAACGGTCTTTATACTCCAACACGGCTATTTCTCCGTATATTATACCAAGTGCCGCTTCTATCGTCGCACGGTCGGTATTTCTCATATCAATTTCGGTCACTATGGCGCCGTCTTGCATCAGCAGCAGGCGGTCGCAGTAGCTTAGGGCAAAGTTGGGGTCATGCAGGGTGATAAGCCCCGCCTGCTGCCGCTCATGCAGCACCTCTCTTATTTTCCCCAGCACCATATGCCGGTTGACAAAATCCAATGCACTGTCCGGCTCGTCCATCAGCATCACCGGCGTATCCTGCGAAAGGGCGCGCGCCAGTATCACCAGCTGCTTCTGCCCCTCGCTTAAAGTGGCATAGTCCCGCCCCGCCAGCTCTGCCAGTCCCAGATGGGTCAGATGCTCCATGGCAATTCGGCGGTGTGCCTCCCCGGGGGAATCTAAAAGGCGCAGTCGGGCGTTGAAACCCATCAGGACGACCTCCAGCACGGTTTTACCCATGATAGGGCTGCCCCGCTGCGGGATATAGCTCATCAGGCGGGCGCGGCTTTTTTCGTCCAGATGGGTGGTTTCGGTCTCCCCCACCATACAACGGCCCTCTTTCATCGGCAGCAGACCGCAGGCGGCGCGCAGCAGAGTGGTCTTGCCACAGCCGTTCAGCCCCAGCAGCGCGCAGAATTCCCCGCCTTCTACCGCAAGGGAAGCGCCGCGGACAATTTCCCTGCTGCCATATCCGGTGTGGATATTCCGCAAAGAAAGCAATGCACTCATACCTTGCCCTCCTTGCGCTTACACATAAAGTACACCAGCACCGGCACACCAATAATGGTAGTAAGAATACTGATGGGCAGCCCACCGGCATACAGGCTGCGGGCAAAAATATCTGCCACCAGCATTACGGCAGCGCCCACCATGGCGGAAAGCACCATAGTATCGGTATTTTCCCGTTTTATCATCATGCGCGCGATGTGTGGGGCGATGAGCCCGATAAAGGAAATCAGCCCCGTAATGCTGACGATTGAGGCGACCAGCAGGGTAGAAAGGGTAAGCACCGTCAGCCTTACCCGATACAGCCGCACTCCCAGTGTTCGGCATTCCTCTTCATTCAAAGAGAGAAGCCCCACCTGACGGTGCAGCAAAAACAGCCCCACAAAACCGATCAGCCAGAACGGCAGGATAGAAAGCACCTTGGAGGCGGTAACGCCCGCAAAGGAGCCCATTGTCCAATATTCAATGGCGGCCAGGTTGGATTCGCTGTCGGCATAGTACTTGGCGACCGCCGAGATAACGATACCCGCCAGCACATAGGTGGCGGTGGTATTGGCACGGGTCGCCCGCACCAACAGCATCACAAATGCCACGGCAAGCAGCCCGCCCGCGAAGGCGCCCAACGCAATGCCGCCCACGCCGATGCCGACACTGACGATGGCAATGGCGGCGCCCAGATTGGCACCGCTGGAAACACCAATGATATCGGGGGACGCCAACGGATTGCGAAAGATCATCTGATAAACGGAGCCGGCAACGCCCAGCCCCGCGCCAGCCATCACACCCATGCAGGTACGGGGCAACCGCAGCGTGAAAAAGACCTTGCGGGTCATGACGCCGACCTCCCCACCGGTCAGGATAGAAATGATCTCCCGTATCGAAATGGGGTAATTGCCGATGCAGATGGAGGCAATAAAGCCCACGGCAATGCACGCCCCTACCAGCCAGTAGGAGCGGATCACGGGTTTTCGGTTTTGCAGCATGGTTTCCTGCATGTTATTTCCCTCTAATTCCACAGTGGACTTATTGTACCGCATACGCCGTTAAAAAGCAAACAACGGGCAGAAAAAACGGGATACCGCACGCAGCAGTATCCCGTAGGTCATTCCAAAGAGGAATCAGGCTGCCTGATCCAACGCAACATGGAAGCCGTAGAAGGTGGAGTAGAACTCATCGGCATCTGCGGCAAACTGCTCGGCGGTGTACAGCTCGGGGTGCAGGGTATGCAGCATCCACAGGGTACCCAGGATACCGGAGGGAACGGGGGAATCCCAAGCCTCAAAGCCGACAGGCATCTGATAAACGGCGCCGTTCTTCACGGCGGTCACATCGGCAAAGGTGGCGTTGTTCAGCACATCCTCTGCGGTGTAGTCAGGACTGCTTACGGCAAAGTTATCGGTGGGGATCACAATTACATCGGGGTTCATGGTCAGGAAGGTCTCGTTATCAATATCAGTCCAGGAGGTACCCTCCAGTACATCACCGGCGTTCTTGCCGCCCGCGGTGGTGATGAGGGAAGCCTGATACATCTCCTTGGGGGCGGTGCGCAGGATATCGCTGGTGCTGCCGATATATACAACGGGCTTCTGCTCATCGGTCAGGTCCTTGGTCAGCTCGGCCACTGCCGTCAGCTTGGTGTTGTAGTACTCGATCAGCGCGGTCGCTTTCTCCATGCTGTTGGTGGCGGTGCCGATGAGAGTGAACATCTCCATCAGCTGCTCATGGCTTTCCGGCAGGACCAGCAGGGTGGCAATGCCCATCTCGGAAAGGGTCTGGGCGGTGTCCTTCTGCTTCATGGGCAGGATAACGAGATCGGGGTTGGCATTGACGCAGGCTTCCAGGTCAAAAGCCTTGGCGGAGCCGACATTGGGCAGGTCGATAAGGGCGGGAGCCGCCAGCTTGTAAATGGGGCGCTTGGCGGATTTATCCTCGATGCCGACCATCTTATCGGAAAGTCCCAGCGCGATGCAGGCGGAGGAGGAAATGTAGTAGCCGGAAACGATGCGCTCGGGCTCTTTCTCCAGGGTAATTTCACGACCAGCCATATCCGTTACGGTAAGAGGATAGGTAATGGCGGGGGTGGGAGTAGGTTCCGGATCGGGGGTGGGGGCAGGTTCATTGCCGCAGGCGGCAAAGGAAGCCGCCATGATGACTGCCAGCAGCAGTGCCAGCAGTTTGTTCATACGCTTCATAAATCTTCTTTCTCCTTTTATCTAATTGTAGAATAGCGTACCGTTATTCTACTTCATGTTAAACCGTTTGTCAATATGGAATGAAAGGACTGAATCGTTTCGCGGTTCAGCATAATAAGCGCTGGATGTCCCGCGCGCTTATCCGCTGGTCAGCATTCCCGCAAAATCCGGGATAAACAGAAAACCGGTCCGGAACACCTTGCTTTGGTGTTCCGGACCGGCAGCTATTTGCCTATTGCATATGGGGCAGGACTTACACTCTCGCCATAGCCTCCTGGAAGTCCTTCTGATCGCAGAAGATCTCCTGCTTGTAGGGGTTCTTCTTCTGGGCCTTTGCCCGCTTGATGATGGAAGCCAGGATGACCACATTTACCACCAGCGCAATAATAGCCACAACGCCCTGCGCAGTGGGGTTCGCCGCCGTGGGACGAACTGCGGGGTTCATAAAGCCATCGGCGTAGACAGAAGTGATGGTGGTAAATACGCTATTATCCTGGAACAGCGGGAATACCTGGGCAAACATGCACCACAGGGCCAGGGTGTTAGCACGGTTCTGGATCCAGCCGCCCTTGTTCCAGAAGTGGTTGGCAAAGGTGGGGGCCAGCAGCAGGGCCAGGCCGCAGTACCAGGAGTGGGTGGGCAGGCAGTTGTAGGTGTACTCAAAGTTCCATAGGTCATAGGCCAGGATGTAGCACCAAGTCATATCAGGCCACAGCATGTCTTTCTTGTCTTTGGAAGAGTAGATGCCCCACCAGGCGGTCATGCAGAAAATGTTAATGATACCGGCAATGCCGTTCACCCAGTTCCACCAGCCGCCGTACAGCCACACATTCTCGGAAGAGAGCCACCAGCGGTCGCCGAATTCCATCATGGCCTTGGCGCCGCGGATACCGGATTCAAAGTCACTGGCCACAGCGATGAGAATATTGATGGCAACAATGGCAAAGGGGAATACCTTGAACCAGTCGGTCTTGCCGATGCTCCACTTATATTTCAGCATCATAAAGCCGATGCAGCCCGCGGTGGCGGCATACAGCTTGGCATAGTGGAACCAGCTGTTCATGTTGGTGTAGGTCTGGTTATTCAGTGCCCACTCAGCGCCATTGGCTGCGCCGATATAGATGGCGATAAAATACACTGTCAGCACAGCAGGCAGCGCCAGGAAGCAGATGATACCACCGGTCTTGGTGCGGCGGGCAAATTCATTGGCCAGCACCAGGCCGGTGAACACCAGCACGAAACCCAGCAGCTGATAGCCGGCAGTCTCGCCGTAGAGTTGGAATAACATGTTACATTCCTCCTGTTGATTTTTTGGAAACCCTCATAGTAACCTCACGGGCCGCAAAGCCTGGCCTATCTGGCCATACCAGATGGAACAGACTTCATTACCCGCCCCGAATATATCACGATAATTCATAAATGTCAATCATTTAACAAGAGAATTTCGTATAAAATGGTTGAAAAATTCAGAAAATTATCCTAAAATAGAGAAAAACGCCTTTGTGGTATGTGGCCATACCACAGCGCTGCTTAAAAAGGGGAACCTGTCATGGAATTTGAAAAACTCATATCTCCCTCCCTCAAGGAGCTCTTTATCAGTAATATCGAAGCCAAGATTCTTTCCGGTGAACTACCGGTGGGACAGCAGCTCCCCCCGGAGCGCCAGCTGGCTCAGTCGATGGGGGTCAGCCGTGCGGTGGTCAATAGCGGCATCGTGGAGCTGGAAAACCGCGGCTTTTTGGATGTCCGTCCCCGGGTGGGCACCTTTGTCGCCGATTACCGCCGGGCCGGCACGATGGAAACTCTCAAATCCATTATGACCTATAACCGCGGCCGGCTGCGTAACGAAGAGATCCGCTCCATCCTGGAGGTGCGGGATGCCCTAGATAAGCTGGCCGTCGCTGATATCATCCCTCATGTCACCGAATTGGATAACATGCTGCTGCTGGAAAAAGTAGAAGCCATTCGTCAGGCAAGGGATAACCGTCAGGCGGCGGAGGCTGCATTTGCCTTCCAGCACGAGCTTGCCATGCTCAGCGGCAATACCCTGCTGCCGCTCATCTTCCGATCGTTCTATTCCTCGGTGCTGGCCCTGTGGGAGCGCTTCTGCGCCTTACATGGTATCGATACTCTGTATCAGACCAGCTGCCGTCTGTGCGGCCATATTCGAGATAAGGATATCCCCGGCGCCGTCGCCTGGATTGACTACTGCACCCGGGAGACCGTTTCCGGCAGCCGCTGCATCTACTACTAAACACACATACAAGCGGCACAGCCCGCCCCCAAAAGGAGCCATGGCTATGCCGCTTTTCTCATTCTCCCGTTTCTTCGGGGATGTCATTTTCTATCGTTCGGATCAGCTTGGCCGGCACCCCGCCCACAAGGCTGTTATCCGGCACATCCTTTGTCACCACCGCGCCTGCGGCTACTATCACATTGTTCCCTATGGTCACGCCGGGCAGGATGGTCACATTCCCGCCGATCCACACATCATTGCCGATAGTCACCGGTTTGGCCACGCTCAGGTGTTTCCGCCGCCCCATAGGGGAGATGGGATGGTTGACGGTGGTGATCAGGGTGTGCGGACCAATCATAACATAGTCCCCGATACGCACCGGCGCACGGTCCAGTATGGAAACATTATAGTTGGCCAAAAAGTTCTTTCCAATAAAAATGCTTTTTCCGTCATCGCAGCTGAAATAGGGCATCACGGCGGCGTTTTCTCCCACGCTGCCAAAAAGCTCCCGCATCACAGCCGTCCGCTCCTCTTTGGCCTCCTTGGGCAGCGTGTTCAGCCGGCGGCACAGCGTCATTGCCCGCAGCTTCAGGGCGTCTATTTCCGGTGCCCACATGTCATATTCCAGACCGGCGTGCAGCTTTTCCGGTTCCGTCATTTCGTTTTCTCCTTCTCCTTCAGGCTCGCCGCCAATAGGCAAAACCGCCGCCCCGTTTAGGGACGGCGGCTCTCTTTTCAGAATATGCCCGGGCCTGTGCGGGCATGGCCTGGCACAGCTTTGCCCTTATCTTAGCCCAGCTTCTCCAGCGCGGTACGGATGCGGCGCAGCGTCTCCTCGCGGCCCAGCACCACCGCCAGCTCTATGCCGCCGCCGGGGGTAAACTGCTTGCCGGAAACAGCCACACGCAGCGGATACAGCAGCCAGCCGTTTTTTACGCCCAGCTTCTCTATCTCCGCAAAGAGCGCCGCATGGATCGCCTCGGCGTTCCACTCCGGCAGGCTCTCCAGGATGGGCAATAC
>OLWE01001237.1_pt1 | contig 10913 bp, 7 predicted proteins | sample 1673591 | NCBI WGS metagenome assembly OLWE01 (sample SAMEA103958116, study PRJEB25191) | human gut metagenome | biome: human-associated habitat [ENVO:00009003]; feature: intestine environment [ENVO:2100002]; material: feces | place: Germany | collected 2013/2015 | reverse complement strand
GTGTAAATCTGTGAAATCTGTGGGACTTAAAAAAATAATCCGTGGGGCGAAAAAAGCCCAGAGCAGAAAGAATCTGCCCTGGGCAATATTTCCCGTGAAATTTACATTGTTAGTTTTACAGTGCAGACACACTCTCTTCCCCTCAGTAGATAGTTATACGTGAAGGTATTGACGGAATTATAGATAGTGTATGCATATTGGCGTTGATTCAAAATGTTCCTGATGTCAAAAGAAATCTTCATGGCTTTCTTCCTATATGACAACCCCATATCGAGCAAACTCATTGTCTTTGACACATCTTTCGTCAATTCATTCTTTACAATGTCAGCAGAAGTGTCGAATGTAAAGCCATCGAATGGCATGAGTTTCAATGACACTTTGTGTTGTTGGCTCAGATTGCTGTTGTTCTGATACTCCGTGGAAAGATAAGTTTTGGCAAACATTCCGTTATAAGCCAACTCCACATACTTGCAAGGCTGTGAAGTCAGATATGGGGAGAATGCCCAACTCTTCCAAGTGTATTCCTGCTGAAAATCATTCTGCAAAGTCGTTTGTCGCTTCCATTGGTAGCCACCATTCAAGGAAATCTTTGTCTTGATGGGTTCTATATATTTAGTGACACCAACTTGCCCCATAAAACTTCTACCTGTATTTGGGGCATATATCTTCGACATCGTGATGAGAGTAGAACTTGCATCTTGACTCATCAGTAAGTTGTTCTTTTCCTGATTATATAGAAAGTCTGCATTGAAGAACCACATTTTCAGTGGTATCTTATAGTCGTAATGCAATGAGGCGTTCAAACTCTTGTTGTCCGCCAAGATACCAGAGCCCACCTTCAGCGAGGTGTCATTGAATCTGACGGGTGTTTTCAAGAAATCCAAAATGTCCCCAAAGGTGCGAGCATAGAATATGTTGGTGCGAAGTACCGAGCGAGAAGTTACCTTATAGTTGCAATATACGCTAGGACAAACAGAATAATACCAAGAACCATACGATGCGCTTTCCAAGTTGTCCTTATGGCTTATATAGTCTATGCGCATAGGTATTTCCAATCGGAAGACATATTTATATTGAGGATGTGAGTACTCATATTGTGGTACCAGAGCCATTCTGAGATTCTGCATATTCACATCATTGCTCTCGTCTGTAGGGTGCAGGCTTGTTTGCACCTTATCCATATAATAATTCAGCAATATTGGTAAATAAATACGAGAATAGAGATGCTTCTTAGACATTGAGAGAGTATTCTCTGTACGAAAACTTCTTCCATTGGCATTTTGTACCACATTATCGGTAGTTTCCTTGTTAAGAGTTATCTTTCCCATAGGAGAACCTTGATACGACATGATAGACGTAACCGCCCAACACAAATCCTTGTGATGCCACAAGGTAGAGAACTTGTTGTTCACATAAAACTCTCTCATGGTCTGCTTCTGGTTAAAGAGAGAACCGTTCTCTTTAGTAGGCAATTCTGATGTCAGAAAAGAACCTGTGCTCGACAGTGTGTTGCTAAGATAAGTCTTTTCTGAGTTGTCCTTGTATTCCAACTGGATGCTTGGGCGATGTATGGTTGATAGGGGAGAATACTCTTGGGCGATAATGACATTGTTATCCGCATCCGCATAACTTCTCGTCAAGCTATAGTCGTACTGACTTTTGGCATAGCTATACCCGATATTACCTTTTAGGGTAACATCCTTTCTTATCTTTCTCAATATGTTGAATGACAATAATCTATCTGTTGGTGAGGCATATCTGTCAACTTCAATAGGAGGAGTGGAAGCGGAAATGTTCTCTAATAAATTAGACAACGTAGATAATGTCTCTTTGTTGTCAAAGTGATTCGTCCCATCAGTCAATGCAAACTGATTGATATTGCCTGCTTTTAACGAAGCCAACATTTGAAAGTTGGATTTGAAGAGCATACCGGCACCATTGATTTCATATAAGGTGTGTTTGCCTGCCCCTAATGACACTCCATAAGAGCCTACAGGCTTAAACTTTGCCTTGTTGCTCATGTTCACATTGATAGCCACGTTGTCTGAGAATACATCTTTGTTGGCTTTTACGGCTTGGTGGTTACTCAACACTTGGACTGAGTTGACAAAAGAAGCGGGTATATTGGTAGTAGCAATGTTGTATCGTCCACCCAACAAATCCATGCCATTGATATAGAAGTTAGAAATCTCCTTGCCCAGATATTTGATAGAACCTTTGTCGCCTACTTCAATGCCAGGGAGTTTCTTCATGGCATCTTTCAGCGTATAGTCATTCTTTCCGATATACGAGGCTAAGTTGTATGACAAAGTATCCCCTCGTTGGTAGATGGCTGGAGCTTTTACAACAACCTCTTTTAGGTCTGTGGTCTTTTCCTTTAGATTGAAGTTGCACTCTTGTGAGACATTCTTGATTTCTCTTTTGTTTTTCTCGTATCCGATGGCTTCGGCAGTGACGATTAGCTGCTTGGCATCTGACTTTAGTGTTATCTTATAAGTTCCATTTTCTGATGTTCTCGCAAAGCCAAGAGTAGCCTTATCGGCATTTACTCTTACGATGACACCTTCCAAAGCCGTACCAATGGTGTCACGCACTATTCCGGTAACTACACTTTGGGCAAAAGTGCAGTTACAGAGACAAGCTAACATCATCAAAATTAGAAATCTTCTCATATTTATCAATCTCTTTGTTTACTTCAATTCGAGAGGAACATATCCATTAGGGCGCACTCTCAGTACCACACCATTGACCAAGGCACTATGCCCACCATCCTCATATTTCTGAATAGTCATCTCGCTGATGGATTCTGCAGGAATGTTGCCCATAGGATTTTGCTCAAACTTATTCTTCGCCTTGACAAACTGTTCCCTCGAAGTCTTGATGGTATTGGTGTAAGGCTTGAAGTTCATAGGGGTGCTTGATTTACGGAAAGTTATAGCTTTGAACTTATGTATGCCTTCTGAATCCTTTGCTGCCAATACCAAGCCTGGCAAACCACAAAGTTTCCATGGTCCAAAGGATGCTGGTATCTCCGTAGAATACCAAACAGTCCAAGTTCTTCCACCATATTCTCCAACAGCTTTCTGACAGGTGTAACCACAGATAGTGTCAATGCCCTCGCTCAGATTCCAATTTATGGGATTGGCACTTTCCGTATAGCTGTAGTAGTTTGGCGTGATTACGCTATAAACGGTCAGTTTGCCCTTAGGCACATTTTGAGAGACTGATTGGTCGAAAAGCAAATCATTTCTCTTTTCCCGTGTCTTGAACTTTTGAATCTCTGATTCTGGCGCTTTGCAAGCAATGGCTGAGTCTGCTTGAAACGCAGTGTAATCAGAGAACATAGCTGTGTTTCTGCCAATTTGAAGAATGGTAGAAGTGACATCAGAAGAGCCTTTGTCATTCTTCATTTGGTACTCGTAGATGCATTCGTATTCATCTACGGAAGAGGAACTCGTTTTCTGCCCGTATGTCTCTGATGTTAGGCAGATGGCGGTTATCAATAAAACAATCTTTTTCATATCCTTTGTCTTTATTGTTGATACTAATGTTATTTCTCTTGGCTTACTGGGCAATTCATAAATGCGGAAGAGTCAACTTTGGGATTAGAATTATACTTCACGAATAAAAGTGACTCGCAGTTTACAAATGCTCTATATCCGATTTTCTGCAAAGATGCAGGGAGATTGATGCCTTTAAGGTTAATGCATCGGGCAAAGGCAAAATCGGAGATCTCTCTCAAATTGTTCGGAAAGACTATGCGTTCCAAGTTCTTGCAACCAGAAAATGCACGGTCGTTAATTACTTCTAGTTGATTCTTGAATACAAGGGTCTTTATGCCTTCGCAACCAGTGAAAGCCAGTCTTCCTATTTTGTTCACATGCTCAGGTATCACGGATATGCAGACCTTATTACAATCCCAAAATGTCCATTCACCGATTTCTTGCAAACTGTCCGGCAAGACGCTAAGCTCTAATTGATGGTCCATATTGAATGCACTATTGCCGATATACCTCACTGTGTTTGGCATCTTTACGGTTTGAAGATTCTCACAAGTATTGAAAGCTCGTTTTTCTATAATCAGCAAATTGTCGGGAAGGATGACTTGCTTGATGTACTTATTCATTTCAAAAGCCATTTCTCCTATTACTTTTACATCCTTAAGCTCTTGGATGTTATTGAAATCCACAACAGAGTCTTTTCCTTCCCATTTCACAAGGCGAGTTCCATATTGTGAATCTTCTACCGTAAAATGGCTCTTTCTTTTTGCCAATGCAAGTGTTGGTAACCAACAAAGGCATAGCAGAAATAGTACAGCAACTGAAATCTTACTTTTTATCATAATCTTCTATTTTTAGTGTTCTTTATATTCAAAGACGAAAGAATGATAAAAGGGTAAACTACTTTTTCCCATTTTATTCTATTGCTATTTCAAGATAATTTTTTAATGTGTTGAATACTCTGAGGCGTTTGGCATAATCTTGCAAACGAGTGAGATTGCGGTTTGGCTTTTTCAGATAGGAGCGTATCACTTCAGCACAAATATCTAACCCCAACCAAGTGCTGCTACTTTGCAAACTATATTGTTCATTTCATCTCTTATTAAATGTCATTACAGCTGCAAAAATACAATAAATTTCGAGAATACGGTAAGATTCTACGGATAATTTCATAAAATACCGCACATTTTTGCATATTTTCAGAGTCCTAATTATATTTGAGATGATAATAAACTCTAAAAAACATGCAACAATGCAGTATACTAAATTTAAAATTGTATTTTTGCCACCAAGATGACAAAGAGTTGTTTGACAATCAAACGTATGCAAATTTCACATTTAGTCCCACAGATTTCACATTAAGTCCCACAGATTTCACAGATTCACACAGAACATTCTGAGGATAATGGGAAAATAAAATCTGTGTAAATCTGTGAAATCTGTGGGACTTAAAAAAATAATCCGTGGGGCGAAAAAAAATAATCCGTGAGAAAAAAATAATCTGTGGGGGTGATGAAAAAAGCCCAGAGCAGAAAGAATCTGCCCTGGGCAATATTTCCCGTGAAAAACGGGAGGTGCTTTTACTTGAAATATCTCTTGTAGAGACCAGCGAAGCCAGCGCAGTGGCGAGCCTCGTCCTTAGCCATCTCGTGAACCGTATCGTGGATGGCATCAGAACCCTGCTCCTTAGCGAGCTTGGCAATGCGGAACTTATCCTCGCATGCACCCTTCTCAGCAGCGATACGAGCCTCGAGATTGCTCTTGGTATCACCCAGAACCTCACCCAGCAACTCAGCAAAACGAGATGCGTGGTCAGCCTCCTCGAAAGCATAACGCTTGTAAGCCTCTGCAATCTCAGGATAACCCTCACGGTCAGCCTGACGAGCCATGGCAAGATACATACCCACCTCGCCGCACTCACCAGCGAAGTGATCCTTCAAACCCTTGATGACCTCCTCATTGACGCCATCCTTATATGCCTGACCGAGAACGTGAACTGTAGCGAATGTCAAATCGTCATCCACTGCATCCTCCATCTCCTTGAACTTGCTGGCTGGAGCCTTGCAGATAGGGCACTTCTCTGGTGCCTCTGTTCCTTCGTAAATATAACCGCAAACGGTGCAAATAAACTTCTTCTTCATAATGTTAATGTTTTAAATGTTATTGTATATAATATGAGTTAATTCAACTTCTTGGCACATTCAGCGCAGATGCCCTTGTAGTAGAGCTGCTCTTCCTGTACGATGTTGCCATTGATCACCTTGTCGCTTTTCAGTGATGGTGCCTCCTCGTCGAAGAGGTCGATGATCTTACCGCAATGCTTGCAGTAGAAATGGACATGACTGTCGGTATTACCATCATAGCATACACGATGGTCGTCGATAGTAATCATTTGAGCTGCATGCTTCTCGCTTAACATTCTTAGTGTATTATAAACTGTGGTACGACTCAACGTTGGAACCTCCTCGCAAAGAGCCTGGTACACATCGTCGATTGTAGGGTGGGTAGGATGCTTAATCAGGTAATCCATGATGGCTAGTCTCTGTACCGAAGGACGAACGCCACTCTCCACCAATCTAGTGTAAGCTTCTTTCTTCTTCATGCTTTTTATTTATTACTGTTGTTGATTTTTCTGAGTGCAAAGGTAACATATTTATTTTTAATAACAAAATAATTCTGTAAAAAATCCAAATAATTTTAGGACTTTTTACAGAATTAATTGAATTTTCACTATTTCGGGGTCGATTTTACTGTTTTTCCTGGAGTTTTTCGATGAAAGCCTTCATTTCAGCCTCATGTTCCTTTGCCTTGAGGAAGAGGTGCCACTGGTTCTGGGCTCTAACCAGGTTGTGCTCAGGATATTTGCACTTCCAGTAGTGGTCGCCGTTGAGGTAATCCCAAAGGAAGCGCACTGCCTGCATGTATGGGAAGAGCTCGGCTGCATGAGGCAGGAGGGAAATCTCAAGAGGGGAGAGGAAGGCTGATGCTGACTCCACGTAGCCACGGGTGAAGGATTCGAAGATATCCATGCGGAAATCTATCTTTTCGAACTCTGGAGAATCCTCGGCGATGGTATTGGCTGCCGTACGGAGGAAATCGCCGTAATCGCTCACGAAGAGGGATGGCATCACGGTATCCAGGTCGATGACGCACAATACGCGGCCCTCCTCATCAAACATCATGTTGTTCACCTTGGTATCGCAGTGGCAGACGTGCTTCTGCAGCTTGCCTTCACGGAAGAGGCGCTGGCAGAGACACATCTCGTCCATATAGCTCTCTATCTCTGCGATGAATTCCTTCACGCCCGCTGCGCGTCCGGCACGGTCTTCCTTTACAGCCTGGCGCAGCTGGTCGCGGCGCAGTTCCATGTTGTGGAAATCAGGGATGGTTTCGCCGAGGCGGTCGGTGATGTCGGTGAGCTGTGCCTCGAACTCGCCGAAGGTCTTGCCGGCGTAGTAGGAACTTTCCGGGTTGACAGCTTCCTGGGTGATGGCACGAGGGATGAAGACGGAGATGCGCCAGTACTGCTGGTCCTGGTCCTTGACATAGGTCTTGCCGTCGTGTGCCTTGACGAAGGTGAGTACCTTGCGGTCGATATCGTCAGCGCCCTTTGCTTCGAGCTGCTGTCGGATGTGGGTGGTCACTTCCTCGATGTTGCGCTGCAGGAGGTCAACATCGGTGAAGATGGAGTCGTTGATGCGCTGGAGAACGTAGTCGGGTGCATCTTCTTCCTGGGTTGTCACCTTGTAGGTGTCATTGATGAGTCCGTTACCGAGAGGTTTAATCTCGCTTACAGTTCCCTTGATGTCGAACTGCTTGAGGATAGTTGTAAGATCTTTCATTTTAGTTATTGATTATTGATTATTGATTAATTATTATTGATTATTGATTAAATTTTCGCATGCGGGGAAGTTAAGGGAAGTTAGGGAAGTTAGAGGGAAGTTAAGGGACAAATGTCCTAAGTTTAAGCTAGAAGACTATTGTCTCTTAACTTCCTGAACGACCGAAGGGAGTGATAACTTCTTTAACTTCAATCAATTCCTTCTGTGCAGGTTATCTCAGGTCGATAACCTCTGCTTTAGGGAATTCCTTGCTGTTGAAGGTGAAGGCACTGTTGGCGATGTTCTTCGCCTTGAAGCCATAGATATTGATGGTGCTCCAGGTAGAGCCCTGGCGCATTTTCACCTGCGAAGGCACGTGGGTCTTCTTGTTGATGGTGATGTACATCTCTGCCACACTGCGCTTCTGGTTGTTGGCTACGAGGTGAACCTGGTAGTTTCCGCCCACGGTCTTGAGGGTGCTCTTGTAGCCCGTCTTGTAGATATTGATGAAGGTATATGGATTCATCGACATCTGCTGTGCCTGGGTAGGGTTGGTGACGTTCACCTCGTTGGTCTTCTTCATGTACGACCACTGTGTCTTTCCGTTATACCAGACGATAGCCTGCGGCGTTCGTGCGTTGAACTTATTGCCCTTGATGGCAATAGAACCGCTGGTGGAACCATATTTTGGGCTTGACAACTTGAAGCTGGCGCTGGCGCCCTTCTTGTTGCCCACGATGGCAGCTGTCTTGTCGAGTACCTGCTGGGCGGTCTGTGCCATAGTGCCCAGGCTCATCATCGCTGCGAAAGCGATAGCTAGAATTTTTTTCATATCCTTACTGTTTATGATGTATGTTAATTGTATATGAAGCCGTAAAAGCGACCTTCAGATGATTAGACGCTTCTACGGCTTCAAGGTTTAATAATTTTATGAGTTTCTGAGCTGGAGCAGGAGGTTGTTGAGCTGATTCTCATCCTGTATCAGCACTTCACGCGGCTTGCTGCCCTGGGCTGCACCTACAATGCCGGCTTCCTCCATCTGGTCCATCAGGCGTCCGGCACGGTTGTAGCCGATGCTGAATCGGCGCTGGATCATGCTGGTAGAACCCTGCTGGGAGAGGACGATGGCATGGGCTGCCTCCTCGAAGAACGGATCCAGGTTCTTGGCATCCACTGTGCCGCTGCCGGAAGGACCACCCTCGTTGTTGGCTGGCTCTGGCAGTTCCATCGGCTCAATAGGACCAGGCTGCTCCTGGATAAACTCGTTGATGCGCTCAATCTCAGGCGTATCAACAAAGGCACACTGCACACGTACCGGCTCCTGACCGTTGAGATAAAGCATATCACCACGACCTATCAGCTGGTTGGCTCCGGTGCGGTCGAGGATGGTCTTCGAGTCGATGGCAGACGTTACCTTGAAGGCTACGCGGCCAGGGAAGTTTGCCTTGATGTTACCGGTGATGATGCTGGTGGTAGGGCGCTGGGTGGCGATAATCATGTGGATGCCCACAGCACGTGCCAGCTGGGCGATACGGGCGATAGGAAGCTCCACTTCCTTGCCGGCGGTCATGATCAGGTCACCAAACTCATCTATGATGACTACGATGTATGGCATGTACTCATGTCCATCGGTCAGTCGCAGCTTATGGTTGATATACTTCTGGTTGTATTCCTTGATGTTTCGGGCTCCCGCCTTCTTCAGCAGGTCGTAGCGGCTATCCATCAGGACACAGAGACTGTTGAGGGTGCGTACCACCTTGGTTACATCGGTGATGATCGGCTCGTCCTCGTCAGCCAGTGCCGCCATGAACTTGTTGGTGATGCGCGAGTAAACGCTGAACTCCACCTTCTTAGGGTCGATGAGCACCAGCTTCAGCTCGTTAGGGTGCTTCTTATATAATAAAGAGGTGATGATGGCATTCAGACCCACAGACTTACCCTGACCCGTAGCACCGGCAACGAGCAGGTGAGGAATCTTGGCAAGGTCTACCATGAACACTTCGTTTGTAATCGTCTTACCCAGCGCGATAGGCAGCTCCATCTTGGTTTCCTGGAACTTCTTGGAGTTCAGTGTGCTCTCCATGCTCACAATCTTAGGGTTGGCGTTAGGCACCTCGATACCGATGGTACCCTTGCCAGGGATAGGAGCAATGATACGGATGCCGAGCGCCGCAAGACTCAGGGCGATATCATCTTCCAGGTTCTTGATCTTGGAGATGCGGACACCCTCGGCAGGCTGAATCTCATAGAGGGTGATGGTAGGACCCACGGTGGCACGGATGGTCTTGATCTGTACGCCGAAGTTGCCGAGCACCTCGATGATTCTGTTCTTGTTGGCGCGCTGCTCCTCCTCGTCGATGGAAACGCCGTCGTCCTCATATTTCTTCAGGAGATTGAGGGTAGGGTATTTGTATCTTGTAAACGGTTCCTTCGGATTGATAGGCGTATTGAGCACCTCGGCACTGCTGACTGTATTTCCCGATGCCTTTTCGTCAGAGGCAGCCACGGAGATATCCATGTTGAGTGCCTCGCTGGCAGCAGCAGCCTTCATCTCCTCATCTTCCTGCTTGGCTCTTGCCGCACGCAGCTGACGCTGCTGTTCCAGGAAAGAAAGTGGTTTTCCGGCAGTCTCTGCATCGGTCTGCTCTTCAGCAGCATTCTCCTGACTGTCGGCAGCATCAGCCGTTTCATCGGTCTGAGCCTGCCCGCTCTCCTGGCTTGCAGGCTCTGAGAAGGTCTTGTCTGGGGCTACGTCCAGGTCGATGACGGTAGGTTGCTCATCGTCCTTGTATTCTTCCTGTTCCTCAGGCTGTTCCTCGGTCTGCCCCTTGGCAGCATGCGCATAGGCCTCGTCGATGGCGTTGGTTTCAGCCTTGTTGTCGTGGTTGGTAATCTCGAACTTCACCTTATTAGATATATATCCGATAGGGTTGAGCGCCTTTCTGATGATGGTGATGGTCTCAGACGTGAGATAGGTGAGGAAGGCGATAGCCACGAAGAGGAGGATGGCGGTAAGTCCCGGAGGCCCCACTACATTTTCCAGGTTCTGTACCACGAAGAGTCCATGCTTTCCGCCGGGATTGAAGATGAGTCCACCCATGATAGGAGTGAGGAACTTGGCGAAAGTGACAGACGACCATATCATGACAATCATCAGGCAGAAGAACCATTTCCAGAGGTTCACCTTGTATGCATTCATGAGCTGCAAGCCAGCCATGATGATGTAGCAAGGCAGGAGGAATGCCGGGAAACCGAAGTTCACGGCTATGAGCCAGTAGGAGATGATGGCACCCAGGGAGCCGCAGTAGTTCTGGAACTGCTGCTCGTTGTTGGTCCATTCGCCTGCTTTCAGATTCTCCAGTATGCTCTGGTCGGCATATCCCGTGTTGAGGAATGAAACCATAGCGATGATGGTGACAATAGCAATACCAATCAGCGCCAGCCCTAGGAAAAAGTCGGTGATAGTATTGTTAAAAATATATTGCAAACCTATAGCTTCGCCAAAAGATTTGGCTTTGCGTTCTGTTCTTTTTTTAGCCATTTTTTTTGTCTTTGAATATTTTATCTGCAAAATTAGCGAAAATAAATGAAA
>OLWE01001228.1_pt1 | contig 10998 bp, 10 predicted proteins | sample 1673591 | NCBI WGS metagenome assembly OLWE01 (sample SAMEA103958116, study PRJEB25191) | human gut metagenome | biome: human-associated habitat [ENVO:00009003]; feature: intestine environment [ENVO:2100002]; material: feces | place: Germany | collected 2013/2015 | reverse complement strand
AAACGCCTGTAACCGGAGCTCATAGGGCAAAAACGTTTCAGTCAGTGTAATAAAAAAAGCCTCGTGGGTGAATCCGCACGAGGCCTGAAAGTGTAAAAATTGTTCTACAATCTGTGCAAGATCATGTTACCGGTAAAATAACCATAAAGGATAAGCGCAGATATTACTCAAACTCATTCCAGGAACGACCATCACGGGTAATCATTGCCACCGAGGCAACGGGTCCCCAGGTTCCGGCCTGATACGGTTTCGGCGCATCATTGTCCATCGCCCACGCCTCAGTAATGGAGTCTACCCATTTCCAGGCTTCTTCCACTTCATCACGACGAACAAACAGTGCCTGAATACCACGCATGGTTTCCAGCAGCAGACGTTCATAGGCATCCGCCAGATGCGTCTGATTAAAGGTTTCTGAATAGCTCAGGTCCAGCTTGGTGATTTGCAGGTTATGTTTGTGGTCAAGGCCAGGAACTTTATTCAGTACCTGGATATCCACGCCTTCATCAGGTTGCAGACGGATAGTCAGTTTATTTTGCGGTAGATCCTGCCACGACTCTTTAAACAGATTCAGTTCAGGTGTTTTGAAATAGACCACGACTTCAGAGCATTTGGTCGGCAGACGTTTACCAGTACGCAGGTAGAATGGCACACCGGCCCAGCGCCAGTTATCAATGTCGACGCGGATCGCCACGAAGGTTTCTGTATTGCTGCTCTTGTTCGCGCCCTCTTCTTCCAGATATCCCGGCACTTTTTTGCCCTGGGCGAAGCCCGCAGTATATTGCCCGCGTACGGTTTTTTCGCGTACGTTGGAGCGGTCAATACGGCGCAGAGACTTCAGTACTTTCACTTTTTCATCGCGGATGCTGTCTGCACTCAGGTCAGACGGCGGAGACATCGCAATCATGCAAAGAATTTGCAGCAGGTGGTTCTGGATCATGTCGCGCATCTGACCGGCTTTATCAAAATAGCCCCAGCGCCCTTCGATCCCCACTTCTTCAGCCACGGTAATCTCAACATGATCGATGGTGCGATTGTCCCAGTTGTTCACAAACAGAGAGTTAGCAAAACGCAGCGCCAACAGGTTCAGCACCGTTTCTTTACCAAGATAGTGGTCGATACGGTAAACCTGGCACTCCTCGAAGTATTCGCCAACCTGATCGTTGATTTCCTGCGAGGTCGCCAGCGACGTCCCCAGCGGTTTCTCCATGACTACGCGTGCCGGTTTAGCATTCAGTTTTGCCTCGCCAAGCCCTTTGCAAATTGCGCCAAAAGTGCTGGGCGGCATGGCAAAGTAGTTAATGGTGATACGATTTTTTTGATCCAGCATCGCGCCGAGACGGCTGAATGCAGCAGTGTCATTGACATCGAGATTACAAAAATCCAGACGTGCACTCAGGGTGTCCCATAAACCTTCATCAATGGTTTCTTTCATGAAAGTTTCGAGCGCCTCGCGGACAACTTTGGTATAAGCCGCTTTATCCCAGTCAGCACGCCCTACGCCGATAATCCGGGTGTCCGGGTTGAGCTGACCGGCTTTTTCCAGTTGATACAGGGAAGGCAGCAATTTACGACGCGCAAGGTCGCCTTTCGCGCCGAAAATGACCAGGTCACAGGCCTGGGCTGTTTGCGTTACCGCCATGTCATTCTCCTTAAGTTAACTATCCCGGTACTTAAGCCAGGGTATACTTGTAATTTTCTTACGGTGCACTGTACTGCTTTTACGAGCTTGCGAAAACTGTAAACGCTTATCCACCCGTGCGATTACGGTAAAAGCGCGCAAAGTGCGGCAAAACTGATAAAAAAATCATCGTTTTCCATTGGGTAAAAATCTGACACTGATCATGTTATGAAAAAAAATAACAACTTTTTTATCTGCTTTTGTCATTAACACAGCACACAGGCGTAATATCTGACAAAACTGCATTTCGATTTCTTTCAGTGCGGAAATCGTCATTACCCGTGAGTCTCTTTACATCATGAATATGCTGGAAAAAATCCAGTCTCAGCTGGAACATTTGAGCAAATCAGAGCGCAAAGTTGCCGAGGTCATTCTGGCTTCGCCCGATAACGCGATCCATTCGAGTATTGCTGCTCTGGCGCTGGAAGCCAATGTTAGCGAACCGACGGTGAATCGTTTCTGTCGCAGCATGGACACGCGCGGTTTTCCTGATTTTAAACTTCATCTGGCACAAAGTCTGGCGAATGGCACTCCCTATGTTAATCGCAACGTCAATGAAGATGACAGCGTTGAATCATACACGGGGAAAATATTTGAGTCCGCAATGGCAACGCTCGATCATGTCCGTCATTCACTGGATAAATCTGCCATCAACCGCGCCGTCGACTTACTCACTCAGGCAAAAAAAATCGCCTTTTTCGGATTAGGCTCTTCTGCCGCTGTTGCCCACGATGCGATGAATAAGTTCTTTCGTTTTAATGTTCCGGTGGTGTACTCCGATGATATTGTGCTGCAACGCATGAGTTGTATGAATTGTAGCGACGGAGACGTGGTGGTGCTGATTTCTCACACTGGAAGAACAAAAAATCTGGTCGAGCTGGCGCAGCTGGCACGCGAAAACGACGCCATGGTGATTGCCCTCACCTCTGCGGGTACCCCGCTCGCCCGGGAAGCAACGCTGGCAATTACCCTCGACGTACCGGAAGATACTGACATTTATATGCCCATGGTTTCTCGACTTGCGCAGCTGACCGTGATAGATGTGCTGGCAACAGGATTTACTTTGCGACGCGGTGCAAAATTCAGAGATAACTTGAAGCGGGTCAAGGAAGCGCTGAAGGAATCGCGTTTTGATAAGCAGTTACTTAATTTAAGTGACGATCGCTAAAAACGACTGTCACTGTCCTAATCTTATACGACATCCGAATGAGATTAATTTATCGCCATCGCGGCGTTATTTCATTCGGATTTCATGTTCAAGCAACACCTGGTTGTTTCAGTCAACGGAGTATTACATGTCCAGAAGGCTTCGCAGAACTAAAATCGTTACCACGTTAGGCCCAGCAACAGATCGCGATAATAACCTTGAAAAAGTTATCGCGGCGGGTGCCAACGTTGTACGTATGAACTTTTCTCACGGCTCGCCTGAAGATCACAAAATGCGCGCGGATAAAGTTCGTGAGATTGCCGCAAAACTGGGGCGTCATGTGGCTATTCTGGGTGACCTCCAGGGGCCCAAAATCCGTGTATCCACCTTTAAAGAAGGCAAAGTTTTCCTCAACATTGGTGATAAATTCCTGCTCGACGCCAACCTGGGTAAAGGTGAAGGCGACAAAGAAAAAGTCGGTATCGACTACAAAGGCCTGCCTGCTGACGTCGTGCCTGGTGACATCCTGCTGCTGGACGATGGTCGCGTTCAGTTAAAAGTACTGGAAGTTCAGGGCATGAAAGTGTTCACCGAAGTGACCGTCGGTGGTCCCCTCTCCAACAATAAAGGTATCAACAAACTTGGCGGCGGTTTGTCGGCTGAAGCGCTGACCGAAAAAGACAAAGCAGACATTAAGACTGCAGCGTTAATTGGCGTAGATTACCTGGCTGTCTCCTTCCCACGCTGCGGCGAAGATCTGAACTATGCCCGTCGGCTGGCACGCGATGCAGGATGTGATGCGAAAATTGTTGCCAAGGTTGAACGTGCGGAAGCCGTTTGCAGCCAGGATGCAATGGATGACATCATCCTCGCCTCTGACGTGGTAATGGTTGCTCGCGGCGACCTCGGTGTGGAAATTGGCGATCCGGAACTGGTCGGCATTCAGAAAGCGTTGATCCGTCGTGCACGTCAGCTAAACCGCGCGGTAATCACTGCGACCCAGATGATGGAGTCAATGATTACTAACCCGATGCCGACGCGTGCAGAAGTCATGGACGTAGCAAACGCCGTTCTGGATGGTACTGACGCTGTGATGCTGTCTGCAGAAACTGCTGCTGGTCAGTATCCTTCAGAAACTGTTGCAGCCATGGCGCGCGTTTGCCTGGGTGCGGAAAAAATCCCGAGCATCAACGTTTCTAAACACCGTCTGGACGTTCAGTTCGACAATGTGGAAGAAGCTATTGCCATGTCAGCAATGTACGCAGCTAACCACCTGAAAGGCGTTACGGCGATCATTACCATGACCGAATCGGGTCGTACCGCGCTGATGACCTCCCGTATCAGCTCTGGTCTGCCAATTTTCGCCATGTCACGCCATGAACGTACGCTGAACCTGACTGCTCTCTATCGCGGCGTTACGCCGGTGCACTTCGATAGCGCTAATGACGGCGTAGCAGCTGCCAGCGAAGCGGTTAATCTGCTGCGCGATAAAGGTTACTTGATGTCTGGTGACCTGGTGATTGTCACCCAGGGCGACGTGATGAGTACCGTGGGTTCTACTAATACCACGCGTATTTTAACGGTAGAGTAAGTACGTTGCCGGATGCGGCGAAAACGCCTCATCCGGCCTACAGTTCAATGATAGTTCAACAGATTTCGAATCTTCTGAAGCAAACTTGAACTTATCACACGGCGGAAGCCTCTCCTCGCGAGAGGCTTTTTTTATTTGATGGGATAAAGATCTTTGCGCTTGTACGGTTGGATTTCGCCCGGTTTGCGAGTTTTCAGCAATTTTAATATCCAGGTGTATTGTTCTGGTCGCGGACCAACAAAAATCTCGACTTCTTCATTCATCCGCCGCGCAATCGTATGGTCATCCGCCTCTAACAGATCATCCATCGGTGGGCGCACCTGAATCGTCAGGCGATGCGTCTTGCCATCATAAATCGGAAACAGCGGTACAACGCGCGCACGACACACTTTCATCAAACGACCAATCGCGGGCAACGTCGCTTTATAGGTGGCAAAGAAATCAACAAATTCGCTGTGCTCTGGGCCATGATCCTGATCGGGTAAATAATATCCCCAGTATCCCTGACGTACCGACTGGATGAATGGTTTAATACCATCATTTCTCGCATGCAGACGACCGCCAAAACGACGACGCACCGTGTTCCAGACATAATCAAAAACCGGGTTGCCCTGATTATGGAACATCGCTGCCATTTTCTGCCCTTGCGAGGCCATCAGCATGGCAGGAATATCGACGGCCCAACCGTGCGGCACCAGAAAGATCACTTTCTCGTTATTACGTCGCATCTCTTCGATAATCTCCAGCCCTTGCCAGTCAACGCGCGGCTGAATTTTCTCCGGCCCGCGTATTGCCAACTCAGCCATCATTGCCATCGCTTGCGGCGCGGTGGCAAACATCTCATCAACAATCGCTTCGCGTTCAGCTTCACTACGTTCTGGAAAGCAGAGCGACAAATTGATTAACGCACGACGGCGTGAGCTTTTTCCCAGGCGTCCGGCAAAACGTCCCAGCCGAGCCAGAATGGGGTCACGAAACTTTGGCGGCGTTAAAGCGATACCCGCCATCGCTGCTACGCCCAGCCATGCTCCCCAGTAGCGCGGGTGGCGAAAGGATTTATCAAACTCAGGAATGTATTCGCTATTATTTTTTTTCGTTTCCATGCTTTTCCAGTTTCGGATAAGGCAAAAATCAATCTGGTGATAGTGTAGCGGCGCAACTTGCCCCGCACCAAATAAAAAAGCCGGTACTGACTGCGTACCGGCTGCGAATGGATGTTAATTAATCAAACCGTAGCTGCGGCACAATCTCTTTGGCCTGTGCCAGGAATTCGCGACGATCGGAGCCGGTCAGCCCTTCGGTACGCGGCAGTTTTGCCGTCAGCGGGTTTACGGCCTGCTGGTTTATCCATACTTCATAGTGCAGATGCGGCCCGGTTGAACGTCCAGTATTACCGGAAAGCGCGATACGGTCGCCACGTTTCACCTTCTGTCCCGGTTTCACCAGGATCTTGCGCAAGTGCATATAACGCGTGGTGTAGCTGCGACCATGACGAATAGCCACATAATAACCTGCTGCGCCACTGCGTTTGGCAACCACCACTTCACCGTCACCCACTGAAAGCACCGGCGTACCCTGTGGCATGGCGAAATCAACACCTCTGTGTGGCGCAACACGACCAGTCACCGGATTAGTACGACGCGGGTTAAAGTTAGACGAGATACGGAACTGTTTCGCCGTCGGGAATCGCAAGAATCCTTTCGCCAGACCAGTACCGTTACGATCGTAGAATTTGCCATCTTCAGCGCGGATTGCGTAATAATCTTTACCTTCTGAACGCAAACGTACGCCCAGCAGTTGGCTTTGCTCACGTTTACCATCAAGCATTTCTCGTGACATTAACACCGCAAATTCATCGCCTTTTTTCAGTTTGCGGAAATCCATTTGCCACTGCATGGCTTTAATCACTGCGCTCACTTCGGCGCTGGTTAAACCGGCGTTTCTGGCGCTGGCAACAAAGCTTCCCCCGACGGTACCTTTCAGCAGATTGTTGACCCACTCTCCTTGCTGCATTTCGCTGGTCATTTTAAAACCGTTAGCGGCAGTACGGTCATAGGTTCGGGTTTCACGACGAGACACTTCCCAGGTGAGGCGCTGCAGTTCGCCGTCCGCGGTTAATGTCCAGGAGAGTTGTTGACCGATTTTCAGGTTACGCAATTCTTTGTCGGCAGCAGCCAGTTGGGTGATATCACCCATATCAATACCATACTGATTGAGAATGCTGCTTAGCGTATCGCCAGTGGAAACAACATATTCATGCACGCCCGCTTCACCGGCGATTTTGTCATCCAGTTCATCCTGGGGAATGGCTTCATCTTCTTGTGCAGCTTGATCAATCGGCTCACTGGCTTCAGGTAAGAGCGAACGAATTTCGTTCTGTTCCAGCTCAATGGTTTTGACAATTGGCGTGGCATCGCGGTGATAAACATAGGGCCGCCAGACAGCGACGGCCAGAGTAAGAACGGTGAGCGACCCCAACATAACGCGGTGTGGTCGCGGTAAATTATTAAACGCCAGGGCGACAGAGCGGGCTATCTGTTGCACGTAATCACTTCCTCATTAATCTCCTTTCAGGCAGCTCGCATACTGGTTGGCTAATTGATTCAGGAATTCTGAATAGCTTGTTTTACCCAGTTTGATATTCGTCCCCAGGGGATCCAACGTTCCCATACGAACGGATGTCCCTCGTGCGACGCTCTCAACGACCGCTGGCCTGAACTGTGGCTCAGCAAAAACGCAGGTTGCTTTTTGCTCAACCAACTGTGTTCTTATTTCATGTAAACGCTGCGCGCCAGGTTGAATCTCAGGGTTAACGGTAAAATGACCAAGCGGTGTCAGTCCGAACTGTTTTTCGAAATAGCCGTAAGCATCGTGAAAAACGAAATAACCTTTCCCCTTGAGCGGCGCGAGCTCGTTACCAACCTGCTTTTCGGTTGAGGCTAATTGTGCCTCAAAATCCTTCAAGTTGGCGTCAAGTTTGGCTCGACTTTGCGGCATAAGTTCCACTAATTTTCCATGGATTGCAACCGCTGTAGCCCGCGCTATCTCTGGGGAAAGCCAAAGATGCATGTTGAAATCGCCGTGATGGTGATCTTCGTCACTTTTTTCCGCGTGGTCGTGATCATCATCATCGCCGTGAATACTTTTCATCAGCAGCGGTTTCACATTCTCTAGCTGCGCAATCGTTACCTGTTTCGCTTCAGGTAATTTACTTACCGGTTTTTGCATGAACGCTTCCATCTCCGGGCCAACCCAAACGACTAAGTCCGCGTTCTGTAAGCGTTTTACATCTGATGGACGCAGTGAATAATCATGTTCTGAAGCGCCGTCAGGTAGTAAAACCTCCGTTTCTGTTACCCCATCAGCAATGGCAGAAGCGATGAACCCAACGGGTTTAAGCGAAGCGACAACGGCAGCATCTGCGGCCTGTGTTGCACCGCCCCAGAGAGCGGCGGATAATGCTGCGAAAAGAAGCGTTTTTTTATGTAACATAATGCGACCAATCATCGTAATGAATATGAGAAGTGTGATATTATAACATTTCATGACTACTGCAAGACTAAAATTAACATGACAAGTCTGGTTTCCCTGGAAAATGTCTCGGTTTCTTTTGGCCAACGCCGCGTCCTCTCTGATGTGTCGCTGGAACTTAAACCTGGAAAAATTTTGACTTTACTTGGGCCAAATGGCGCAGGTAAGTCGACACTGGTACGGGTAGTGCTCGGGCTGGTAACACCCGATGAAGGGGTTATCAAGCGCAACGGAAAACTGCGCATCGGCTATGTACCGCAGAAGCTGTATCTCGACACCACGTTGCCACTGACCGTAAACCGTTTTTTACGCTTACGCCCTGACACACATAAAGAAGATATTTTGCCTGCACTGAAACGTGTCCAGGCCGGGCATCTGATTAACGCACCGATGCAAAAGCTCTCGGGTGGCGAAACACAGCGTGTATTGTTAGCGCGAGCATTGTTAAATCGACCGCAATTATTAGTGCTGGATGAACCCACTCAAGGCGTTGATGTGAATGGTCAGGTGGCGTTATATGACCTTATTGACCAGTTGCGTCGCGAACTGGATTGTGGCGTTTTAATGGTCTCTCACGATCTGCATCTGGTAATGGCAAAAACCGATGAAGTGCTTTGCCTGAATCACCACATTTGTTGTTCCGGTACACCGGAAGTTGTTTCCCTGCATCCGGAGTTTATTTCTATGTTTGGTCCTCGTGGTGCTGAACAACTGGGTATCTATCGCCATCATCATAATCATCGTCACGATTTACAGGGACGAATTGTTTTGCGTCGGGGAAATGATCGCTCATGATTGAATTATTATTTCCCGGTTGGTTAGCCGGGATCATGCTCGCCTGTGCCGCGGGTCCGCTGGGTTCGTTTGTGGTCTGGCGTCGTATGTCTTATTTCGGTGATACGCTGGCTCATGCCTCATTACTTGGCGTCGCGTTTGGTTTGTTGCTGGATGTGAATCCATTCTATGCGGTAATTGCCGTTACGCTGCTGCTGGCGGGCGGTCTGGTATGGCTGGAGAAGCGCCCACAGCTGGCGATCGACACATTATTAGGGATTATGGCGCACAGTGCCCTGTCGCTGGGCCTGGTGGTCGTTAGTCTGATGTCTAATATTCGTGTTGATTTGATGGCTTACCTGTTCGGTGATTTGCTGGCAGTGACGCCAGAAGATCTCATCTCTATTGCAATTGGCGTGGTCATCGTGGTGGCGATTTTGTTCTGGCAATGGCGCAATTTGCTGTCGATGACGATTAGCCCGGATCTGGCGTTTGTTGATGGTGTGAAATTACAGCGCGTGAAATTGTTGTTGATGCTGGTGACGGCATTGACGATTGGTGTAGCGATGAAATTTGTCGGCGCGTTGATTATTACTTCGTTGCTAATTATTCCTGCAGCTACTGCGCGTCGCTTTGCCCGCACGCCGGAACAGATGGCTGGTATCGCTGTTTTGGTGGGAATGGTGGCAGTAACTGGCGGTTTAACCTTTTCCGCATTTTACGATACGCCGGCGGGTCCGTCGGTAGTGCTATGTGCGGCACTGTTATTTATTATCAGTATGATGAAAAAGCAGGCCAGCTAATCTGTCGCTGAACACATTTGTCGGATGCGGCGCGAGCGCCTTATCCGACCTACGGTTCGCTATCTCTGGCTGGCCTGATAAGACGCGAACGCCGGCGCATCAGGCAACACTGCCAGTGTCGGATGCGCCGCGAGCGACCGATCCGACTTACGGCATTTCTGGCGGCGTGATGCCGAAGTGGTTCCACGCCCGCACTGTCGCCATACGCCCGCGCGGTGTACGCTGCAAAAAGCCTTGCTGAATCAAATAAGGTTCCAGCACATCCTCAATGGTTTCACGTTCTTCGCCAATGGCAGCCGCCAGGTTATCCAGACCTACCGGCCCACCAAAGAACTTATCGATTACCGCCAGCAACAATTTGCGGTCCATATAATCGAAACCTTCGGCATCGACATTCAGCATATCCAGCGCCTGAGCAGCGATATCAGCCGAGATGGTGCCATCGTGTTTCACTTCGGCGAAGTCACGCACTCGACGCAGCAGACGGTTGGCAATGCGCGGCGTACCGCGAGCGCGACGAGCAACTTCCAGCGCGCCGTCATCACTCATCTCAAGTCCCATAAAGCGTGCGCTGCGACTGACGATATATTGCAGATCCGGCACCTGATAAAACTCCAGACGTTGCACAATACCAAAACGGTCGCGCAACGGTGATGTCAGCGAACCTGCGCGCGTGGTTGCACCAATCAGGGTAAACGGCGGCAAATCAATTTTAATGGAGCGTGCCGCCGGACCTTCACCAATCATGATATCCAGTTGGTAGTCTTCCATTGCCGGGTACAGCACTTCTTCAACAACTGGCGATAGACGGTGGATCTCATCAATAAACAACACGTCATGCGGTTCAAGGTTAGTGAGCATCGCTGCCAGATCCCCCGCCTTTTCCAGCACCGGACCAGAAGTCGTGCGTAAATTAACGCCCATTTCATTGGCGACAATGTTAGCAAGCGTAGTTTTACCCAACCCCGGAGGACCAAAAATCAACAGATGATCGAGGGCATCGCCGCGCAGTTTCGCTGCTTTGATGAAAATCTCCATCTGTGAACGAACCTGCGGCTGACCAACATACTCTTCCAGTAATTTAGGGCGAATGGCGCGATCTGCCACATCTTCCGGCAAATCCATTGACTGTCTCTCAAGATTACCGATATGTTCCATGATGACTTCCAGATCTACCCCATTCTCATAATTTTCATATATGCCATTAAGATAGATTGTTGGTGTCACACCCGTACCCTGTTTCATTTCAGGTGTCCAAATTTCAAGTCCCTGCAACGTTACACCATTCAGCTTCTGAACGGTTCTGACAGATACCTCTGCATTAGCATATTCTTCCGGCAGATATTCCCTAATATGATCCATCACATATTCCTGAAACTCTTCAAAACTAAGCATCCTTTTTCATCTCCCTTCCCTTTCCACCATTTAACAGCTTCTCTACAATCGCTTTGATCTGTTTGTCTCCGGTGAACTT
>OLWE01001214.1_pt1 | contig 11135 bp, 10 predicted proteins | sample 1673591 | NCBI WGS metagenome assembly OLWE01 (sample SAMEA103958116, study PRJEB25191) | human gut metagenome | biome: human-associated habitat [ENVO:00009003]; feature: intestine environment [ENVO:2100002]; material: feces | place: Germany | collected 2013/2015 | reverse complement strand
TATGACTGGTTAACACCCCGGCAATCAGCTCCAGTTGTGGGTGCCACGGCTGCCCGGTGTAGATGAGAATGCCACCCGGTTCGATGGCATTGGCAAGACCTGCGAGTGAGTTTTTTACCTGCTCATTTTCGGGAAAAAGCTCATACAGGCCAGAGACAATCGCCAGCGTAGGCCGCGGAGTTAACGTGCTGAGTTCTGCCGGATTAAACGCATCGCCCTGTTCAAAACGCGCCCGCCCAGACATTCCCCGTTGGGCAATCATCTCTTGCCCTTGTGCAACATTTACCTCACTGTAATCACGTAACAAAATTTCGCTTACGGCAGGCTCGTTTGCCAGCGCATCCAGTACATAGCGCCCATGCCCTGCGGCAATGTCAACCACTCGGACGGCTAAACCTTTGGCGTGGAGATGGGTAACGGCTTGTTTAATCAGCATTTGTAAATGGGTTTTGCGCTGGCGAATACCGCGCCAGCCAACACTGTTCAGGTAGATTTTGTCGATAAAGCGCCCGAATGCGTTACTGCCTTGCGGTTGATTTTGATAGACATAATCCAGCGAACTGCCTGAATCAAAGCCGGTACTCATTCCGAGATGCAGGCCCGCAGAGTGCGCCCCGAACAGTTTCATCGCCTTTCGCATAAAGCGATACGCCAAATCAACCGGCGATAATGGCACGGGTCCACCAGAAAGGAGCCGCCATCGATCCGCTGATGGTCCTGTGCGGTCTTCATGCTGATAATCAAATTTTTGCGACTTGTTAGCATATAAGCGACTAATAAAGCTTTGCATTTTTTCAAATGCCTGCGCCCTTTTCTCTTCACCCAACGTGTCGTGATAAAAGCCTGGCAGCAGATGCAGCTCTTTCAGAGGACTACGTAAACGCTGATAAAAATCAATCTGCGGTTGGCGATGCACCACATAGTCATCGCCTGATATCAGAAGTTGCGTGGGGAGCGTAATCGCCGCCGCATCGCTAACAATACGTTCAGACGTTTTATAGAGATCGAGCAAGATATTGACGGCAATCGCCCGTGTGATCAGCGGATCATTATTGAAACTCGCCACCCGTTGCCGATCGTGGGTCAGATAACGCCCTTTCACATAGGAATTAATAAAAAACAGACCACGCAGACGATGCCATAACGCCAGTCCAGGACGTGCCAGCGGCACATACAATTTAACCTTAAAGGCCGGAGATACCAGCACTAGTCCGCGAATAGCAGGCGCATAATCATGAACCCATGTGGCAACCATCACTGCGCCGACGCTTTGCGCGATCACAACCACCTCTTCCAGTCCGACCTGGCTGTCGCTGGCAGCAAAACGGACAAATTCATCGACATCCTGCACTGAACGCGCAAGAGACGGACTATAACCACGCGGCCCCGAAGTTTGTCCATGCCCTCGGGCATCCCATGCATAAAAAGCAGTATCTGGCATCGCCAGTTCATCAACGATATGTTGTAGACGACCAGAATGTTCATGACCGCGATGAAATAAGACGATGACCTTTTTCGCCCCTGGCTGTAAAGTGGGCCAGTGCCGATAAAACAACGCTGTATTATCACTGGTGGTAAAAAAATGTTCCCCAGGGATGCGTGAATTTTCCATTTTCTCTATTTTCCTTCAGTAACAGCAGTAGCGAATAAAATAAAAAAATACCGGAGCGGTGAAAATTAATGAGTCAATCCTGTCAAGGAGTCCGCCATGTCCTGGTAATAGTTTTCCACTATCTTTAACACCAATATCTCGTTTGATGGCTGACATCACTACATCGCCGCAAAAACCACTAGTACCAATTAACAAACCCGCTAATAATGCCTGTAATGTATCTAGCGGTGTCAGCAACGGTCCAATAATCAGTGACGCAATCATGGTGGTGATTACGCCGCCCATCAGACCTTCCAATGTTTTTCCCGGGCTGACTTTAGGGACCACTTTTCTTCTGCCGCAGGATTTTCCCCATAAATACTGTGCAATATCGTTTGACTCGGTTAATGCCAAAAGAAATAACACCAGTAACGCCTCGCCCTGGATATTTATGGTTGGCAACATTAACAACCAGGCGGCATGACTCAAGGTGAAAACGGTCATTATTCAGCCACAAAAAATGGCACTCACGGTATGCAGAAAACCAGAGGGGTCACCCACTAAAGCTCGCCAGGTGGCTAATATCAGAAACCCAGCCAAAGGTATAAATAACAGAAACAGCTCAAAGCAATTAAAACCGATAAGCAAATAGTTAAGAGGAATACCCCAATATAACCAACGCGGAAAATGTTCAGATATAAGCGTACAATATTATTTCAATGCCAGAAAACTTATCAGCGCAAAAAACGTCAACGTCATCCCGCGTGGACCTGAAATCACCATTGAAAAACAAATGACGATGCCCCACCAGGTACGAATACGTAATGTAACCTCACCCCCTTTTCTCTCCGGTAACCGCCATATCAGAAAACGGTTTATCAGCGTTGCTAAAATTAACAACGCGAAAAGTGTTGCCAGAGATTTTTCCAGCATTATCTTTCAGCACTCATAAAAAGCACACTCCGACAACGATTAATCGCAGTCCAGAGAAGCAGAATTGAAGCAATGCTCCATAAAAGATTATTCCATTGCATCCACTGTGGATAAATGGCAACGGCTAGCCCCCACAGACCAAATATTAACGCGCGATCGCTTTTGCCAAATGGACCGGCATAACTGCGAATACCGTTAATCGTCTGCGCGAGTAAACCACAAAACTCGGTCAATATGGTGCAAAATAACATGAGTATCACGAGTGATGCATTACTTTCAGGTAAAAATAAAAACGGTAAATAGAGCGCAATATCGGAAATAACATCGCCAGTCTCATTCAAAATCGCCCCAAGACGTGTTTGCTGATTGCACTCACGCGCCATCATGCCATCCAGCGCATTGAGCGCCATACGGATAAAAAGCACGATGGGCAATAGCAAAAAGAGGATGGGTTGTGCCACCAACATCAACAGCAATCCGCTAAGAAGAGAAAGTGCCAGTGCAGCAAGAGTGATGTGATTCGCTGTAACATGGTGCTTATTAAGCCAAAACATCGTCGGCCTTAACAGCGACTGAAAGAGCGGTTTTATCTGGTAGAGCGTCATTATCAATCCTTGATAATTCGGTTTGCGCTATGGTGCATCAATTCCCCTGACGGAGATATCGTAACACGCCGCTTCATTAAAAATTCAGAATATATCAAGGTATTGGGGACTCACCGTCAGGAATGATTATCCCCAATAAATCAAGTGGTTAAAAATTATTACGCTGTTATTCAATACAACTCATCAAGTTTTCTCATCGCTTGTTCCCGTATTGCGCGCGTCTTACCGTTAAGCGCCAGCTGCCGAACTAAATCCAGTTCAGGGTTAACAAGCTCTAACGCCAGCAAAGGATCACGTTTCAGCCTCGCCTTTAATATATCAACTGGAAAACGGGGATTATTCATCGCCACAATCCACCACTCGGGATCAATTTCTGCCGCCAGTACTGCAGGCGGTGTGTGGTGGTTGTTAAGTGCGCCGAACTTGAAAAATGTGAGATTGCTTTTCGCCAGTGTACTCCACCATATACGATCCGGTTGTTTTGCCAGTTTATCCAGTTGTGCTAATGCATCGGGGTCAAGTGCATAATAAACACGTAACGCTTCGTTAACCTGCGCACGAGAGCTGTTTTCCTGCCTCAGAAAAAACTTCGCCCAAATATCATTGCGTGGTATATTTTGCTGTAATTCCTTGAGGACAACAGCGGGTAAATTATCCCAACTAACTAATGCACTCTCTAAAAAGTCCCAGCCTTCCGAACGTATCAGAGAGGTGGCATTTAATAGCATCTGGTCATCAACTTCACCGTGGCTAATCAGCTCAGACAAAATCATATCAGCGCTGGTTTCATATGCTGCAGAATCTGCTTTCGGATTATTTTTCCGATGCGATAAAGCACGTTGCCAAATTTTTTGTTTCATCGACGTGCTCAGATACTGATTTTTCGCCAAATTACTCCACCCCTCAGGATCGTTGAAACGTGTCAATAACCGTTGTAAAGCAGCGTCAGAGTGAATTATCTGCATATCCCGACAGCAAAAGTAGGCAGGGGATTTTTTCTCCATCCTTTTAACAAAATTAAACTGTAAGTTATCTGGCAACGCTAAAAATAACGTACCTATTAGATCATCGTCATTCTCGAATTTTTGGTATAAATATACTGCTATTTTGTGACTCTCTTGTGGCGTCATCCGCAACAATTGACCATGGTGTTTCATCTCTGCCAGCTTTGACGCTAAGCTTGTGACAACATCGTTTGATGAATCGTTCGCCAACTGCATTGCCTGATTGTAGCTGAGTTGTCCTCCAGCACCGACCTGACGAATAGAGGAATCATCACTGCGGATATAGCCATCAATAATGGATTCGGGCAATAACCACGCATCTTTATAAAGCTCCTGAATGATCATATCCCAATCTCTTTTCGCCAGAGTCATGACGATATCCAGAGGGAGATTTTCACATAGCGCAAGATTCAACGGACCGACACCATCAGGTAGATGACTCATTCGCGTCATTATTTCGACAGAGAGCGGTTCACGGTCGAGCAACCCCAGAACAACAGGCTGGTAACCCAATTGCTGATCGGTCAACTCCAGAATCTCATTGTCAGGCATATATCTCGCCATACTTTCAATCGTTTGTTCATCATTGCTATTAATAAGTTGTTTGCGTAGGTTAGCTGAAATTCCTTTAAGCCTTGGGAGAGTTCGCATTATGGCAAGATCAAATGTCGCAATGTCTCGCCCTTCAAATGCAGCAACTTTGCCTTCATCCAGCATTTGCAATTCCTGCACTAATTCAGGTGAAGGCTTAGGGCGAAACAGCGCTTCTTTTTTCATCTGATTACAGACATTCCCTGCTATGCGAATATTGCTTCGCTTAAAAATTTCTTTCAGAGCATCTTCATCATTTATTAGGCCCCAATAATATGCATCAGGATTTATTATCGTCAGCGCTTTTTTGACATTTTCAGTGTCATTTTTGTCTCCCGCACGGACCATGAATTCACTATTTGTCGAAGACACAACAACAGGTGCAATTATGTCATTGATAAATATCCCGCGCGCATTAATACTTCCCTTAATCGTAGACGGATTATCGTAATATGAGTCGATAAATACCAGTCCACTTGCATTTATCGAACCGGTAATTAACAGTGGTGAATCCGTAACTATATTCGTTGCCGTCACGTTACCGAGAATAACCCATGGATTAGAAAGAGAGAAAGTGGAAATATTACCTTTGACTGTCAAATTGCCAAGAACAATCAATTTTTGATTACTCTCTATATTACCTTCTACCACTAAATCGCCACGATGCACTTTCCAGTCCGATGCAGATAAACCGAAGGGGACAAGATTCACGCTACTGTTGATAGCTTGTTCAACTTGTTGTTTATCTTCAGCGGTAGCCGCAGAAAAAAATGGTTCAATATCAACTGCATTTGCAACACATCGAAGTTCCGCCTGTACTGGAAGACTCAGCATAAACAGGGGAAGTAAACCTATCCAGCTGCAAATCCTGGGCTTAAACATATGCACTCCATGCCATTAAAAAAGAAACAAAAGGGAAATGCATCTTTCCCTTTTGTATATTCGTTATTCTCGCGATATACCATCCAACGTAGACAACACTTCCTCAGAAAGATGCAATTTTTCAGCAGCCATATTCTCCCGTAAATGCGCAACAGAAGACGTCCCTGGGATCAGCAAAATATTCGGTGAACGTTGTAACAGCCACGCCAGCGCCACCTGCATGGGTGTTGCACCCAGGCTCGCAGCAACATCCGACAGCGTAGAGGATTGCAGCGGTGTAAAGCCCCCGAGCGGGAAGAACGGCACGTAAGCAATGCCATCGTGGGCCAAAGCATCAATCATTGCATCATCAGCACGGTGCGCGATGTTGTATTCGTTTTGCACACAGACAATTTCGGCAATCTTGCGCGCCTCTGCAACCTGCGTCGGTGTGACGTTGCTCAGGCCAATATGTTTTACCAGGCCTTGTTGTTGCATCTCTGCCAGCACGGTCAGGCTGGCCTCAATCGATCCTTCCGCTGGGCCATGACCATCCCCCATCATAACGCGCAGGTTAACCACATCCAGTACGTCCAGGCCGAGATTACGTAGATTATCGTGCACCGCTTTTTGCAACTCTGCCGGAGAAAAGGCGGGCAACCAGGAAGCGTCCTCTCCACGCCGCGCACCAATTTTAGTGACAATTGTCAGGTCGTCAGAGTAAGGATAAAGCGCTTCGCGGATAATCTGATTGGTGACGTGCGGACCATAAAAGTCGCTGGTATCAATGTGATTGACGCCCAATGCCAGCGCCTCGCGCAGTACAGTTATAGCGACGTGGCGATCTCTTGGGGGGCCAAAAACCCCAGGACCTGCCAGTTGCATCGCGCCATAACCAAGACGGTTAACGGATTTTGTACCGAGAGTAAATGTATTGCTGCTCATCGCACCCTGCCCTGTAATAAAACGGATTGAGAAAAATCAGTATAGAAACGAAAAGAGATAAATAATGCGAAGGCGTAAACAAGATTACTGGATGAGTTGCTCTATTGTCCTGAAAGACACCAAAACAAAACGCGTAAAGCGCCGCATTCGGCAATAAAAAAACCGCAACCTGTATCAGCGTTGCGGTTTAGGTATCACATGCTAAAAATTAGAACGTCCAGCATCAGGACGTTACTGTTTCGGTCGCAGATTCTCATCAAATACCAAGCGTTTCCTGCCAGGTTCAACTTCCCGCAATGGCTCAACTTGATGTAACGTCTGCTTACAGCGTGTCACCAGCACCTGGTACTCATGCGTACCCTGCTTTTTCCATGCCAACTCCTGCTCACTGAGTTCACGAATCGCTTTCGCCGGGCTGCCGACAATCAGGTAATTAGCAGGCATTTCTGCTTTGGCTTTCACAAATGCGGATGCACCCACAATACTGTTCTCACCAATCACCGCACCGTCCATCACTACCGCATTCATTCCCACTAATGCATTGCGGCGGATAATGCAGCCGTGAAGGATAGCGCTATGACCAATATGCCCATCTTCTTCCACGACAGTATCCTGCTCGGGAAAACCGTGCATAACGCAATTATCCTGAATGTTCGCGCCATCTTTCACCACGATACGACCAAAATCGCCACGCAGGCTGGCATTTGGCCCAACGTAAACACCCTTGCCGAGAATAACATCGCCGATCAATACCGCTGTCGGATGAACAAAACTCTCTTCTGGCACAACCGGAGTCAGACCGTCTATCTGATAAATTGGCATAACGCGTCCTGTTCAATATTCAAGCCGCCAAAACGTTGAAAATACAGGCTTCCCGGCGCAGGCAGTTCACCGACCGAGGTTTCACCTTTTTCACTAACGAACGCTAAAGCAGCAGGCGCTACGCGCTGATAAAGTTTGCCGATAAAGGTTTGGTAGTCGCGCAATATATCCGTAACCGTCGTCTCGATTTTTGTGCAGATGCGATTCGCCATGCCGCAGATGATGAAAAACTGGCAGGCATTGGCTTTCATTGGGGATTTTCCGACCAGAGTCATTTTTCAACGGTATTTAATCAACGCTTTGGGATGACGCCAGGCGAGTATCGACGTAAATTCCGCTAACTAATTCGCGTTGCATGTACAGCAACGCGAATTAGTTAAAACAGATATTTGACTATGCATTTTTCAGGGCGAAAGGCAATTTGACAGGAATTTTTGAATATTCACCTTGTTTCCGGAAAATAGAATAATCGCCTTCTCCTGTAGCGTTATCCCGATATTGCGGTTTTGCTATTAAAATTTTCGCACCCATTTACCGTTTATCCCTTGTACATATTCCCCCGGTTTAGCCCGAGCTACGAGCTTTTGCCCGGCGAGTTTCGCGATATCATCTACCGAGACATTATTTTGCTTTGCCAGTTGTTGGTAACTCGCTTTACGTTCGGCATTAATGTCGTTTACTAATTTCTCTGTTTCAGCATCTGTTTTCAGCGCAACCAGATAACCATAAAATGTTTCCCCTACCCGCCCCTGAGTTCTGGCTTCATCCAGAGTCAATGCCATTACATTGCTGCTTACCAGCCCAACAAGAAACGCACAAAGAAGTAATGTTTTCTTCATCATCGCCTCAGAAAAGATCGCTACGAGTCTCAAGCAGCTCTTCGACATCTTTGTCTGCCTTGATGATGATCTCATGCTCAATTTTAACGTTCATATTGATAGTGATCGGTTCCTTAGGTGCAGCGACTTCAATGCGAGGCGTACAGCCAACCAGCATAAAAGATGACGTCAACGCAGCCAGTAAAATTTTCATTGTTTTTCCTCACACTCTTTTCCTTGCGGACAGTCATTTCCCGGCAGACGCGCGTTCTGCTCCAACCATGCCTGGAGATTATCGCCAAAGCGTAAACTGCGCCACAGCGTAAAAATATTCTCTTCGTGATGGTAATTAAGGTTTACCGTACCGCTTTTACCATCAACGCGACTGGTACCTGTAATGTTGGCCTGCATGGTTAATAAACCGAGATTATCTAAATTAATTTTTGTCGATGAACGGCTAATTTCCATATAGCGCAACCAGTTAATTGCTGAACCCGCAGTCATATTGTCTTTTACCACCGCATCTGCGGTGTCTTTATCCAGCCGCAAGGTCATTGGCCCGCTATTTGCCAGCCAACCATCTTTCACTATCCATTTTTCGTTGTTTAGCCATAACGGCAATGCACCACTAAATGCCCCGGACATGGCGAATTGTTTCGGATTGACGGCGCTAACCAGTTCGCTGGATGAGAGATTATTCAGCCGCAACAGCGCCGGGTCATGTTGCGGCATACGTAATTGTTTCATCAGCACGTTACCGCCTAACACATCGACGCTAACATCAGTCAACAACAATGGTTCTTCTTCTGTCCACGGATAGCGCCCTTGCAAATCAGCCGTAATATTTTTCGCTGTCACCAGATTAATCACTTCGGCAATTCGCAACGTAACGGGGCCGCGAGTCCCCAGATGCCAGGCTCCATCGGCAAAACGGAAAGGCAGGACAAAATCGACACCGTTAACCTGATTATCTGGCATCCAGGCACTACCGCCTTTCAACACGCCGTGCCCTCCCGCGCGGAATCCTTGTTCAGGCGCAGCAGAAAATGCAACCTGAGCATACAGTTCACCATCGCGTAAGTTCATCTTCCAGTCGGGTGGCACCAGCGGCTGGAATACAGTCAGTGATTGTTTAGGCCACCAGGCGTTACCGCGCAGACGAATACCGTCCCAGCGACCATTTACCCGAACCGGGCCAATCTCACCAGCATGTAAATCGCCTTTAAAGAGGAAATACGTCGGATCGCGCCCATCGACGCTAAATTTTAAGGTTGATGGCGGTAACACACTGCCGCCAGTGAACAGCGTTTGCCCGGCGTCCAGTGACAGCGCGCCACTGAAGGAGGGATGCTGTGCGTCACGTACCCAGACGACGGGCTTGTCGAGAATTAGTCGCGGCTTTTCTACCGTCATCGTACCGTATTGTAACTGGTCGAAACCGGTGGAGAGATCGGTCAGCGTAATCGTGCTGTCATGCCACTCACCCTTTCCTGCGACATCCCAGGTGGCATTCATCGGTGTAAAACTGCCTTTTCCCCAGTAGCGCCACTGCCAGCGGCCAGCGTCAGGGAGAAAATCATTCGCCAGTCCATCCATATGCAGCACGAAATCGCCCAGTTCATTTTCATGCGCCTGCAAAATGGCCTGCAAACGTCCGTCAACACCACGTTGGGTGACTTTTACACCCGCTAAAGGCCAGCGGATTTCATCGATGTCCAGCGAATCGATGACTCTTCCCTTCGAACGTAATAACGCGCCTGGCTCAAAGGCCAGCGTTGGGTCAGTCAGACTTCCACTTAGCTGCGCAGGTAAACGGGCATATAAAATGAGGTCCGCCTGTTTCGCTTCACCGGTCAGTTGCAGAGGCAGCTGACTGTTATCCATGCTTAATTTTCCTGGGCCAAAATTAAGCACCGCGTTGCCTTTACCCGCTTGCCCCTGGGTCAGCACACTCAGTCGCCCGCTGACCAGAGCGTTCTCGAGCCCTGCCTGCCAGTTGTCGACTTTGACACCCAGTCGGCCACTCAAAGGAAAACCTGCATACGGCCAGCTCCAGCGACCATCGCTTACGGTCAATCGTTGACGAGTAATTTGCCACGGCAAATCGAGCAACGGATCGCCGTTATCCCGTGCCAGCACGATCAATTGCCCGCTATTTTCCTGCCAGTCCAGCTCTGCATCCACCAGTGACGGTTCCTGCGGCAAGTTTAACGTCGCAGTAGCATGCCCACTTACAGGAAGTCCATCCGGCACGAGCGGCATAGTAAATTCCCCCACCAGTTTAACCGGCGGCTGATTTTCAAACGCGACGACATCCAGTTCGCTGACTGTAAGTTGTTGCCCTTTAAGCTGGCCTTGAAATTTAACTTTTTCGCCCTGATAACGCAGTTGCTGGATATCAGAGGTTAACGCGAGAGAGAGTTTTCCCTGCCACTCCTGCCAGGGAGAAAAAATCAGTTTATCGATATTGATCCAGGTGTTAGGCAACATGGCCTGCCACTGCGCGAGGGTTTTTGGAGCGGCAGGCGATTGCTCCGTCTGCGGCAATTTCGCCAGACAAGCAGAATCAAGTTCTACCGTGCCGACGTTCAATAACCAGCGGCTCGGATGTGAAAGGCTGGCGTTGGTGATATGCGCAAGCTGACAATCTCCCACCAGATAACGGAGATCGGGAATGATTAAACCTTTACGCGTAATGCGTGGGCTTTCATCTAATGCAATACGTGTCCCGAGCGGTAGCCAGATGCCCGCCAGCGTGGGAACCCACAGCCCGAGCGTCATCAGCAGCGTCAACGGCACAAGAATAATCAGTAATAACAGCGCGAGAACGGCTTTATATTTACCCAGCATGGGTAGTTAATATCCTGATTTAGCGAAAAATTAAGCATTCAATACGGGTATTGTGGCATGTTTAACCGTTCAGTTGAAGGTTGCGCCTACACTAAGCATAGTTGTTGATGAATTT
>OLWE01001211.1_pt1 | contig 11173 bp, 6 predicted proteins | sample 1673591 | NCBI WGS metagenome assembly OLWE01 (sample SAMEA103958116, study PRJEB25191) | human gut metagenome | biome: human-associated habitat [ENVO:00009003]; feature: intestine environment [ENVO:2100002]; material: feces | place: Germany | collected 2013/2015 | reverse complement strand
ATCGCGCGAAAGGGTCAAGGGACGAAGTCCCTTGCAGGGTGCAGGGGCAGCGCCCATGCCGGAGTCCAGAGGCAGCGCCTCTGGCGCCTCCCTTTCGTACTGAAGGAGAGATGAGAATGGCAATATTCGGACAGTTTACGAAGCGCGCACAGCAGGTGCTGATGACGGCACAGGAATGCGCGACAAGGGAGGGGCAGCCGTATGTGGGCACGCTGCACTTCCTGTATGGCTTGCTGGACGTGGGCGAAGCGCCGGAAAGCGTGACGCGCCATATCCAGAAGGAAGACGTGAAGCAGGTGCTTGACCAAATCGACGATGAGGTCAGTTTGCATCCGGGGCATGGGCCGGTGCAGATGACGCCGCGCGCGCGCCGGGTGCTGGACGGCAGCATCATCGAGAGCCGCCGTCTGGGGCAGCTGTACGTCGGCACGGAGCATATGTGGCTGGGAATTCTGGCAAATCCGAACTGCAAGGCGGCGGAGCTGCTGGCGCACCGGGGCGTGGATGCATCGGAAGCACGCGAAGAACTGCTGGCGCGCATCCGCCAGCGCAAGGCGGAAACACCCACACCGCCGTTCGCCGCGATGGGCGATGGCAATGGCGATAACCGCCAGCAAGTGCCGCAGATGCCCCCGCCCCGCCGCAAGGATGACCAGAGCGCCCTTGCGCAGTACGGCCGCGACCTTACCCGCTGTGCCGAGAATGACGAGCTTGACCCCGTCATCGGCCGCGACACCGAAATCACCCGCCTGATTCAGATTCTGATTCGCCGCACGAAGAACAATCCTGTGCTGATTGGCGAACCGGGCGTGGGCAAGAGCGCGGTGGTAGAGGGGCTTGCGCAGCGCATCGTGGCGGGCAATGTGCCGGATATGCTGATGGGCAAGCGCGTTGTGTCGCTGGACATCGGCAGTATGGTCGCGGGCAGCAAATACCGCGGCGAGTTCGAGGAACGGCTCAAGAACGTCCTGTCCGAGATTCAAAAGGCAGGCGACGTGCTGCTGTTCATTGACGAAATGCACACCATCGTCGGCGCGGGTTCGGCGGAAGGGTCGCTTGACGCGGCAAATATCCTGAAACCCGCTTTGGCGCGCGGCGAATTGCAGTGCATCGGCGCGACGACGCTCGACGAGTACCGCAAGCACATCGAGAAGGATGCTGCGCTGGAGCGCCGCTTCCAGCCTGTGCATGTCGGTGAACCGACGACCGAGGAGACGCTCGCCATCCTGCATGGTCTGCGCGAACGGTACGAAAAGCACCATCAGCTGCACATCACCGACGAGGCGCTCGAGGCCGCCGTCACCCTCTCCGACCGCTACATTGCCGACCGCTATCTGCCCGACAAGGCGATTGACCTGATGGACGAGGCGTGCTCGCGCGTGCGTATTCAGGCGTACACCGCGCCGCCGGACGTGCGCAAGCAGGAGCTGGCGCTGGAGAAAGTGCTGGCGGACAAGAAGGAAGCCATTGCGCATCAGGACTACGAAACTGCCGCCCGCCTGCGTGACGAGGAACGCTGCCTGAAGGCCGAAATCGACCAGAAGCGCGAAGCGTGGAACGAGGGCAAGCCGAAGGTGGAGCTGTCCGTGTCGGAGGACGACGTGGCGGCGATTGTCTCCGGCTGGACAGGCATTCCGGTCACGAAAATGACGCAGAGCGAGAAGGAACGTCTGCTCCACTTGGAGGATGTGCTGCACGCGCGCGTGATTGGGCAGGACGAAGCCATCAGCGCAATTTCCCGCGCGATTCGCCGCGCCCGCGCCGGACTGAAAGACCCGAAGCGCCCGATTGGCAGCTTCATCTTCTTAGGCCCGACGGGCGTGGGCAAAACCGAATTGTGCCGTGCGCTGGGCGAAGCGATGTTTGGCGACGAGAGCGCCGTCATCCGCGTGGACATGAGCGAATACATGGAGAAGCACACGACCTCGCGGCTTGTCGGTTCGCCGCCCGGCTACGTCGGCTACGAGGAGGGCGGTCAGCTGACCGAAGCCGTCCGCCGCAAGCCGTATTCCGTCGTCCTGCTGGACGAGGTGGAGAAGGCACACCCGGATGTGTTCAACATCCTGCTGCAAATTCTGGAGGACGGCCGCCTGACCGACAACACGGGACGCACGGTGTCCTTCAAGAACACGATTATCGTCATGACCTCGAACGCGGGCGCACACGACATCGGCGAAGGGCGCGCGATGGGTTTCGGCTCGAAGGCGCTGGCGGACGCGACGAACTACAACGCCATGAAGGACGCAGTGATGAAAGCGGTGAAGGACGTGTTCCGCCCCGAATTCATCAACCGTGTGGATGAACTGATTGTGTTCCATCCGCTGACGGAAGTGGAAATCCGCGCGATTGCGGGCATGATGCTGGGGCAGGTTGCAAGCCGCCTGAAGGAGCGCGCAATCGTCCTGACGTGGGATGACGAGGTGGTAGAGAAGCTGGCGCGCGAGGGCTACGACGTGAAGTTTGGCGCGCGTCCGCTGCGCCGGCTGATTCAGCGCACGGTGGAGGACACGCTGAGCGAGGAGCTGCTGGGCGGCAAAATCGCGCTGGGCGACCGCGTGCGGCTGAAGGTCACGGACGGGAAGATTACGGTGGAGAAGGAAGCATAAGAAAACGGGGTGCCGGGAGGTTGATTCTCCTGACACCTCGCTATTTATATTTGTTGCCTCCATAGGCGCGAGTTCCCTTGCTCCGATAAAAGTCAACTCCGGTAGTGGCGACCCGAAGGTTTCCAAAGGGCGATCGGAAAGCCCTTTGGTCGCGCCCGCAGGCGCGATTCCCCCTGCTCCATAAAAAACAAGCATGAAAAAGCGATTTGCCGGATGCACTAAAAACGCATTCCCCTGCGCTTTGCAACCGAAGCGCTTATTCGCACTCAATGCCATCCGAGTACAGCACCAGCTGCGGCTGCTCTTCGTTCGCGGGCAGATACCGCCAGCATTCCTCTCCCCCGGAGGTGTCTACCAGAATGCTCCACACCGCGCCATTGTCAAAGCACAGCGTCACATCCCCGATAGAATCCACCATCACCGTGCGGACGATGAAGCGGTTTTCGATGCCCGTCAGCACGTCGTTCAGCTCCACAATGCGGTCATCAAGCCGGTTCGCGCCCAATTCGTCACAGCGGTAGTCATCCGGAATGACATCCTCCTCCAACCCCTGCTTGCGCCACAAATCCCACATGGCTTCCGACGGCTGGAAATAGTCACTTCGCGCCAAGGAAACCCGCCCATCCTGCACCAGACGATAGTAGCATTGCAAGTGCAGGGATTGTTCCTCCTGCACCTCGGTCGTCAGCGCGCGCGGCGCAAACGACAGGCAAAGCAAATCCGCCGTGCGGGAGAGGTTGATGAGGGTGCAGCCGACCAAATCATTGAGCTTCTTCTGGACAAAAAGCATGTCCGTGTTGTTCATATTAGTCCCTTCCAATTTTCCACTGGGGATTTACTTTCCGCCGAAAGCGTCCAGCACCGCCTGCGCCATGCCGCTCTTCTCGCAGTGCGCCGTGTGGCGAATCGGCAGGGAACGCAGTGCCTTCACCTGCTGCGGCACGGGCATCCCCGAACGCGCTTCCAATTCATCCGAGCAGGCGAATGCATCCAGTCCGGCGACGGCGTTCTTTCCGGCGACGGCAGTCAGCACATCGGCGGCGAACTTGTAGGGGCTGGCGGTGGACACGATGACCGTCGGGGTCAAATCGCCCGACGTCTCGCGGTACTGGCGCAGAACGCGGCTCGCAACGGCGGTGTGCGTGTCCATCAGGTAGTGATGCTGCTCGAACACGCGGGCGATTTCCTCCGCGCAGTCGCGGTCATCAGCGTACCTGGCGGCAAAGACGCTCAGCAGCCACTCCTGCCGCTGCTGACCAACGGCGTAGGACTGGCTCGTGCGCAGCTGCTGCATCCAGCGGGCAATCAGCGCGCCGTCGCGGTCGGCGCATTCAAACAGCAGACGCTCCAAATTCGAGGAAATCAGGATATCCATCGAAGGGGAGGTCGTCTTGAAGAACTGCCGGCGCGTGTCGTAAACGCCGCCAAGGAAGAAATCCGTCAGCACGTTGTTGCGGTTGGAGGCACAGATGAGCTTCTTGACCGGCAGCCCCATGCTCCGTGCGTAGTAGCCCGCGAGGATATTGCCGAAATTGCCCGTCGGCACGACGAAATTCACCTCGTCGCCCAGCGCAATCGCGCCCGCGTTCAGTAAATCGGCATAGGCGGAGAAATAATAGACAATCTGCGGCACGAGGCGGCCGAAGTTAATCGAGTTGGCGGAGGAAAGCACCTTGCCGCGCGCATTCACCTGCTGATGGAAATCCTCGGAGGAGAACAGCGCCTTCACGCCGGACTGCGCATCGTCGAAATTGCCGTTCAGGGCGATGACGTGCGTGTTTTCGCCGCCGGTGGTGGTCATTTGCAGCTTCTGCACGTCGCTGACGCCGTCGGTCGGGTAAAAGACGGTGCAGGATGTTCCCGGCACGTCCTTGAAGCCTTCGAGTGCCGCCTTGCCCGTGTCGCCGCTGGTCGCGACGAGGATTGCCACTTCGCGGTTTTCACCGCTCTTCTTGGCGGAGAGCGTCGTCAGGTGCGGCAGCAGCTGCAGCGCCATATCCTTAAACGCAAGCGTCGGTCCGTGGAAGAGCTCCAGCACATGGGTATTGCTGTCGAGCTTCTTCGTGGGCGCAATCGCGGCGTCATCGAACTTGGCGGCTTCGTAGGCGCTGGCAATTGCGTCTGCCAGTTCCTGCGCATTGAAATCATCAAGATAGCCCCGGAGGATGGTCAGCGCGCGGGCGCGGTAGTCGAGCTTGGTCAGCGCGGCAATGTCCGCCAGCGTCATCTGCGGGAACACCGCCGGGACATACAGACCGCCATCGGGCGCAAGACCGCGCAGGATGGCTTGGGACGCCGTGACGCAGGCGCCGCCGCGGGTGGAAATGAATGACATGGAAATCACGCTCCTATCCGCAGGGCGATGCCTGCTGGGTTGAGGGCAAGAAGGGGTTCTTGCCGAGTTTCTGGACTGCTTTTCTTACCTAATAATTTAGCAGCGATTATGTAGCAGCTGCGAAATACCAAAAGAGCGGCGGCTTACATGCTCCGCCGCCCTCGTGGGCTGTTCCAATTAGATGATGTAGCCCTTGCAGAAGTCGGGCAGCGCTTCGGGATCGGCGCTGACGGACAGCACGAACGTCACATCATGCTTCTGCGCGTACTTTTCGAGGCTGTCGAAGAACCACTTCGCGTCGGCGAGGTCAATCTTGATCAGCTTGAGGAACGCGTCGATGAAGACGGTCTTGACGTCGTAGTTGCTGGCAAGCATGCCGCCGAGGAAGCCGAGGAACATTTCCGCGCTGGAAACGCTGTACTCTTCGACGTTGACGAAACGAACCGCACGGTCCACTTCGTACATATAGCTGTCGTTCTTGTCGAGGAAAACGACGTTGCCGGAGCTGGTCTTGACCGCGTTGTTGGTCATGTCAATCAGCCGCTTGGTCTTGCCGGAGCCCTTCTTGCCTGCGATAATCTGAATCATGGGTAAACGCCTCCTTGTGAGTGAGAGTTTCGTATCTCTATTATAAACCATTTTGCGCCCGGATGCAATGCCTCTGATGAAATTCCTTTGTATTCGGGAGAAAAATTCACCGCTTTTACGGTGACGTGTCCTCCTCGCTGCCGGGTGCATCTGTATCATTCGCCATGAGGGTTAATAAATCCTGCTTCTTCAGCGGCGGAAGTTCACGTTTTTCATGACCGGGGATGGACGTGTCGAGCTTGCAGACTCCGGCGCAGTCGCACCACTGGCAGGCGTTCCAGTCTCTGATGACGGCGGGGGACGGGGTGATTTCGCCGCTGCGGATGCGGTCGGCCAGCTCCGCCGCCATCTGCTTGGCGTGGGCAAGCAGTGCTGCCATTTCCTCCGACGTGTAGCCATCAGACGAGGAAGCGACGCTGCTATCCGCATTAAAGATTTTCGTGAACGAATATCCCGGATTGGAATCCAGCGCTTCCACCACGTCCACATCCGCCAGCACAATGCCTTTCAGGTGCAGCTTTTTCGCAATCGCCTTTTCCGCGGATTCCTTTACATCCGCCGTATCTACCATCGGGTCTTGAATCGTGAAGTAGAATGCGCCCGCCGGATTGCCGTCCAGCCCCTCGCACGCGGCTTGCAGATACAGCAGCAGCTGCAATTGAAGCCCGTACCATAGGCGCGTCGGGTCAATGTCGCGGTGGCTGCTCTTGTAGTCGGATACGAGCAGATACACGCCCTCGTCGCCCTCCCAGCGGTCGATGCGGTCGATTTTGCCGCGCAGAGCGATTTTCCGTCCATCATGCAGCGTCAGCACCACCGGGGGCAGCCCGTCCTCCTCGCCAAACACAACTTCCTCGCCGACGGTGCGGAAGCGGCTGTGCTGTGCGTGATGCGTGAACATCCACGCGGCGCGGTGCACCGTTCGGCGGTACTTCTCGCCCTGCAGGCGCAGGGAGGGCGTTTCATTCAGCGGACCATCTGCCCACGCGGTCGTCAGCGGCAGCAGCACCGTATCCATCAGCGCGTGGATTTTTTCGTCCGGCAAATCCGGAAAATCCGGCTCTTTCAGCGCAAGGGCAGCGTACCCCTCCATCGCGGCATGGTAGAAATCGCCCACATCCGCCGGGTCGAACTCGTACTCGCGGCGGATGACGGGCTTCAAGCCGTAGTTCACAAAGTGCCGATACGGGCACTGCGCGAAGCCCTCCAAACGGCTGATGGACACCTTGTCCTGCGTGAAGAGCCGCCGCGTGTGGTCGCGGGAGAGGAAAATTGCCGTGCCGTGGCGGTTCAGCGCATCCAGCACGGCCTGACAGCGGCTGTGCCACTCCGGGTCGAAATACAGCCAGCGCAGGACGTTCGCCCATTGCTCCGGAAGCGGCGTGTCTGTGTCGACAGCTTGCCGCAGGTGGTGCGGCAGTGCATCCAGCGCCATGGCGGGGGAGAGCGGTGCGACGTCGTTTGCCAGCACGCCGCCGGATACCACCATATGCGGGAACAGCTGCGTCATGTCCTCCAGCAGCCCCGCCGGACGAAACGCCGTGCCGTCCTGCCCGCCCTGCGAACAGGTGACGGTCAGAAAGCGCCGGGGGAGGGATAGTGTACGGTAGAAGTCCGACTGCCGCAGGGCGCACGTCTCCTGCTGCGTAAGACCAATCGCGCGCTGCGCCAAGTCGCACAGCGTGCGCCGCTCCGTCTCGGACAGGAGCGAATCCGCCGTACTGCCCAGCGCGCCGTCCTGCATTCCCATGACGAGCAGCGCATCAATCCGCCCGGTCATCAAATGTCCCGCTTCGCCAATCATCACCGTGTCCGGCTGCGGCGGCAGGGACGAAATCGACGCGCCTGTCAAACCTGATTCCACGAATCGTGCCAAATCCCGCTGATTTGCCTTTTGCGTGCTCAGCAGCGCGTACAGCTGATCAAGCAGCGTCATCAGGATTGTCCATACCTGCCGATTCTGCGTTGCTTCCGCCGCCATCCCGCGCGAAAGCAGCGCTTCCTCGCGCGCCATCAGGCGGTCATACGCATTGGTATCCTCCAAGAAGCGGAAAATTGCCTCGACGGAATCACCCGCTGTTTTTGCGCGGCGGAGCGCATCCCGAAGGGCCTCCACAGGCGAAATCAGCCGGACACGCAGTTCGTCCATATCCGCCGCGTCGTCGCCATAAGGGAACGGACGCAGCCACTTGCCGCGGTTGATGCCGTGCGTGATGGCGTAGTTCTCCAGCGAATCGGCTTCGTCGCGGGTCAGGGAAGAAAAGCCGCTTTTTGCCACTTGCAGCACATCCGCGCGGAGAAATCCGCCGGAGATGCAACGCAGTGCGCCGACGAGCATCCGACTCAAGCCGTGCCGCGCCGCACTGTCCTTCCGCGCCTGATAGCAGGGAACCCCCGCGCTTTGCAGCGTGACGGCGAGGATGCCGGCCATACTCTGCGCATCTGCCAGCGCGACCGCCATATACTGCCACGGAATGCCGCGCTCGTGCCAGCTTTGCAGCGTCTGCGCGGCGAAAGCAGCTTCGGCATACGGGTTTGCGGCGGCATGGATCGTCAGGGCGGACGCGTCGCCGGGGTACACCGCGCCGTCGCGGGCGAACAGGTGCGCTTCGAGGTGGCGGAGGGCTTCGTCGCGCCCATCGGGTTCGCTTGGCAGCCACTTCCACTGCACGGGAATGCCGCGCTGACGCAGCCATCCGGTCAGCTCCGCCGCACTCCTGCGCTGGGAGGCGAAAACGTGCCCGTCGCTTGCAGTGTCCTTGTCCATCGTGAACGCAACGACCATGCGGGTACACTCTGGCGCGGCAGTCGCCAACAGGACGCACAGCGGCGTTGGCAGCATGTCAAACTGGTAGACAAACACGGCGGCATCGCGCATCAGCCCGCTTTCCGGCAGCCGTTCCACCAGCTCAAACTGCTGCGTCGGCTCATCCTGAAAGCGCTCGGCAATCAGCGCGTCATACGTCTGCCAAAGCAGCAGCAAATCATGCGCCTTTGCCTTCAGTGCGCCGGATGGCAGCTCCTCCGCATAGGCGGCAAATTCTTCGCTTGACAGCCCCGTGCGCTGGAAGTCCATCAGCAGCGTGGACAGCTTCTCCGGCAGCCCGGGTGACAGCGCGACGCGGCGATAATAGTGCAGCTCCTCCTGCTTCAGGGAAAGCGCCTGCGCCAGTGCCATCCGCCGCCCGCTTTCGTCCAGCGCGGCTTTGGGTGAATGCCCCGCACTTTCTCGGATACGCCGCCCCAGTCTGCGCGGCGACAGTACATCCAAATCCAGCAGCCCCGGCAAATTCAGCTGCTCCAACAGTTCCCGCTCGGCTTGCAGGGTGTACTGCTCCGGTACAAGCAGCAGGACACGCTGACCAGCTTCACGGCATTGGCGGATTTCTTCAAACAGGCGGGACTGCGTCTGCCCGGCGCGTGCGCCCCAGATTTCGACGGTGGTCATAAAATCCCCCTCACAAAGCGGCAAATGCGGTCAAATAGCGAATCGCCTCCGCGTCATGGCGGCGGTTAAACCCATGTGCCCCGCCATCAATCAAGTGCAGTTCTGCGTTTGCATACGCTTCCGCCGCCTTTTTCGCATAATTCGGCTTGACGATGCCGTCCGCCGTGCCGTGGACAAGCAGCACCCGCCCGGTGTACGGCGTGATTTCGCGGAAAACGTCCATGTGCATGACGGCTTCGGGATAGCAGCGCCCCAGCAGCATTGGCCCGCAGTGAATCTTCTCCGGCAGATTTTGAGGGTCGAAGTGCGCAAACATCATGTGCCCCGCGCGCGCGTCGTCGGGGATGCAGAAGGCCGGGTAGAACAGCACGAGCCTGTCCACTGCATCCGGATGCTTCGCAGCGGTCAGCGCGGACACCATCCCGCCCTGCGAACAGCCCATCAGCAGCAGCGTATCGCTGGTATAGGGAAGCGACTGCGCATAGCGAATGACGGCTTCCAAATCCTGCACCTCGGTCAGCACCGACATGTCCGTCGTCGCGCCGTCACTTTTGCCAGTGAGTGGAACGCTGCCGCCGCAGAAATCGAAGCAGTACGCACAGTAACCAGTTTTCGCCAGCACTCGCGTGTACTGCCGGACGGTCTGCTGATTTGCCATAAAGCCGTGGCAGACAATGGCAATCGGGAGCTTTTCGCCATTCGGACGGTACTCCGTGCCGCGGATGGTCAAATCACCGCGCATACAGGAGAACGTCCGACGACGGATGGGGGAGGAAGAAAACAGCATCGAAATCGCCTCACGGAAGATTGTTTCTTCTATTGTAGCATAGTCGCGCGAAAATGAAAAGACGGAAAAACAAGACTTGAAGCGGCAGGGAGAGACGTGTTATAATGGAGCGGACCCACAGAGAATGAAGGAGTACATACACGATGAGCAATTTCCGCCGACCGAAGCACCTGACTACCCGCCGAATGCAGGAAACGCGTCCGAATCCGCCGAAGGAACAGGCGAAAGCGCAGCGTCCGGCGCGCGAAATCCGCTGGAACTGCCCCGCAGCGGCGAAATGCGGCGGATGCCAGCTGACCCGCCTGTCCTACGCGGAGCAGCTGCAATGGAAGCAGCAGCGCGTGGCGGAACTGCTGGACGGAATTTGCGAAGTCCGCCCGATTCTGGGCATGGACGACCCATTCCACTACCGCAACAAGGTTCATGCCGTGCTGGCTGTGGACAAGGCGGGTAAGCCCATCAGCGGCGTGTACGCCATGGGGACGCACCGCGTCGTGCCCGTGCGGCACTGCCTGATTGAGGATTGCCGCGCTGACCGCATCATCCAGACCATCGTCGCGATGCTGCCTGCCTACAAGCTGCGCATCTACAACGAGTACACGCACCGCGGCTTCCTGCGCCATATCCTCATCCGCACGGGGCATGTGACGGGGCAGATTATGGTCGTGCTGGTGGCAACGAGCCTTGAATTTCCGGGAAAAAAGGCATTTGTGCAGGAGCTGATTCAGCGCCACCCGGAAATCACGACCGTGGTGCTGAACTGCAACCAGCGCGAAACCAGCATGGTGCTGGGCACGAAGGAAATCACCCTCTATGGCGAGGGGTACATGGAGGACGAGCTGTGCGGCAAGCGCTTCCGCATCAGTCCGCAGAGCTTTTATCAGGTGAACGCGAAGCAATGCGAACTCCTCTACCGAACGGCGATTGATGCGGCGCAGCTGACAGGCGCAGAAACCCTGCTGGACGCCTACTGCGTTACGGGTACGATTGGCTTATGCGCGTCGGACGGCTGCAAGCAGCTCATCGGCGTGGAGCTGAATGCCGACGCCATCCGCGATGCGAAGGAGAACGCCCGCCGCAACGGCGTGGAGAACGCGCGCTTCCTCTGCGATGACGCAGGGCGCTTCATGCAGAAGCTCGCCAAGGAGGGAAACGCGCCTGACGTGGTGATGATGGATCCGCCCCGCGCCGGCAGCGACCAGAAGTTCCTGCAAAGTCTGCTGATGCTGAAACCAAAGCGGGTTGTGTACGTTTCCTGCAACCCGGAGACCCTCGCAAGGGACTTGCGCGTGCTGGTGGACGGCGGGTATCGGGCGGAATGGGCAACGCCGGTGGATATGTTTCCGGGAACGGAGCATGTGGAGACGGTAGTTCTTTTGTCCCACAAAAAAGCCGACAGTTATATCCAC
>OLWE01001207.1_pt1 | contig 11202 bp, 10 predicted proteins | sample 1673591 | NCBI WGS metagenome assembly OLWE01 (sample SAMEA103958116, study PRJEB25191) | human gut metagenome | biome: human-associated habitat [ENVO:00009003]; feature: intestine environment [ENVO:2100002]; material: feces | place: Germany | collected 2013/2015 | reverse complement strand
GCATTTTTGAAAAACTGCTGCACCGAAAAACTTTTTGTTTGCCTGCGGCTCGTATTTGACAGCCTTACTTCTCCAGATACAACAAGACCCGACAGAGTTGCTCCTGCTCTATCGGGTCTTTTCTATGATCTCATTTTCATTCAGCTTGCTGTCTGCACAAACTGGCTTCGATACAATTTCGCATAAAATCCGTTCTTCTCCAGCAGCGTTTCATGATTACCCTGCTCGATGATATGCCCATCTTTCATGACTAGAATCACATCTGCTTCCCGAATGGTTGAAAGCCGATGGGCAACGATAAAGCTCGTTCTGCCCTTCATCATCGTTGCAAACGCCTCTTGAATCCGCACTTCTGTTCGGGTATCAATCGAAGAGGTTGCTTCATCCAAAATCAGCATTGGTGGCAAGCACAACATCACTCTTGCAATACAGAGCAACTGTTTCTGCCCCTGTGAGAGGTTTCCGCCGTCCCGAATTTCGGTATCATATCCCTGCGGCAACTGCTGAATAAAGGTGTGTGCATGGGCTGCCTTGGCTGCCAGAATCATTTCTTCTTCTGTTGCATCCGGCTTTCCCATACAGATATTCTCTCGAATCGTGCCGCTCTTCAGCCATGTTTCCTGTAAAACCATCCCGAAATTCTGCCGGAGGCTATGTCGGGTCATGTGCTTGGTTTCCACGCCATCAATCAAAATCGCTCCGCTGTTCACCTCATAGAACCGCATCAGCAAATTGATGAGCGTCGTCTTTCCGCAGCCAGTCGGCCCAACAATGGCAATCCGCTGTCCCGATTTCGCCTGTAAGTTCAAGTGTTCAATCAGTGGCTTTTCCGGTACATAGGAGAAATCCACATCCTGAATCGTCACATTTCCGTCAACCGTTTTCCTATCCACTGCATCCGGAGCATCCGGCGTTTCTTCTGGTTCATCCAGCAGGTTAAACAGCCGATTTGCACAGGCAACCGCATTTTGTAATTCTGTCAACACGCCAGTAATTTCATTAAACGGCTTGGTATATTGGTTAGTGTAGTTCAAGAAGCAAGACAGTCCGCCAATCGTAATTCTTCCGCTCAGAACAGAAAGTGCCCCAATCAATCCAACCGCTGCATAGACAACCGCATAAATAAACCGTGTTCCCGGATTAATCAGAGAGGAAAAGAACGATGCACGGAGCGAAGTTTCCTGCAACTTTTTGTTATTTTCCTGAAACTGCTCCATCGTTGCTTCTTCATGGTGGAATGCCTGAATGACTTTCTGGTTGCCGATGGCTTCATTCACCATTGCGGTTTGTTCGGCACGAGCTTCCGACTGTGCCCGGAACATCTTATAAATATGTCCCGAAAGGCTCTTTGCAAACAAGATCGAAAGCGGAGTCATCAAAATAACCACCAGACTGATTTTCCAGTCCAGCACCAGCATGAACAGCAGCGTTCCAATCAATGTGAACACCCCTGTAAACAGCTGTGTAAAGCCCATCAGCAACCCATCTGCAAACTGGTCAACGTCTGTAATGACACGGCTGACCGTTTCGCCGGTTGGGTGTCGGTCAAGATAAGAGAGCGGCAGCTTCTGAATCTTCTCAAAGGCAGCCGTCCGGAAATCCCGTACCACCTGATAGGTAATTTTATTGTGCATGGTCTGCATAATCCATTGAAACAGGGCAGTTAAAACGGCTAAAATTGCAATCTTCCATAAAATTGGCGTGATAATCGCAAAGGAAACTTTTCCAGCCTCCACCATTGCATCAATCGCATCGCCGACCAAAATTGGAATATACAGCGTAAAGGCAACCGTAAAGGCAGCCAACACCATCGAGGCAATCATCCAGCCCCGATATGGGCGAATCATCTGCCAAATCCGTTTCCAGTTCTGGGATTCTTTAGCGGTTTTCTTCGGCATTTGTCTGCACCTCCTCTTTCGGGAACTGAGAATAATAGATTTCCTGATAAACCGGACAGGTTTCCAGCAAGTCCGCATGTGTTCCGTTTCCGACCAGTTTTCCGCCATCCAGAACCAGAATCCGGTCAGCCTGTAACAGCGAGGCTGTCCGTTGCGATACTAAGAATATCGTCGGGCGGTTCGGCATCTGCTGCAAAGACTGCCGCAAGGCAGCATCTGTTGCATAGTCCAAAGCGGATGCACTGTCATCCAAAATCAGAATTCGAGGCTGCCGCACCAATGCACGGGCAATGGTCAACCGCTGCCGCTGTCCGCCGGACAAATTGCTTGCATTTTCGGTAATACGTTCGTCCAGTTTTCCGGCTTTTTTCTCAACAATTTCTCTTGCCTGTGCGATTTCCAGAGCCTGATACAATTCCGCATCGGTGGCATCTTCCTTGCCCCACTGCAAATTCTCCCGAATCGTACCTTGGAACAACACTGCTTTCTGCGGCACGATTCCGATTTGTGCCCGCAGCGAAGCATCTGTACACTGCTTGACATCCATACCATCCATGGAAACCGTTCCGGCAGTTGCCGGATAAAAGTTCGGAATCAGGTTCACAAGCGTTGTTTTTCCAGAGCCTGTTCCGCCGATGATTCCAATGGTTTCCCCAGCCTTTGCCGTAAAGCTGATATCTTCCAGAGCATCTGCACTTGCCTGCGGATAGCGGCAGGAAACATGGTCAAACCGAATCTCTGCACCAGCTGTCGCAGCAACTTTGCAATCCTGCTTGCCAGTGTTGTCCGGTTCTTCTCCAAATTCCAGCATATCTTGAATCCGGTTGCCGCTGGCAATGGATTTTGTCAGGGTAATAATCAGGTTCGCCAACTTAATCAGCTCTACCAGAATCTGTGACATATAGTTATATAGGGCGATGATTGCACCCTGCGTCAAAACGCCAACATTGACTTGTAATGCACCCGTCCAAATCAGAAAAACAATTGCCAAGTTCAGCAGAATATAGGTTGCTGGATTCATCAGGGCAGAAATCCGCCCCACTCGCTTTTGCAGAGCAGAAAGTTCGACACTCTCCTGCGTGAAAGCATCCATTTCTTCCTGTTCTTTCCGGAATGCACGCAACACCCGAACACCCAACAAATTTTCACGAGTACGTCCTAAAATGCCATCCAATTTCTTCTGTACATTCTGATACAGCGGAATGCTGCCGAACATAATCGCAAATACCACAATCGCCAGCAATGGAATGACTGCTGCAAAAATCAAAGCACACTTGACATCTACAGTAAATGCCATTACCATTGCACCAATGACGACAAACGGCGACCGCATGACCAAACGCAATGCCATATTGACACCACTTTGCACCTGATTGACATCGCTGGTAATACGGGTAATCATGGTGTTTGTCCCCATCTGGTCGAGTTCTGCATACGACCGCTTTTGAATATGCTGCATCATGGCATAGCGAATATTTGCCCCGAAGCCAGCAGAAGCTTTCGCTGCAAAATACTGGGCTGTAGTGGCACTTGCCAGCCCGACCGCTCCCAAGGTAATCATCAGCAAAACCGAACGAACAATGATCCCTTTATCCGCTCCCCCGATGCCGCTGTCAATCATGTGAGCAACCACCAGCGGTACCAGCAACTCAAAGACGACCTCCAGCAGCTTAAACAGCGGTGCACAAATCGACTCTTTGCGGTACGGCTTCAAAAATCGCAGTAATTTCCACACAAAAATACAATCCTCCTCTTGATTTTTTCTGTATTTTATTATATCATAGAAAGCGGAATTCCAAAAATATATATTTCATATGGAATCCATACTTTTTTGCTATAGGAGGAAACCATGGACTTCCACCAGTTACAATATTTTGTGGCGATTGCCGAGAGCGGCAGCATTACGGCTGCGGCAAAGAAACTTTTTCTCTCTCAGCCGCCGTTAAGCATGCAGATGAAACGACTGGAAAAAGAATTGGGCTGTGTATTATTCTTGCGAGGTGCAAGAGAAGTCCAGCTGACCGAAGCCGGAAAACTGCTCTATACCCGTGCAAAATCCATGCTGGAGCTGCGGCGAATCACTGAAGAAGAATTGGCTGTCTGCTCCGAACAGACCAGCGGAACGATTCGGCTGGGCGTTATTTCATCGGTTGGCTGTTCCCTGCTGCCGCAGTGGCTGAAATGGTTTCATGCACAGTATCCGCAAATTCGGTTTTCACTCTATGAATCTGACACTTATCAGATTCTAGAAAAACTGCACCAAGACCGGGTAGAACTAGCGTTGGTGCGTTCGCCATTCTCTGCAGAGGGCATTCAGAAAGTTCCCCTACAGACAGAATCGCTCATTGCAGTGGGGCATCATTCGTTCTTTTCCGAGGCAGACACCATTTCCCTGCAAGAACTGGCAGAACGTCCACTGATTATCTATCGCCGCTGGGAACACATCTTAAACCAGACATTCCGCACATTGGAACTACCTGTTTCTTATTTCTGCGTGAATGAAGATGCCCGAACAACTGTCTACTGGGCAGATGCAGGGTTAGGGGTTGGAATCATTCCGGAGTCTGCCTGCTCCCTGCTGCAAAATCCGGAAACCCGAATCGTTCCCATCTCCGATTCCCTACCGGATACGACAATTTATCTGGTACGGCGAGAACAGGCATACCTTGCCCCCCACACAAAATTCTTCTGGGAAGGCTTACAGGAACGCTGCAAGCATTGACTAACAGAAAAACCCCCATGCATGGCATTTGCTCCACGCATGGGGGTTCGTTGTATCAATCAGAGTGTTTGCAATTTATTCAGAAACGATCAGGCTCTTGCCAGTCATTTCTTCCGGCTGCGGCAAGCCAAGTACTTGCAGCATTGTCGGAGCGATGTCCGCCAGAACGCCGCCGTCACGCAGCTTGCAGTCTTCGCCAACCACGATAAACGGTACTGGGTTGGTGGTATGTGCGGTGAACGGTGTGCCGTCCGGTTCGCACATCTTATCTGCATTACCGTGGTCAGAGCAACGCCGCCCTTTGCCAGGATGGCATCTACCATTCTGCCCACGCAGGTATCAACGGCTTCTACAGCCTGCTTTGCAGCATCAAAGATACCCGTATGACCAACCATATCGCAGTTTGCATAGTTCAGGATGATGACATCATACTTTTCTTCTTCGATTACCTTTACAACTGCATCGGTTACTTCGTATGCACTCATTTCCGGCTTGAGGTCGAATGTTGGTACATCTGGGCTTGGAATCAGAATCCGTTCTTCGCCGTCAAATACCTTTTCTTCGCCGCCGTTAAAGAAGAATGTAACGTGTGCATATTTCTGGGTTTCTGCAATTCGCAGCTGGGTCTTTCCGCACTTGCTCAGATATTCGCCCAGTGTCATGTGCAGCTGTTCCGGCGGATAAGCAACGGTTACATTCGGCATGGTTGCATCATACTGTGCCATGCAAACGAAATGCAGCGGGAAGAAGCCCTTCTTGCGTGCAAAGCCCTTGAATTCTGGGTCAACAAAACTTCTGGTAATCTGTCTTGCACGGTCAGGACGGAAGTTGAAGAAAATCACGCTGTCCTGTTCCTTAATCAAGCCATTCTTGTCCAGAACAGTCGGCAGCATAAATTCGTCAGTTACTTCCTTTGCATAGGAATCTTCGATTGCCTGAACAGGTTCGGTTCCGGTTTCACCCTCGCCATAAACCATCGCAGCATATGCCTTTTCGACACGATCCCAAGCGTTATCACGATCCATTGCATAGTAACGGCCGGAAATCGTTGCAATCTTACCAACACCAATTTCCTGCATCTTTTCGCAAGTGGTCTTCATGAAGCCAGCTGCGGACGTTGGCGGTTCATCTCTGCCGTCCAGGAATGCATGGACATATACATCCTTCAAACCGTGCCGCTTTGCCATTTCCAGCAGACCGAACAGGTGTTCCATGTGGCTGTGTACGCCGCCCGGAGAGAGCAGACCCATCAGGTGCAGAGCTGTGCCGTTCTTCTTGCAATTTTCCATCGCATCGCACAGAGCCTTGTTTTCAAAGAATACGCCGTCCTGAATGTCCTTTGTAATCTTGACCAGCATCTGATAAACGATTCTACCAGCACCGATGTTGGTGTGACCAACTTCGGAGTTGCCCATCTGTCCATCCGGCAGACCAACGTCCAGACCGCTTGCACCAATCAAGGTGTGCGGACCTTGCAAATACTTGTCGATATTCGGCTTGTTGGCAGCTGCAATGGCGTTGCCAAAGGTATCCTTGTTATAGCCGAAACCATCCATGATAATCAATGCAACTGGTTTTTTACTCATGTTTTTTCTCCTTTTCAAAAACAGGCGGTCATCAAAAACCGCCTGCCTGATTCATGCAATTTTTACTGAGAAGAACTTGCTTACTTAGAAGCTTCTTCCAGCAGAACGCCAAACTTTTCAGCAACCAGAGAAGCACCGCCAATCAAGCCGCCATCGATGTCTTCCTTAGCCAGCAGTTCTGCACAGTTCTTTTCGTTCATAGAACCGCCGTACTGAATGGTCATGCCGTCAGCAACTGCCTGACCGAACAGACCAGCAACGGTCTTCCGGATGAAACCGCAAACTTCTTCAGCCTGTTCTGCGGTTGCAGTCTTACCAGTACCAATTGCCCATACCGGTTCATAAGCGATGATGACATTCTTGATGCACTTTTCGCAAGCGTCATGCAGAGCAACCTTTACCTGCTTTGCAACGACTTCTTCTGTGATGCCCAGTTCCCGTTCTTCAAGGGTTTCACCAACGCACAGAATAACCGTCATGCCAGCCTTCAGAGCAGCAGTGGTTCTCTTGCGAACGGTTTCATCGGTTTCACCGAAATACTGTCTTCTTTCGGAGTGACCAACGATAACATACTTTACGCCCATTTCTGTCAGCATATCTGCAGAAATTTCGCCAGTGAATGCACCCTTTTCTTCAAAGTGTACGTTTTCAGCACCAACTTCAATGTTCGTGCCTTCTGTCAGCCGCAGAGCGGTTTCCAGATTGGTGAACGGTACGCAAATAATCACGCCACAGGTCTTGTCTGCTGCGATTGGCTTGAGTGCTTCAATCAGTTCCGCAGCTTCCTTGCGGTTCTTGTTCATTTTCCAGTTGCCGGCAATAATTGCCTTTCTCAGTGCCTTATTCATAATTGAATTTGCTCCTTATTCTTCATAATTTTCGCCGTCTTGTTCCGGCAATTCCCGTACAGATTCATCCGATACCCGATGATTGCAATTGTTATAGCTGCCGATGACAATGCCCTTGGAGAATGGAACTGCAAGCAGTCCAATCAAAATGCCGCAGGCAACCCCACAGGCAAACGGCAATGCAACCTCTTTTTTCGAGGGATTCGCAATCTGTTCCCATGTTTTTTTCAACATTGGCAATTCCTTTCTGTTGGAACAGCCGCTCTTCTACCGGAGCAGAAAAGCGGTCTGCTTCCCAGAAAACAAAATCTCTTACTTGTTTGCGATTACTGCAACGCCCGGCAGTTCCTTGCCTTCCAGGTATTCCAGAGATGCACCGCCGCCAGTAGAGATGTGGCTCATCTTATCAGCGAAGCCCAGCTGCATAACAGCTGCTGCGGAGTCACCGCCGCCGATGATGGTCGTTGCATCGGTATCAGCCAGAGCCTGTGCAACCGCAATCGTGCCCTTTGCCAGAACCGGATTTTCAAATACACCCATCGGGCCATTCCAAACAACGGTCTTTGCAGACTTAACAGCGTCAGCGAACAGCTTCTGTGTCTTTTCGCCGATATCCAGACCCATTTTGTCAGCCGGCAGATGCTGTGCATCGTAAGTTTCTACTTCGATTGCTGCATCAATCGGGTCTGGGAAAGCCTTAGCGGTTACGGTATCAACCGGCAGGAGCAACTGCTTGCCGTTTGCCTTTGCCTTTTCGATCATTTCCTTGCAGTAATCCAACTTGGTATCATCTACCAGAGAAGTACCAACTTCATAGCCTTCTGCCTTCAGGAAGGTGTAAGCCATACCGCCGCCGATAATCAGGGTATCGCACTTTTCGAGCAAGTTTGAAATGACATTCAGCTTGTCAGCAACCTTTGCACCGCCCAGAATTGCAACGAACGGACGAACCGGATCTTCAACTGCATTGCCGAGGAACTGGATTTCCTTCTGCATCAGATAACCAACTGCGGTGGTCTTTACAAACTTGGTAACGCCAGCAGTGGAAGCGTGTGCTCTGTGGGCACTACCGAATGCATCCATTACAAATACATCTGCGAGGGAAGCGAGTTCCTTGCTGAATTCTTCGCCGTTCTTGGTTTCTTCTGCACCACGGAATCTGGTGTTTTCCAGAACGATGATTTCGCCGTCCTGCATTGCATCTACAGCAGCCTTTACGCTGTCATCTACAACTTTATCAGACGGTACGAATGTAACCTTTGTCGGAGCAACCAGTTCTGCAAGGCGTTCTGCAGCAGCCTTCAGGGAGAACTTTGCTTCCGGACCATTCTTCGGCTTACCGAGGTGAGAGCAGAGGATTACCTTGCCGCCTTCGGAAACGAGCTTTTTAATAGTCGGGAGAGCAGCCTGAATCCGGTTGTCGTTTGTGATCACGCCATCCTTCATCGGTACGTTAAAGTCTACTCTTACCAGTACCTTTTTGCCCTTTACATCAATATCGTCTACTGTTACTTTGTTCAAACCTGCCATTTTCTGACATCCTTTCATGAATAAATGTAAACCTTTTTGCAGTGCAATCGCACCGTACTCTTTTATTTTACACTATTTTACTGCATTTTGCAAGTACTTCTCCAAACATTTTAAAAAACTTTTCGGAATCTTTCCGCAGGGCTATGCATTCCTGTGCAAAATGCCGGATTTCAAACGAAAAACCGCTGCACCGGTTTCCCAGCACAGCGGTCTGATTTCTTTTATTTGCTTTTTTACAAACAGCAAGCGGTTAAGCCTTTGTCTTTGGAACATAAACCGTATCCGGTTCAAGATCTCCTGTATAATTCGGATCATCTGAATCCTGAATCACAATTTTAACTGGAGCATAATAATACTGCTTTTCATTGCCCCGATTATAAGCTTTCTGTCCAGCTGCTGCCCGTGCATAACCAGCCAAATTATAGCATGCATCGGTAATATCAACGGTTCCATTCAAGTCAACATCTGCCAGATTCTTTTGTACTGCTGTCAGTTCTACATTCTGACCTGCACTCACCTTTGCATAGTAGACCAGAATATCCGAAGTATCGCCTACCTCAGCCATTCCACTCATATCAATATCCCCGAGTGAATAAACCTGCATTTCCGTATAGAGCTTGTCAGCATCTGCCTGATCAACTACTCCATCTTCATTGACATCTGCCAACTTCAACTGTTCCTCTGTCAGCGTATAGGTGTCATCCAGCACATAACGGGAAACCATCGCCGTATCGTGACCCGTTACAACGCCGTCCATGTCCACATCGCCGAGGGCATATGTTGTTTCTTCTGCACTTGCACCCAATACCGGCAAAGAAGCCAGTGCCAATACAGCTGCCATGCATGCATACAATGCCTTTCTCATAATAATCCATCCTTTCTTAAGTAAACAATAATATTGTTTTGTTTACAACATTATTGTATCACTTATTTGATTTTTTGTCAAGTTTAAAATAACAAAAACTCTACCAAAATTCAGGATATAATTTTGTTTCATTTTAACAAATTACATGGTAATGTCTGCATATACCACCTTAGACAGTTCATTGTTAATCAAGGACTCCGGATTCTGTCCTGCAGCAGCCTGTGCATAATAAGTAACCAACAAATCAGCATCGTTCTTTTCAATGCGTCCATTCTGGTCACAGTCTGCAATTTCTGCAAATGGAACGCTATTCGCATACAGAGAATCCTTGAAACGTTCCCGATAGGTTCCAGTTGTTCCATCCTGCAAGGTGTAAGAATAATCTGCGGTCATTGCATCATTTAAAAATGCTGTATACACTGCTCCAATCGCCGTACAGGAATCCAAGAAAGAAACAATTCCCAACAAATTCACAGCGTCATCCAAATCGACCAAATTATCTGGTAAAATATCCCCAATTCGTCTTGTATAGACGCTTTTTTCTACAACCTTTTCAATCGTTTCATCTGGATATTCTCCATTTACATCCAACTTACCCAACCTATATGTTTATTATACATGAAATGCCTAGAAAAATCAACCTATTTTCCTGTTCTTTTTAAAAATAAAAGTAAATTGCTGAAAAAATATCATATCTTTTTCCATTCGACAAAATTCAACAATTCTAGAAAAATAAAGTATCATAAAAAACCGCCGTACAAGTTTCTCCATGTACAGCGGTTCTTCTATATTTTTACAACTTATGCAGCTTTCTTAGAAATAAACCTTATGTGGTAATATCTGCATATACCACCTTAGAAATTTTACTGTTAATTAAAGATTCCGGATCCTGCCCAGAAGCTGCCTGTGAATAATAAGTAATCAGCAAATCAGCATCCGCTTTTTCAATTTTGCCGTTCTGGTCACAGTCTGCAACCTCTGCAAATGGAACATCGTCCACATACAACGAATCTTTCAGGCGTTCCCGATAGGTTCCGGTTTTGCCACTCTTCAAAGTGTAAGCACGATCTGTAATCAGCATTTCATTCAAGTCATAGGTGTCCGTAACATCCGATTCCTGACAATCGTTCAGGAAAGAAACGATTCCAAGCACGGTTGTTACATCGCTCATATCTATCGAGTTATCCGGAATCACATCGCCGATTCTTCTGTTATAAGTGCCCTTTTGCACCTTTTTTGTCACCTCATCCGGAACAGGGGAAAGTTTGCCGATGTTATTTCCAAACAAGATGTTCTCCGTCCTAGAATTGTACTGATAAACGCAGGCAGAGAAATTATATGTTTCTTTGCGGCTCGTAGTCTTTGGCTTAAAGTAGTACGAATAGCTGATTGGCTGATTATAGTCTTGCAAATTTTCTGTAGCAGATACAATAATCACCATTCCTTTTGTTTTGTCATTACTAGTTCCAAATGTTCCCGCACTTTCATAATCGGAATCTCTGTAACTCTCTACATATTCCAACTTGCTGGTATCATATTTCAATGCCACAGAAAAGCTTGTTACCCCCGGATTATAGGTGGTGTAAAATGTTACTCTCACCATATCATCCCAATTTGCATCGTCTACCGACAGATCATAGGCAAACTTAGACTGCCCATTGAAGTACAACGCATCCGCAGAAAGCGGAACCATGCTGGCAATGTCATTAACTTAAAACGGCTCTTGAATGGCAAGCAGAATGTCTGGAAGTAT
>OLWE01001205.1_pt1 | contig 11213 bp, 9 predicted proteins | sample 1673591 | NCBI WGS metagenome assembly OLWE01 (sample SAMEA103958116, study PRJEB25191) | human gut metagenome | biome: human-associated habitat [ENVO:00009003]; feature: intestine environment [ENVO:2100002]; material: feces | place: Germany | collected 2013/2015 | reverse complement strand
GTTGGAGTAATCTATAAAATCCAGATAGATGCTGTCTTTGACTTTGCCGGTATATTCTTGTGAAATAAGCTCATAGAAAAGATTGCTACGCATGCCATTCAATTCTTTCTGCATGCTGCGCGAACTTCGGCAGGAACAGAAAGACACGGCTATTAACAAGAGAAGAATATAATGCTTCATGGTATAATCTTATTGAGTATATGGTGGTAAGTTTTCATTGTCAATAATCTCATCGGGCAGTTGCATTGTTATTCTTGTTTCCGAACTGATTCCTACAAATCCGAGCCCGCCTTTTACATTGCTTGGTATCATGACCGGTTCCATGAGTGCTTCTTCATAATTGCCCGATTCCAGAGTATTTAGGGCTTTTAAATAGCGGAATTCAGCTTCACTGATGCTGAGCAGGCGGACAGTGATACTTTTGGAGCGGCGAGTGACGTTATAAAGCCATAAATTGTAATCATGATAAAGTTGAGTATAAACCTTCAATGTACAGGTAGCATCAGAAAAGCGGTCATCGGTAAAGACATTATATTTATTCTCAATGTAGCTACCAAATAAATCATCTTCATCGTCTTCACTGCTGCTGGGTTTTCCATCTGTCAGTATCACATCTTCTCGATTGATGATACTTGTTTCTCTGGCATAGAGGACGGTATCTATGCGGCTGTCGTATTGTCCGTGAACGGCAATGTCATTCCAAATGTCCAAGCGGTAGTAATTTTTCTCATTAGGGCGGTCTTGCAGGGTAATCTTAAACTGGCGATGAGGTTCCCATCCACTGTACACTCTGATGGGGATGAGACATGTATCTATTTGGATGGAGCTTACCGGATGAGGAACGGTAACTTCGGCTGTTGTATGATATTTGCCATTTTCAGCTATGGCTTCCAGGCAGATTTGCTCACCGGCTTTCAAAGGGGTAGTGATGCGGAATTTTTTGCGTTTTGCTATTTCCGGGAGGTTATTGAGGGGTGCATTAGGATCGTAGACCACATCCAGGCTGCCAATAGGCTTGAGTGGGGGAAGTTCTTCCGCCTTTTCGACAAGCTTCCCGTTGACATATAGGTTTACAGTAGCTTCTTCTACGTGTGAGAGGCCATGTGTACCACTTAGGTTGAGATATACGTAGTTTTCCGGTTCTCCTGCATCAAGGAGGGCGTTCATAATGAGTTGTGGCTCACTGTGAGCCGGGGTATAGGGGATTTCATTCTCGCAGGAGGTGGAGAAAAGGATGATACCTATATATATAATAAGGTGCAAAGAGCAAATTCTTGTTTTCATTTTTTTGTTTCCGGTTCTATGGTTATTTGTTGTCATATTTTAGAACTTGTATGTATAGGTGACAGATGGAATGATCGGTAGCAAAGTTATTTTCTTTATGAATAGCTTTGATGTATTATAGCCACCTGTGTATTTACCGTGTTCATCTTTATAGGCGAGGTAATCATAATCGCGCCGTTTGCCATAAACGAGTGTCGGGTTCATTGAATTATAAGCATTGTAGAGGCTGATGTTCCAGGTTCGCATGCCATGTTTGGTTTTCTTGTTGAAGTTCACTCCAATGTTCAATCTATGGCTGGCAGGTAGACGGTAGTTATTACGTTTGGAGATGTAGTCAGTTTGTTCTATGCTGCCATCAGGTTTGAGAATGACCGTTTGCTGTTCCGGTAAGGTAACTGTTCCGCCACTATTGTATATCCAGGAAGCTCCAATGTCAATGCGTTCACTGAATTTATGGTTTAGGCAGAGGCTAATACTGTGCCGGCGGTCGTATTTATAGGGAAAACGCTCACCGTCGTTGATACTGCCGTCTTTGAATTGGCGATCTGCTTTAGCCAGGGTATATGCCAACCAACCGGTGGTTTTGCCTATGGTCTTTTGCGCCATGAACTCTATGCCCATTGAACGTCCTTTACCCATTTCCACTTTCTCTTCCCAATTGGTTGAACTCCCAAAGAAAGAAACCCCGTTCTGGTATTCCAGTACGTTTCGCATCTGTTTGTAATATCCTTCAATGGAGAACTCCCAACCCCGGATTCCGGTATAATATCCGCCTAAAGAGTATTGGTTAGCACGCATAGGACGTATGTTTTTGGTAATAGGTACCCATAAGTCTGTGGGCATGGCGAGTGGAGTGGAGGAGAGTTGGTGTACATATTGAGCCATCTGAGAGAAAGATGCCTTTACTGAGAAATCATGATCGAAGCGATAATGAACGGAAAGTCGCGGTTGTATGGAGAAATAATTCTTCCCCTGTGTATTGAACAGAGAAACGTGTACTCCTGCATTTAAACTGGTACGGCTACCTATATCAAAATTATCTTCTGCATAAACAGAAGCCTCATGTCCGTGCAGGTAACTGTTCGAAATACTATTATACAAGGTATCTTGTTCAGTTACGCCATTCTCCTCTTCTTTCATTTTCGAAGTATTGGTTTCCGGACGGAAGGTATGGTATAGGTATTCTACACCAAACTTAATGTGGTGTGAAGGAATAGGTGTATAGTCGAAGTCTGTCCGGAAACTCCAATCGCGGATTCCTGAACGATACTCAGAATCGTATTGATAGAAGTAGGAGTGTGATGGAGAGTAGATATTTTCTTCTTTTGCTTTGCCTTTTAAGATCATGCGATAGCTGTTGAAAGCTACGGTTGTATTGCTAAACAGTTTGTTGGTAAATACGTAATTCCAGCGTCCTGCAACGATTGTATTTCCCCAGTTCAGCCCATTTTTGCTTTCATAACAATCGCTAGTACCGTAACTCTCTTTGAAGTTATAGTGATAGTGATCCTTTCCATGATAAAAACTCAGGAAAAGCCGACTGCGATCGTTAAACTTATGATTTACTTTGGCATTGAGGTCATAGAAGTAATAATTGAACTCATCACCGTCACTGCTGAAAGCTTTTCCCATAAAAGCTGTGTGCGTGGTACGTCCACTAAGCGAAAAAGAAGTGCGATCTTTGATAATAGGTCCTTCCAAATGTATTTTATCAGTGAGTGTACCTATGCTCAGTGCACCATGATAACGTTTCATATCCCCGTCGTTGGTACGCACGTCTACAATAGACGAGAGACGTCCGCCATAGCGTGCCGGAAAAGAACTCTTGAACAGTGTAACCTTTTTCACAGCTTCGGGTGTGAAGATAGAGAAGACACCTAATAGGTGGTCAGCATTATATATAGGAATACCGTCCAGCAATATCAAGTTCTGATCCGGTCCTCCGCCACGCACATATAAGCCGGAGAAGCCTTCAGTTCCTGCCTGTACGCCTGGCATTAGCTGGATGGTTTTCAATATATCAGCCTCCCCCAGTACAGCGGGTGTATGTTGTATTTGTGCCATGGGAATCTCATGTGCACCCATGGCGGTGGCTTGGATGCCGGCTTCCTTTTTATCCGAAAGTATGATCACTTCCGCCAGTTCGTTATTAGTGTTCAGGCGAATATTGAGCACGGTGTTTTGGTTTAGCGGGAACGAACTGTGCCGTGTTTCGTACCCTAAATACGAAAAACTTAATTCAGCATCTCCCTCAGGTAAGGTGAGGGTATAGAAACCGAAAGGATTGGTGGTAGTGCCCACACGCTGACGGTTTTCTGCGGCATGGGCCGCTTATGTAGCAAAATATGTTTTCCTGATATTTCGAAGCCTATAGGCTGCATTTCAAAAGCCTTCCGCAGGATTTCATTGATAGTGAGATCGCGGACAGCCAATGTGATACGGCTATTCAAGCGTACTTCTTCTCCATAGATGAAGCTGTAACCGGTTTTTTGTTCCATTTGTTTCACAAACTCTTCCAGTGTGGCATTTTGTAGTTTAATACTAAAACGCGTTTGTGAAGGATTGGCCTGTAAAACACAAGTGGCAAATACGAGCGTACTTTGCAGAGTACAGGTCGAGAGGAGAACCGCTCCCATCAGGAATAATTTCCTGATGGTGCGGGGTGAGCAGATAGAAGATTTCATTCTAGTTTAATTTTTGTGTGATTGTTATAGTGTCATTAGTTTTTGTGTATCCAAACTTTTGGTTGCGACAAAGCAAAGAAAGGATTTCTTCCAATGTTTCACCATCGGAAAAAGTAGCCGTCATGTGGTAGTTCTGCAAGTCAGCATCTTCTATACGAATGTCCGTATGAAAAGCATTGGAAAGTTGCCGGACAATCTCCTGCAGAGGGATACTTTTAAAAAGCAGTGTTCCGTTTCTCCAGGCAATCTCTTCCGATGCATCCTTTTCGGTGTGTAAAGTTAAGCTCTTTTTATCCTTATTGTAGATAGCACTTTCGTTAGGTGAGAGTACCAAGCGTTCTTCTTCTTTACCGATAAGGCTGACAGCAACAGAACCTTCCAGTAACGTTGTTTTAACTTGCGCATCTTCGGGATAGGCTTCGATATTGAAATGAGTACCCAAAACTTGTACTATAACCGCTTCGGCCTTTACCTTGAAAGGGTGTGCCGCATCTTTACTGACTTCGAAGTAAGCTTCACCCTGCAATTGTACTTTCCGGTCTTTTCCTCTGAACCGTTCGGGGTAAGTCAGGGTAGAGTAGCGGTTCAGTACAATTTCCGTTTGGTCGGGTAATGTTATACTACGTGTTTCTGCCAGCGTGGATACGGTTTGCAATGGTACCGGGGCGAACATATAGTATGCCCACCATCCCAGTACGCAAAGCACGGCAACGGCGGCTGCATTCGCCATAGTGCGCAATGGAAGAATGCGGTGTTGCAGACGTGGTAACCGTTTTTCTAGAAGTATCCAACTGTTAGTTTTGGAAAATTTTCCTCTCGGCGAACGGGTGGAGGCTACGAGTTTATTGAGTATTTTTTCAAAATCTTGTTCCATGTTCTTCATCTTTCTTTTCTATAAAGACAGGTGAAATGAAAAAACTCCCTACGCTAAATCCTTTTTTTATTTGGAAAATTGCATCTTTTGCTGATTCATTCTCATTATTTATTATAGTGAAAGTCAGGTTTAGGTTATTTGGGTTGCAGGTATACCGTGATTTGTGTTCTTTTCGCTTCCTTGTCCTGCGGGATACAGACGATACGAAACTCTGTCTTGTTTTTTATTTTCTTGGGATAGATCTTCACGTGCAGATTGGCAGATTTCTTTTTTGCAGGAATAATAACCTTTTTATCTTCGATGCTGAATACAACAGTTTGTCCTGGCATACTTACTCCGTTGATAAGGACTTCCCGGTCTTCTTTTTTCTTCTCCGCAGCGATAATTTTAATGTCGAACTCTTCAACATCTTTACTTCTGTCGAATGAATAATTCTTGGTAGTCTTGTCAAAGCCTACATACTCTTCGGGATAATTGGAATTGTTCTCACTGCATGCGGCAAGGATGAAGAGAATAGCTGCAGCTCCCGCCATTTTTTTACAAAGTTGTTTCATACTGTTTTAATTTAGTCTAGTTTATAGTTCATAATTAAAGACAGGGGAGGAGAAAGAAGTCCCTATAGGAATAAAACTAAAATGTGTTAATGTGTGGAAGAAGGGGGAATATATGATTATGGCTCTTGTTGGATCATGTATTATCCAGCAAGAGCCATCTGATATAAAGGGGCTATATTTTAATTGGCTTGATTCTCAGCAGTATTTTGATAGCTGACAGTCCTTACATATTCTATCTGGACATTACTCTGTTCATTCTCCTCTAACAGCATAGAATGAGGTTCCGGTACTGCGAGCTTTATTTCTGTCGCGTTGAAATTCCGTGTAAAGCGGATCATTCCTGCCTTCTGAGCTTGTGCTTCAATAGCATGCAGATAGAAATTCTCCAGACGTAATGAGTCATTTTCACCGGAGGCGGAAATGAATTCCCTTACATTGGTTGTTTTGACGTGAGATAAGTATATGTTACGGAAATGAGGGTAGCCTTTCTCCGGAGGATCTACCGGGGTGAGCATTGTTTGCCAATGTTCCGGTATTTCTTTGCCTTTATACTCTTCAGGCAGTGTGCTATAGCTGTATTTAGGATTCCAGTTAGGCTCGGCTCCAAGAACTCTGCGGTTATTTTCGGCTTCTACCCGGGTTACATAAATATTCTCGATGGTTCCGCCACGGGTTGTGGCGCTCTTTAGTTGCAATATAACCGAAGTCCCCATGGCTTTGAGGTCGTGAGCCAGTACATTGCGTATGCTGCCGGAAGTTTCGCTGCCGCATGTAATCAACCCTCCACCTTTGTGAGCGATACAATTGCGTATCACTACATTTTCTGTAGGGCGGTTCACGCGTAAACCGTCGGCATCTCTGCCTGCCTTCAGGCATATATTATCATCGTTACAGTCTATTTCACAGTTCTCTATCAAGATATTTGTGGATGAATCTATATCGATGCCATCCGTACTGGGACCACGTCCGCCAATATTGTTATTAATAATTAATCCGTCTACTGTACAGTGGTCAGAGTATAAAATCTGGCATCCCCAAAAACCGGTACGCATCAATGTGAAATTACTTAGAGTGACGTCCGAACTATTTTCAACAAGGATACCGCGGACGCGCTTACAGTCGTAATCCACGATCCAGCGTAAACCTTTGGCTTCGTATTCTTTTCGCATAGCCCAGTATTTATCCCAATATATCTTACCCCGGCAATCCAGAGTTCCTTCACCGCTGACAGATGCTTTCTCTTCGCCGATGATGTTGATTACTGCTGCGGGCCATACCATCTCAATACCTGCAATGCGCGAGCGGAATTCCGGATAACAATGAATATCAGAACAGGCTATCAGGGTCACGCCTTTGCTTATTTGCAGATTAACCCCGCTTTTAACAAAGAGTGCTCCTGTCAGATAATAACCCGGTTGCAGCGTAACGGTTCCTCCTCCGGAGAGTGCGCAACTGTCTATTGCTTTTTGAATGGCATCTGTACTAAGAACTGTACTATCGGCAACAGCACCGAAGGAGTTAGCGGATACCACTGTACTACTATCCGGTAATTGCCGGCTACCTACATTCTCTGTCCAAGAGAAGTCCGGTTGTTGAGGGATTTTTCCCCATTCAAAGTTATTAGTATCAAGTCGGGGGTGTGCACACGAAAAAAGAAGTGCTCCTGACAAGAGCAGGGAAAAGGTATATCTTCTTTTCATATAATTAAAGTATTGATTATTAATTGTCATCCGATCTCTATGAATCCTACTGAAAAAATCACCGCTAAAGTAGGGCATTTACATCATTTGTTATATAGAGGTATGTACAGATGCATGTAATATTTGTTTTTGTGCGCTATTTATACCCTGTCCATACCTGAGTTGTATCCGAACAGTACTTGCTCCGTACATTCTCCACTCAGAGGTACCTCTACACGGAGAAAGTACGGTGTTGGTACGGAGCAAGTGCGTTTCAAGAAAGGCTGGGAGTACTGGAATCTGATGAAAAGCACGATTTTCTATGTTTTTGTCTGTTTTTACATTGCCTCTTTTCTTATATGGTGCTAAGTTTGCGATACATTTTAATATTATTGAAAAATAGAGGATATGAGACAGCTATTCGTGATTTTGCTTGCACTGGGTATTGGGATGCCGGTAAATGCCAAACAGATAACTTTCACAAAGAAGGGGGTAATTCATTACTGCATGAGTGGACAAGACACTCTTATTGTTCAGACTGCTTTAAAAAAACACTATACTTTGTCTATTGCTCCGTACAAAGGTGATAAGGCTTGTGCTATCAGTTATACATTCGATGACGGTTTGGCAGAACAATATTCATTGGTTGCTCCTCAGTTTGAGAAAAGGGGATTCCGGGGTACATTTGCTATTAATGGTTCTAAGATTAATAGCGATGGTGGACTAACTACGGATACCACGAGGATGAGCTGGGAGCAAGTGAAAGACTTATCGGACAGAGGACATGAGATATCGAATCATGGTTGGAAACATAAGAATTTTGCCCGATTTCCGTTAGAGGAAATCAGAGAGGATATTTATAAGAACGATAGTGCCATCTTTGCCAATACAGGAGTCATGCCCCGCACTTTTGTGTATCCTAATAACAATAAGAAAGAAGAGGCTAAGAAGATTGCTGTTCAGAACCGGGTAGGTACAAGAACCAAACAACGTTCTATCGGTAGTAAATCTACTCCTCAGAACCTGGAAGCTTGGGTAAATACTTTAATAGAAACTAATGATTGGGGGGTAGGGATGACGCATGGCCTGACCTATGGTTATGATGCTTTTCGTAATCCACAACGCTTCTGGGATCATTTGGATCAAGTAAAAGCGAAGGAGGATAAAATCTGGGTTGGGACATTCCGTGAAGTGGCGGCTTATGTTGAAGAAAAGGGAGCGACTCAGTTGGATATTGTATGTGAAAAAAATCATTTAAGAATAACTCCGGAATTGACTTTGGATAAGGAGTTATTTATAGAACCGTTGACACTGGTTATTAAAGGAAAGCAGATAAAAAAGATTTCTGTCAGACAAGACGGGAAGAAACTGCCTGTGCTACTTCATACAGATAAAGCCGTTTTTGACTTTAATCCTTATGGAGGGGTGATAGAAGTAAATCTTAAATAAGTAAAATCATAAAAAAACATGTCTGTTATGATATGTAAGGATCGGCAAACATGAAACTTTATTAAAAATGAAAGTCTTATGAGAAAAGTGGTGATGTATTTTATTTTGTTGTTTATCCTTATTGCAAGTAGTTCTTGTGTGACAACTTCCAAACCGGTTCATGTAATTATTACAGCCGGCCAGTCGAACACTGACGGGCGAACTTCAAATAAGGACTTGCCGGACTATATTAAAGCATTGGCAAAAGATACTGCAGAGTATTCCGAAGGGGCATATTCTTATTGCCGGATTGCACAGAATGATCCGGACGGAAAATTCATCCCTTTTTGGCCTCGGGCTGCGCGGAGTGGGCGAAATAACTTGTGGGCCTATGATGCTGTGACCTATTATTGGCTAGAACAGTTATTAAAAGATAAATTCTATGTGATTAAATGGGCAGTTGGTGGAACCTCTATTGCTCCTAATTATGATTCTGCAAAAGGAAGATATTGGTCGGCAGATCCTGAATGGCTATCTCAAACAGAATCGACATCTAAAGGAGGAAGATCGCTGTTATTGTCATTTATTCAGGAAATAGATATTTGCATTGATCAAACTCTTTCAAAGTTGGAAGAAGGGTATCAAATTGATGCTTTTCTTTGGCATCAGGGGGAGAGTGATCAGCGTAAGGGAAAAGATTATTATGACAATCTGAAAGCTGTAGTCACTTATGTACGCACACATTTAAGTCAGAAAACAGGCAAGGATTATTCAAAGCTTCCCTTTATATTCGGCACAGTTGCCAGAAGTAATAAATCCTATAGCAGTGAGGTGGAAGCAGGTATGCGCCGCTTGGCAGAGGAAGATTCAAATGCTTATCTGATAGATATGTCTGATGCAGAGTTATTGAATGACCGACTTCATTTTAATAAAAAATCGGCAGAGCATTTGGGGCGGGAAATGTATAAGCGTTTGGCTGAAATAATGTTTTAAAGGAATTCCGGAAACGTATTGATAATATAAATTAGTGGGTATGAAATTGATTTTACGGACTTTATTGTGTATTCTCGGAGTGTTGCTTTCCAATATGATTGCACATGCGCAGTTGTCGACACCCCAAGTGCTTTCATCAAACATGGTCTTGCAGCAGGGACAGAAGATTCCTGTATGGGGAACGGCCGAACCTAATGAGTCTATTTTAATTTCTTTCGGTAAACAGCGGGTGAAAGTACGTGCAAATGCTTCAGGACGCTGGATGGCCGAGTTGAAGCCGATGGCTGCCAATAAAAATCCTCAGCAAATGTCGATAAAAGGGAAAAAAACAAGTATTGTTTATGATAATATTGTTGTAGGTGAAGTTTGGTTATGTTCCGGACAGTCGAATATGGTATATAAAATGAAACTACCGGGTAATTATGCCCTTCCGGCAAAAGGAGAGAATCTGGCTGCTTTGGAGCTCCGGAAACCGGCTAATGAGATGATTCGTGTCTTTGTGGTCAGGCGCGACGATAAACCGGTATCGTGGAAGGTGGCAGACGGTGAAAGTCTTGCAGAAGTTTCAGCAGTTGGTTACTTTTTCGGAAAAGCCCTTCAAGAACAGCTTGATGTACCCGTAGGTATTATAACAGCTGCCGTAAATGGATCGCGCATAGAGACTTGGACATCGAAGGAAGCGTATGAACATTCTCCGGTTTTCGGTCCGCAACTTAAAGAAGGTGAAGGTAAAATGGATGGCATGATTCCGGGTGGCCGGTATGAGACAATGGTTCTTCCTTTGATTCCCTTTGCCATTAAAGGCTGTCTTTGGTATCAGGGAGAGAGTAATTGCATGATACGTGACAGGCAATATGCTGAAAAGTATCAGGTATTGGTAGATAGTTGGAGGGAGGCTTTTAATGTTCCGGGTGCACCGTTCTATTCTGTATTATTGGCTCCGCATCTCTATTCTAATAGAATGTCTAAAGATAGGCCACCGGTTACTGCCGAAGAGTTGCCGATATTCCATCAGCAGCAGATAAAGGCGAGGAGCATGATCCCGAATACTGATTTTGTTGTGGTATCGGATCTTGTAGATAAGCTGAGGGATATTCATCCTTCTTATAAATGGAAAGTGGGAGAGCGTCTGGCACGTGTAGCTTTAGCTAAAGATTATGGCTTGGCGGAAGTGGTTTGGTCGGGTCCTTGTGCCGATAAGGCGGAAGTTGTGGCTGATTCCATAGTGGTATCTTTCGGGCACGTTGCTGATGGGCTGAAAACAAACAATAAAGGTCGCTTGGACTGGTTTGAGATTGCAGGAAAGGACGGAGTGTTCCGCCCGGCGTTGGCAGATATAAGAGGACGGAATAAAGTAGTCGTTTATCATCCTGAGATCGTGCAACCGGTACAGGTGCGTTTCGGTTGGCATGAAACGGCAATGCCAAATCTTGTAAATTCGGAAGGTTTGCCTGCGATTCCTTTTTCAAGGGTTTCTTTGTCAGAAAGGTGAAAAAATACAAATGGTATAATGGGTGTTTTATTTTTCTAACTGGAAAGATATTTTTTCCCAATAGGAGAAAAATAGTTTAGTAATAGCTGATAACAGCGCAGCCCTTTATTTGTGTAATTTGCTTGTCAATACCCCTTTGTTCCCGGATGGTGTAGCCATCTGCGCAAAAGGATGTAGCCATCTGAGGTAAAGGGTGTACCTTGGAAAAGAATGGTTATTGTGCAT
>OLWE01001156.1_pt1 | contig 11612 bp, 8 predicted proteins | sample 1673591 | NCBI WGS metagenome assembly OLWE01 (sample SAMEA103958116, study PRJEB25191) | human gut metagenome | biome: human-associated habitat [ENVO:00009003]; feature: intestine environment [ENVO:2100002]; material: feces | place: Germany | collected 2013/2015 | reverse complement strand
GGAGGAGAACATGGAGGAGCTTGCCCGGCAGACCCGCCTGCCTGTGGTGGTCAAGCCGGTGGACAGCGGCTCCTCCATCGGGGTCTTCATCGCCAGGGACGGACAGGAGCTGCGCCGGGCCCTGGAGGAGAGCCGGAAGCTGGGGGGCCGCACCGTGCTGGAGGAGTATATCCAGGGCAGGGAGATCCAGGTGGCGGTGCTGGAGGACCGGGCCCTGCCCTCCATCGAGATCATCCCCAAGGAGGGCTTCTACGACTACGAGAACAAGTACTTCTTCTCGGCCTCCTACCGCCGCGACGCCTCGTCGCGTTTCCATCCCGACCACCGCTGGGGCAACTTCTGGTCGCTGGGCGGCGCGTGGATCATTTCGAAGGAAAATTTCATGGAGAGCACCTACGAATGGCTCGACAACCTCAAACTGAAGGCCTCGATCGGCTCGCAGGGTAACGACAACATCGGTAACTTCCGCTACACGAACACCTACACGATCGAAAACGCCAACGGAAAGGTCTCGACCGTCTTCAAAGACAAGGGTTCCGAGAACATCACCTGGGAGACCAACTCCAACTTCAACGCCGGTGTGGAGTTCAGCTTCCTGCGCGGTACGGTTTCCGGAGGCGTCGAATATTTCCTCCGCAAGACGACCGACATGCTGCTGTCGTTCCCGGTAGCTCCGTCGCTGGGCTATTCGTCCTACTACGCCAACGTGGGCGACATGCGCAACAGCGGCGTCGAAATCGAGCTGAACTTTACGCCGATCCGGCGGGAGCATATCCAGTGGGACATCAATCTCAACATGACGCACCTGCGCAATAAGATCACCATGCTGCCTTCTGAACGGCGGACCAAGCAGGTCGATGGCTACTCCGGTTACGTGAGCGGCTCCACTTTCTTCGGAGAAGGACTGCCGATGTATACTTTCTACATGAGAAAATATGCCGGGGTTTCGGACGAGGGCCTTTCGATGTGGTACATGGACGAAACCGACGACAAGGGTAACCCGACGGGCAAGCGCGTTACAACGACTGAATATGCCAAGGCATCGGACTATCTCTGCGGCGACCCGATTCCCGATCTCTACGGCGGTTTCGGCACGAGCGTCAATTTCCGGGGCTTCGACTTGAGCGTGGCCTTCACCTATCAGATCGGCGGTCTGGCCTATGATTCGGGATACTCCGCGGCGATGTACTCGCCGGCCAACAAGACGACGGGTATGAACTGGCACAAAGACATGCTCGACGCATGGTCGGCGGACAATACGTCGTCGAACATCCCGCGTTTGCAGTATGAAGATAAGGATCAAAACGGTATGTCTGATCGCTTCCTTATGGACGCCAGCTACCTGAACCTGCAGAACATCAACTTCGGCTACACGCTGCCGTCGAATTTCACCAAGAAGGTCGGAATCGAGAAGGTGCGCGTCTACCTTGCCTGCGAGAATGTCTGGTACTGGTCCAAACGTCAGGGATTCGATCCCCGCTACTCTTATTCGGGAGCGACGAGCCAGGCCACCTATTCGCCTGTAAGAACGATTTCGGGCGGCATCAATATTCAATTCTAATCGGCCTCAAACACTTTACGACAAACGACATGCATATGAAAAAAGCGACAAATATAACGCTCGCGACGCTGGCGGCAGCTTTGCTGGCAAGCAGCTGCATCAAAGAAGCCGACCCCTATGAAATAGCTACCGAGGATCAGGTCACCCTCGAAACGCTGATAGAAGGCATTCCGGCCTCGCTCGTACAGGCCGGTTCCGCAGGCTATGCAAGCGAAGGCCAAGCCTGGGATTTTGCCCTGCCGGCCATCCATATCGCCACGGAATCCATGACGGGCGACGTCGCCATCGGCGGCAATATCGGTTACGACTGGTTCGCACAGTGGGGAACCAACGAAGCGCTCGGCGCCGACTATGCCGTGGGTGCACTCACGTGGAACAACTACTATGCGTGGATCATGGCGGCCAACAACGTCATCAAACAGATCGACGCCTCGGATTTCGCGACGCTCGACGCCACGCAGAAGTCCTATCTGGGCTTCGCCTACGCCTATCGGGCCATGTTCTACCTCGATCTGGTGCGTCTGTACGAGTTCAAGGAGAACAATTACACCGAAGCGCCCGGGGTTCTCGGGCTGGGCGTGCCCATCGTACTGCCCGAGACTACCGAGGCCGAGGCCAAGAACAACCCCCGTGCCAAGGTCGACGACATCTACGATCAAGTGATCTTCCCCGACCTGGACAAGGCCGAAGAACTGTTGAGCGGCTTTACGGCTCCCGACAAGTATACGATCAGTCCGGCGCTGGTCTACGGACTGAAAGCCCGGGCCTGGCTTGAGCGCGGTACGGCCAAGAACGACGCCGAAGCCTATGTTTCCGCTGCCGAGTACGCCCGCTTGGCCATTAACGCCAGCGGCTGTACACCCCTGACGCAGGAGCAGTGGGAAGACCCCTCGAACGGCTTCAACAGCGCCATGTCGAACAATGCCTGGATCTGGGGCCTTGCGCTTCCGAGCGAGAGCGTTGCCAACCTGTTCTGCTTCACGGCGCACATGAGTACGGAGAATGCGTGGAGCGCCTACGGAAACGACGCCTGCCGCTGCATCAACAGCAACCTCTACAACAGTATCGACCTGCGCGACTTCCGCCGCCATTCGTGGCTCGATCCCGACCGCAAAGACCCGGAGAAGGAGTCCTACGACTACAAAAGCTGCCGCAAAGAGGGCAAGGAATACTTCAATGAACTGCCCGATTACGCGAACATCAAGTTCCGTCCGGCGCAGGGCGCTTATGAGGATTTCAAGGTCGGCGGAGCCGCAGACCATCCCTACATGCGCGTCGAGGAGATGTACTTCATCGAGGCCGAGGCCAAGGCGCATGAAAATCTTGGCGAAGGAATTCGGCTGCTCAATGAGTTCATGAACAATTACCGCATTGTGGGCGGAGGTTACGACTGTACGAACATGTCGTCGTCGGTTGAAAATTTCACCAACGAGCTGATGCTTCAGAAGCGCATCGAGTTCTGGGGCGAAGGCATCGTCATGTTCGACATGAAGCGGCTCGACATGTCCACCCGACGGGGCTATGTGGGAACCAACTCTCCTGCCTCGTACCGGCTGAATACGGAAGGCCGTGCACCCTACTGGAACTTCGTGATCTCGCGCGGTGAGACGCAGAACAACCCCGTCATCGCCACGCAGAACAATCCCGATCCTTCGCAAACGGTCAAGCCGTGGAACGGGTGATGACCATCTGCGATCAAGCTGTCAAATCTAAAAGCAAATTACCGTGAAGACATTCAAGCATATATTACCGTTCCTGCTGGCACTTCTTGTCCTTGCCGGCTGCGAGGACGACGTGAACTATACGCAGGGAACCGCGGAGAATCCCGATTGCTACGGTGTCTACTTCCCGAAGAAGCAGGCTACCCGGACCGATCTGGAGTTCGAACCGGGCGCCCAGACCGAAGCGACTTATACGGTCAAACGGCGCAACACCGTGGATCCGATCGTTGTTCCGGTCGTCGTGAAGTCCAACGTCGAGGATATTTTCGTCGTCGAGCCGATCGCATTCGATGCCGGAGAGGACGAGACGACCTTTACGATCAGTTTCCCCAAGGCCCAAATGGGCACGACCTACACCTGCGATATCAACATCGAAGATCCGCGCTACGCTTCGATCTACGGTGCCGACAAGGTGAACCTCTCGATATCGCTCGTGCTGGCCAAATGGGAATTGGTCACCGACGAAAAGACCGGTGAGACCAAAGGCCGCTACCGCGACGACATTCTGGGCAACTTCGCTTCGATAGACAACCCCAACTTCAACCCGAATCCCGAAATTGAACTTGAAATCTACGAGCGTTCGGACAAGAAGGGCTATTACCGCATGAAAGCCTACACTCCGGAGCTGATGAACATCTTCGCCGGCGGACAGGTAAACCACGAGAACCGCAACGTCTGGACCTATGTCGATGCCTCGGATCCGAACAAGGTCTATTATCCCTACCAATCGACCGGTCTGACCCTCTTTGCCGATATGGGCGAGTGGTACATCGCATCGCAAACACCGGAAAATTTCGCCATGGACGAATCGGCCGGACAATATGGCACGCTCAAGAACGGCGTGATTACCTTCCCGGCGCAGGGTATCGTGCTCGAACCGAGCGAAGGTGAATATGCCGGAAAATTCTTCTATGCCAACGCAAACGGCCTGCAGCGGATCATGCTTCCTGGAGCCAGGGTCTACGACTACTCGGTGGCCCTCAGCAAAAGCGAACCCGTAGACGGTGTCGTCGAAATCGGCGCCATCCTCTCCGAGGACACCCGGGAGTTCCGCTATGCGATCTTCACGGGCAATTTGAGCGACGGCGAGGCGAGTCTCAAGGCACAGGAGATGGCCGATGGCAAGATCGCCGCGGAACTCATCAAGACGATCACCGCTTCGGGGACGATTTCCGTTCAGGATCTGGAAGGCGGCACCGGCAAGTACACGCTTGTAGGCTGCATCTACGGTTCGGACGAAGAGGCGAATCCGGAGGGCGGCGAAACGGCGTCGCAGAATCTGAAAATGCAGGGCTACGCTTCCATTTCGTTCGGATATATCGCCAAGGGCGACGAGGACAAGGTTTCCGTCATTCTCAACATCGGGCTCGAAGCCACGAACGAATTCGCGGGACAAGGCATTACGACGGACAATGCGGCGAAATTCTGGGCCTATGGCGAGGGGATTGAATCTATCAAACACGGAGTCTTCAAGACAAAAGACATCCAAGGATTGGACATGACGGCTTTCCTCAAAGAGGAGGGCAAGGATTTCACCAAAGAGCAGCTCGACGCCATCAACGGCGGACATTACAGCATCATGCTCACGGGGCTGAACGGCGACACGGAGTACACGTTCGCCGGACTGGCTTACAACGGATATGCCAGCAAACTCTTCACGGCATCCATCAAGACCACCGGTGTATACAACCCGGGATTGGAGAGCGAGTTCCTCTACTCGGACTTCCTGCCGCAGAAAGAGCAGCCCTCGAAGGAGTACCTGATTTCGACCGAATGGAACTATTATGCCATCAACGTCATGGACGAGAAGCAGATGCGCCGGAAGATCGGCACGGTGACCATCGAAGACGATCCGGCGGACGACAGTTCGGCCGATCTGCTGACCATCACGGGACTCCCCGGGGTCGAGTTCGACGAAGGCGGTCGGATTCCGGCGGTCTACGTTCCCACCACTGCTCCGCTCGCAGGCATAACCGGCGCTATCTCCCCGCTTCTTTCGCAAACGCCGATCGGTGTCATCAACGGAGAGGACATCCTCGCCGGCTGCGTCTCGGAGGAGAACCCCGAAGCCCTCTATGCGGTCAATTATCCGTTCATCGGAGGCGCCGTGGCCGACGGTTACATCTATTTCGTGCCCACCCCGAACTATGTCGAGCAGGGGGCCACGTTCCGTTATCTGTATACGTTGAGTACGACGACCCCCTATTCGATCCTTACGGATATGTTGCTCGTCGATCCCGCCAAGGATATGGGCGGCATTCCCGAACTGGCCGCAGAGCGGATTGCAGAATTGCGCCGAATGGCCGCAGGACTCCGGCAGCCGCGGAATTACGTCGAACGGCTCGAATTCTCCGTTTCCGCAGAACGCGGTTCCGTCAAAACCGTACCGACCGACTATGCGAAAGGATTCCTGCCCGCATCGGCTCCTGAAGCGAAAGTCGTAAGGGCTACGGTCGGATTCAGCGACGCTGTGCAGCGTGCGAACGGTTCGGGATCGGAACTCCGCTTCCGGAAAACGGCCGCTGCCGAAATCACGCTCAAGTAATATCGGATCGGGAGAGGCCGGTCGTCCGGCAAGTGTCGGCCTCTCCCTTTTTTCCAAGCCAAAAACAACCTGCCGGACTCAAAAATCAGCATGATATATGCATAACAAAACGAAACTCCTGATTTTCGCCTCCCTGCTGCTGGCCGCCTGCTCGACGGATCCCATGCAGGAAATACCGAACCGCGGGGATTCCGCTCCCGAAATCGAGACTTCGGACAAAATCTGCAATACGTCGGACGACGCCGTGGCCGGTTCGCTCATCGTAAAATTTGGCGAAGAAGCCATTCCCAGTCTCGAACAGAATGCGTTGAATGCGGCCAAGACCCGTTCGGCGCTGACCCGTTCGGGCATCGAATCCGTCGATGACATCCTGAACGACCTGCACGTCACCTCGCTGGAGCGCGTCTTCCCCGAAGCCGGCGAACACGAGGCCCGCACCCGTGCGGCAGGGCTTCACAGATGGTATGTGCTCCGGTTCGCATCGGAGGAGGATCTCGACAAGGCGGCGGAGAGACTCGCTGGTGTCGCCGAAATCTCGAAAGTACAGTTCCGCACCCGTCTCTACCGGGCTTCCGACTGCAAAACCTATCCGTTTCAAGCAACGGCGAACGGCCAGACCCGCGCTTTGGTTACAGCGGATTTCAACGACCCGAATCTTTTCTGGCAGTGGCATTACATCAACAATGCCGACCAGGCCGTTGCCACTACATCGGTGGCCGGAGCCGACATCAATGTGGCCGACGCATGGAAGCTCACGGCAGGTAATCCCGAAGTCATCGTCGCCATCGTGGACGAAGGGGTGAAATACACTCATCCGGATCTGGCGGCCAACATGTGGATCAATCCGAACCCTTCGCCCGAGTACGGGAAGCAGGATATACACGGATGGAACTTCGTCACCGACGGTCCCATTTCATGGGGGCAGAAGGGCGATTCGGGACACGGAACGCACGTTGCGGGCACGGTAGCCGCCGTCAATAACAACGGCATCGGCGTCTGCGGCGTGGCCGGAGGTACGGGCAAGGGAGACGGTGTGCGTCTCATGTCGTGTCAGATCTTCTCGGGAGACCTGACGGGTGACGCCCTCGTGTCGAGCCGTGCCGTAAAATACGCCGCGGATCACGGTGCCTCCATCCTCCAGTGCTCGTGGGGCATCAAGGCGGGAATATACACGTCGGACAACATGTTCATCAAACAATCGCCGATGGATTACGAGGCGCTTCAGTACTTCGCCGCCCAGAAGAACTGCGAGGCCCTCGACGGCGGACTGATCGTTTTTTCCGCCGGCAACGAATCGACGGCCATGTCCGGCTATCCGGCGGGTTATCGTGATTATATCTCCGTCACCTCGTTTTCGCCCGACTACCTGCCGGCTAACTACACCAACTACGGTCCCGGCTGCAATATCGCGGCCCCCGGCGGCGAAACGAGCGGTCTGAGCGGCGGCGAGAAGGCCGGCGTACTTTCGACGCTCTGCTCCGAAACGAGCAACGGAGCGGATTACGGCTACATGCAGGGAACCTCGATGGCCTGCCCGCACGTCTCGGGCGTAGCCGCACTCGGCCTCTCCTATGCCCTGGAGAAAGGGAAGAGATACTCGCTCGACGAATTCAAGACCATGCTGCTCACCTCGGTCAATGAAATCGACTCCCGGCTGGGCGAAGGCTCGAAGGCCACGATCGCCGACGTGTCGATTTACCGCGGCAAAATGGGCACCGGCATTACGGACGCTTATCAGTTGCTCATGCAGATCGAAGGGACGCCCTGTCTGCAGGTCGCATTGGGCGAGGTGCAGCTCATTCCGCTGACGCAGCATTTCGGGCAGGGTGCCGAAGACCTTACCTACACCGATATCCAGATGTCGGCCAAGGACATGGAAAAGCTTGGCATCAAGGCGGCTCCCAAAATGTATAATGGAAAACTGATGATCAAATGCACGAAACCCGGATCGGCCAAAATCAAGGTTTCGGCGATAGCCGGCGGTACGAAACCCGGAACGGGTGTCGTGATGGGCGGCATGGTCATCACCAAGGAATTCGCCGTCATCGCCCGTTCGGCCGGCGCAGCAAACGGAGGTTGGTTATAAAAACAGTGCTTGCAATGAAAAAACATCTTTATCATCTGCTCGTTTTCTCCCTGCTCGGCATTTTCGCCGCAAGCTGTTCGGATGACGACGATGCCCCCAACATTCAGTCGGAAATCGTAGGCGAATGGCGCCTCACTTCCTGGTCGGAGAGTGCTCCCGAAGGATTCGAGGTATACGTCGAATTCACTTCGGCAGCGACGTTCGGACTTTATCAGAAGGTCGAAACGTCGAACTACACCAAATACACCGGGCGTTATTCGATTGACGGATCCCGGCTGACCGGAGTGTACGACGACGGCGAGAGCTGGGGCAACGGCTACGATTTCGAGTTGACGAATGGCGGGAACACCCTGACGATGACCACCCGAACCGAGCCGGCCGAAACCAGCGTATATTCCCGGACGATCATTCCGGATGACGTGCGCAATGCCCGAACGTCCCGTGCCGAATCTTCTCTGGAAATGAGGCGAATGCTATAATCTGTAATATTCGCGCCGCTCCGCCATTAAGTGTAAGGTAAGGACAAGAAGATGCGGTTGAAACGCTAATAACGGTCAGACCAGTAACGCTTCAATGTGTGGAAGGCATTTGTCAACCGACAAATAATTTCGAGTGAAAATCTCTTACTATAATGTGTTAAAACATTAAAATAGAAAGTTCAAAATTACGAGATTGCTCACTGGGATAGGATGGCTAAAGCCATCCTATCTTTTTTTAGAATATTTCTACGAGAACTGGTATTGACGACAAAATAATAAATATGGCGATTTCCGGCGAGAAATCCAAATGTGGAAAAATTTTGAAAGGCGAATAATTACAAGTTGTATGATTTGAATCGGATGATGCGATCCGGATAATATTTTTCGACCGATGCCCGATTTTCAGCGATGTGAAGGTGAATTTCAGATATTTGTTTATGTGGTTCGGGTTTCATATCTTTGTCTTACCTAACTTCAAATTATTTTTGTTATGAAACTGAAAATGTATTTTCTGATGCTCGCTTTAGGAGTATGCGGAGCGGCTATGCAAAGTTGTGATGACGATGATGACAACTTGAAAGTTCCCGAAAAATTGCAGTCTGCGTTTTCTCAAAAATATCCTGAAGCCAGTCCGAAATGGAAAACCCGGAGTAATTATTACATTGCGGATTTCCAGGACCAGAATTATGAATCCGAGGCCTGGTTTACTTTCGATGCCGTTTGGCTGATGACCGAAACGGACCTGCCTTATGCGGCTTTGCCCGAAGCCGTCAAAAACGCCTTCCAGAACAGCGAATATAGATCGTGGAGGCCGGATGATGTGGATATGATAGAACGTGAAAGCATGGAACCGGTCTATGTTTTGGAGGTGGAGCAGGGCTCGCGGGAAATGGATCTTTATTACAACGCGGAGGGAATTCTGATCAAGGCGGTGGAAGATTCGGAGGATGATTCCGAGGATTACCTGCCGGTTGAACTTCCCGAAGGGGTGAAAAATTTTCTGCAGGAGAAATATGCGGCATCCGAAATCGTAGAAACGGACCGGGAACACGGACAGTTTGAGGTGGATATCATCCACGACGGAGTTGCCAAGAAGGTGCTTTTTGACAACAACGGAAATTGGCTTTCCACATCCTGGGAGATCAGTCCGGATACTCTTCCGGAAGCCGTTAAAACTGCGATCCAGCAGGCAATTAACGATAATTATGTCGGTTATGAAGCCGACGATGAGCCGGGAATGGTAGAAACACCAGATGGGAATTATTATCGAATCGAGCTGGAAGCGGAAGATGGCAGGGAGGTGATTCTCAAAATCCGGGAAGACGGCACTTTGCTGAAATAGATTCGTTTGCATAGGCATGCCGACAGGCAAATGAAAAATTCGCTTGGCAGCTGTTCGTATTATATCATCTGTTTTAATAGAACGATTTACCTATGAAAAAAATCGGTTTGCTGCTATTTTTTGCGGTATTCGCTTGCTCTTTGTCCGCACAAAACAGGCTTTCCGTCTTTATCGGAAATGCCAATCGGTATGCTTCGGTCGATTTGTCGGATTTCTGTCGGCGCCTCTGCGTGGAATACGATATTTCGGCAGAATTGCTCAATAATTATTACCGGCGTTGCGGCAGAGATTGGGGGCATGTGGGCCTTGCGCTGGAGATCGCCCGAACCTCGGGACGAAGCATGCGCGATATCTGTGATTATTACAGACGTTATAAGAGTGAGGGCTGGGGGCGGATTCTGATCGAACTGGGAATCGGTCCCGAGTCGTCGTATTGTGCTCCGTTCTATGATCGGGTGCATTGTCATAGCGATTACTGGCACGAGCATTACGACTCCTATTGCAAACGACATGGGAAGTATCATCCGCACAAGCACGGGTATAAGAAACACCCGAAATATGGGAAGCGGAAATACGGGAGATATCATGACGATGATTACGACGATGACGAGGATGATGACGATTGAGTGGCCGGTGATAATTCCATGTAAATCGTTATACGTATAATTGTTTTATGAAAAAGATTTTATTGGTTTTTGTTTGCAGTTTGTTCGCTTTCGAGACGGTTTTGGCTCAAGAGAAAAACGCCGTGGGATTACGGTTGGGAGATGGCGTGGAATTTCTTTATCAACGCGATCTTTCGTCTCGGAATTTTTTGCAATTCACGTTGGCGACTCCTCATTTTGAAGGACTGTCCGTTACGGGAATCTATAATTGGCGCTGCTGCCGGTGGAATTGGACACCCCGGACTTGCGATTGGTATCTGAATGCCGGTGTGGGTGGAGCCTTGGGGCTTTATGACTTTGACGATTCGGGTTTTTTACTCGGTCTGGCCGGCTCCTGCGCTTTCGGCTGTCATTTCAAAAATGCCCCGATCTCTTTGGAGGTGGATTACCGTCCTGTGATCGGAGCCGTGATCGGCGGTGGACATGACGGCTTCTTTGATCCCGGATTCTGGAATTTCGGATTGTCCGTCAAATTCCATTTTTGAAACTATGAATGATCGTTATATATTCTTAATAGCCGTTTAAGCAGGAACGGCTATCCGACGAATCTCTGAAAACAAATTCGCCACCGCCGGAACAATCTGGCGGTGGCGAATTTGTGAAAATGAATTTATTGAATGCGACTTTTGTCCGGTCATACATGGAATTTTACAACAGGTGTCCGGTAGCCGCCTGAGACTCCGGTTTCTGTTCCCGACAACATCGGCCGGTATCCTTTCGATAACTGCGTTGTCATAATGGATTCAAATGAATAGGTTCACGTTCGCTTTCCCGGCACGCTCCATGTAGGTGGCAACACCGCCTACGGTCACGTTGTCCAGCAATTCTTCGCGCTGGACGCCCATCACCTCCATCGACATCTGGCAGGCGATGAATTCCACGCCGTTGTCGATAGCCTGCCGGCGCAGCGTTTCGAGCGAGTCGATTCCTTTCCGCTTCATGATGCGGCGCATCATCCGGTTGCCGATCCCGAACATATTCATTTTCGAAAGGTGTAATTTGAGCGATGACGACGGCAGCATCATGTCGAACATGCGTCCGAAGATGTCCTTTTTCGTCTTCGGTTTGGCGATTTTCTTGATGTGTCTGTCCCGTCCTGAAAAAGGTTTACAAAAAAGAGTAAATCTTATGCAGCAAAAAACGAATTCAGACTTATCGCGTCATTATTTACCGCGTCAGTTGCGTCATCTGATTTTACAGGAGTATTTGAGCG
>OLWE01001147.1_pt1 | contig 11715 bp, 10 predicted proteins | sample 1673591 | NCBI WGS metagenome assembly OLWE01 (sample SAMEA103958116, study PRJEB25191) | human gut metagenome | biome: human-associated habitat [ENVO:00009003]; feature: intestine environment [ENVO:2100002]; material: feces | place: Germany | collected 2013/2015 | reverse complement strand
CCAAATCAGCAGCGTCGGGTTCTTGATATGCGAAAGCAGCGCACTCTGGTCATAACCCACGACCTTGACGAACGTCTTGCGCATTTCCGGCGACAGGGCGGCATAATCCCGCGAGCCGTACTTCTGCACGAGATTCTCCTGCCACTTGTCCGGCAGGCTGCCGAAGAGATGCGTCTTTTTCGCTACACCGACGAGCTTTTTCAGCCGCTGATACCGCTGCGACTTTTTGCTCTTTTCGCTGGATAGCTTCGGCCGGATGCCCGCCGCGCCTGTCAGAATCAGCTTCTCAAAACGCTCCGGATGGTCGGCGGCGAGCTCAATCGCCACGCGTCCGCCGAAGGAATGCGCAATCACGCTGCACGGCAGGAAGTCGAGCTTCGTCAGCAGTTCCAGCAGATTCGCGGCGAAATCCGGCACACCCCACGGCTGCGGCGGAAATCCGCTTTCGCCATGCGCCGGAAAATCCACCCGAAGCACGGTCATGTCCGGCGTGAGCGCATCGCTAATCCCCGCCATCAGCTTTTCCGAGCAGCCCCAGCCATGCAGCAGCACCACTTTTCTTTCGCCGTGGCCGCTGATTTCATAATGGACGCGGACGCCCTGAAGCGTCATTTCCACAAAACGCATCTCCTTTTCAGCCATCAATTCGCCAGATGTATCGGCACTTGACGGCGCTGATTTCCCAGCGGTCGCGGATTTCCTGCGGCACAGCCACGGTTCTTTCCAGCGTGCAGCCCAGCCCCAGGCACGTCTTGCGGCTCGCCCAGTTGTCCGGGTCGGTCGTGATGACGACGCTGCTTTTGCCATGCAGGGCAATCAGCGGACGCAAGAGCGCACAGGCGCGGCGCGCGTAGTGATTGCCGCGATACGGCGGGTCAACATGATAGCCGATATGCCCGAAATAGTACACACAGGGGCTTTCCCCCATCCGCAGGGAGATGCGTCCAACTTCCCGGTGCGTCCCGTGCGGCACAATCATATAGTCATACACGCGGCCGAATCCCATTTCTTTTTCCGGCGGATAGAGCCGCAAGGGCAGCAAGTCAATCACGCCATCGGAAAACTCAGCACGCACTCTGCGAAACAGCATCCTTACACATCCTGTATCTGCACCTGCGGAAGCAGGGCAGCAAAATCATCGGGGCGAATCAGCTGCGTCCCCTCGGTCATTACCGACGCACAGCCCGCCGCCGCGCCATACGCCAGCGCACGGCGAACGTCCCCTGTTTTCTCCAAGCCAGCCATCACACCGCCGACCATTGCGTCGCCCGCGCCAACGGTGGACTGCACCCGCACCGGAATCGCCGGGGTAAACATGGCGCCGCTTTCCGACACCCACAACGCACCCTCTCCGCCGAGGCTCACGAGCACATTCTGCGCGCCCATTTCAAGCAGCTCCAGCGCCGCCTGATGCACATCCGCCATCGTCGGCAGCGGACGGTTCATAGCGGCTTGCAGTTCGCTGCGGTTCGGCTTGACGAGGAACGGACGCGCCGCCAGCCCCGCCATCAACGCCGCGCCGCTCACATCCAGCACAAACAGGCGCTCCGGCAGGGAGAGCATCAGGTCGCGGTAATACTCCGGCGGACATTCCGGCGGCAGCGACCCCGTCAGGACGACATACTGCCCCGCAACTGTCTTTTCCGCCAGCAAGTCCGAAAACGCCCGCTGATTCTCCGCATTGACCGGCGCGCCGGGTTCGTTCAGCTCCGTCACGCCCGTGCCGTCCTGCGGGACAATCTTCATGTTCGTGCGCACGTCGCCGTCCACGGGCAGGAAAACATGCGTCACCTGCTCGCCGTCCAGCTTGCGGCGAACCGCGTCAATGCCGTTTTTGCCCGCACAGCCGAGGACGCAGGACGCAATACCCAGCCGGCGCGCAGTAATGGCGACGTTGATGCCCTTGCCGCCCACATCCTGCCGCGCGGACAGGACACGGTTCACATCGCCCGCCGTGAAGGAACGGAGCGACACCGTGCGGTCAAACGAGGGATTCAGGCACACACAAGCCAGCATGGGCAAACCTCCCCATCATCAGCAGTCCATCCCATTATATCATGATTCCCCGCATGATGCAACCTGACGCGGAAAGAAAAAGGCTGCCCCGTATTCGCTCGGAGCAGCCAAATGGACTCATTCCTTAATGCTGTAGGCATTCAGCGCGTTCTGCATCGTGATCTGTGCGAACGCTTCCAGCGGAATTTCGCGCAGCGCGGCAATTTTCTCCGCCACATAGCGCACGTTCGTCGGCTCATTTCGGCGGCCGCGGACGGGTTCGGGCGAAAGGTACGGGCTGTCCGTCTCAATCAGGATGCGGTCAAGCGGCACATTCACCGCGGCTTCCTGCAATTTCGGCGCTTTCTTGAAGGTCACAGGCCCCGCAAAACTGATGAAGTACCCCAGTTTCAGGTACTCCTTCGCAATCTCCCAGCTGCCGGAAAAGCAGTGGATGATGCCGCCGGTTAAATGCTTCTTGTGGCGCTTCATGATGTCCAGCATGTTCTGATGCGCGTCCCGGATGTGATATGCCACGGGCAGCGACAATTCCCACGCCAGTTCCATCTGCGCCTCGCAGACCGTCATCTGCGTTTCGCGTGGCGACAGGTCATAGTAGTAATCCAGCCCGATTTCGCCAATGGCGACGACTTTCTCTTCCTTCGACCAGTCCGCCAAGCGCTGCAAATCATCCTCCACGAAGCCTTTCGCCTCGTGCGGATGGATGCCGATGGCGGCATAACAGCCCGGATGTGCCGCTGCGAAATCCGCGCTGTGCCGGGAGGTCGCCATGTCCGAGCCAATCACGGCGTACCGGGTGACGCCCGCTTCCGCCATGCGGGTCAGGACGTCCTCCCGGTCGTCGTCGAATTTCGGCTCATCGACATGGCAATGAGAGTCAAACAGCGCCATCATCCGATGATTGCACCGTCCTCCACACCCTCGCCGACGCTCATCAGGCGCAGATTATCCTCGTCATCGACGGCGGAGAGAATCATGCCCTGACTTTCAATGCCCGCAATCTTACGCGGCGCGAGATTCACGACCGCCACGACCTGCTTGCCGACGAGTTCTTCGGGCTTGTAGTACTTCGCGATGCCGGAGAGAATCGTGCGTTCGCCGTCCTTGCCGAAGGAAAGACGGAACTGCAGGAGCTTGTTGCTCTTCTCCACCTTCTCGCAGGACAGCACGCGCGCCACCTGCATCTTGCACTTGCAGAAATCATCGAAAGTGATTTCCGCCGGGAAATCAGGCGTTTCGTGCTTCTTTTCCGCCTTCTTTTCGGGCTTGACGGCAGGCTTCTTTTCTTCCTTCTTCGGCTCTTCGGCGGGTGCGTCGCGTTCGATTTCCTTCTGGATGTCCAGACGCGGGAACAGCGCCGCGCCCTTATGCACCGTCAGGCCTTCCGGCAGCACGGCAAACGGCTTGCAGACGGAATCCCACGTCTTGAGCGCGTCGTCGGTCACGCCCAGCTGCTCGAAAATGCGTTCCGGCGTGCGCGGCATGACGAAGCCGATCATCACGGCGACGCGGCGGACGCACTCTGCCAGCGTGTACAGCACCGTCTTCAGACGCGGCTGACCTTCTTCGCTGCGGCCCAGCACCCACGGTTGCGTCATGTCGATATACTTGTTGCAATCGCTGATGAGCTTCCATGTTTCCACCAGCGTTGGAGAACTGGAAGGCGTTGACGTAGTTCTCCACCTTGCCGGAAAGCTGCTCCGCCTCGTCCCAGATGGGCTTGTCAACAGCTTCATCCACCGCGTCGATGGCGGGAACCGTGCCGCCGAAGTACTTCTCAATCATCGCGACCGTGCGGGAGACAAGGTTGCCAAGGTCATTCGCAAGGTCGGAATTGATGCGCGTCAGCATGGCTTTGAGCGTGAACTCGCCGTCCGAGCCGAAGGGCATTTCGCGCATAAGGAAATAGCGCACAGCGTCGGAGGAATAGCGGTTGCACAGCACGACCGGGTCAACAACGTTGCCGACGCTCTTGCCCATCTTCTTGCCATTGATGACCAGCCAGCCGTGACCGAACACCTGCTTGGGCAGCGGCAGCCCCAGCGCGTGGAGCATAATCGGCCAGATAATGGTATGGAAGCGGACAATTTCCTTGCCGACCAGATGGACATCCGCCGGCCAGTACTTCTGGAACAGCGCGTCATTGTCCGTGCCGTAGCCCAGCGCGGAAATGTAGTTGCTCAGTGCGTCAATCCAGACGTACACCGTGTGCTTCTCGTCGAACGTGACCGGGATGCCCCACTTGATGGACGTACGGCTGACGCACAGGTCTTCCAGCCCCGGACGGAGGAAGTTGTTCAGCATCTCGTTGGCGCGGCTGGCGGGCTGGATGAAGTCCGGATGCTCCTCGATGTACTGAATCAGCCATTCGGCGTACTTCTGCAGGCGGAAGAAGTAGGATTCTTCACGCGTCTTTTCCACCGGGCGACCGCAGTCCGGGCAGCAGCCGTCTTTGAGCTGCAATTCCGTCCAGAAGGATTCGCAGGGCGTGCAGTACCAGCCCTCGTATTCAGACTTGTAGATGTCGCCCTGATCGTACAGCTGCTTGAAAATCTTCTGCACGCACTTGACGTGGCGGTCATCGGTCGTGCGGATGAAGTCGCTGTAATCAATGTCCATCAGCTTCCACAAATCCTTGATACCCGCGACAATCTTGTCCACATATTCCTTCGGCGTGACGCCCTGTTCCTTTGCCTTGCGCTCAATCTTCTGACCATGCTCGTCCGTGCCGGTCAGGAAGTACACGTCATAGCCCGTCAGCTTCTTGAAGCGCGCCATCGAGTCCGCCGCCGTGGAGCAGTAGGCGTGACCGATGTGCAGGTTGCTGCTGGGGTAGTAAATGGGTGTAGTGATGTAAAACGGCTTCTTGCACGATTCACACATGAGTTCATTCCTCCTTGCTGTTTGAGAGAAACGATAAAAAAACCGCCCCTCCCGCATTTTTGCCGAGGGGCGGAGAATTTTCCGCGTTGCCACCCTGATTTATCACTCATCCTGCGGATAACGGCGCGACCCGCCGCACCCTACTTCAGCCCAAAGGCGTTCAGGCGCGTGATGCTCCGGAGCCATGTTCCCGCGGATGTCCCGGCTGCTTCTCACCTACCGCAGCTCTCTTTGCGCATCCATCCACGGTACTCTTTCCATCATTGCAGAGGATATTATAGCGTCATTTGGGCATGGTTGTCAAGGGCAAATTTCAGCTGTGCTGCTGATACCAAGTGTAGTCGTAGCCATAATCGCCCTGCTGATTTCTGGCGGACAGCGTAAAGCGCACGACGGCGTTCTGCCGCAAGGTCATTTGCAGCGTGCATTCGCCGTTTTCCGCCGCAAGCACCGCCGTATCCGCCGCCGGCTGACCCGCCTGACGCAAAAGACGCAGCTGATTTTCCGACAGCGAACGCGGTTCACCCAAATCGTGCCATGCTTTCAGCGGATTGCACGTCACTTCATCCACCGTCTCTGTCGTCAACGTCTGTTCGCCGCCCGCAGGCAGGGCAATCGTCACGGTCAGCTCGTCGCGGTCGGTGCGGCAGAGATTCCACAGCACGCCTTCATACGAGCCGTCGTCCTTGCGGACAATCACGCTGTGTTCGTCGCGGTGCACCGGCGTTCCGCGCAGATGGGAGAAGAACGCAAAGCTCCACAGTGTCGGCTTGGCAATCTGCCCGTTGGCAATCAAGCCGAATCCACCATGGAAGGGCATCGGCGGCACGCCCTGCTCCTCGAACACATCCCCGAACGTCCAGTAGGAATACGACGCCGCCACATCGCCCATCCGCGCCAGCACACCCGCCATGTACGCCGCATTCAGGTTCGTGTCATGAATCGGGCAGAACGGGTTGTACGACGTGTTGAACTCGGTGATGTGCATCTCCATCCCGCGGTATTCCGGGAAACTGTCGATAATGTCGCGCGTCTCCTGCATTTCAGCGAGGAGGCTGTCCACCGTGCGCATTGTATGATAGAGATAGCGCCCGCGGTGTTCCGGCGTTTCGCCCATGTAGGCGTGGCGCGACACGAAATCCAGCGGCAGCTGATTCTCCTTGCAGAATCGCAGGAAATTGCGCACCCAGTCCTGCGACGTCGCGCCGCCGCAGATTGCTGGGCCGCCGACGCGCATGCCCGGCAGCACTTCCTTAACTGCCTTCGCCGTCACCGCATACAGGTGATGATACTTTTCTTCATCCGCATTCTCCCAGAAGCCCGCCAGATTCGGCTCGTTCCAAACCTCGCACGGCCAAGTGGACACTTCTTCCTTCCCGTAGCGCTCCGCCAAATGTGCAAGCGTCGCCTGAACCATCGCCGTCCACTTCGCGTCGTCCTGCGGCGGCGTAACGTTGCCCTTCCAATAGAAGATGGTCTGCGTGCCGCTTGCCATCTTTTCCGGCATGAAGCCCAATTCAAGGAACGGCTTCAAACCCTGCGCGCGGTAATCATCCATCACGCGGTCAAGGTAGGTAAAATTGTAGCCCTCGTGCCAATTTCCTTCCGCGTCCTGATACGGCTGGTAAATCGCCATGTCGTCGCTGAACAGCCCGTGACCGCGGATGTGCGTGAACGCGCATTCCGCCTGCGCCATTGCCAGCTGCTGCTGATACTCCTGCTGGAGCGCCAGCCCCATGCGTCCCGTGCCGATGCAGAACGCGGTGTTGTTGTTGAACCTTGCCTGACTGTCCGCTGCTATGCGGATGGAATCCTGCTTCATGGCATTTTTTCTCCTTATAATCCTGATTTCGCCCAGTCGAATACAAACACTTGATCATGCGGCAGCGTCGCCTGGCAGGTGTCAATCTGCTCATACGGCGCGATATTGACCGGTTCCGCCGCGCGGAGGTTGCCATCCGTCAAGGCGTTGAAGAAGTCGTCGAACATCCAGCGGTCATAGAGCGCCTCCCGATGCGGACAGAGGACTTTCTCAAACGGCAGCTGCTGGATGCCGCGCATGTTGCTGCGGTACTCCCGAAGCCCCAGCGCCTGCGGGAAGAACAGCCATGTGCAGGGGTTCCAGTCGTCGCCGGACAGCAGCAGCTTCCGCTCTGGCACATACAGCACCGCTGAGCCGGGCGTGTGCCCCGGCGCTTCGATGATTTCCGCTGTTAATCCGCCCAAGTCAATCACACCGGGCTTCATCACCTTCGGCAGTGGAATTTCGCCCGCGAGAAACGTTTTTTCATCCACCGTCAGGTTCTTCCCGATTGCCTGCGTCAGCACCCGACGCCGCATCTCGTCGTTCGTGAACATGCGCCAGTCCGCCATGTCCGCTTCCAGCATGTACGTTTCCGGGAAGCAGCGTGCCCCCATCGCGTGGTCATGGTGGTTGTGCGTCAGGAACACCGTCAGCGGTAAATCCGTCATGTGGCGCATGAAGTCCGCCACATCCTCAATGCCATAGCCCGTGTCAACCAGCATGGCGGCGTTTTCGCCCTCCAGCAGCGTCATGCAGACGCCCATGCAGTCCACAATATGCCACACTCCCGGCATCACCGCGTGAACCGTAAAGGCCATTTTCGGCTCATCCTTTCCATCTTGCCGCCTGAAAAAACGGCGTTTTTTGCACAATTCGACGCACAGTTGTGTTTTTCCTGTCACCCAGTCAACTTTTCGCCAAATTTCTTCCCCTTTTCTGGTTTTGGGTTGTGCAAGTCGGCAAAATATGCTATACTTTTAGTAAAATACGTTACAGGAGGTATCCTGTTTATGGCAAATCAATGGCTTTCGTGGCTTCCGTTTTTACCGGCTGATGTTCCCGCCGATTTTGCGTCCCCACGCGAAGTCGCCGCGTTCGAGCTTGCGCAGGCACTGCCGACGCTCTCTCCGAACCTGCACGTTTCGCTTGCCGAGGATGATTCGCTGGGCGAAGGGTTCCATGCCGTGCGCAAAGGCGACGACGTGACGATTTTCGGTGGCAAAACCGGGCTGCTGTATGGCGCTTACTGGCTGCTGATGGCGCTCGCGTCGGGTGCGGCATTGCCGGAGGATCACTCCTCTGCGCCGCAGTACGCGCTGCGCATGATTAACTGCTGGGACAACGCCGACGGCAACGTCGAGCGCGGATATTCCGGGCGCAGTCTGTTCTTCCAGGGCGGCAAGCTGGCCTACGACCCCGCGCGGATGCGGCAGCTGGGGCGTATGATGGCGTCCGTCGGGCTGAACGTGCTGTGCATCAACAACGTCAACGTGCACGACCCGGCACAGCTGCTGATTGAGGACGATCTGCCGGATCTGGCGAAGCTGGCGGCGATTTTCCGCCCGTTCGGCGTGCGGCTGATGGTTTCCATCGACTATTCGCAGCCGATGCGCCACGGCATCCCGACGGCTGATCCGCTGGATGAACGCGTGCAGGCGTGGTGGAAGCATCAGGCGGAAGTGGTGTACGCCGCGATTCCCGATTTGGCGGGCTTCCTCGTCAAGGCAGACAGCGAACATCGTCCGGGGCCGTTCACCTACGGGCGCAACCACGCGGAAGGCGCAAACATGCTGGCGCGGGCGCTCAAACCGTTCGGCGGAATGCTGGTCTGGCGCTGTTTCGTCTACAACTGTCAGCAGGACTGGCGCGACGAAAAGACCGACCGTCCGAAGGCAGCATATGAGCATTACGTCTATCTGGATGGGCAGTTCGACGACAACGTGATTCTGCAGGTCAAGAACGGACCGTTCGACTTCCAAGTCCGCGAGCCGATTTCCCCGACCCTGCTGGCAATGCCCAAAACGAAGCTGGCGCTGGAATGGCAGCTGGCGCAGGAGTACACGGGTCAGCAGATTGACATTTTCGCCATGCCGGTAATGTGGCAGGAGCTCTTTGCGGACATGCCGCGCAACAGCATTATGGCGATGGCGGCGGTGTCGAACCTCGGCAATGACGCGTGCATGACCGGGCATCCCTTCGCGGCGCTGAATTTCTTTGCATATGGCGCGCTGGCGTGGGATCCCGATGCCTGCCAGCCGGACGATATCATCCACCGCTGGATTCGCCTCACCTATCGTTTTGCGCCGGACGATGAGAACGCGCTGGCGGACGTGTTGCTCGGCAGCCGCCACGCCTATGAGCAGTATACCGCACCGCTTGGCATCTGCTGGATGGTCACGCCGAACCAGCATTACGGGCCGAGTCCCGACGGATACGAGTATCAGGCGTGGGGCACTTACCACAAGGCCGACCGCAACGCCATCGGCATCGACCGCACGGCGGACGGCACGGGCTATGTCCTGCAATACCCGGAAGCACTGCGCCGCCGCTTTGAATCGACGCAGACCTGCCCGGATGAGCTGCTGCTCTTCTTCCACCGCTTGCCGTACACCTTCAAGATGCGCGACGGGCGGACGCTGATCCAGCGGATTTACGACGACCATTTTGAGGGCTATGAATGGGTGGAGCGCGCCGCGAGCATCCTGAAAGCGCTGCCGCTGCCCGATTTTGACCGTGCTTTAGTAGATGAGCGCATCGGGCGGCAGCTGCACAACGCCCGTGAATGGCGCGACATCATCAACACGTTCTTCCACCGTCTTTCCGGCATTGAGGATGTTCACGATCGGAAAATCTATCGCTGAGGAGGCTTTTCATGGCGGACACAAGCCAGCCGCATTCATCCCGCTGCCCGGCTTGGCTGCGCGAGGGCGGGCTGTACCTGATTGTTTCCGGCGTCGTGACAGTGCTGAAATATCTGCTGCTGCTCTTTCTGCCGCGCGCATTCGCCTTTCTGCCAATGCGCGACTTCGGCTGGCCCGGCATCGAAATGACACTGCTGGGCGAAACCTTCCGCTGGAACATCTTCGGCTACGACACGGCGCATGGCGGGCTGCCTTACCTGTGCGCATACATGACGGCGATGGTGCTTGGCGAATGCGTGAACTTTCCGCTCCAGCGCAAGTACGTTTTCCGCGCCAAAGGGCATCTCGCGCGGCAAGTGCTGCTGTATGCGCTTGCGTTCATCGTGATTACTTGCCTGGTGAACTCGATTAACTGCGTCTGGGTCGCGGTAGCGGCGAAGTTCGTGCCGGATTGGGTGTACACGCTCGGCACGCTCTTCTTCAACGGCACGATTTCCGCGGTGGTGTTTTTCTTCGTCAACAAGCGCATTTTCCCACAGGCATAAAGAAAGGGGGCTGTCCATCGCGGGCAGTCCCCTTTCTTTATGGCGTTTGTTCAATGCGGATAACCTGCTGATGCCCGAAATAGTTTGCCAGCGCCTGATTCACCCAGTAACCCGACTGCCCCTCGTCCGCCAGCCCCAGCGGGTTCAGGAACGCCGGGCAGACCGCAACATCCGGGATTTCGCAAATCTCGCCGGGCTGACGCACCGTTTGGAGGATTTCGGTGTACTGCTGATGATACGTCTGTGCCTCGCCGCTGATGAGCGCTTTCGCCGCTGCAACGCTCGTCGGACTTGCACCCGCCGTCGGATGCGCGGACGGCAGCGTCAACACCAGCGCAAGCGACAGGGCAGCGGCGATGGCTGCGGAATGGCGCGTCAGATGCGAAAGCGCCGCGTCGATTTTCGTGCCGATGCGGCTGTTCCGCAGCCAGCCGATCCAGAGGAACGTCCAGCAAAGCAGCAGCCAGCCATACGCATAGTAGTAGATGTCGATTTGCCGCCCCGGCCCGACATTCGCCATTGCAAAAAGCGACGGCGTCATTTGCGCTGAAAAGATGGCATACGCCAGCGCGCTTTTCAGCAGTGGAAAACGGAATTTCAACCCGCACTGCCCGACAAAACCCCACATCAGCAGGGCAAAAAGCGCAATGGCAATTCCCTGCGGCCAGCCAAACCAGCCCGACACGCGCACCCACGCCCGGTCGAAGGAGTAGAGAATCGCGGGAACCGCATCCATCGAGCGCGGGATGGTCGCTGCACGGACGCGGTTGCCGGGTGCGGCGGCGTTGATAGCGAACGCAGTCAGCAGCGCGACCATGACGAGCAATATCTGCCGCCAAGCGGGTTTTTTCCGCACAAGCAGCGCAAGAAGCAGGAGCATCAGCAGAATCAGCGTAACGAGGATGGTCGTGTAGTTGCCGCCGCCGATAAAGAACGCGAGCGCCATGCACAGCACAGTCCGCCCGGCGCGGCACTTTCCGTCGGTGCAAATCCGCAGGGTGCCCGTCAGCAGCATCAGCGAAAGCGCGTAATAGAACGTGTAGTAGCATCCGCCGTTGAACCAGTAAAACGTCTGGTTCAAATCCGGCACAAGCTGGATGCTCAGCGTCATGAGCGACAAGAAAACCAGCACAACCGTTGTGCGCGGCGCATGGAGCATCTTCCCCAGCTGACGCAGGAGCATCCCCGTGCCAAGCAGCAGCGGCAGGAGCGTCAGGGCGGTCGTCAGCCAATAGCCATTTTCGGAAAACACGCCCGGCTGAAGCGTGAACAGCACCACCGCGCTGAACGACCCCTGCCAGCGCGCGTAGGTGCTCCGGACGTAGGCGGCAATAGCTGCGACAGCCTCCGGCAGCCCCTGTCCTGCGTCAATGACCTTGCGCAGCACCGCGCCGTAGGTGTAGTCGTCCGCGCGCGGGTGATTGTAGAACGCGACCGCCATCACCGGCAGCAGCGACAGCGCAAACAAAACCGCGAGGATGATGGCAATCCGCTGAAGTGCGCGCGCATTCCGCATGAGCATTCCTCCTTTTCGGTTCTTCACGGAATCTTGGGGGAAGAGCAGCTTGGGGGCGCGTCTGCGGACGCGCAAAGTTACTGGCAGGGA
>OLWE01001139.1_pt1 | contig 11763 bp, 7 predicted proteins | sample 1673591 | NCBI WGS metagenome assembly OLWE01 (sample SAMEA103958116, study PRJEB25191) | human gut metagenome | biome: human-associated habitat [ENVO:00009003]; feature: intestine environment [ENVO:2100002]; material: feces | place: Germany | collected 2013/2015 | reverse complement strand
TCCATCTCTGCGGACTGTGCTTTCTCTGCCAGCAGCACCTTGAGCTTGGCGTCAATGCCCTCGATCATCTCAGCCGCCGTCTTGCGGATGGTGTCCAGAGAGCTTTTCAGTTCCTTGGTTTCCTTGCCGGATGACCAACCGGCGATGTAACCGAAGGAGTAGTCCGAGGTTTCAATGCCGTAGCGTTGGCAGACGGTGTAGGCAACGCTTTCCGCTTCAACCTCCTTGGTGTGCCGATCCTTCTTATCTTCTGGCGCGGCTTTCTCATCCGGCTTGACGGCGTGGAGCTTTGCGTGGGCGATCTCGTGAATGGCGGTTTTGACCGTCTGGATTTCGCTCATGCCCTCCTGAATGGCAATGCGGCTTTCAACCGGCGAGAAGAATCCCTTTGCACCGCCCGGAATGTCCTCAAAGGAAATAGGGACGGGAGATTCCTGCCTGAGCGCGTCGAAAAACGCCTCGTAGTTTTCGACGGTGCCTTTCAGTTCATCGACGATGATGTCCGGAAGCTCCTTGCCGTCCGTCTGAGAAACATCAAAGACACTCACCACCTTGAAGGCAGGACGCAGGACCTCAACCGTTTCTGTGACAGCCTTCCCATCTGCGCCGATCACCGGCTTCTGCGTCAAAGGATCAATCTTCTCACGCTCTTCCTGCGCCTTGTACGGCGCGGGTGCAAGAATCTTGATACCCTTTTCGCCTTTCATGACCTGACGGTCAAAGTTGCGCTGCCACGAGGTATAACCGGCAACATAGGTTGCCTCTGGCTTCTGCATCGCAATGAGCAGCGTGTTGTTGAAGGAATAGTTGTAGAACTTGGACATCGTGCGGAGATATTCCTTGAACCGCTCGGATTCAAAAAGCTCCTTGATGCCCTGTTCCAGCTTGTCCGTGATTTCGCGGACTTGCTGTGCATTTTTGTTTTCAGCCATCTCAAACCTCCATTTCTTATTTGCTTTTGGGCGAAGAAAACCCCGTCTGGGATTTGCTCAGTAAACGAGCCTTTACCTCAGACGGGGTTTCTCTGCGCGTCATCCGACGATGGAAGATGTTATCCTCGTTCTCCCATTCAATCAGCCGGTCAAACATATTCGGGTGCTTTGTGACCATGTGCAGCAGCTCCAAGTCGCTTGCGTTGGGACAGAACCAGCAGCCGTTTCTTCGGCAGTGAGCGTAGATTGGGGAAAGCAGCCCGTTTTCCTGACAGAGCTTGTAGGCGTCCGCCTCGGTCATACCGTATTTGGCAAGCAGACTGACCTTCGTTATTCCATCCAGACGAGCAAGGCGTTTGGGCTCATCCTCCGCGATGCCGACATAGCTCACAGTGTCCGGCGAGAGTGCGGCATTGTACTTGCGGACTGGCGGGATTTTGCAGTCACGATTGACTGCACACATACCAGCCCATGCAAAGCCGCGAACCTCGCCCTTGTGCGGTCCGCGGGTGATGACATGATGGAACACCTCATCGTAGGTCTTGTCCGCGTGGAGAATGGTGAACTTGACGCCCAGCTCTTTTTCGCAGAAGGGCTTGAGCCGGTCATAGATGAAGTCCCTGTGTTCAGGGATTTCGCCGCTTGTGTCTTTGTCGAACATGACCTCACTGAAAACCGCTTCGTCCAGCGGCTCATTGTGCTGTGCCGCCAGCAGGAGCGTCGCTACGCTGTCTTTGCCTCCGCTGCATGAAGCAACATACTTCGGGCGGGTCATCGATCAAACTCCATCTTGAAGCTGACGTATTTGCCGCCGCTGTCATCCAGCCGGATCACCGCATCGTAGAGCTGAGGCTTCTTCGGCGTGTAAAGCCCGGTCACGCGGCACCAGCCCTTGTCCAGCAGCTCCTTTGCAATCTTCTTGGTCAGCTTCTTTTTCTTGCTGGAAAAGAACTTGTTGTCTTCCCACAGGCAGAAGGAGCATTCCTTGTTCGAGCAGTAGAAGTTGCCCTTGCCGACATAGACCGGAAAACCACAACGAGGACACTTGCCGATTTCCTCCCTGCCCGTGCCGAAACGCTGGGCTTCGGCATCGGAGAGGAACGGATAGGATTTTACCAGATCGCCGGTCATCCGGACAATGCCGCTGAGGAAGGCGTCTGCATCCGCATTGCCGCGCTCAATCTCCATGAGCGTGTTTTCCCATTCCGCCGTCATTGCGGGAGACGTGATCTGTTCCGGCAGAACACAGACGAGGTTGCAGCCGTCCTTTGTGGGAATGAGGGATTTGCCTTTACGCTCTGCAAAGCCGGATTTCACCAGCTTTTCAATGATACCGGCACGGGTCGCGGGAGTGCCAAGACCTTTCTTCTCGGTGTCATCGTCGAACTGATCGTTTCCGGCAGTCTCCATTGCAGACAGGAGCGTGTCTTCCGTGTACTGCTTCGGGGGTGTCGTAAAGTGTTCGGTGACGCTGGCGGACACACTATCCAGAACATCACCCTCATGGACTTCGGGCAGGGACTTCATGGGATCGTCCTTTTCCTTCGTCTTGAGGGAAGCCTTGAACAGCTCTTCGATGGCTTTCCATCCGTTTTGAACGACGGTCTTCCCCTTGGTTTTGAACTCGTAGCCCTCGCAGGAGAGCGTGATCTGCGTTTCCGCGTAGGTGTGCTTCTCGCCGGTTGCACACAGAAGGCGCATCCCGACAAGATTGAGGATTTTCTGTTCCGACTGAGGGAGAGCGGAAACATCCTGCTTTTCAAGCTGGACGGTCGGAAGAATGGCGTGGTGATCTGTGACCTTGCTGTTGTCGGTTACGCGGGCAATGTCCGGAGTGACCGAAACGCCGGAGAAAAGCGGAAGCTGACGGCAGACGATGGAAATGACCTGACGGGCAGTGTCCTCCATATCGTCTGTGATGAACTGACTGTCTGTGCGCGGATAGGTCAGGAGCTTCTTTTCGTAAAGCGTCTGGACGAGATCGAGCGTCTGCTGGGCAGTGAAGCCGTAGTATCGGTTTGCCTCGCGCTGCAAGGTGGTCAGATCGTAGAGCTTCGGAGGATTGACCGTCTTCGTTTCCTGCCTGAGAGAAGAAACGACGGCTTGCTTTTTCTCGCAAGCCGACGCAATCTTTTTTGCTTCCTCTTCGGTTTTGACCTTTTCCAGATCGGCAGTCAGATCGCCCTTGCCGACGTGGACGTTGAAATACTTTTCCTTCTGGAACGTGGAGATTTTCCCATCACGTTCCACCAGCATTGCAAGGGTCGGCGTCTGGACGCGCCCGACCACCAGCTTCTTGTGATAGAGCGTGGTAAACAGGCGGGTGCCGTTGATGCCGACAATCCAGTCCGCCTTCGAGCGGCTGAGTGCCGCTTCATAGAGACGGTCATATTCCTTGCTGTCCCGGAGATGGTTGAAGCCTTCGCGGATGGCGGAGTCCTCCAATGAGCTGATCCACAGACGCTTGAAGGGCTTGGTGCATCCGGCTTTGTTGTAGACCAGCCGGAAGATCAGCTCACCCTCGCGCCCTGCATCGGTTGCGCAGACCAGCTCGGTGACGCGCTTGTCCTTCATGAGAGCGGACAGCACCTTGAACTGCTGTGCTTTGTCCTTCGTGACCTCAAACATCCAGCTTTCCGGAACAATGGGCAGATCGTCATACCGCCACTTGGCATACCGCTCATCGTAGGAGCTGGCGTCTGCCAGCTCCACCAGATGACCGAAGCACCACGAAACGATGTAATTGCCGCCCTCCATATAGCCGTCCTTTCGGGACGTTGCGCCCAGCACCTTTGCGATGGACTGGGCAACGCTGGGCTTTTCAGCAATGACTAAGATCAATCTTCATCACCTTCCGTTTCGGCATCCTCCGCAATCTGCGGCTCTTCATCCTCGTTGATGTACGGCTCTTCCTCGTAGCCTTCATCGTCGAAGAAGTCCATATCCTCATCCTTGGGCTTTCTGCCCTTGACGAACTTGATGTAGTAATAAGCTGCACCCGCAGCACCGGCAAGAACGAAGATGATGAGGATCATGCCGACGTTGGACTTCTTTTCGGGCTTGGGCGCAGGAACGTCGGTTTCTGCATCCTTGTCCGGCTCAGGCATAACGGGAGCTGTGCCGGTGCATTCGCTCATGTTGGTCTTGCAGACCGGGCAGTCGGTATTGACTTGACCGGCAGCGCATTTTTCTTTGCAGTTACAGGTGGTCAGAGCAGCCGCAGTGTCTTCATCCAGCAGCGCAAGCAGATCGCTCTCATCGACCATGTTCAGGAAGTACGTCTGATACTGTTCCTCATCCTCGTTGATGGGCGCATCGTAGTCGATGACAATGAAGAAGGTGTTGCCGTTCTTCGTCTGGACAGTGATGAACTGCTTGTTGGTTGCCTTGTCATAGAGCAAGTCGCGGGTGTAGGCGTTGCCCCCATCGTCAATCGGCTCACCCTTCGGCTTTTCCGGCGTGGGAGTGACTGCGGGCTGCTGTTCGGGCTGAGTTGCCTCCGTAACGGGAAGGTTCTGCTCGGTATCATCGGCGTAGGCAAACGCCGTGACAGAGAAGCAGGACAGCACCATGACGCAGACCGCAAGGATGGTCAGAAAACGAAACTTCTTACGCATTGTCGATTACCTCCGTATTTTCAGCGGGCTTGGTGCCGCCCTTCATGGAAGACAGGAACGCCATGATCTGATCCTTGTCCATCACCATAGAGCGCACGGTGTTGATGATTTCAAGGTTCTCCAGCTCCGTCTTCTTGTCGTACAGCTCCTTGAGCTGTCCTTCAATTTCGGACTTCTTCTTTTCAGCCTTCTCAATGTCGGAGAGGACTTTCTGATACTTGGGATTCATGCAAAACTCCTTTCTTTTAATAGGCGGGTCTTCCGAAGGCGTAGAAATGCTGCTGCCAATAGGAAGAGTTGATGGATGTGTACTGAATGGGATCGCCGCAGTGGATCATGACCCCATCACCAACATAAATGCCGACGTGAGACACGCCGGGGGTGTCATACGTTCCGACGAAAAAGATAAGATCACCGGGCTGTGCATTCGCCTTTGAAACCGGCGTACAGACGTTGTAAAGCCCTTGTGCGCCAAGCCGTCCGGTATTCACAAGACCGCTGTTCGTGAGAACATAGCTGACAAAGCCGGAGCAGTCAAAGGATGTGTCGGGATTGGAGCCGCCCCACACATACGGATAACCGAGATACTTTTCCGCCTCGGTAATCAGCGTTGCAAACTTCTCGTCGTTCAGGTATTCCGGGTTGACATCGTAGTCGGCGGGCGGATTGGTGATGTACTTGTCCACATAGGGAGAGTCACCGAACAGATCCTCGCGGTTGCCCAGCACCGACATATACGTTGCGTACATGGAAAGCTGTTCCTGAGACATGATGTAGACCGGGACATGGGAGAGATTGAAGTTTTCGAGCTTCACGTTGCAGATGTAGTAGTCATACGGGACGCGATAGGTTTCCGTGTGCGTGTTGCCGTCTGCATCCGTCCATGTGTCGGTCTCCGTGCGGTATCTGGTTTCGACGATAACCTCTTCGGTGAGGATGTACTGCTTTTCAAACAGCATTTGGAGCGTACCCTGCACCTCATCCAGCGTGAACTCGCCCTCATGGAGAGCCGAGAGAATGGAGATCAGCACATAGGGGTCATGCTCAATATCATCCAGATCGAAGTGATATTCGTCATAGTCATGAGTGCCTTCATAGTTATCCAGATAGCTTTGCAGCTCTTGCTCCATCCGGCAATACTGCGCCTCCGCGCCCAGCATCGCGTCATCCTCACTAAGATAAGAGGAAGCGATAACCGACGAGCCGGTAGAGGTGAGCATCGAACACGAGCTGATTCCGGCACCGAGCAAAACGAGAAGGGCAATTCCGACGCCGATCCAGATGAAGACCTTCTTGTTCTTCTCAAAGAACTCCTTGATCTTGTCAGACGCCTTCTCACTGAGCTTCTTGCCGGTGCTTTTTGTGGCAGTCCCGACGGTCTGAGACCCGGCATTTCGAGCGGCGGCATATTCCTTCTTGATGTTCTGCTTCTGGTAGTGCTTGTTCATGTTCTGCTTCTTCATCTCAGGATGCTCCTGCTGATTTCTCTCATATTGGAGCTTCGCATCAGCAGCATCCGCCTTGTGTTCCAGCTTGGAGACCTTCTCATAAGGCTTGTTGACGCTGCTTTCCCGATGATGGCTGAAATGCCGAGCGGCAGTCTCAGCGGCGATCTCCGTCTTATGCGCCGCCTCAACCGCCGAGTTTTCCTGTTCGACCTCGTGGATTTTGCCGTGAATGCCGGAAGCGAGGGTGTCACCGACCTTGCGGACGGTTTTATCCGCTTCAAATTGCAGCTTGCCTTTGCCCTTTGGTTTTTTCAGCTCATCCTCAAAATGAAGGCGGGTTTTGCCCTTGCCGGTCTCTTCATCAAAAACACGCTCTTTCTTGAGGACCTTGTGCGTGGGCAGCTTCTCACGGGCGGCGTCCAGACGCTCATGCGCCTTCTCGGACTTTCTTTCGAGCTTCTGCATCCGCTTCGTGGGCGAGACGGCATCGTCCGAGACCGGCTTTGCAGAGGAAGTCTCCGCCGCTTGAGTGAGAACGGCTTCCGCATCAACGGCTTCAACCGCAGAGGTCTTGCGCAGCTTGTGGGTGACAACCGTTTCGGCAATCACCGTGCCGGTATGCGAAGAAACGCCGTGCTGCTCCAAAACGGGGGGCTTGAACGGCGTCTCTGACACGGGCAGCGGTTCAGATACATTCTGGGGTGGATTATCCGGCTTTTTCTCTTCTGTAACGGACATTTCCGAGGGCGGCTGTGTGTCGTTATCTTCGGCGTGTTCCGTCTGAAACTGACGCTGCTGACGGCGCATCTGCACCTTTTTCTGTTCCTCTGGGGAAAGAGCTTCGGAAGGCGCGGCTGTCTCAGCGGGCTTGACCAGCTCTGCATCTTCCAGCCGCTTTGACACACGCTGCTCGGTGCCAGCCGTCAGGTTTTCCTCAACCGCGCCTTCCCGCGTCATCCGCAGAACAACCTTGTCGCGGGCTTTGAGTTCCGGTTCCTTGGACATCAGATTTCACCTCCAATCCGCTTGTAGGCAAGCTCGGTGTATTCAGGGTTCAGCTCGATGCCGACGAAATGACACCCCATCTGCGCGGCAACCATGCCGGTTGTGCCGCTTCCCATGAACGGGTCAAGCACAATACCGCCTTCGGGACAACCGGCGAGAAGACAGGTCTCCACCAGTTTCGGAGGGTAGGCGGCGTAGTGACCGCCCTTGAAAGGGACGGTGTTGATCTTCCAGACATCGCGCTTGTTGCGTAGCGGATTGATGTCACTGTCCTTGATCTCACCATGCTCGCGGGGGCGGTTGATGGACTGCGGCTGAGGCTGACCGGGAACGGGCTTTCCGTATTTGTTGCCGCCCTTCATGCCGCGCTTGAGGCGTTCCGCCGTTGCAGGGGCAATCGGTTCGGAAATCGCCTTGTAGTCGAAGAAATACTTCTTGGATTTCGAGAACAGGAAAATATGCTCGTAGCAGCGGGCGCAGCGGTCTTTGACGCTCTCCGGCATGGGGTTGTCCTTCATCCAGATGATGTCGTTGCGCAGATACCAGCCGGTATCGCGGAGGGCAAAAGCCAGCATCCACGGAATGCCGATCATGTCTTTCGGCTTGCAGCCCTCAACCTTGTTGTTGAGAGCCACAGCCTGACCGTTTCTGCCGTTGGGGTTCTTCGGGTCATTAAAATCACCCTGATTGCCCTTTCCGGCGTAGGTGTCCGAGATGTTCAGCCAGAGCGTTCCATCCGGACGCAAAACGCGCCTGACTTCGGTAAACACTTCCGTCAGGCGCGAGATATATTCCTTCGGCGTTGTCTCTCTGCCGATCTGAGCCTCCACGCCGTAATCGCGGAGCGCGTAGTACGGCGGGGATGTCACACAGCAATGAACGCTGTCATCAGGCAGCGTTTTCAGGATTTCAAGACAATCGCCGGTATGAATGATGTCAAGTTGTATGGTGGTGTACCTCCTTGCTCGTTTCATTGAAATGTTGTCGGGTTTATTTGTAAACTTTTCAGCGAAACCATTGATTTTTCTCTCGCGTTGGAGTATAATATCCATTGAAAAGTAGCATGATAATACCAGCAAGTTTTCAATGGAGGTTGGGTTATGGAAATAAAACGAGATCGCTATTTGAAGAAAATCATCTCCTTTATGTGGGATGGTCAGGTGAAGGTGATTACCGGCATCCGCAGATGCGGCAAGTCCTATCTGCTTCGCAATCTGTTCAAGAGTTACCTTCTCGGTGAGGGTGTTGCCGAAGATCACATTCTGTCCTTTGAACTGGACTTGACCCGTGATATTCGCTATCGCAATCCGTTGGAGCTTGCGGCTCATGTCCGGGAGATCGTAGAACACAGTGCAGACCAATTCTATCTCTTCGTAGACGAGATTCAGATGTCCGACGAGGTTCCGAATCCTTACAATCCGGACGGGAAGAAGATTACCTTCTACGACGCGCTCAACGATTTGAAGTCCTTGCCCAACTTAGACATTTATGTGACCGGAAGCAACTCCAAAATGCTGTCCTCTGATATACTGACCGAGTTCCGGGGGCGCAGCGATGAGATCCGTGTGCATCCGCTTTCCTTTGCCGAATACTACTCGGCTGTTGGCGGCGATAAGCAGGACGCTTTTGACGATTTTGCCTTCTACGGCGGTATGCCGTTGATTCTTTCCCGTCCCACGGATGCCGCGAAAATGGCTTATCTGAAATCGCTGTTTTCTGAGGTCTATCTGAAGGACATTGTAGAGCGGAAAAAGATCAAGCGTGAGGATGTGCTGTCTGCGATTCTTGATCTGCTGTGTTCGTCTATCGGCTCTCTGACCAACCCAACTAAGGTTGCAGCTACCATCAACACAGTTCAGAAGCGCAGCGGTGAGAATGTCGTTGCCCTGAACACAGTAAAAGCCTATATGGATCACTTATCGGATTCCTTCCTCTTCACCGAATGCAAACGCTGGGATGTCAAGGGAAAGAGCTATTTTGACTATCCCAACAAATACTATTGCGAGGACATTGGACTGAGAAATGCCCGTATCGGCTTCCGTCAGCAGGAAATGACGCATATTATGGAGAACATCATTTTCAATGAACTGATGATTCGTGAATGCTCCGTTGACATCGGCATCGTCTATGGCAATGAGAAAAATGCCAAAGGAAACGTCACTCCGGTTGCGCGGGAAATTGACTTCATTGCAACCTCCGGCGGCAAGAAGACCTACATTCAGTCCGCCTATGCGCTGGGAACGGAGGAAAAGGCGATTACCGAGAATAAGCCTTTTGCGCTGACCGGCGATTCTTTCCCGAAAATCATCGTGCGTCATGACATCCGCAAGCGTTGGTATGATGATAACGGCATTCTCAATATCAGCGTCATCGACTTCCTGCTTGATGACACGCTTGTCTGAATCCTCTCAAAACAAAACTGCTCACCGTGATCAGCTCATGGTGGGCAGTTTTTTAGTCGGAGAAGAACTCGTCCGGTTCGTAGTCCTCGTCGAGATCGTCAATCTCGTCTGCCCAACGGTCGAAGATTTCCTCGGCTTCCTTCGCCGCCTCACGATAGAGGCTCAGGCGGTTCTTCTCAAAGGCGGCAAAGGCGGGGACGAACTTGCCGAACTCGCGGATTGCCTTCACATCCTGCGTGCGCATATCTGCGACGCACTGAATGATTTCGGACATCGTGAGCAGATCGTCGATCATCAGCTCATACTTGTCCTTGGGGATAGTTACGGCTTCATCATCCGCCGCGTCAGCGAACGGGGTATTCTCGTCGCTGTTGCTGCTTTCGGGAACGTCAACCTTGAAGTAGAAACCAATCATATCCACAGATACCTTGGTCATAATCTGACGCGCCTCCTTGACCTTTTCGTCGATGTCCTCCCTCACATGGAGGTAGGCGCGGTGATGCTTCTTGAGGTTGCTTTCCAGTCGGATCAGATCGGTCAGCTCCCACAGAGCCTTAAACAGTGCGGAGGTGTTCTCTCCGTATTCGATAGCGTCCGCGTAGGGAATGGTAATCATCTTGTTGTTCATATTCAAAAATCCTCCTTAGTTCTGTACGGTTTCTTCGGGTTTGGTGGTCATGATGCGGTAGAGCTGGGTGTCCTTCGGGAAATCGTCCTTGAAGGGAACGATGGTCGAGCCATAGAAGATCAGCCCCTCACCGGCATTGGAATTGGTGATGTAGTTCTGCTGGCTGGGCGAGATGTTCAGCGCCTTCGAGAGAATCTGCCGGTCTCCGGACGCCTGATTCAGAAGGTAGACAAAATCCGAGTTTTCAAAGATGTTCTCCACCTCGCGGGACGCAAGCAGATCCTTGACGTTCTGGGTAATGCCGGTCGGAATGCCGCCCCATTTTCTGAAACGCTTCCAGATTTCCACGCTGTACGCGGCGGTCTGTTCTTCCTTCAAGAGCAGATGGAACTCGTCCATGTAGTAGCGAGTTGCCTTGTGCTGGGCGCGGTTGATGGTAACTCTGTTCCACACCTGATCCTGCACAATGAGCATTCCGAGCTTCTTGAGCTGCTTGCCGAGTTCGCGGATGTCATAGCAGACGAAGCGGTTGTTGACATCCACATTCGTTCTGTGATTGAAGACGTTCAGAGAGCCGTGAACATAGATTTCAAGGGCGGTTGCGATGCGCTGTGCCTCCGGCTCCTTCTGATTTCTCAGAATGTTGTAGAGGTCTTCGAGGATCGGCATTTTCTCCGGCTTGGGGTCTGCAAGAAACTCCTGATAGACCATGCGGACACTGCGGTCAATGATGGTCTTCTCAACCGGCTGCAAGCCGTCCTTGCCGCCGACAATCAGCTCACACATGGAGAGGATGAAGTCGGATTTCAGCGTCAGCGGGTTTTCCTCTTCGGAGTAGTTCGTGTTGATGTCCAGCGGATTGATGTAATCCGTGCTGACCGGCGAGATGCGGATGACCTGACCGCCGAGCTTCTGCACGAGGGGAAAATACTCGGCTTCGGGGTCGCAGACGATGATGTCATCCTCCGTGATGAGGAAGGCGTTCGTCATTTCACGCTTTGCGGAGAAGGACTTACCGGAACCGGGCGTACCCAAGATCAGTCCGTTGGGGTTTTTGAGCTGCTTGCGGTCAACCATGATCATGTTGTTGGACAGCGCGTTCAGCCCGTAGTAGAGAGCTTCGCCGCCCTGAAAAAGCTCCTGCGTGGTGAACGGCACGAAAACCGCTGTGCTGGAAGTGGTCAGTCCTCGTTCGATTTCCACCTGATTGACGCCGATAGGCAAAGAGGACATCAGCCCTTCCTCCTGCTGGAAGTCAAGACGCTTGAGCGCACAGTTATACTTTTGGGCAATGGCGGCGGTCTGGAACACCGCGTTTTCGAGCTTCTGGCGGTTGGTTGCCGTATTCATGATGAGGATGGTCACAAGGAACAGTCTCTCATTGCGGGTCTGGAGATCCTGCAACAGACGCTTTGCCTCACCGCCGAAGGTGGCAAGATCGGACGGGATGATGTCCATATCGTAGCCGGAGCGGACCGCCTTTTTCTGCTCTTCGATCTTCATCTTGTCGAGGTCGGTGATCTTCATCTTGATGCTCTTGATTGCCTTCGCCTGGTCAATCGTCCGGATATGAAAATTGACCGTGATATTGCTGTCCATCTCAAGGAAGTCGGCAAGCATACGGTCATTGAGTTCCGGCGCGAGGATTTGCAGGAAGCTCACCGCGCCGACGGTTCTGCCCATCTTGAAGCACTTGCCTTCACGGAAGTCAAAGGAAGTGGGCGCGATGAA
>OLWE01001127.1_pt1 | contig 11907 bp, 8 predicted proteins | sample 1673591 | NCBI WGS metagenome assembly OLWE01 (sample SAMEA103958116, study PRJEB25191) | human gut metagenome | biome: human-associated habitat [ENVO:00009003]; feature: intestine environment [ENVO:2100002]; material: feces | place: Germany | collected 2013/2015 | reverse complement strand
CCAGCGTCAGCAGGATCGGCTCGGTATCCTCGCACCCGTTGGGGCAGAAGGTATCAACTTGTGGTACGCCACAAATCCGACGACACCGTGGCGGTCTTGGCATAGACGCCTTCCTCCTTTTGTTTTCGGTATATACCGATTATACAACGTGATTAGAGAATTGTCAATAAGAAGTGAGCGTTTTACCGCCCTGGAATTTGAAAGTCATCCGTCCGTCGGCGTGGATGGTTATCGTGTCGATAATGGTGAGCCAGAGCTTTTCATCAAACTCGGTGAGGGCATCCAATTCCTGCACCTCAAACATAAACGCTCCGATGGCTTCTGCCTGGGCTTCCCGTGCAGCTTTTGTAGTGCGGAGCTGTTCGAGCCGTGCCTTGGCTTTTTCATACCGCTCTACAAACCCATTGTACCGGGCGGCGTATTCTTCCTGGTTCTGTGCCATCTGTGAATTTTCCGCAATACAACGCTTTGTCAGTTCGGTCACCACATCGATCTCCTCAAGCAGACTCTCGATTTCTGTATCAATGCCTGTACAGTCTGTCAGGGTGGCTTGCATCAATCGGCAATCCTCAAGGATGTTGTCTTTGCTTTCGATGATAGCGTTAAGGGCGGTCACGAACCGCGCTTTAATGGTTTCCTCGTCCAGATGCGGCGTTTCGCATTTGTGCTCACCCTTGAATTTGCCGTTGCATTGCCAGATGACCCTGCGGTATTTTGAGGTCGAGTTCCAGACTTTCGAGCCAAAGTAGGAGCCGCAGTCCCCGCAGACGATGCGGGAAGAAAAAATGCTCTTTCCGCTGTACTGGCGGCTGATCTGCTTGCGCCGCGCAAGCTCCGTCTGAACTTTGTCGAACTCTTCCGGCGTAATGATCGGCTCATGGCTGTGTTCCACATAATACTGCGGCACCTCGCCCTCATTGACCTTCCTCTTTTTTGTGAGGAAATCGACCGTGAAGCATTTCTGAAGGAGTGCAGCGCCCTTGTATTTCTCGTTTTGAAGGATGCTTTCCACTGTACTGGTCTGCCAGCGTTGTTTTCTCGATGGAGTCGGAATCCCATCTGCTGTCAGTTCCTTTGCAATGGCCCCCGGCGTCAACCCCTCCATGAATCGAGTATAAATCCGGTGGACAACGATTGCCTCCTCCGGAACGACTTCTGGAAAACCGTCCGCTCCTTTGCGATAGCCGAGGAACTGCTTGTATGGGAGGTTGACCTTTCCATCGGCAAACCGTTTTCTCTGTCCCCAGGTAACATTCTCGGATATGGAGCGGCTTTCTTCCTGTGCCAAGCTCGACATGATGGTGAGCAGCAGTTCGCCCTTGCCGTCAAAGGTGTAGATGTTCTCTTTTTCGAAGTAGACTTCTACGCCTTTTTCTTTCAGTTTGCGGATGGTAACCAGGCTGTCGACCGTGTTTCGGGCGAAGCGGCTGACCGATTTTGTGACGATGAGGTCGATTTTGCCGGACATGGCATCGGCGATCATTTCATTGAAGCCGATGCGATGCTTGGTGTTCGTGCCGGAAATGCCCTCGTCCGTGTATACTTTTACAAACTCCCATTCGGGATTGCGTTTGATGTATTGCGTGTAATAATCCACCTGTGCCTCGTAGCTGGTGAACTGCTCATCGCTGTCTGTGGACACTCTTGCGTATCCTGCGACCCGCCGTTTTTGTACAGCCACCTTGGAAAGGTGCGTCAGCGGATTGATGGTCGGCGGAATGACTGTGACCGACCGCGCTGCTGTTCTGCTCATTTCTTTTTCCTCCTTGCCTGCAGTGCCCGCTGTCGTGCCTTTTCCTTCATTTCAGGCGTCCAGCTTTCTGCTCTGGAGCGGTCTGTCCACCGTTTAACGATTTCAGAACCGTCGTCCATACAGAACACCACCATATTGTTTTTCTCTGCTCTGATTGCCGTTATTTTGCTTCTGACCATATCGAGGTCAAAGCTTACTGCGCCCAACACCTCGCAGGTGAGGACTTCGAGCGTTTCTTCTGGAATCCGCTTAGCGGCACATTCGGATTTTCCTTTTGTCTGGAATGTAGTGCAATTCCAGTAGTGTTTTTTGCGGTAAGTTACGCGCTTATATGTGTTGCCGCACAGTCCGCAGTGAATCAGCCCCGAAAAAACTGAACGAGTCGGTTTCTTGCGGTTGGCAGCCTGCTGCGCCAGCATTCTGAGCCGCTCCTGTGCCTTATCAAATGTTGCCTGGTCTATGATTGGCTCATGCGTTCCCTCGGCATAGTACATCGGAAGCTCTCCTCGATTGGGTAACAGTTTCTTTTCAATGTGGTTATTGCGGTATTGCTTTTGCAGGAGTGCATTGCCGAGGTACTTTTCATTGGATAAGGTATTCCGCATCCGCTCCGCACACCATGTGCCGCCGAGAACGCCTTTATGTCCTCTGGCATCAAGGTCACGGCAGATGGAACTCATGCTCTCGCCGCCGTTGAACCGTGCAAATATCTCTCGGACGATGGCAGCGTCCTTCTCATTCACCTGAATGCCGTCCGGTGTGATGTCATAGCCGAACAAAAAGCGGAGGTTGATGATTTCTCCGTTTTCAAAGGCTTTTCGGACACGCCATTTCTGATTTTCACTGGCTGACAAACTCTCTTCCTGTGCGTAGGACGCCAGGATGGTCATCATCAGCTCACCGTCCGCACTCATGGTGTGGATGTGCTGCTCTTCAAAGAACACATCTACGCCCTGGCTTTTCAGCTCTCGGACAGTCTGAAGAAGCGTCACCGTATTTCTGGCGAAACGGGATATGCTCTTCGTAATAACAAGATCGATGTTCCCTTGGCGGCACTCCTCAATCATGTGCTGAAACCCGGCTCGTTCTCTTTTTGTGCCGGTCACAGCCTCATCGCTGTAAACGCCGCAGTACATCCACCCGTTGTGGCTCTGAATCATTTTACTGTAATAACTGACTTGAGCGGACAGCGAATGCAGCATGGCATCCTTTCCTGTGGAAACACGGGCATAAGCGCAAACCCGCAAAGCTTTCGGCTGTGCGGGTATTAAGGCATCGACCCTTTCTACAACTCTCTCCATGTGGTTCACCTCCCTTTGGTGTGTGACATATTACCTCTAAAAACACGATTTATCCAGTGATTTCAGCGGAATATACTACACGAAGATATGCCGTATTTGTTGGCTATAATTGTATCGATCTTAGCGTACTCTTTGGCTGATATCAGCCCCTTGGAACGCATACTCCGGGCGAGTGCCATCGCCATCTGGTAGGCAAACAGACGCTTATCGTAATCACTCATGGTCGGCCTCCTTCCTGCGGAATTTCAAATAGCAGTCACGGGAGCAGAACACCCGATGGCTGTTGCCATAGCTTTCAAACTGCTTCCCGCAATGTCGGCAAGTGAGTGTGTAGTACGCTTTTCGCTGCACTCTTTCGGGATGCGCGTTCCACCACGCCATTCGGCAGGCATCGGAGCAGAACATCCTTTTCCGTTTATGCGGTGTCTGCTCAAGCGGAGTCAGGCAGTTTCGGCACAGGGCATTTGAGTCCGGCATCTCTTTGATCTGCACAGGATGTCTGGCGCAAAAGGACTTTACAGTGTTTAGCGGTAGCCCTGTTATAGCGGATATTTTCTTATACCCGTAGCCCTGGTGTTGGAGTTCCACAATTCGTGAGCGTTCCGTGTCTGTCATAGTGATTGATACCTCATTCCTGAGAAATAGCGTTTCTCGCTATACCCAGAGAAAAGGCACTTTTGTCAGGGTAAAATGGGCAAAAAAAATAACGCCCTCCACGGAAAAATCCGCAGAGGGCGTGTGATAGGTTCGGTTTACTTGTTCGGAATCTTCAGCTTCATGCCGCTGTAGATGACATTGCTTTTCAGCCCATTCAGGCTGACGATTTCCTTGTAGCGGCTGCCGTTGCCGAGATACTTCTTTGCGATTGCCCAGAGGGTGTCACCATGCACCACGGTGTGGTTGCGGTAATCCTCGGAGGGTTTCGTGCCTGCCACGGCGAGCGCAGAGGTCTTGACCGGCGACATGATGGCGTATTTGCCGGATTCATCCTTGTTGATGACGGCACGGTCGCCGCTGACCTCGACTACATACCAGCAGCGCTTCTTCACCCAGCCGGGAATGGATTTGCCGTTATAGTATGTGCTGCCCGTGATGGTCACGAGGTCGCCAGCCTTGATAGACCCGGTGGGCTTTGCCGGTTCGACCGGCTTCACCTCACTGCCGAGAACTGCCGTGACCTTGGATGCCAAATCACCCATACGGGCATACATCCAGTTGCCGGGACAGCTCTTGTTGGCAAACCACCGATGGACGGTCAGAACCATCTCGTCGGATTTCGGGGTGTAGTTGAGTGTCTTGGTCTTATCGCCGAGCCAGAGCAACTTGGTTTTGCCGTTGCGCTTGCAGATGTCGATGCAAAGCTCCACGAGTCTCTTGTACACCACATCCTTGAAAGCGTAAGGCTCGGTGTTGTCGCTGGCACACTCGATGGTGATAGCTCTCTGGTCGTTGGCTGCGGATGAGGAGCACCAGGAGCGGTTTTTCTCTTCCACATACATCCCGACCCGACCATCGACACCGATGCCGTAGTTGCTGCTTGCCTGCCGTGAGGTCGGCAAGAAGATATTACCGAGCGTTTCCACGCTGCATTGACCCACTACGCAGTGGGGCGTGATGCGGTCAATGCTGTGGGTGCGCTGCCCGGAGTGGTTCGGGCTGAGTTTGGTGTAGGACACTAAGGAACTGTTCGTGTAAGCCATATTATTCGTCCTCCTTTTCACTGCGGTCATGAAGCTGCTCCAGAACGGATTTCAGCTTCTGCGGAATGGGCAGTCCCAGGTATGCGGCGTTCTCCAACAGGGACACGCCCTCGTTCGACAGGTAGAAGAAAATGACGGCGGTACGCATCACCGAGCCGCTGCCGATGACGCGGGTGTCGAGAATATGCCCGATGCCGACCAGGGCGAAGATGAGCACCTTTTTGAAAATGCCCTTGAAACCGACTTCGCTGGACAGCTTCTTATCCACCACAGCGCACATGATGCCGGTGATGTAGTCGATGACTACGAAAGCCAGAAGCGCGTAAAGCAAGCCGTCACATCCTCCCAAGAACCATCCCAGCCAGCCGCCGATACCGGCGAACACCACCTGAATGGTCGTCCAGAATTCTTTCATGTTGTTTGTCCTCCTTTGAGATTAAAAATGGGTATGAAAAAAGTGACGCCGGAGCGTCACGCTTTTCCGATAGCATAGATTGATACTTTGTAGGTTGCCGATGGTACCGTATTTGGTCTTACGGCAAATATCTTTCCGGGGTTGATTGTTGTAGACCAGCTACTTGAACTGCCTCGCTCCACAAACATGGCGTAATTGCTGTTCTCCGTGGAGATATGGACGTGGGGAATTTCCGCAAAGGTAAACGGAAAATTAGGGAGCGCAATTGCGCCACTCTCATAAAGCACGCCCCATGCCGTTGAAATGGCAGTCGTAAAGGAATACTGACCCCAACATTCTGCTGTACCGCTCTTCCATTTGCGGTAAGTCCAGATGCCGCTTGTCCCGTGCTGAATGACAAAATCCGCAAGGGTTGAGCCGTCCACCCGTATATCGCCGGCGACATCCAGTGTAGCCTGCGGATCCGGCGTGTTGATGCCGACCTTCTTTTTCCGCAGCGCGATGAGCGGCGTGCCCTGCGGAACAGTAAAATACAAATCCAGACTGCTCAAAGAATAGAGCTTGTCTTGAATCTGTAAGTGGAAGTCGTAGGAGCTGTTGGCGTCCAGACTGCACAGTTCCAAATTGGAGTAGCTAAAAGAGGTTCCGCTTTTTGTCGTGCCGGAATAGATGCTGGTGTAGCTGCCGTAACTGCTCTCACTGGTTTTCTTGTACCGATACCGCACATAAACCACGCTGTTTTTCTGCGTCCCGTCTACGGTCACAGCAGAAATAGAGCCGCTGAATTTGAGCTGCATTTCCGCTTCAATGTCGTTGGTTCGTCGGAGCGTCACCGAGGACACCTTCGGCTTTGCGTATGGGATGACCGTAATAGTTTGGGAAACGCTGGCGGTATAACCGCGGGAGTCCGTGACCGTGAGCGTGACCGTTACGCTGCCGGACTTGGCGATCTTTCCAACAGATAAGGCAGAGCCGGTAGTGTTAGAGGATGACAGCCCGTTGCAGGAAGCTGTGTAGTTGGAAATACTGGCACCGTTTTTTGCAGTTGCCGTTCCGGGCGTGACCTTGAGGGTCGAGTAGTTCTGAACGAATAGCTGGTCGTTGCCTGTGAGGTTTTTCGTGGTCGTGTAGCTGTCGGCATAAGTGAATCCGCTTATGGTCGGAGCAGAATTGGTTGCCGTGGTCAGTACCGTGGCAGTCTTGCTTGAGGTGCTGCCGATCTGCGTAGACCCACTGTAAGACGAAACCGCAAAGGTACCTATAAAGGACTTGATGGACGCCATAGCGTTCAACAGCGTTGTCCTCTGCGCCGATGTCAGCGTGACCGTGCGGTTCGCAGTGCCCTTCGACCAGGAAAGCCCGGAGATAGTCAAGATGGTCGTGCTGCCGTTTTTGAGCACCAGCGTATTGGTGTAGGAGGCTTCGTACACGGTCACATTGATGGTAATGGAAACCGTGGCATTGTCCGCCGTCACCGTGTTGACACTGTTCACCACAGCACCGCCCAGCGTCTTGACCGTGGAACTGCCGGAAGTGCCGTAGACGTGGTTGTATTGCCGCCTTGCTCTGACCCTCACCGTATAGCTCTTGTTCGGCGAAAGCGAGGACAATGTTACGCTGGCGCTGGTGGATGCCGTCGTTGAGAACTGCGTCCAGCTGGAGCCACCGTTTACGCTGTACTGCCAGATGTCCGCCGTTGCCGAAGAGGAAGCAGAAATCTTGAAGCCGTTAGCGGTGATGTTCGAAGTGCTGAAGGTTACGGTCGGCGCATTGCGGTCAATGGTAGTCAGCGTCATGCTGCCGCCGTACTCCTGTGAACCGTAGATATAAACACGGGTCGAGAATCCGACCGCAATCGTTTTGCTGCCGTTGCTGTCGTGAGCTACAGTAATCGTGCCACTGACAGAACCTTTCTTTGCCGGGAAAACACGGTCATCCCAATAGGTACGGTCCTTTGAGTATACGGTCGTACCATTGATCGTTACAGTGGTCGTGTCAATCGTGTAGTAAGTGGATGCGCCACCGGTAGAGGTCAGAGTCCAGGAAAGTGTCGAGCTGTTACCGACCACATTCACGCTTTCTGAAATGTCCAGTTGAAGATAGCGCCCATCGTATGCTGCACTTTTCCAAGTTGCCATATCTTTTCCTCCTTAATCCAGAATGACGATGTTCAGCCCTTCGGACGCCGTTGGCATCGGGACAAACTTCGTTTTGCCCACGGTCAGCTCGCCGTCCACCGTGGTTTTCTTAGTCTGCGTTTCGTCCTTGTTCAGGGTAAAGATCACCTCATCGTTGTAATAACCGGCGAACTCCGTGTTCGTGATGACCGTCCGCTGGGACGATGCGCTGTTGGACACCTCAATGCCCCGCTTGTCGATCTTGACCTCCTGCGTGTAGATCTCGTTGGGTGCGGGTGTCCACTTTCGGGGGATCGCCCCTTCGGAGATCATGATGTCGGCGAGATAAATGGACGCATCCCGGCAATAGCAGTAAATACGCAGTGTGGGGTCGGTCACATCCGTGAGCGTTACGGAGTAATCCGTCCAGTCAAACGCCGTGGACTTATTGAACAGGTACTTGGTTTTGTTTCCGTTGTAAGTCACATAGAAATATCCGGACATGGTCGAGGTTTTCTTTGCCCGAACCGAGATCGTATAAGTGCCGGGAACCACCCCTCGGATGTACTGCGACAACGAGGAGTATGCGCCCAGCACAAAGCAGGAGTCGGAAATGGTGTTGTTTTGCGTATCTGTGGAGGCATCCGTTTTCACCGTACCGGAGTAGCTCCAATCGTCCGTGATGCCGTTCAGCCCGGAGGAATTCTGCACATAGTTGATGCCGCCGATGTACTGCTCCTGCATGGTGACGGACAGTCCATCCACCGTGTGTTCCAATTCCGAAACACGTCTTTCGGAGTTCAGCACCCGTTCCTCCAGGACGCCCTGGTCGTTGGACACCGTTTCCACGGTTTCGGTTAGGGTCGCCACATAGCTGTTCAGCCCGTCGATGGTCTGCTGAAACTGTGCGTCCTTCTCGGTCAGAATGGAAATGGTGGTGCGGATCGTTTCAATGTCGTTCTGCACCACCCATTCGTTCCCGTCCCATATTTTCGTTTCCGGCGGGGTCACAGAGGTGTCCACCCAGAGCTGCCCCTCATAGGGGTTCTCCGGCGGCGTGTCCGAGGTGACCACATCGCAGAGACTGATAATCGTGAACTGTGCCGATGCGATCATCTCACCACCTCCTCAAAGCGCCACAACGACTATAAAGGTTGCCTTGTTATCCACATCGGTGCTGGACACCGACAGGGTCTTGCCGGTCTTGCTGCCGTTGGTTCCCCAAGAGGTGTCGACGACACCGTCCTTGTTGTACTTCGTCCATGTGTAACTGCCGTTTCCGGCTGCGTCCACCTCGGAGCCTGCCTGATAGCAGACGGCGGTCAGCACGGTCGTTCCCTGACCGTTCTTGAACACATCGCCGCCCGTGGAGGTGACGATGATCTGCAGTGGGTCGGAATTGTCGATGAAGGTCGCCACATCGAAAAACTTCGTGTTATAAGAAGCGGATGCGGAATCCGTGTCCTGGGCACAGCACTTGAACACAGCGTAGCTGTCCACCGCTGCGGCGTAGACCGTGAGCGTATTGGTGGCCGTGCCGGTGTATTTGTCGGCGGTATCCGAGAGCTTGCGCCAGCCGATACCGAAGTCCGCATCATAGCCGGTGGAAGAGGTAGCAGTGACAGATGCGTCCATGACCGCCCACTTGTAGCTGACCTTGGTGGTATCCACCGTAGAGCCACGCCACAGCTCGGCCTTGGCAGTCAGACTGGCGACTTCCTCGTTCTTGAACACATTTCCGTTGGGTGTGGTGACCAGCAGGTCAACGATGCCGGAGCCGTTGACCACACGGGAGAAGGAAATGGTCAGCGGATGGGTCAGCGACAGGCCGGTGCTTTCGTCCTTGTAGGTGATGACACAGCGGTAGTCGATGCCGGGCAGCTCCGCCATGACATTGGCCTTGACCGTGAGGATGTGGCTCTTGGCACCACTCAGTCCGTAGTTCGTACCTGCGGTAATGGCGGTGTTACTGTCGCCCACATACCACTTGACCGAGGTGACATTGGCGGTGGCGATCTGGTCGGCGGTGGTGCCGATGACATACAGGCTGGGCGTCAGAACGAGGTTCTTCGTTTTCCAGTCCGGGGTATAACTGCCGTTGTCGGGGTTATACATCTGCGTCTTGGCGAGGTTTGAGCCGATGTACCCCGTCAGCGTCAGTGCGTCATTGTAGTCGATGATGGTAAACTGGCCTTGTGCTTTGCTCATGTGAGAAGCCTCCTTTGAAGTTGTTGTATCTGAATCGGACACTGTGCCGGTTTCTGTTGTGGGTTCTGCGGTTGCCATAGTGAATTCCTCCGTTATAACAGGCTCTGCCTGGTCGTGGTGTCAATGAGGTCACAATAAAAAGTGGCGCGGACTTTGACATCCGCACCGGTAATGGCCACGGACTTTGCACCGCCGAAATGCTGTTCATTCCAGACTTTGTCCGCTTCCGTATCCTCCGACACCCTTGTCCAAACAAACTGGTTGGCATCCAGCGTGTCGGTGATGTCCTCGTCCCAGGAGTACACTTTAGCGGAAAGCAGCGTTTTTACATTGCCGTTTTTGAAGATGTTCCCGTTGGACGAGATGATGACGAGCCGGAGCATTTTCTGTTCCTCAATGGTGGTAATGCGGTTGCTGACCTCGGTGACCTCCTTGCTGGTGGCGTAGGCACGCAGCACGACCTCACCACTCTCCAAATCCCACCAGGACGAGCCGTCCTGCGACTGGATAACACCAGCCTTGATGATGTTGGCCACCAGTGAACCGGAGGTGATGAAGTCTGCGACGATCTGACCGTCTGCCGTGATGGCGGTTTCGTAGGGGCCGTTGTAGCCGTTACGGGAAAATCCCAAGCCGCCCACATTCCACCGCCAGACATTCACGGCTTTGTCAATGGAGGGAGCGTCCAGAATGAGCAGCTCATAGGGCTGTCCGTTTTCCTCGTTGGTGTGGATGACCACATAGCCGCCGCTTTGGCCGGTGATAAGTCCGGTAGCTTTTCCGATGGCGGTTTGGAGCAGCTTCGGAAAGCGCCCCACCGTGGACTCCACCTTATCGACCGTGGACTGCACCTCGGAGATGGTGGTGATCATGCTGGACTTGCTCTGACCGAGAGAAATGCTCTTGTAGCGTTCGGCAAGGGTGTCGTATACGGTTTCGATGACCATAGCTGACACACTGACACCTAATAGCGAGTGTCGAATGGTGACGGTATCGCAGAGGTTGACCCGCTCCAGGAGTGCCGAATACTCCGGCTGTTTCCAAAGCGGCTCGAAAGAGACCGTTACTGTCGGAATAGTTGTGCCGAGCGGATTGGCCTTGATGTAGCTGTTGGCCTTTGCCCGGAGCGCTTCCTCCGTGATAGCCGCATCTCCAAATTGGTCGGAGAAATCCATGATGAGCGTTTTCGCCCGGATGATCTCTGAGGTCACAATAGGAAGCGTCACCTCCGGCAGCGTGACTACCGTTTCGGTGTCCGCACCTTCCGGGGTGTACACGGCATATGGGAGCAGTGCGGTATACACACCGCTGTTGTCCTCGTCCTGCTCCAATGCGGTGAGGTTCTTGCCGTATTCAATGACCACTCCGGTCTTCTGCCCACGGTGCGAATGGAACTTCACCGTGAAGTTGTCCCACTCAAACTCACCGTACCATTTGGAGAGCATGGAGCCTTCCGTACCGCCGAGGCAGGCACGGACGCTTTTCGGTTGAGTGACGGAGAATGCCTTTGCATCCGAGTAATCCGTCCAACCCGTGAAGCGTGTATCTCCGGCAAGCAGCTGCGAGAGAATAAGCTGCGGAGAGCGGCTATCGGTACTGAACGGCAGCACCGGCACATTGGCAAGGTCATAAGAAATGTGCTGACCGTAGATCGTGACGATGCCGTTCAGTGGCTTCGTGATGCGGTAAATACGGAATGCCTGGTCGGCGGCGGTGTCATTGGGTTTTGCCTTGATGATGCACTCCTTGGTGATTAGCCCGTAGTGCTGACCGCTGACCGGATATTTGAGTAAGCACTCGAACACACCGTTTCGCTCTTCGGTCACTTCGCAGGAAATGGTATCCGTCATCACACCAAGGCCGAATGTCGAAAAGTCCGCAGCGTTGGGCAAATAAAGCACCGGGATCATGAAAACCACCTCCTTCCGGGCATAAAAATACCACCGGGGATTTCTCCCTGGTGGTGTGATAAAAGTGATTCGTTTGTTGTTCGACAAACCGGAATTGCTCCAAGTTTTCTCGGCTGCACCTTCTTGCTCTTCGGACGAGGAGTCTCCCTCGTTCAAAGAGCTCGGTCAAATTTCTGTTTAACGATTTCTTTTTCCGGTATTCTCTGTCCCTCGGATTTCCTCATGATAGAAATAATCTACGATCACCGGATGTCCCTGCGGGACTCTGCCATAAGGCATTTCATTATCCACAAAGGGACAATCATACTTCTTAGCCATTTCCTCAGCTTTTACTTCAAGCGCTTCAAAGTAGCTGCGGTTATGCTTGTTATAGATCTCATCGTAAAGCGGTACAAGGTCAGGATATTTTCCGGCGATATAATCCAGGATCGTCTCTTTGAAGCCGCCCCGAAGATTGAGATTTTCGAGCCAGAACAGATCGCACTGATCCTTTACCCGCTCAA
>OLWE01001115.1_pt1 | contig 11962 bp, 13 predicted proteins | sample 1673591 | NCBI WGS metagenome assembly OLWE01 (sample SAMEA103958116, study PRJEB25191) | human gut metagenome | biome: human-associated habitat [ENVO:00009003]; feature: intestine environment [ENVO:2100002]; material: feces | place: Germany | collected 2013/2015 | reverse complement strand
CAATAAAAAATAACATTAAAGAAATAGAAATCAAACCACTTAATACAATTAAAAATGAATTGATTTTTTTTCTCAACAAATATAATATTGCAATAACAAACATTGCTCCTATAGCAATTCTTTTATAAGCCATTAATGAAACTATCAACAACAAACCACCCAACACTAATAATCTCCTTTCTTTTTTTTCTAAATAAGAATAAATATAAATAATAGCCAATAAAGGGGTTGTTAAAAGTATGCCATGAGCTGTTTCTAAGACACTATCTGTCTCAATTCCTGTCGATTGAACGCCATTAGAAAATATTGTAAAAACAGAATCTAACACTTCTGAAAAACCAAATTCAATAAAGGCGTTAAAGACAACTATTGAATATGCCAACAAAAATGAAATGCTCAAATAGTCGAATAATTTTTTCTTATATTGCAATAAAAACACGAATGACATTAAAAAGAATAATATGGAATTAATACTTGTAGATATACCTCTTAAAGCATACTTTAATTCCATTACTCCAAACACGGAATACACTATACTATTAAGCATACATAGCATGTACACTAAACAAAAACATCTAATGAAGTTCCTATATGTTGAATAGAAATTCACTTTGCCATAACGTAAAATAACTATTATAATAATTATCGATATACCAAAATCACCAAAAGATAAATATGGGGATAATAACAGAGATAAAAATATAATAAAGTATAATGGCTTTAATGATGTGTTATTTTTTGAATTGTACATAATTATTTTAGTTCTATTGGTTAGAGACTTTCAAACCAGAAATTGTAATTTACATTAAAACGCAGACCATCTATATCGTTTATGCTTACATCAAAGATCTCGCTAATTTTTCACATGCACACCCCTTTTCTTGCATACCTATTAATGTCTTGTATGCCTTTACTTTTCCTTTGTAACTTACTTCATCAAACATCTGGATGCTTTTGAATAGTTGCTCGTTGTCAAAACTATAAGGGAATGGCATCTCTTCTGGCTGGAAATACAAGCCTCTATCATAAGTTTTATAATCTGGGATATACAAAAAACAAGGTTTGTCTTGCATGACGAACTCGGTGGAAACAGAAGAGAAATCTGTAATTAGCACATCAGAAGAACAAAGAAGATCTTGCATCTCAGGATAGGTGGTTGCATTAAAAACCTTCGTTGAAAGAAATTTTGCATAACTTTCTGGTAAGGGTTGATTGGCTACATTAGGATGAAGTCTAAGTAGCAGGACATACTTACCTCCAAACTTCCTAGAAAAAGTATTTAGCAATGTATCTATATCAATGCTATTTTGAGCTATTTCTCCAAGAGATCTGAAGGTTGGCGCATAAAGGATAATTTTTACAGACGAATCTATGCCATAAGTCGAATACACTCTGCTTTTATTCTCTTGATATTCATCTTTGCTAAAAAAACAATCGTCACGTGGAGTTCCTATTTCCAATATTTTACCCTCGTACCAGGTTGAATTCTTAATCCAATCCGTTTGCCATTCAGAACCACTAAGCATGATGTCCGTTTGATTGCAGTCATTGATTGCCTCCTTTATATATACTTCTGACAATGAATTAAGACTATCTTTCTCTGATTTTTTTGGTCCCATTCCATGCCAAGTCTGTATATATATTTGCCCTTGCTTCTTTTGAAAATCAGTCATACGAATGTTGGCTATAAAGAACTTACATGATAGTTGTGCTATCAAATGCCCGAAGGATTTTGTCTTAACGAACTTAATGTTAGGATAGGATGCTTTGTACTGTATTGGATTGTTCACGACCGCTACTACATGTAGATTGTTGCAATTGTGACTGGCAATATAAGTTGCAATAGCTTTAGGATTGCAATTAAAATATTTGCCTCCCCAACTGATTACACAAACCTTATTCTGGCAAATAGGTACAAGACGGAACAATAACTTATGTAATAAAGCCCATTTCCATTTTGAAACTCGCCATACAATAGAATGTTTTATTCTTTTAAAACTCATATTTTCTATCATCTTTCTCATTTCTTTAAAATAATGTTTTTGAAATCATTAAAAGCAGCTAGCTTGCACACATAACAAATAGGCAGATAAATAGCTGCATACACAATTGTTCCTATCAATAATGACAAAATATTATTATCTATTAAGCAACAGCTGATGTAAGAAACTCCAAAAGCGCATACTGCAATACCTAAATATTTCAAAATATCCTTAAATTGAAGCCAATAACCATAGTCAAGAAGACTTTTGGTAGGATTCATATTTACAATAGCCGCTACAACGTTATAAACACTACAACTGACAACTACACCTGTTAAGCCAAACGGAGCACCGCATAAAAGTAACATCAGACAGATTGGCTTTTTGAAGAACTCTAATTTTAATGTCAAGTCTGTACGATTCAACAATTGAAGGAGACTAAAGTTTAATTGGCTTATTGGTCCCCAACAAAAACCTGCGCAGCAAATCATGAATAGCGTTATTGTTGCCTCCCACTTGGATGTCCAAAGGATGAGTATTAAAGGGCGAGCGACTGCTATTAAGAGAAAATATACAGGAAACACAACAAAACAAACCATTTGGATGAGCCGTGAGTAAACGGAACGAACTTTATTTGTATCTCCCTGTGTTTCCACCATGATAGGAAGAACCACTCTGTTAATGACATTTGTCAAGATGCTTCTTGGCTGCGTGGCTAAATTATTCGCTTTCGAATAAAAGCCCAACTTGCTTGCGCCCAAGAAACGGCCTATGAAAAAAGAGTAAATCTCATTGAAAAACGCTCCTATCAAATTGGCACTTAACAATTTCCAACCGAAATTGAAAAGGTAATGAAAAGACTCCTTGTTAAACACTAACGATGGTCTCCATTTGGAAAGTACCCATAGTAATAATGTCTTAAAAAACGAACTTCCCACTTGCTGAATAACTAAAGTCCATACTCCAAATCCTTTGTAGGCAAAATAAATACCAACAAGTCCCATTGGTATCTGTGTACAAACATTTACGGCAGCTATTGTTTTTATCTTTAAGTTCGCTGTAAACTGAGCTGTCTGAACTATTGATAAAGAATTAAAGAACACGCACAAAGCTAATACCCTAAGCAAGACTTTCAAAATTGGCATTCTGAAGAAGTCTGCCACTAATGGTGATATGAGAAACAATACAAGATATACAAATATTCCTAATCCTACATTAAAGTAAAATGCGGTTGACATATCCTCTTGTGTTCTTTCTTTTTTTCTGATGATTGCAGTTCCAAACCCACAATCAACAAAGACGTTAGCAAGTGATAGAAATATACTTAACACTCCGACTGTACCATAATCAGATGGTGAAAGAAGTCTCGCTAATACAACACCTATGACAAAAGAGCAACCTATTGTCATAAAGTTGTCTATAAAACTCCAAATGGTTCCTTTGACTGATTTCTTTTTTGTGTTATCTTGTGACATAACTTATATGTGATTCAAGCACTTTTTCAAATCCTCATCAGAAAGCGAAACACTCCGAACTTTCTTATGCGCTCCTTCTTTCTGAAAATATGAAAATAGTTCGGCTTGTATTTTGTTATCTAATATTCTATAAAAACCTTCTCTTTTCAGACAAACAGGCATTCCGACCCAAATGCCACCCCCCCCCTCGAAATCATTTTCAAGTTTCTTTGAAACGAGGGAATTGCTTCCGATTATGGTATAGTCTGACAACGAGGCCCCTTTGGCTACAGTGCAGCGATTGCCAATCCAGACATTGTTTCCCAAACGTACAGAGCCAAGTGCATTGCCTATTAAATGATTAACACCATCGTAGGTAAAATGAAAATTGGAGTCATATATTTGAGTCTCCCATCCAATTCTAACGTGGCTTCCGATGTTGACTGAATTTGCACAATATAATCTGCTTTTTTGGTTCATCAAGAAATCGCTGCCAATATTGAGCACCCCCTCATAAGTTACTATAATTGAGCATCCTGAATATATCTTGACATCTTTCCCCAATACGAGCTTTCCAAACTTGGTAATACGCAATAGGGTTGTAAGACCTTTATTGGAAATCATAGGATGTAGGCAAATGCCAAGACTTACCATTCCTTTCCTTATCTCCACACCCTTTTGAAATTCAATACTCCCTTTATGAATTTCGTTTATATCTACTTTCTTTCCAACATAGACAGGAAGTTCCTTAGCTATGCTTATAGGAAAGACCTTAAAATTCAAATAAACAGTCTTGATTATATTGACAGTAGAAAAGAAGTCTATGATTCTTTTGATTTTTCCTAACATACTTATCCTTTTATGGTTTCAACTAGTGCTTCTTGCAGTTTATATTGCGGAATCCATTCCAAGGCTTCAAGCTTGCTTGTATCAAACACGGCCTTACGAATTACAGAGAATCCTTGTCTTTCCACTTCAGATGGCAAATCAAAGACAACCTTACTTCCGCCTATATGTGCTATCGTCTCTGCCAATTCACGAATCGTGACACACGAATTAACATCAGCTACATTATAAGCCTCTTCATTTAGACCTTTCAACAAAATTGTCAATATCGCTGATGCGCAATCCTTCACATAAAGCCAAGAACGGTATTGTTCTCCTCTGCTTTTTAATACAATATCCTCATGATTCCTGGCATTGCGAACAAACTGAGCATAAGCACGAGTATCATTATCCGTAAAATGTGGCCCGAACGTATGACATGGGCGAGCCACAACAGCCTCAATGTTATATTGGTGGCTATAAGCTACACATAACGTTTCAGCTGCACGTTTGGAAGTTGGATAGCAAGAGCGCAAAGTCATGCAATCCACATATCCACTATCCGATTCTTTCCAATTATCCACATCACCATTTCCATATACTTCACCAGAAGAGACATACAGAAAACGTTCCAAACTATGCTTCCTACCATAATCAAGAAGATTCTTGGTACCATTAATATTTGTCCACATGGTTCCTACTGGATCCAAAGCGTAAGCATTAGGATTTGCATTACTGGCTGCATTAATTATATAATGGAAAACTATGTTTCCTTTTATCGGAACATTTACATCTCCTTCAACAATATGTAAAAGAGGATTATCCAAATACTTAGCAAAGCATTTTTGGGCCTTGTTTCGATTGCGAGCCATCGCATAAACATTGCATTCCATCTTGTTTTCAATGAGGAAATCAATAATGGCACTACCTATCAAGCCACAAGCACCTGTTATCAGAATGTTCTTACCATTGAGTTTCTCGAATGGTATATAATCGTAGTTCTTCATCATTTCAACCATGCCGCTTTTGATACATGTTTTAGAGCTTTAAATAGCTCTATATCCTCTACATTGGTAAGTTTCAGGCCATTTTTCTCTGAACCTAAAACTAAATGCTGGTTATTGATACCTATTTGGGCCACCAACTGACATGATGCAGCAGAATCTTCCAATTTATTGTCAATTGCTGTCTGTTGAGCTTTCAGAATCGTTCCCAATTTATAAGTGTGTGGAGTCTGTGTTCTTACTAATCGTTCACGAGGTATCGGCAAATAGCTGAGATTATTTTCATCTGCATGATATTCCATGATAACCTCTTTACACAAAAGGCCTGTCACTGCATAACCATATTTCTTACAAGTCTCAATATTTCTTGAAATAATGTCCTCTGATACCAAAGGTCTAACGCCATCTTGGATAACGATTATATCATCATCAGAAATACCACATTTTTGCAAACCAAGCAATCCATTACGTATAGAGTGGAAATTACTATCACCTCCTGGGAAAATGTATTCAAGTTTGGTTATACCATATTGGCTGGCATAAGCCTTCAATACAACTTCCCAACCCTGCAAACATATAACGGCGATGGCATCTATTTGCGGATGATGCTGAAAAGCCTGCATAGTGTATATGATGACAGGACAGTCATCAATATTCATAAATTGTTTCGGAATATCCTGTCCCATACGAGAACCAGAACCCGCTGCTGTTAATAATGCTATATTCATAATAATTTTACTGGTGTCCCATTAAAAGAGACGATTATCAAATTTGTTACTAATACTGTAAGCATTCAACACCTATGACAAAATAACTCTATCCCGAGTGTTTACTGGGGGATGCAGAGTATTTTAAGAATTTGAACATTTTCGATTTTTAAACAGACTTAACTAAAAATTCCTCTGTCATCAAGGTATAATGCTTTATATCACCAATAAAGCATCCCCCACGATTTTATAATCGAGAGCATTTGCTCTAAAAGTTCTTTATCTGGCATCAGGTGCCTATTTGTATAAATCCACGTTGATATCGAATGGAGAATCGAAGTCCTTCAACATTGCATGCTTCGTATCTTTCTCTGAGAGATTGGCATGTTCTGTAGGTATCTTCCAATCAATACCGAGGCTATCATCAAGGATAGAAATACCTCCATCTGCCTCTGGATGATAGAAGTTGTCACACTTGTACTGGAAGACGGCTGTTTCTGAGAGAACGGCAAAACCATGGGCAAAGCCCTTTGGGATGAAGAACTGACGATGATTGTCTTCTGTCAGTTCTACTGCCACATGCTTGCCGTAAGTAGGGGAGCCTTTGCGAATGTCCACTGCAACATCAAGCACTCTGCCTTTTACGCAGCGTACCAACTTACTCTGGGTATATGGTGGGCACTGGAAGTGCAGGCCTCGCATCACGCCATAGCTGCTCATAGACTCGTTGTCTTGGCAGAAGTGAACACTGTGTCCCAGGATGGGGGCAACCTTCTCTTCAAACTCTCGCTCGCTGAAGCTCTCGAAGAAGTAGCCGCGAGAGTCGCGGAAGAGGCGTGGCTCAATAATGAGAACGCCATCTATTTCTGTTTTAATTACATTCATTATTATTGTATTTTTCAAATTCTTTAATTCTCTGTTTCTCTTTCTATGAGCAGACAAGCGGATATCCTTGCCTACTTTGGTGTTACCAGCCTCATCTTGTGGAAATAAGGTGCAGAGGCTGTATTAATGACCAGGGCATCGGATGGTGTCACCATGATATGGATTCTCTGCCAAATACTTTTTGATGTAATCGTCCTGGATTGGAGAAATCTTATTGTTGAGTTTCTCCACCTTCTCTGGGATTACATCTACTGCAGTTACATGATGGTACTGAATTTTCTAAAATCAACCCGTCCTTCTTTACCATTAAAGAAGGCTCCACCTCTCATCTCGGTCTTCTCCCCTCAGGGAAGAAGAGGGAAACCGCCCTACTCGGTGCTCAGAACCGCTGCGCTATAAGGTTGACGGACCATCAAAGGTCTGCGCCATGATTGTGCGGGATGGGACCGCCTTATTAGTTTCTCACTTTAAGCAATCAATAAATTCTATTTTATTCAATATCTGTAGCTGTGTTAGCTGATGGTTAGTCAGCATTTGCAACTGCCATATCAAGTTATCATAAGATGATTGACCATAATAATAGAATACCAATTCGGTATATATCCTATCACCAGAACATAACTTTCTGAAAAACTTTTCAAAATACTGACGGTCTGTATCTCCTAATGAGTAGCCATAGAAGATAATACGTTCTGCAGAATTCAGCCAATCAGAAAATTCCTGCACCTTGAGATGGGGGCTATAAGCTTTATATTTCTTTATTTAAAGAAAAGCTATACAAACAAAAGACTCTTAAAACGAATCAACTGCTCTTTCAGATTAGGCATATTCCTTATCACACATTTTTCCAGAGCTAAAGTATATCTTTGCTTCAATTCTGGTATCATAAGGGTGCTACGCTTGATGTATTTTTTATTATCATCTATCACCTTATTGAGTTTCAATAGACAATCATTAACAGCCTCTAAAATAAGAGGCTGTTCTTTTGCTATTATGAGTTGACTAGCTTGATAAAAGGCTTTGCCCATCATGCCATACAACTCTAGTAAAGCGTTATTACGTAACTCTAACGTTGACTCATCCAAAGTTCCAAAAGGAAATCTCTCCAAAAGTTGAAGTTTTGAATGTAAATCACCTATAGTGATTCGAGAGAATTGCGCTTCTATATCCGTAACAAGTTTTCCTAACTCAATATAATCTATTATATCTTGTTCTAAATTACCCATATCAATTTTATGCTATCGTTTTATACTTATTGCTCACATCCATCATACCATCCATCGAGCCACCATCAATGATGAGGTACTCGATGTTAGGGTACGTTTGGTTAATGACAGAGAGATTCATTTTCTCCATGTCGTTGACGGCATTATAGCATACCGTCACTACAGAAATCTTTGGATGTATCATTGTTATTTACTTCTGTTTCTTATTAATTTCCTCGTTTGTATATGCCACAATTTCCACATTAGGAATGACATCTGCAAAACTATTTCGCAAGTTTTCCTGTGCTTGTAATGTCATTTTTTCCTTAGAAACAAGGAGCAACACTACATGAAGATTCTCGCATCCCTTATTTGCCATTATCTCATATATACGAATAAGGTTTCGTTTCATGCTATCTGCCATAGTTGGTTTGTAGTTTACCTTCACCTCAAATAGATGAAGTTGCCCATCCTTTTCCGCTACGCCATCACATATCAAGTCACGAGATATGTGTACCTCCGTTTTAATTTCCATATCATGCTCGTCTGCATACCGTTGCAAGGCAGCTTCTTGAACCTTCATGTATGATGCTTGAGATTCCTTTAAAGAAGAAAAAGCCATCATACAAATACCACTTTTATTACTCTTTACAGGTATATTTTCGGGCTTCTTCAGGGGCGCAGGATCCTTAAAAGGCCTAATAATTTGACCTATTGCCTGAAGATATAGTTCTTGATTCTCAAAATCTCCTGGTCCAAACAAGTTCCCCGGTTTTGTCAATACTAAGATGACAAAGGCAAGCAATACGATTACAGGAAACAACACAATGAACCATATTAAAGGTAGCCGTTCGGCTGCTCCATGGAGATGTTCAAAATTTACACTAATAACGAGTCCAGCGATGCCATCTATAAATGTGACAAATAGGCTTATTATTCCTAACGGATTTTTGACTGTCATATTTATATTCTTCATGAGATCCAACACATAATTGACAAAGTACTTAGAAAATTGTTTTTATAACTTTTTCTGTACCGTTCACTAAATCTTGCAACTGTTCTTTATTGGGCTCTTCTTTCTTATTATGATCACACAAGTTACGAATATCAGCATAATAAGAGATACGACGCCAAGTAGGAGTATCTACAATCCCCTCATCTTTGAGCTGTTGGTTATAATCATTGATGCACGGGTTCTTTTTTCTTGGTTTGATATTACGCTTATTACAGACTTCCTCAAAATGCTTTTCCAACACAACTCCACATATTGCTCCTGCAGCCCTAAAGAATCCATTTTTGAGCAATACTTTGGCTGACTCAATTTCAGAGTCCATCATATCCGCTTGAACTAACTGCTTTATATCATAGAGGGAGGATTCAAACCTTTTTTTCAATGAAGAAACCATCAGAAGTTGTTGTTCGAATTTCTTCACTGCAGTTTTACCATCGACAATTACACAGCCTAAGGCATCTCTTACAACCGCACCGACTAAATAATCAGAAATTGTATACGTCAGAATAGTAATTTCTGAATCTTTGCGCTTTGGTAACCTATATAATGAACAGAAATCTTCCAATCGTTCAGGCATCAATTGTTTAATCAAAGCCAATGATTCATTATACCAAGCATGATAGTTTTCCTTGAATTTAGCATTCAAAAATAACTTTTTATCTTCATCGCTCAAGTTATTAAATTCTTCTTCGTATTCATCTCTCAACTCATTATACAATCCTCGTTGAAGAGTTACACCACGCTTAATCAACAAATCAATATCGTTTATATATTTTTCTTTATTCGCAATCATACATAGAAAAGTTATTTTGTATCGTTTGTAGGGTGAAGGATTGCTAAGTACACTCCTTCACCTTATCTGTTCTTTCAACATGGTAACGATTTGCCCCAACTGTCTTTAAGAGTTCAATACTCTATTGGGGCTGACTTTGCCCTATCATCCTCTCCAGATATCCATATAGTTCATCTTCCATATTGCTATAGTCGCAATATGGACTATCGTCGTTAAGCATATCTTCCATACGAGAATCACCCCAGGCTAACTCCAGGTCACCAAAAAGACGATGATGCTTATTGGTCAGCAACAGATGGAAATCCATTGCCTCCTTCGTCTGCCAAGAAATATCTGGATGCTGGCGCAAATGACAGTACAGATGACGTAGCACATCTAAGAATAGAACAACACTTGTCTGAACACCACCACACCAATATGAATCAAACCACCTTTCATGTTTTCTACATGCCTTACCTAAATGGTCGAACAAACAGAAGATTAAAGAAATAGCTTCCAGATATTGCTTGTTGCGGATATACTCATGTACATTATGAATGAATGGGAACAGACTTCGGGATACTTCCCGCTCTTCTTCATGAACTATTGCTGCATCAAAAGCGACAGAAACTTCAGCTTTATGTTCTGACTCAAACTTATTCCATTTGCAACTACACCATTTCTTGATGCGTTCCATCGCTGGCCGATATTCCTTATAGCCTCGCTCCTTCCACTCTTCCAGAATATCAAAAACCATCTGATTCAAATCATACGGAGTGGTCTTGCAGTCATTGCGATACCAATCGTTATAGCATTCGTAGTAGCCATCCACAAACCATTCATCACGGAACCAGAAATTACAATCCTCCATATAGTTCATCTCAAAAAGGAGATGAAGATACTTGAGCTGGTCTATATCCAGACCATCCAGTTTTGATTTCAGGTTTCTGAGATAGAAACGGGATTGTGCAGGTTTTGATTTAGCAGCCTCCACGTTCGCTTTAGCCGCAGCATATCGCTGTTCGACATAGGGAGCAAATGCCCCACTTATCTCATCCAGCATCACAAATCCATCCTTGCCTCTGTTTGCATTATTGACCACTACCCAAACCATACATTTCAAATGGTGATATTTGAGCAAGTGACGTTTCCAAAGAACATTTCCCTTGCCACCAGATATGATATCATGAGCAAGGACAATCTCCTCATCATCTAATATCGATACCATTTCTTCGGGATGTGATACGACATAGGATGATATATAATCTGCCATCTTCTCCTTCGACCAAGACATTGGAATCTTTAAGGCTATATCTTGTCCAATAGCCACAAGATTGTCTTTCGAAAGTATCTGTAAACAAGAAGAATATCTCTTCGTTGTATCGTACGAAGATGAATGAAATGTAATATAGTAACGTGTAGCCATTTTTTATTATTTTTGTTCCTCATTGCAGTATCGCTCTGCACTAGTCGCCACTCGAATGAGGAATTTATTCTTAGTCTCCCACAGATTAACACAGATTTCTTAGACTTATTCGGTCTCAGGTGGTAAATCCCACTCTGCTCTCAAGGATTCTATCTCGAACCTTTGGAAGCTCGCCTTGTAGCCGCCTTCCATCGGGCAGGGATCGTTGGGATAGGACTTGTGATACTCCTCTTCCATGTAGTCCAGATAGTCCATTATCAGCTTCACCTTGTCTCTGGTGCTGTGACACTTCTTCAGCGAAGAACGAAGCAGACAGTAGGACTGGGTATGACTGGCATAACCCTCTTAGACATGCTTGACTGAATCCTCATTCATGTGGCCAGCAACCTTGAGGGTGCGTACCACATTAGTACTGTCGCCGAGGATGGTATCCGTCAAAGCGTTCAGTGCCTTTGGTGTTTTTGTAAATCGTTTCATTTCTTAATATATTTAAAAATTCTGCTATTCTTTCGTTAAACTATCGTAAATTCACCGCATTTTTGTACCTATATATGTAGGTACAGGATTCTCGGCGGTTTCAATCTTTTTTCATAACTTCGCAGCAGCTTTCAAAAACGAGGGCTGAAGCAATCTTAAGTTACCGAATGGTGAACAGCGGGGTGAACACTTGCCCCAAGCATTCACCTTTTC
>OLWE01001112.1_pt1 | contig 12010 bp, 9 predicted proteins | sample 1673591 | NCBI WGS metagenome assembly OLWE01 (sample SAMEA103958116, study PRJEB25191) | human gut metagenome | biome: human-associated habitat [ENVO:00009003]; feature: intestine environment [ENVO:2100002]; material: feces | place: Germany | collected 2013/2015 | reverse complement strand
ATACTAAAATGATACTGGGTGTTTCTGCTGTAAAAAAACAGATAGCCCCATCATCAAACCAGTTCGCTCAGCAACCCAAGCGAACCAATATGGAGGAAATTATGCGACTATTAGCAATTGACGGAAACAGTATTATGAACCGTGCCTTTTATGGCATTCGCCTGCTTTCCAACCACAAGGGAATTTATACGAATGCGATTTTTGGCTTTATGAATATTTATTTAAAGCACGTCACCGCATTACAACCGGATGCCATTGCCGTTGCATTCGATGTTCACACACCAACCTTCCGCCATCAGAAAGTATCATCCTACAAAGCAAACCGGAAAGGTATGCCGGAAGAACTGGCAATGCAGATGCCGTATCTGAAAAAACTGCTGACCCTGCTGGGTGTGCAGATTGTGGAATGTCCTGGCTATGAAGCGGACGATGTTCTCGGCACACTCGCTCAGGCAATGGAAGAACAGGGAAACGACTGCACCATCCTCAGCGGTGACCGGGATACCTTACAGCTCATCACCGACCATGTGACCGTTCGACTCGTCACCAATCGGGAAGATATTGATTATACCGTACAGCGGTTTCGTGAGGAATACGGCTTTTATCCCATCTCTATGATTGATTTGAAGGCACTTATGGGCGATGCCTCCGATAATATTTCTGGGGTTTCCGGAATTGGCCCAAAAACTGCCTCTACGCTGATTCGCAGCTGGAGTACCGTGGAAAATGTCTATGACCACATTCATCAGCTGAATGTCAGCAAAATGGCAATTCAAAAACTGATTGCCGGACAGGAATCTGCAATGGAAAGCAAATGGCTGGCAACGATTGTAAAAGATGCCCCCGTTCCGACAGAATTGCAACACTATCTGCCAAAGCCGATTCATGCCAGAGAAGTGCGGGATTTGCTGATGGAACTGGAAATGGTGAAGTTACTGGATAAATTGCATCTGGAAGCAGCTGCTGACCAGTTGGAAGAAGAACCGCTCTCCTGTGCCATAACGCCATCCATTGCCATTCAACAACAACCCCTGACTGATACCCTGTTTCAACAGTGGAAAACCGACCTGCCAACACTCTGCTATGAACTGAACCTTCCAGAACATCGCCTGCAAGTCCTACAGGAACAGACCATCTATGAAACCACAGATGAAGCTTTGATTGTTGCATTTTTGGGCAGTGTCATTCCAAAGCGAACCTTTGGTGCAAAGCCACACTATCGCTACATGATGCAGCAGGGAACAGCCCTGAACAATCTCGTTGCAGATGGTGAAATTGCTGCCTATCTGCTGAATCCGGCTTCTTCTGAATATACAGTTGCCCGTCTGAGTGTCACCTACCACGTTCTCTATGATACAGCTCTGGAAGATTTGGCTGCATTGGTTGCCCTGCCAGCACTCTGTGATGCGATGGAACAGGAAATTCAGGAACAGAACATGACCAACTTGTATCAAATGGAACTGGAATTGACCCGTGTTCTGGCAGAAATGGAACAAGCTGGTGTTTTGGTTGATGTAGACGGGCTGGAAACATTCGGCGAATACCTCAGCGAACAGATGGAAGAATTACAGCAAATGGTCTATGATGAAGCTGGACATTCTTTCAAAATCGGCTCTCCAAAACAGCTGGGAGATGTGCTTTTCGGCGAACAAAAATTGCCGCATGGCAAAAAGACCAAGACGGGTTACTCCACCAATGCAGAAATTTTGGAATCCCTGCGAGGAGAATACCCGATTGTCGACCACGTTTTGAAGTGGCGGCAGGTTTCCAAGTTGAAATCGACGTACATTGACGGTTTAAAGAAAACAATTGCCGCAGATGGCAGAATCCACACTTGTTTCAAACAGACAGAAACCCGAACCGGCAGAATCTCTTCCATTGAACCAAATATGCAAAACATTCCGGTTCGGACAGAACTCGGCAGCAATATGCGGAAGTTCTTCGTTGCTGGTGCTGGCAATGTCCTGTTGGATGCCGATTACAGCCAGATTGAATTGCGAATTTTGGCGAATCTCTGCGGTGACACTGCTATGCAAGAGGCATTCTTACACGGTGCAGATATTCACACGGCAACCGCTGCACAGGTCTTTGATTTGCCGCCGGAAATGGTCACAGATTCCATGCGGAGTGCTGCAAAAGCCGTGAACTTTGGCATTATTTACGGTATTGGTGCATTCTCGCTTTCCAAGGATATTCACGTTTCTGTCGCACAGGCAGACCAGTATATCAAAAACTATCTTGCTCGTTACCCACGTGTTGCAATATTCATGGAAGAAACGGTGGAACATGCCAAGGAACTGGGTTATGTCAGCACCTATTTCAAGCGGAGAAGACCTGTTCCGGAACTCCGGCAGTCCAACAAAATGATTCAGGCATCTGGAAAACGTATTGCCATGAATACCCCGATTCAGGGAACGGCTGCTGACATCATTAAAATTGCTATGATTCACGTTTCCAATCGGTTGCAGGAAGAATGCACAGCTGCAAAGCTGATTTTACAGGTACACGATGAACTGATTGTGGAAGTTCCAGAACAGCAGGCAGACCTTGCTGCACAGATTCTGAAAGAAGAAATGGAACACGTTGTGCAGTTTGCCGTTCCGCTGACCGTGGAAGTAAAGAAGGGAAAAAGCTGGTATGATGCAAAAGGTTAAGATTCTCCCGTTCTCGCAGGAGCAGCTGCCCGCAGCGGCTGCCCTTGCACAGCGTTGTTTTCCTGACCCGTGGTCGCTTGCCCTGTTTGAGGCTGCTTTTTCGCAGCCAGATACCACCCTCTTTGCTGCAATGGCAGGCGATACGCTGGCAGGCTACTTGATTTTACAGCGGCTCGGCGATGAAGAAAGTGTAGATGATATTGCTGTTGCTCCAGAATTTCGGCGACAGGGAATCGCTCAACAGCTGCTGGAAACGGCACACGCTCAATTTCCAGCTTGTCCGTTTCTGCTGGAAGTACGGGAACACAACACTGCTGCTCTCGCCCTCTATCAAAAGCTAGGCTATCAGCAGGTCGGTTTCCGAAAACGCTATTATACCAATCCGAACGAAGGTGCGGTACTGATGACCCGACCCCCACAATAAAAGGAGGAACTCCATGCAACAAACCATCAAACTGGGAAATTTGACGCTGCCCCGTACCGCTGGACTTGCCCCCATGGCTGGCGTTGCCGACCGGGCTTACCGGATTCTCTGCAAGGAACATCAAGCTGCCTTGGTGGTCAGCGAAATGATTTCTGCAAAAGGGCTTTGCTACGGCGACCCGAAAACTGCTCAGTTCTGCACGATTACAGATGCAGAACGCCCGATGGGCTTGCAGCTGTTCGGCAGCGAACCGGATTTCATGGCAAAAGCAGTTCAAATTGTCCTGCCCTATCAGCCGGACTGGATTGATATTAACATGGGTTGTCCGGTTCATAAAGTCATTGCAACCGGCTCTGGTTCGGCATTGATGCAAAAGCCAGACCTCGCAGCGGATTTGGTACGGGCAGCGGTTTCGGTTTCCTCCGTTCCCATTACCGTCAAGTTCCGGGCTGGCTGGGATGATAACGACCGCAATGCGGTTTCTTTCGCCAAAAAAATGGAACAAGCTGGAGCGGCAGCAGTTGCCGTTCATGGCAGAACCAAAGCACAGCTTTACTCCGGCAAAGCTGACTGGGAAATCATTCGGCAGGTGAAAGAATCGGTTTCGATTCCTGTTTTCGGAAACGGGGATGTGACCGATGCAGAAAGCTGCTTGAAAATGTATGAACAGACGGGCTGCGATTTGGTGCTAGTCGGCAGGGGCAGCTATGGAAACCCGTTTATTTTTTCTGAAATTGCAGCGGCAATGGCTGGAACGCCTTACCAAAAGCCGACCCTCTCTGAAAAAATGGACACCATGCTCTATCATATCCGCCTGATTTTGCAACTTGCCGATGGAAAGCCACCGGAACTTGCCATTCGAGAGGCTCGCAAACACGCTGCTTGGTATATCAGCGGTTTACATGGAGCAGCTGCTTTTCGGGCAAGATGTTATCAGCTGCAATCTTATGCAGAGGCGGAACAGCTGGCGGCAGATGTCAAGGAGGCGAATCCAGAGTGAAACGCTACCCATCCAAACCAAAGCCGATGCCAACATCCACTTCTTTTGATATTCGCCCCCGTCATGTTGTCACCGTTGACTTGCATGGGCTTTCTGTTGCAGAGGCACGGGCAAAGCTGAAACAAGTCTTGGAACACTGCCCGAAAACCGTCACAGAAGTGGAAGTGATTCACGGTTATCACAGTGGGCAAGCCCTGCAAAAACTAGTGCGAAAAGATTTCAAACATGCTCGGATTGCTTCCCGTAGTTTCGGGCTGCAAAACGGCATTACCAACTACATCTTAAAGTGAGGGATTGATGATGACCCTATCCATTCGGACGCTGCTCTATGATGTTCTGCTGCTGTTGGAACTTGGCTTGTTCTTCGTATTTTTTGCACCGCTCTTTCTGCGGATTTTCAACGCTGGAAATCTGTTCGGCATGGCGGTTTCAGCAATTTGTTTTCTACTGACGCTCTTTCACCGTCCTTTCGGACAGCTGCTTTCCCGTATCTGGAGCAATCTCTGCGGAAAGTGCGTGTTGAGCATTCTTGCCCTGCTCCTGACCGCTGGCATTGCATTTGCTGGATTCTGTTCCGTCAAGATGGTGCAATATTATCAGAATCCCCCACAAACGCCCTGCACTGTGGTTGTTTTAGGCTGCAAAGTCAAGGGGACTGTTCCCAGTCTGATGTTACAGCGGCGACTAGAAGCAGCAAAGGGCTACTTACAACAGCACCCGGAAGTTTCCTGCATTGTTTCCGGCGGAAAGGGAACAGGCGAGGACATCTCCGAAGCACAGGCGATGAAAACCTACCTGACCGCTGCCGGCATTGCAGCAGACCGGATTCTCATGGAAGACCGTTCCACCGATACCCACGAAAACTTGTTATTCAGCAAGCAGATTCTGGAGCAACAAGGGCTGCCCAACCGGATTACCATTCTCACGGATGGCTTTCATCAATACCGTGCCCATCGCATGGCGACAGAACTGGGGCTGCAAAGCTGGTCGGTCAGCGGGAAAACCAGACGCATTCTCATCCCGACTTACTGGGTACGGGAATGGATGGCATTATTCGAGCAATTTCTCGGCATGGCGTAAAAATTCCTATATTTTTATGCGTTTCATTCTGGGCATTTGGTAAAAATCAAGTAAAAAGTAACATTCCACCCTTGCTATTCGAGCAAAACTTTGCTATAATAGAAAGGGTGTTGTCAACACCAATCAAAAATAGTTTGGAGGAATCAGTGATGCGAGCGGATCCTTATCCCCGACGATGGATGCAAGATCAAAAATAAGATTGCAAAGGAGAAGCCGCATCTTTTCAACGGTTCTGCCTTTGCGGAAAGGCGGAATCGTTTTGATTTCTTACTATAAAACCGTGCAAAATCATCTGGTAGAATGCAATACCCCAGAACCTGGCAGCTGGGTTTCTGTCGTTGACCCAACGGCACAGGAACGAAAAATGCTGATTGAAGAATTTGGTCTGGACAGCGACTTCATCAAGTCCGCACTCGATGAAGAAGAATCCTCCCGTGTGGAACGAGAAGACACCCAGACCCTGATTATCATTGACACCGCTGTTTCAGAGATCGAAAAAAATGATACGCTGGTGTTCTACACCATGCCAATGAGCATTATCATCAAAGACCAGTTGGTTTTTACGATTTCTCTGCGAAACAACAAGGTGATTGAAGACCTGATCGACGGACGGCTTCGGAATATTCAGACCAGTTTCCGGACACAATTCGTCTTGCGGCTGATCATGCAGCTGACTTCTACCTATCTGGTCTATCTGAAACAAATCGACAAGGCTTCCAACACCTTGGAACGGGAACTGCGAAAGGCAGTCAAGAACAAACAGCTGCTGCAAATGATGGAGCTGGAAAAATCTCTGGTCTATTTTTCCACCTCTCTCAAATCCAATGATGCAACCATGAATAAAATTCTGCGTGGGAAACTGATGAAACTCTATGAGGACGACCAAGACTTATTGGAAGATGTTCTGATTGAGTTAAAACAGGCGGAAGAAATGGCAAGCATTTATTCCAGCATTCTTGCCAACATGGTGGATGCGTGCAGTTCGGTCATCTCTAACAATGTCAACATCGTAATGTGGCAATTGACCATTGTCACCATCATTCTGGCAATCCCAACGATGGTATTTAGCTTTTACGGGATGAATACGCTGGACTTGCCGTTTGCGGAACATACGTGGTTTCCAACTGTCGTTTCAATTGTGGCAACCCTGCTCACAGCATTGATTTTGCTGAAGTACAAGAAAAAATAAAAAAGCAGGCCCTCGTCCCAATAGACGGCGGTCTGCTTTCCCCATACACAGAAGAGATGGTTATACTTTCGGTTCTTCTTTTTGTTCCGGAGATACCTGCAAGGCGATTTTTGTAACAGATTGGTTGTCGGTTTCCAGAACCTGAAACTGAAATGTTCCAACCTGAACCGTTTCCCCTACTTCTGGAATATGCCCCAACAGTTCTGTGACCCATCCGCCAACGGAGGTTGACGCTGCCTCTGGCATCTGGGACGGAATATCTTCTTCGTCCAATGCATCCCGCATATCGCTGATGCTGAATGTTCCTACAATCGTATAGCAATGCGGAGCGGTACGGACAAATTCATGAACGATTTCATCGCTTTCATCGTAGATGTCCCCAACCAGTTCTTCAATGATGTCTTCAAGGGTTACAATGCCCTTTGTTCCGCCGTACTGGTCAACAACTACTGCCATATGCGTCTTGGAACGCTGCATTTCTTTCAGGCTGTCGCTGATGGCTTTTGTCGCCGGAATATAAATGACATCCTGCAAAATTTCAGAAACAGAATGGAACATACCATGCTCCAACCGGAAAAAGTCCCGACTGGTAATCATGCCAATGATGTTATCCATGCTCTTTTCATAGACTGGGAATCGGGAAAAATGGCTGTGCAGGAACATTTCACAGATTTCATCGGTGGTCGCTTCGCTGGAAACGCCAACAATCTTCACTCTTGGAATCAAAATGTCGTTGACGGTAGTTTCATCAAACTGCAATGCAGACAAGACCAAATCGCTTTCCTGCTCTTCCAAGACACCCTCTTCTTCGATTTCATCAATGATGTACTTCAATTCGTCCTCGGTCACGCTGGGAGCTTCTGTTTTCGGCTTCAATGCCCGAGATAATACATCGAAAATCTTCACGAACGGGGTCATAACAACGGTAAATGCGGAAAGTGCAGATGCCACAGACAACGCCAATTTCTCCGCATGGGATTTCGCATAGGATTTCGGCAGCACTTCCCCGAATATCAAAACCAGAATCGTCATTGCAACAGTGGAAACTGCTGGGCCAGCACTACCAACCCACTGGGTAAAGACAACCGTCGCCAGAGAAGATGCTCCAATGTTTACAATGTTGTTCCCGACCAAAATAGCAGTCAGGGAATCTTCATAGTGTTCGGCAATATGCAGGGCTTTCAATGCCCGTTTATCTCCTTGGTCTGCCATAGATTTCAGGCGAATTTTGTTGACACTTGCAAACGCTGTTTCCGAACTGGAAAACAACGCAGAAAGCACAATACAGATGATAATGATGACAATCATTCAAGTTCCTCCATGTTTTTGATAAAATGTATGACATTATCGTACCATATTTTTTGGAAATTGGCAAGTTAAATTCAAGAAAAATAAAAATTTTTTAGGAAGGTGTGCGTGATTTTATGAATCAATTGATTTTATGGGTGGTCAAGCATTTGCCAAAACCTCTTCAAAATATCTATTTTAAATATGAGAAAGGCTTGCTATACTGCTTTTATGGGGCTTTGACAACCTTGGTTTCCATGATTACCAAACTTGTCCCCATGTATTTTCTGGGCGAGGGCAAGCTTTCCGTTACGTTCTGCACGGTGTTCTCTTGGATTTGTGCAGTGACGTTTGCATTTTTCACCAATAAGAAATATGTATTCCAAAGTGAAACCCACACCAAAAAAGCCTTCTGGACAGAATTCATCTCGTTCTACTCCGCAAGAGGGGCTTCTCTTTTCTTAGACTGGGGCATCAGTGTACTGGGAATCAGTATTCTGGGCTGGAATAAATATCTGGTCACCATCGCCGCACAGGTAATTATTTTGTTGGTGAACTATGCCTTCAGCAAATTGTTCGTATTCAAAAATCGAGAAAATCCAACCGATGCGGCAGAATCCAAATAACTGCCCATCAATGGAATTTCTCCAACAGGAAAGGATGTCAAATCATGAACTTACGACCCGGAAAATCCATGCTTTCTATTCTGTTGGCTGGTATTCTGACACTGTCAGCACTATCAGGATGCAGCGACAAACAGGAATCCAGCAGTTCTGCTTCCTCTGCTGCACAGACGACTACAGCAGCAACAGAGGCAGAAACAGAAGCAACCGCAGATGCAGAAACCACTGCTCCAGAAACAACTGAAGCAACAGAATCAACTACAACCCACATCAGCCCAACAGAAACGGTTTCCAGCACGCTGGGTGCAGAACTGGACGATTTAAATGTCCTGTTAGACCGAGATGCAGACAACACCTATAAAGCCAAACTGAAGAACTTCGTACAGGATGGCGATGTCATTCAATCCTTTACTTTTATCTTCTACGCTCCGGATGGTGTTTCCAACATGGGCACATATAAAGGCGGATGCGGGATCTCTGTCAAGGCAGATAGTGCCACAGCAACCGATAAAAACTGGTATCAGTCCGATGACTTTGAACAGAGTGTCAACGGTGCTTATGCAGAAATCACTTGGAATGTTCCGACAGATGTTGCAGCAGATGTTGACGCAAACGGCGATGTCCTCATTGGTTACTGGTGGAGCGATTTGCAGCAGCTGAAGCTGAGCAGCATTGTCTGCACCTATACTCGTACCACAGAAGTTCCTGTGGATGGCACTTCAGAAAGCAGCCCAGCTGCTACACTGGACTACAGCAGCGACACCGACAAGCAAGTAAAACTGCCGCTCTCTGACTTCATCGGCAAGGACGACCGCTTACAAACTGTCACCTTTGACATCAGCAGCAACGGTTCGCTCGGAAAATTCACGGGGGCATTTGGCGTTTCGCTGACAAGCGGATGCGATGCGGAAACCGATAAAAATTGGTATCAGACCGGAAATATTGTCACCTTTACGCAGGATTCTTCTGTTTCTCTGACGTGGATCGTTCCGGAATCCATTCAGGATTACATCGACCCAACGGGTGATTTGATGCTGGGCTACTGGTGGAGCGATCAGGCAACCGTTACACTGGACAACGTTTCTGTTCGATACAGCAACGCCACCGGAACAGTGAAAAAATCCGACACCAAAAAGAAGGAAGAAGCACAGACAGCCGTCAAAAATGAAGGGGCTGCTGCGGTTTCCTCTGAAGAAGTCAACCAAATGAGTTCCTCGGAAATTGTGGCAGATATGAAAGTTGGCTGGAATCTCGGCAACACACTGGACAGCTACAACACCAGTTCCAGCGACAACGAAACCGGCTGGGGCAACCCGAAAACCACAAAAGCAATGATTGACACCGTAAAAGATGCTGGATTCAATGCCGTTCGAATTCCGGTCACCTGGGGCGAACACCTTTCCGCTGATAACACCATTGATGCGGATTACCTGAATCGAGTGCAGGAAATTGTCGATTATGCAATAGATGATAATTTATATGTTATTCTGAATGTCCATCATGATGATGCTTTGTGGCTGCACCCGACTTACAGCGAACAGGCTGCTGTTACCGAAAAGCTTACTTCCATCTGGAAACAACTCTGCGAACGGTTCGGCGACTACGACCACCACCTTGTATTTGAAGGCATGAATGAACCTCGTGTCATTGGCTCTGCAACGGAATGGAGCGGCGGCACACCGGAAGAACGAGATGTCATCAATCAGCTTTATCAGGCATTCATTGACACCGTTCGGGAAACGGGCGGCTTGAATGCAGACCGAACCCTAATTATCAGTTCTCATGCACAGTCTATTACCAAAGAGGCTGTCAGTGCTGTCAAGATTCCAGATGATGCACACATTGCCGTTTCCATTCACAGCTATGCTCCATGGGATTTCTGCGGAACAGATGATACCCGTTCCGACTGGGGCAACGATGCCGACAAGCAGGAACTGGACACCAATTTTCAGTATCTGGAAGATACCTTCATCAGCAAGGGCGTTCCCGTTTTGCTGGATGAATTCGGTGCAGTCAACAAAAACAATACCAGCATACGGGCACAGTACTATGCATATTATGTAAAGAGTGCCAAAGCACACGGCATTACTTGCTTTGTCTGGGACAACGGTACAGAAAGCGAATTTGGCTTACTGAACCGGAAAGATTTGACTTGGTATGCACCGTCTATCATTGATGCGATGATGCAGGCACTGCAAGCATAATTAGAAATATTCACAAAAAAGTTTGCGGATTGTTGTGAAAAACGTAGATTTTTTGGAAAACTTTCAAATAAAATCTGCAATTCCGTGTGAAATATGGTATAATAAGAAAATAGAAAAAACGGCAGAAGGAGGCCATTGAACAATGAGCAATCGAATTATTACAATTGAAAGAGAATATGCAAGCGGCGGTCGAGAAGTTGGCGAACTGGTTGCAAAACAACTCGGGATTCCATTCTACAACCGTGAAATTTTAGAGATGGCGTCAGAACGCTGCGGCGTATCGGTGGATTATCTGGCAAGTGCAGAAGAAGCTGCACCAAAGAGCTTTTTGTATACGCTGATGCTTTCCTCGAATCCAACCCGTTCGATTCAGGAAAATCTGCCATTGTCGGATAAGGTTTATATCATTGAAACCAACATCATCAAGGAACTGGCAGAAAAGAGTGACTGCGTCATCGTTGGTCGTTGTGCCAGCTACATTCTGCGGGATATGGAACATATGATGAGTGCTTTCGTCTATGCTGACCAGGAATCCCGTGTAAATCGGGCAGTTTCAGAATACTCGGTTGACCCAAGACGTGCAGAAGCAACCCTGCGGAAGTCTGACCGGCGGAGAGAAACTTTCTACAGCATTAACACCGGCGGAAACTGGTATGACAAGGAAAACTACACACTCTGCCTGAACAGTGGTGCACTGGGCATCCCGCTCTGTGCAGACATCATTGTATCGGCTGCACAAAAGACCATTTTCGTATAAATCACATTGCAACGACAACCAAAACCGCCCTGCCGAATTTCACAAATCGAATTCGGCAGGGCGGTTTCTATCTTCTCTCTGAACCTGCTTTTCCACAAAAGGCAGGTTATTTTTTCTTTTTCGGTGGCTGCGGCGGCTGTTTTTTCACTTCTTCCTTATTTCTTCAATACAAATGAAGCTTTATTATCTGTCAAACTATCTTTTCCGATAAATATTTCGAATTCTCCTGCTTCGCTCTCATAGATTCCATTCTCCGTCAAAAAAAGAAGCTGTTGTTCTGTTATGGTAAAAACTACCTTCTTTTCCTCTCCCGGACGAAGCGTAACCTTCTTAAAATCTTTCAATTCTCTGACCGGACGCACTACAGAAGCCGCAATATCATGGATATAAAGCTGCAGGGTTTCTGTTCCCGTGCAGTTCCCTGTATTTTTTACAGTTACCTCCGCTTCGATCTGCCCCGATGTATCCATCCATGTCTGATTTAACTGAATATCTGAAACCTCAAACGTTGTGTAACTCAGACCATATCCAAATGGATACAATGGCTCATTTGGAATATCCAGATATTTCGAGCGGAATCTGTCTTTATCTTTGCCTTCTACATGTGGGCGTCCTGTTGAATATTCATTATAATGTACCGGTACCTGTCCTACACAGTATGGAAAACTCATCGGCAGTTTTCCGCTTGGATTATATTTTCCAAATAAAGTGTCCGCAATTGCCCTCGCTCCTTCTGTTCCAGGCAGCCACACCTGAAGGATGGCTTTTGCCTTTTTGTTTATTTCACGTATG
>OLWE01001108.1_pt1 | contig 12025 bp, 5 predicted proteins | sample 1673591 | NCBI WGS metagenome assembly OLWE01 (sample SAMEA103958116, study PRJEB25191) | human gut metagenome | biome: human-associated habitat [ENVO:00009003]; feature: intestine environment [ENVO:2100002]; material: feces | place: Germany | collected 2013/2015 | reverse complement strand
ACGGATACTGCAAGAGCAGGGCGCGGGCCTCATCCGGGCCCAGCGCTTCGCCGACGCCGGTGGGGCAGGGGACCGGGAAGCGCATGCAGAGCGGCCGCAGGTACATCCACAGCCGCTCGCCCCACCGTGCCAGCAGCGCCCGGGCGTACCCCTCCAGCGACCCGCCCGACACCTGCGTGTCCGCCCAGACCCCGGCCGCGTCCGGCGCGGCCGACTGCGCGGGCTGCAGGATGCGTGCGTCGGCGCAGCCCGGCGCTTCGCTGAAGATCGCGCCGCCGGTGAATTCCGCGGGGATCTGCGCGCCCGGCGGGAGCAGATAGAGCTCCGCACCGGGCGTTTTTTTCTCCTCGTCGAAGCCGGTGACGCTGTAGCCGAAGGGAAGATCGGGCTGAAATGGATACAGGATCATGGACAAACCTACCTTTTTGTGTTATACTGATATCATCAAACTTATGAAGCTGCAGGAGACCGTATGCCGTTTTCGTTTTTGCCCCGCATGATCTTCCCGCATCTGACCGACGTGACCGCCGAGGCGCTGCGCGCGCGCGGGATCTCGTTTCTGATGCTGGATTTTGACAACACCATCGTCCCCTACACCACGAGCGAGCCGACCGCGCAGATGGCTGCCTGGATCCGGACCATGCAGGCGTCCGAGATCCGCCTGTGCATCGTGTCGAACAGCAAAAAGCCCCGCGTGGTGGAGTTCTGCAAAACATACGGGCTCGACTGCATCACGCACGCGAAAAAGCCCTTTTCGCGCGGCATCCGCGCCTGTCTGACGCGCTATGCGCTCGACCCCGCGGCGTGCGCGCTCGTCGGCGACCAGATCTTTACGGACGTGCTCGGCGCCAACTGCGCCGGGGTGCAGTCCATTTTGATCTCGGCCATTCATAATCACACCATATGGCTCAAGCTCCGCCACGTGGCCGAGCTTCCCTTTATTGCAATCGGAAAATGGAGGATCCGTCATGAAAAACATTGAAAAGTACCGCAACCTGATCGCCAAGGGCGAAGTCGACGCGCTGCTTCTGACCTCGAAGCATAACCGGATGTATGCCGCGGAATACTGTGTGGCAGAGGGAGTGTCTGTCATCTGCAAGGAGGAGAGCTACTACTTCACCGACTTCCGCTATATCGAAGCGGCCCAGAAGAACCTGCCCGGCTTTACCGTCGTCATGACCGACGCGGACCACCCCTACACCAAGCTCATCAACGACGCCATCGCCGCCCATACCGTCAAGACCCTGGGCTTTGAAGACGATTCGCTGACCGTGGAAGAGTACACGCTCTACAACACGAAGCTGAACGCCGTTCTGCACCCCTATTCCGCCGAGATCAACGCCCCGCGGCAGTCCAAGGAGCCGTGGGAGATCGAATATATGAAAAAGGCGCAGGAGATCACCGACCGCACGTTTGAGGACCTGCTCAACGTTATCCGCCCGGGCATGACGGAGAAGGAGCTGTGCGCCGAGCTCATCTATCGGCTGTACAAGTTCGGCTCCGAGGGCCCGTCCTTCGACCCCATCACCATCTCCGGCCCGAACACCAGCCTGCCGCACGGCGTGCCGTCTGAGCGGGAGCTGCAGTACGGCGATTTCGTCACCATGGACTTCGGCTGCCTGTATCACGGCTACTGCTCCGACATGACCCGGACCATCGCGCTCGGCTATGTGTCGGAGAAGATGGACAAGGTCTACCACACTGTGCTCGAAGCGCAGCTGGCCGGCATCGCCGCGACGAAGGCGGGCGTCACCGGTAAGGCGATGGACGCCGCAGCCCGCAAGGTCATCGACGACGCCGGGTTCGTCGGCTGCTTCGGCCACAGCTATGGCCACAGCCTGGGCCTGCTCATCCATGAGGCCCCGAACGCCAGCATGCGCAACGACAAGCCCATGCCTGCCGGCGCGGTCGTCTCGGCGGAGCCGGGCATCTATATCCCCGACGAGTTCGGCGTCCGGATCGAGGACGTGACCGTCATCACCGATACCGGCTGCGAGATCCTGACGAAGAGTCCGAAAAATTTGATTATTTTATAAGAATCCCTTGAAAAGCCGATCATAATAGTGTAAAATCAATACGCTATTTTATTTTGTTGGTGTATTATACACATATTGGAGGAATATTTTATGGCTACCATTACCGCTGGCGATTTCAGAAACGGTAAAACTTTCGAGATGGACGGCAAGATCATGCAGGTCGTTGAGTTCCAGCATGTCAAGCCCGGCAAGGGCGCTGCGTTCGTCCGCACCAAGATGAAGAACGTTGTGACCGGCGCCGTGACCGAGACTTCTTTCAACCCGACTGCGAAGTTCGAAGAAGCCTTCATCGAGCGCAAGGATTATGAGTACAGCTACAACGACGGCGATCTGTACTACTTCATGGATCAGGAAACGTACGACATGGTCCCCGTCAGCAAGGAGATGCTCGACGATTCCTTCAAGTTCATCAAGGAAAACACCCCGGTCAAGCTCCTGAGCTACAAGGGCAACGTCTTCAGCGTCGAGACCCCGAACTTCGTCGAGCTGACCGTCACCAAGGCCGACCCGGGCGTCAAGGGCGATACCGCTACCAACGTCACCAAGCCCGCTACCGTTGAGACCGGCGCCGAGATCAAGGTCCCGCTGTTCATCAACGAGGGCGAAAAGATCCAGATCGACACCCGCACGGGTGAATATCTGGGCCGTGTCAAGGGTTGATCCGTCATTACAGGACAGGCAAACTGCCGGAAAGGAGATTTTACGATGACGCTTTCTGAAAAATCCGCATATCTCAAGGGCCTGATGGAGGGAATGAAGCTCGACACCGAGACCAACGAGGGCAAGCTGATCTCCGAGATCATCAGCATGCTTCAGGATGTGGCTGAGAATGTTTCCGATCTGGAAGAGGTCGTGGACTGCATCTCGGACGAGCTCGACTGCATCGAAGAGGATCTCGACAACATCGACGACTATCTGATGGACGACGATGACGACGAGTACGATGACGAGTACGACGAGGATGACGACTACGAAGACATCTCCGACGAAGACGACGCCGACGACCAGGACGAGTACGACTTCGGCACCGAGACGCTCTATGAGGTCAAATGTCCGACCTGCGGCGAGGTCATCACCATCGACGAGGAAATGCTCGACGAAGGCGCTACCACCTGCCCGAACTGCGGAGAAGAGCTCGAGTTCGACATGGAAGACGAGGAGCCGGAAGACAAGTAAATCCAACTGCAAAGCGCCGCCCGAAGGGCGGGTGTCCGTAAGACAGTTAACAGCCACCGTAGTTTGAACCGCGGTGGCTGTTCTTGTATTTTATCCTGTTATGCGATAATATGGAAGCGAACAGACCTGCAAAATCGGAATTTGACTAAGGAGGTATCCAAATGAAAAAGAGATTCCCTGTCATCATTGCTTTTGTTTTTGGTGCGTTACCTTTTCTTATTGGTTGTATTCAAAATTGGTATATGTTTACCTATGTAGATTCTGTTCTTCCGTATGGATTCATATCGCTGGCTGTGCTGTGCCTATGGGGTTGTATTGCGTTTCTGCTCAATGACCGTTCTCACAGTACGAAAGCAATTGTTATTTCCTTGAATCTAATCGCTTCATTAGATTTACTATTGCTTGGTATCCAGGAACTATTTCTTCATGCCTATTGGATGAACTGTGTTGGAAGTTGGTCACAATTTTTCTACTTGCCTATGTTAACACTCGGCTTCAGTCTAACAAATTGGAGTCATAGTGTATTCACCGCTTATGTTACTTGCTTTGCCCTTATGGTTGCAGTTTCTTTCATTGGCTGCAAGCTGAAAGAGAATTTCCAAAAATAAATATCTGTCTTGCCCTGCTAGCCAAATTCCAATTTTTCGAACTGATACAAGGGCGCACTTCTATACGGGTCAAGCCCCGTATGTGCGCTCTGTGAGACTGAACAGCCCGGGCACCTGAATGTCCGGGCTGTTATGCGTTACTTCGTTCCGAACAAGGGGCTGCACCCCTTGCGCCACTTTGCGGCTATCCTCTTAAAGCAAAAGGTGTGACCACGAAAGTCACGCCATTTGCAAATTTAACTGTCTTACGAACGCCCCACAAACGGGCGGCGCTTTTTTCGTGTTTTTATGCAAAAAACCGCTGCATCCCAGGGACGCAGCGGCTGTCAACGGAAAATATTTCACAAAAATGGGGTGGGAGAATTGACATTGCGGACAAAAGCTGATAGAATGTAAGTCCATAATGCCTGTATAGGGCCATGCGCAGCTTTCACCAATATCTATGATGATTATAGCACCGCGGATGGCCGGATGCAAGCGGAGATGGAAACTTTTAAACAACGCAACCAGGCGTGCCATAAGACAACAACAGAAAGGCTGTGATGAAGTTCCATGGCGATCACAAAGGATGTCATGATGGGCAAGACGCTCCGCAAGAGCTTTGCCAAGCAAGACCAGATTCTGGAGATCCCGAACATGCTCAAGATCCAGAAGGATTCCTACGAATGGTTCCTTCGTGAGGGTCTGCGCGAGGTTTTCCGCGACGTCGATACCATTACCGACTACACCGGCAACCTTGAGCTGAGCTTCCTCGATTACTCCATGAACGAGCCGCCCAAGTACTCCGTGGAGGAGTGCAAGGAGCGCGACGCGACGTATGCCAAGCCCATCAAGGTCCGTGTGCGTCTGCACAACAAGGAGACCGACGAGATCAAGGAGCAGGAGATCTTCATGGGCGATTTCCCGCTCATGACCAACGGCGGCACCTTCGTCATCAACGGCGCCGAGCGCGTCATCGTCTCCCAGATCGTCCGCAGCCCCGGCGTCTACTTCGGCGACGAGGTCGACAAGACCGATCAGCACATCTATTCCGCGACCGTGATCCCGTACCGCGGCGCCTGGCTGGAATACGAGACCGATTATAATAATGTATTCTGGGTCCGTATCGACAAAAACCGCAAGCTGCCCATCACCTGCCTCATCCGCGCCTTGGGTGTCGCCACCGACGGCCAGATCACCGAGATGTTCGGCGAAGATCCGCTCATCAAGGCCACGATGGACAAGGATCCGTGCAAGACGCGCGAGGAATCCCTGCTTGAGATCTACCGCCGCCTGCGTCCGGGTGAGCCGCCCACAGTCGAAAGCTCCGAGAGCTATCTCGACGCGCTGTTCTTTGACGCCCGCCGCTACGACGTGAGCAAGGTCGGCCGCTATAAGTTCAACAAGAAGCTCGACATCTGGAGCCGCCTGAGCGGCCAGGTGCTTGCCGAGCCCGTCACCGACCCGATGACCGGCGAGATCATCGCCATGAACGGCGAGACTGTCACCCGCGAAAAGGCGCACGAGATCTCCCGCCGCGGCGTCAGCCGCGCCGTGATCGAGGTCAACGACCGCAAGGTCGTCGTCTTCTCCAACGGCATGGTCGACATGGCGCAGTTCGTCGACTTTGACCCGGCCCAGTACGGCATCAAGGAGAAGGTCTGCTTCAATGTCCTGCGCGAAATGCTCGAGACCGTCCCCGCCGACGGCTGGGAAGAGGCCATCGAGGCCCGCCGCGACGAGCTCATTCCGAAGCACATCACCAAGGACGACATCCTTGCCTCCATCAACTACCTGTGCTGCATGGTGCAGGGCGCAGGCACCAAGGATGATATCGACCATCTGGGCAACCGCCGCCTGCGCTGCGTGGGCGAGCTGCTGCAGAATCAGTTCCGCGTCGGCTTCACCCGCCTCGAGCGCGTCATCCGCGAGCGCATGACCATCCAGGATCTCGACGTCGTCACGCCGCAGAGCCTCATCAACATCCGGCCTGTCACGGCGGTCATCAAGGAGTTCTTCGGCTCCTCCCCGCTGTCGCAGTTCATGGATCAGAACAACCCGCTGGCAGAGCTGACGCACAAGCGCCGTCTGTCCGCACTCGGCCCCGGCGGTCTGTCCCGCGAGCGCGCGTCCTTCGACGTCCGCGATATCCACTACACCCACTACGGCCGTATGTGCCCGATCGAGACGCCGGAAGGTCCGAACATCGGCCTGATCAACTACCTGGCCACCTACGCCAAGATCAATGAATACGGCTTCATCGAAGCGCCGTACCGCAAGGTCGACAAAGCGACCGGCAAGGTCACCGACACCGTCGAGTACATGACCGCCGACGTCGAGGACGATTACTATGTCGCCCAGGCTGCCGAGCCGCTCGACGAGGAAGGCCGCTTTGCCAACCCGCGCGTCATCTGCCGCCACCGCGACGAGATCATCTCCGTCGAGCGCGAGCTCATCGACTACGTCGACGTCTCGCCCAACATGATGACCTCCATCGCGACCGCGTTCATCCCGTTCCTTGAGAACGACGACGCCAACCGCGCACTGATGGGCGCGAACATGCAGCGTCAGGCCGTGCCGCTGATGGTCACCGAGGCGCCGATCGTCGCCACCGGCATCGAGCACAAGTGCGCGGTCGACTCCGAGGTCTGCATCACCGCCAAGGGCCCCGGCGTCATCACCCGCGTCTCCGCGACCAACATCTCCGTCAGCTATGACGACGGCAACACCGCCGACTATACCCTCACGAAGTTCGCCCGCTCCAACCAGGGCACCTGCATCAACCAGCGCCCGATCGTCACGGTCGGCGAACGCGTCGAGGCCGGTCAGGTCATCGCCGACGGCCCCGCCTGCTCGCAGGGCGAGATCGCGCTCGGCAAGAACGTGCTCATCGGCTTCATGACCTGGGAAGGCTACAACTACGAGGACGCCATCCTTCTGAACGAGCGCCTGGTCCGCGAGGACGTCTTCACCTCCATCCACATCGAGGAGTATGAGACCGAATCCCGCGACACCAAGCTCGGCATGGAAGAGATCACCCGCGATATCCCGAACGTCGGCGAGGACACCCTCAAGGACCTCGACGAAAACGGCATTATCCGCATCGGCGCGGAGGTCACCTCCGGCGACTATCTGGTCGGCAAGGTCACCCCGAAGGGCGAGACGGAGCTGACCGCAGAAGAGCGTCTGCTGCGCGCCATCTTCGGCGAAAAGGCCCGCGAGGTCCGCGATTCCTCGCTGAAGGTCCCGCACGGCGAAGCCGGCATCATCGTCGATGTCAAGGTCTTCACCCGTGAAAACGGCGACGAGCTGGCCCCGGGCGTCAACAAGGTCGTCCGCGTCTATATCGCCCAGAAGCGTAAGATCTCCGTCGGCGATAAGATGGCCGGCCGCCACGGCAACAAGGGTGTCGTCTCCCGCATCCTGCCGCAGGAGGATATGCCCTTCCTGCCCGACGGCACCCCGCTGGATATCGTCCTGAACCCGCTGGGCGTCCCGTCCCGTATGAACATCGGTCAGGTCCTCGAGGTCCATCTGGGCTACGCGGCCCACGCGCTGGGCTGGAAGGTCGCCACCCCGATCTTCAACGGCGCGAACGAACGCGAGATCCGCGAGCTGCTCAAGCAGGGCGGCGTCGCCGAAGACGGCAAGACCGTCCTCTATGACGGCCGGACCGGCGAGCCGTTTGACCAGCGCGTCACGGTCGGCTACCCGTACTACCTCAAGCTCCACCATCTGGTCGACGATAAGATCCATGCCCGTTCCACCGGCCCGTACTCCCTCGTTACCCAGCAGCCGCTCGGCGGCAAGGCGCAGTTCGGCGGCCAGCGCTTCGGCGAAATGGAAGTCTGGGCGCTGGAAGCTTACGGCGCTGCTTATACCCTGCAGGAGATCCTGACGGTCAAGTCCGACGACGTGACCGGCCGTGTCAAGACCTATGAAGCCATCGTCAAGGGCCACAACGTCCCGACCCCGGGCGTGCCCGAGTCGTTCAAGGTCCTGGTCAAGGAACTGCAGTCCCTCTGCCTCGATATCAAGATCCTGGGCGAGAACGGTGAGGAAGTCGACCTCAAGGACGACGATGACGACGATTCCATCTACGGCGCGGGCGGCAAGGCCCTGCCGGAGGACGAGATCACCATGGACGACGATCTGCCGAACGGCAAGGACGTCGACGCGGACGAAGCGGCGGACGCCGGCTTCGAGATCCAAGATGAGGACGACGTCTTCGGCCTGCTGAACGACAGTTATACCATGGACTCCGATGCCGATTCGGAGAATGAATAAGAAGGAGGCGGCAATACAATGAGTCATGCAACATTCAGCGCAATCCAGATCGGTATTGCTTCCCCGGAAAAGATCCGTGAATGGTCCTACGGAGAGGTCAAAAAGCCTGAAACCATCAACTACCGCACCCTGAAGCCCGAGCGCGACGGCCTGTACTGCGAGCGCATCTTTGGCCCGACGAAGGACTGGGAATGCCACTGCGGCAAGTATAAGAAGATCCGCTACAAGGGCAAGATCTGCGACCGCTGCGGCGTCGAGGTCACGCGCGCCAAGGTCCGCCGCGAGCGCATGGGCCACATCGAGCTCGCCGCGCCCTGCAGCCACATCTGGTATTTCAAGGGCATCCCGTCCCGCATGGGTCTGCTCCTCGATATCAGCCCCCGCATCCTCGAAAAGGTTTTGTACTTCGCCAGCTACATCGTCACCGATCCCGGCGACTGCCCGCTGGCCAAGAACCAGATCCTGTCCGAAAAAGAATACCGCGACATGCGCGAAAAGTATGAGGACGACTTCAAGGCCGGCATGGGCGCCGAAGCCGTCAAGGAGCTGCTGCAGCAGATCGACCTCAATGAGCTTTCCGAGCAGCTCAAGTCCGAGCTGAAGGACGCTTCGGGCCAGAAGAAGCTGCGCATCATCAAGCGCCTCGAAGTGGTCGAGTCCTTCCGCATTTCCGGCAACGACCCGACGTGGATGATCATGGACGTGCTGCCCGTCATCCCGCCCGAGCTGCGCCCGATGGTTCAGCTCGACGGCGGCCGCTTCGCGACCTCCGACCTCAACGACCTCTACCGCCGCGTCATCAACCGCAACAACCGTCTGAAGAGACTGATCCAGCTGCAGGCGCCGGACATCATCGTCCGCAACGAAAAGCGCATGCTGCAGGAAGCTGTCGACGCTCTGATCGACAACGGCCGCCGCGGCCGTGCCGTCACCGGCGCGAACAACCGCGCGCTCAAGTCCCTCAGCGACATGCTCAAGGGCAAGCAGGGCCGCTTCCGCCAGAACCTGCTCGGCAAGCGTGTCGACTATTCCGGCCGTTCCGTCATCGTCGTCGGCCCGGAGCTGAAGCTCTACCAGTGCGGCGTGCCGAAGGAAATGGCCATCGAGCTGTTCCGCCCGTTCGTCATGAAAAAGCTCGTCGAAGACGGTCTTGCCAACAACATCAAGTCCGCCAAGAAGATGATCGACAAGGGCAAGGACGAGGTCTGGGACGCGCTCGAAGACATCATCAAGGACCGCCCGGTCATGCTCAACCGCGCGCCGACGCTGCACCGCCTCGGCATCCAGGCGTTTGAGCCCGTCCTCGTCGAGGGCCGTGCGCTCAAGCTCCATCCGCTCTGCTGCACCGCGTTCAACGCTGACTTCGACGGCGACCAGATGGCCATCCACGTGCCGCTGTCCGCCGAAGCGCAGGCAGAGGCCCGCATCCTGATGCTCTCGGCCAACAACCTGCTCCGTCCGCAGGACGGCAAGCCGGTCACCGTGCCGACGCAGGATATGATCCTCGGCACCTACTACCTGACCTACCAGCGCTACGATGTCGACGCCTACGACACCATCCACGAGATCTTCCCGCTGCTCGAGTGCGGCAAGCTGCCGTATGAGAAGCCCATCTGGGTCAAGAACATCTGGGATGACGCCGAAGCGGAGGACTACCAGTACTATCTGCGCACCCGCGGCGCGCTGCTCGAAAACGAGACCGACCGCCCGGAGACCATCCCCGGCTCCTACCAGACGCTGGGCCAGGCTGTGGCCGCGCTGGACGCCGGCGAGATCCAGCCCGACGAGGTCATCTACGTCTGGAACATCTGGGATTCCGACGCCGATATCAAGGAAGAGAACCACATCTACGTCCGTACCGTCGGCGAATACGCCCGTCAGGCCCACGCGTCCGGCGACGTCCGCCCGAAGGAGTATTTCAAGTTCTACCACGACGAAGACGAGGCCATGATGGCTTATGCCGACGGCATGATCGCCATGCATGACCCCATCAAGGTCTGGAAAGAGCTCGAGATCGACGGCAAGAAGGAGCACCGCATCATCGACGCGACCGTCGGCCGTCTGATCATCAATGACGCCATCCCGCAGAACCTCGGCTTCAAGAAGCGCGAGACCGTCGACGACCAGTTCCCGCTGGAGATCGACTTCGTCGTCGGCAAGAAGCAGCTCGGCAAGATCATCGACAAGTGTATCCGCATCAACGGATTCACGCAGTCGACCGAAATGCTCGACAAGGTCAAGGCCCTCGGCTACAAGTACTCCACCAGAGCCTCCATCACCGTCTCCATCGCCGATATGGAGATCCCGGAGAAGAAATACGAGCTCATCCACGAGGCGGAGAAGGAAGTCGTCAAGATCGACCGCCAGTTCAAGCGCGGCTTCATCACCAACGACGAACGCTACCGCCTGACCGTCCAGCAGTGGGAGAAGTCCATCAAGGACGTCACCGACGCGCTGCAGTCGAACCTCAAGCGCTTCAACCCGATCTTCATGATGGCCGATTCCGGCGCCCGAGGCAGCATGAACCAGATCCGTCAGCTGGCCGGTATGCGCGGCCTGATGGCAGATACGAACGGCCGCACGATCGAAATTCCTATCAAAGCGAACTTCCGTGAAGGCCTGTCCGCCCTCGAATACTTCATCTCCTCTCGAGGCGCTCGAAAGGGCATGACCGATACCGCCCTCCGTACCGCGGACTCCGGCTACCTGACCCGCCGCATGGTCGACGTCTGCCAGGACGTCATCATCCGCGAAAACGACTGCGGCTCTACCAACGGCAGCTGGAAGGGCGATTACTACGAAAAGGGCCAGCTCATCGACTCCTTCGGCAACCGCATCCGCGGCCGCTACCCGGTCTACGACATCACCGACCCGCAGACGGGCGAGCTGCTGCACTCCAAGGACGTTATGCTCCGCGAGGAAGACGCGGCCAAGTTCATCGCGCACGGCATCGATAAGGTCTACGTCCGCTCCGTCCTCGGCTGCAAGGCACGCTCCGGCGTCTGCGCCCGCTGCTACGGCATGAACCTGGCGACGAGCGAGCTCGTCAACCTCGGCGAGGCCGTCGGCATCATTGCCGCGCAGTCCATCGGCGAGCCGGGCACGCAGCTGACCATGCGTACCTTCCACACCGGCGGCGTCGCCGGCGACGATATCACGCAGGGTCTTCCGCGAGTCGAAGAACTCTTCGAGGCCAGAAAGCCCAAGAAGATGGCGCAGATCTCCGAGATCGACGGCGTTGTCGACGTCGACGATTCCCACCGCACCGCGCTTCGCAACATCACCATCACCGCCGACGACGGCGAGGTCAAGCAGTATCAGGTCCCGTACTCCGTGGGTCTGAAGGTCGAGCACGGCAAGCGCGTGCGCAAGGGTGAGCCCATCACCGACGGCGCGCTGAACCCGCACGACGTGCTGCGCATCTCCGGCATCGAGGCCGTGCAGGATTACCTGACGCAGGGCGTTCTCGCCGTGTACCGCCAGCAGGGCGTCGACATCAACGAGAAGCACATCGAGGTCATCATCCGTCAGATGATGCGCAAGGTCCGCGTCGAGGATCCCGGCGATACCACGCTGCTCAGCGGCACCGTGGTCGATGTCTTCGAGTTTGAAGACGCCAATGCGGCCGTCCAGGCCCGCATCGACGCGGGCGAGACCGAGCTGCGGCTCGCGACCGACAGCCTCATCCTCATGGGCATCACGAAGGCGTCTCTGGCAACGGAGTCCTGGCTGTCCGCCGCCTCCTTCCAGGAGACCACCAAGGTCCTGACCGACGCCGCCATCAAGGGCAAGGTCGACCACCTCGTGGGCCTCAAGGAGAACGTCATCATCGGCAAGCTCATCCCCGCCGGCAGCGGCCTTGCCTGCTACCGCAACTTTGAGACGAATGAGGAGCCGGTGGCCCCCGCAGAGCCCGAGGATGACGGCGTGGATCTGTCC
>OLWE01001106.1_pt1 | contig 12047 bp, 10 predicted proteins | sample 1673591 | NCBI WGS metagenome assembly OLWE01 (sample SAMEA103958116, study PRJEB25191) | human gut metagenome | biome: human-associated habitat [ENVO:00009003]; feature: intestine environment [ENVO:2100002]; material: feces | place: Germany | collected 2013/2015 | reverse complement strand
ATACCGAAAATCATCACCATTGAGGTGGTGTGATCGATCTCAATACCCGCTAAATCTTCAACCTGGGATATTAAATCCTGCATAACGTCTCCTTTATACAACAGCAGCCTATGATGACGGCTGAAACAGGGTTATGCAAATCAGGAGAATCTGAGGGGAAATAGCCGGGCAGATGCCCGGCAAGAGAGAATTACACTTCGGTTAAGGTGATGTTTTGCGGCAGACGAGATTTCGGCAGCGTAGCGTTAAAATCTTCAACGCTGTGATGACCTACCGGAACAACCACCAGACTGGTGTAGCCTTTCTCTTTCAGACCAAATTCTTCATCGAGGATGGCGGCGTCAAAACCTTCGATGGGCACCGCGTCCAGACCCAGCGCCGCCACGCCGAGCAGGAAGTTACCGACGTTGAGATAAACCTGTTTTGCCATCCACTGCGCATCATCATGCAGATCTTTACGGTGCATATCGGCGAAGAACTTGCGACCTTTATCGTTCGCGGCTTTCGCTTCCGGCGTGGCAAAGCGGCTATCGGCATCTTCCTGGTCAACAACCAGCTTCAGCCAGGCATCGTCCATCGCGGTTTTTGCACAGAACACCACGACGTGCGAGGCATCAAGCATTTTACGCTCGTTGAACACGTAATTATCGGCAGCGGATTTGGCAACACGCGCTTTACCTTCTTCCGTGCTGGCAACAATAAAATGCCATGGCTGGGAGTTGGTGCTGGATGGGCTGTATTGCAGGAGAGTTTTGATCTGCTCGGCCTGTTCCGGGGTAAGTTTTTTGCTGGCATCAAATGCCTTAGTGGAATGACGCTTTAAGGCGACAGAAATGATATCCATAAAGACTCCATGTGAAAGTAATTTTGCGTGCCAGCAGATTACAAGGTTCAACGAGAAATGGTAAGCGAGAAAAATGCGCTATAGATTTCCGCTTTAGCCTGGACGCACTCTTTTTTGATCGCGTTTAGCCAGACCATCAACCACCAGATTCCACGAATCGTTGATCAGATCGCGAAGTAACGCTTCGGAGATTTCCTCGCCGGGATACACTGAAATCCAGTGCTTTTTATTCATGTGATACCCTGGCTTGATGCTCGGGTATATTTGCTGATTTAACAGGGATTTTTGTGGATCGGACTTCAGATTGATAAAGGGGACGCCGCGCAGCTCCGACGACAGCATAAAAATCTTGCCGCCAATTTTAAAAACATCGAACTCCGGGCCAAAAGGCCAGCAAAGCTCGACAAAGGGTAACTCAAGGGCCAGGCGTTTCGCCGTTTCGTGCAGTGATTGCTTATCCATAAACGTTCCTTTAGGCGAAGGAGAATAAGCAAAGTATGCCGCGAAGTACGGCGATAATCGACGTTTAATCCGCCAGCGAGAACCAGCGTCGCCAGATAAAGCGCAGAACAAAATACTCAATAGCGCCCAGCACTAAAAACCACAGACAAAACAATAAAGTGTAAAGCTGGCTAAGATCCATCAGATGGAACATGGTCACCAGTTTTTGTGCCAGCGTCAGCCCCAGTGCGGGGGCGGGCAGCAGCAGGCAAGAAAGGAAAGCCATCAGCAAAATGCCTGCTGCGGTGGTCAAGGTTTCTAAAGGGTGTTTCATAACATTGTTAAATGTAAGTTAAAACACCATTGTCAGGGATATTCTTCTGTAAGGCAATTCCCGGCTTAGTCACCAGCCCAGATCTCACAATGCTTTTTCACCAGCCCAATTAGCGAGCCACCATCGGCGACGAAATCACGCATTAGCTGCGCTTCATTCAGACCGCTGACGACCTGGCGGTGCAGTGCTTCTATTGCGCTCGATGCGCCAATTTTATGTGCAGAAGGGGCGATTTTTTCCAGTAAACGCAAGGTGTCTTCCATTAGTGACCGACGTTCGCCAGTATGCGGATCGGTAATGACGCCTTCCAGCCCATAGCGACAGGCCTGGAAACGGTTGAATTTATACAGCAGGTAATCTTTCTCCTGATGTTTAAACGGGCGTTCCGTCAGTAACCAGTGGGCGGTAGCCTGAATCAATCCTGCCATATTTACCGCATGGCTAAGGGTTAACGGGGTATCCATTACCCGAACCTCCACCGTGCCAAAATGAGGACTGGGGCGAATATCCCAGTGCAGATCTTTAATGCTGTCGATCATCGTGGTGTAACTCAGGCAGCGAAACAGGGCTTCAAATTGTTGCCAGTTACTGACCCACGGCATCGGGCCATTATCGGGAAAGGCGGAAAAAATATTCGGTCGTGAGGAGGCAAAACGCGTATCCGTTCCTTGCATATATGGCGACGCGGCGGAAAGGGCGATAAAGTGCGGCACAAACCGTGACAGGCCGTGCAGCAAATAAATGGCATCATCGCCACTGGCGCAACCAACATGGACATGCTGACCAAAAACGGTCGCCTGTTGAATGAGATAACCAAAGTTTTCCAGCGTTCGTTGATAGCGTTCGTTATCGCATACCTCCTGACGCTGCCATTTCTGAAACGGGTGCGTGCCACCGCCGCAAATTTCCAGATGATGATCTGCGGCTGCCTGCAATACGACTTTCTGCATCGCTGAAAATTGCCCGGCAGCCTGGTTGATATCACGGCAAACATCCGTCGCCAGCTCCAGCATACTTTCGGTGATATCGTGCTTTACCTCTCCGGCCGTGATCTTATTTTTAACTGCGTCAATCAGCATTGAAGAGTCCTGGCTTAAGTCATAGCCCGGCGGATTAACCACCTGCATTTCCAGTTCAATACCGAGGGTAAAAGGTTCAGAAACATGAAAATCGGGTAATGGCATAGGTTTCTCTTATGTTGGCGTTTTCTATTCAGTATAGAAGTGGGAGCGACTGGGCGAGATGCGGAAGTTCTGGAATGTTTCTTTTTTTTGGTGATGGTGAACTGATGGTGACTGAAGAAGTTTGGCTACTTTTGCAATGTGACAAGTTATGGCAGAGCTGGCTGGTGGCGAAGAATTTTGACGATTGAGGCATGCAGAAAAAAACGGGTTCAGCTTCAGTTGATCAAATGAGGATTGAGAAGTCCGAAACAGGACTTACTGTATAAATAAACAGCTATTTTGCTAAGGAAGGGTAAGATAACGGCGGGTGCCTGAAGCTTTCCGGTTTCAGGTTAACTCTGAGGTCTGGAAAGATGAAGCCCCAGGACGATATTTCTATCAACCCTGGGGCTGCCACTCCAAACCCAAACAATTTGGATGGTAGTCCCTTCTTCGCATGGAGGCAATATAAACATGCTGACGAAATATGCCCTTGCGGCAGTCATAGTGCTGTGTTTGACGGTGCTGGGATTTACGCTTCTGGTCGGAGGCTCGCTGTGTGAGTTTACGGTGAAGGAACGTAATATTGAGTTTAAGGCTGTTCTCGCTTACGAACCGAAGAAGTAGCCGTTGTGCGGGGAGTAATCCCCGCATATCCGGTTGTCAGGTCAGAGTAGTAAGGCACCTGCTTTACACTTTCGCCCGCAGTCAGCATTGGCTGCGGGCGAATCGCTCCGGGTATTGTCAATTAATCGTGTTGGCACAGCGTTATGACTATTTTTTCTTTTATCTGCCAGTGCACAGCAAACTGCTCATCCTCTAGTCGAATGATGATCTGCTGTTTATTCCAGCTAATTATCTGATAATCCAGAAAACCTTGAGCGGCCTGTATCTTGCTTGCCTTAAATGCGCTCTCTTTGGCGGAAAATGCCAGTGTCAGCGCCAGAGAAAAGGTTAAACCGCATTCTGCGAGTCGCTCGTGTTCTGCTGGTGTAATAATGTTGTCTGTCAATTCTCTTGCGGTTTGTACAGAGAAAATCTCTTCGATATCAATGCCAATCGGTTGACGAGATACCACGGCTAATGCCGTAGCCCCACAGTGACTAATACTGCCGTATACCTCCGCAGGCCACACAGGTTGGCGTAGCTCGCCGATTGCGGGCACACATTTATAGCCATATTCCCGCAGCGCATAAACTGCAGCGATCCGTCCGGCTAAATGCTCTGTTTTACGTTTACGTCCAGCGTGTTGCAGTTGCGCGTAGTGTGGCAGCCAGAGTAAATCCTGCTCACAAAAACTCGCCGGATCAAACTCAACAAAATGCAGCGTATGTCCTGCAAAGGGGAGGGAGGTATGCGTAGTTTTCATGTCGACCATATTAGAGAATGATGACAAACGCAAAACTGCCTGATGCGCTACGCTTATCAGGCCTACGTGGTCCTGCAATATATTGAATTGGCAAGATTTTTGTAGGCCGGATAAGGCGTTCACGCCGCATCCGGCATGAACTACGCGCACTTTGTCAACAATCTGACGTTAGCATCAAAAGTGAGTATTAATGCTCATATACCACGTACGTCCCGGCTCGTTATAGGTATACGCCCCGGCACCGGCGATATAGTTGGCTCCTGCCAGATCGCCCGTGGTCTGGGCATTACCTGCACGCCACAAACGTTTGTCGAACAGGTTGTCCACGCCGCCGGTCAGACTGACATTCTTCGTCACATCCCAGGTCGCGCTCAGGCCAACAATGCTGTACGGGCTGATTTCTTTGGTTTCCGGTCCAACCGCTGGCTGACCTTTATAGTTGTACTTCTTCGGCTGCTGCTTGCCGTACCAGGTGAAGGTTGTTTGCATCGACAAATCTTCCCGTGCCTGCCAGCTCAGCGTTGAGTTCAACGTATACTCCGGGATGATCGACAAACGGTCGCCCGTGGTTTTGTTTTCACTCTTCAGCATATAAGTGATGTTATTGGTCCACATCACCGTTTCGCTAACCGGTACGTTTAACGATCCTTCCAGACCTTCAACCACCGCTTTCGGTACGTTATCCCACTGATAGAGATCGGTGCCGACTGCGTTTTGCCCTACAGCCACATAGCCCGCTTCAATCTTATTGCGATAATCGTTACGGAACCAGGTCACACCCGCCAGCCAGCCGTCGCGTTTGAACTCCAGACCAATCTCCTTGTTGATACTGGTTTCCGCTTTCAGGTCATCATTACCTTGCAGATAGCAGCCGCCCGCGCTGGCATAGCAGCCCTGACCTTTACTGTAGAGAATGTAGTTTGGGTTAGTCTGGTACAGACTCGGCGCTTTATAAGCACGGGCAATGCCCATTTTCAGCGTGAAGTCATCGCCTAAACCTTGCGATATGTTCAGCGCCGGACTCCAGTTATTGCCAACAATGCTGTGATGATCGAAACGCAGCCCCGGCGTTACGATGGTGCTGTCAGTCAGCTCCATGTTGTTTTCGGCAAACAGCGAGAAAATTTCTGCTTTTGAATACGGGCTACGGTCGGTGGCACTCACACCATCAATAGCTCCGCCGGTATTCGTCCCGGTCAGCGCCTGGGTATTGGAACTCAAGTCCTTCATCCGTTGCTGATTCCACTCCGTACCCAGCGTCAGCGTCTGGTTAACGAGGAAATCAATCGGCAGGTTAACTTCGCTGTGCAGCATCACATCATCGAGATCGATATCGACGAAATCCTGTGTCGCTTTTTCGTTAAATTTCCCTTCGGTACCGCCCGCCAGACCTTCCGGAATACGCGAGTTACGGGTGTGTTCGTACTGCACCCAGTTGCTGGTGGTCACGCCGTTATCCCAGCCGCCGTTCCATGTCAGCGAGTAGTTCTGGCGATACAGACGGTTGGTTTCATCGCCATATTTCGAGCGGGTATAGGAGTCAGAGTTGGTGTTCTGGGTGTCGCCCGCATACAGGTTACCCTGGCGGCTGTAGCCCGCTTCCAGTTCGAGTGATTGCAGAGGCGCGAAGTCCCAGCGCACTACGCCATTAATATCTTTGTTAATTACCCCTTCGCGCCCGGCTGGTAACGTCGTGGCATACGTTCCGGCACGCGCGGACTGATGGCCCTGGTTGATATCCCACGCGTCAGCCTGGGTTTTGTCGAGGTTGCCATACAAGCGAAAGCTGAATTCGTCGCCCAGCGGACCGGTCAGGCTGAAGTTGGTGCGTTTAGTGGCACCTTCCTCTTTATGTTCTGGCGCATTGAAATATGCGTCCCACGAGCCGTGCCACTCACCACTGCCTTTTTTGGTAATGATGTTAACCACGCCGCCCGCCGCGCCGTTGCCATAACGCGCAGCTGCCGGACCACGCAGAACTTCAATACGTTCAATCATTTCAGGTGGCACCCAGGAGGTATCACCACGGGTATCGCGCTCGCCACGCCAGCCCTGACGCACCGAGTTACGGCTGCTTACCGGCTTGCCGTCAATCAAAATCAGCGTGTTTTCCGGACCCATGCCGCGAATATCAATCTGTCGGTTATTCCCACGCTGACCACTGGTGGAGTTACCGGTCAGGTTAACGCCTGGCATGGTACGGATGATCTCCGACACATCGCGGGCAACCGGGTTTTTGCGGATTTCATCTGCGGTGATGGTCGAAACGCCAGGCGCCTGCAAGTTCTGCTCGGCGGCGGTAACGACAATGGTATCGTCATGTGAAACAGGAGTATCGGTCGGCTCTTGTGCCTGCGCTACCCCATAAATCCCCAGATTGACCAACAAGGCCAGGGAATGAATCTTCTTGTTCATTGTTTTATTCCTGCATTTTTGCCACGAATTGCAACTGTCGGGCATGGTCGTCATCAACACGACGCATCCCGCTACCGCGAAAACCTTTGATCCTGAAAGACACGCAGTGCAGTTGGTTAATTAATGTCCGCGCTTCCCACGGCGCGCCATTACGCTATTGCAAATGCAAATAGTTATCAATAATATTATCAATATATTTCTGCAATCAATGAAAAATTGCACAGTAAACATGGGGTTATGGTGTGACGGCGTTAAAAGTAGGAAGTGAGAGCTGGTGGCAGTCGAAACATGGCCCGGAATGGCAGCGTCTGAATGACGAAATGTTTGAGGTCACTTTCTGGTGGCGTGATCCCCAGGGTTCTGAAGAATACTCGACGATAAAGCGCGTATGGGTCTACATCACTGGTGTGACCGATCACCATCAGAACAGCCAGCCCCAGTCGATGCAGCGAATTGCAGGTACCAACGTCTGGCAGTGGACGACACAACTTAATGCCAACTGGCGCGGCAGCTACTGTTTTATTCCCACCGAACGCGATGACATTTTTTCTGCACCATCCCCCGATCGCCTCGAATTACGTGAAGGCTGGCGAAAACTATTGCCCCAGGCGATAGCCGATCCGCTGAATCCACAAAGCTGGAAAGGCGGGCGAGGGCACGCTGTTTCTGCACTCGAAATGCCGCAAGCGCCCCTACAACCGGGATGGGATTGTCCGCAAGCGCCAGAAACGCCTGCCAAAGAAATTATCTGGAAAAGTGAGCGGTTGAAAAATTCACGCCGTGTATGGATTTTTACCACCGGCGATGCAACAGCAGAAGAACGCCCGCTGGCAGTTTTGCTTGATGGTGAATTTTGGGCGCAGAGTATGCCCGTCTGGCCTGTGCTGACTTCGTTGACCCATCGTCGGCAACTTCCTCCCGCCGTGTATGTGTTGATCGACGCTATCGACACCACGCACCGCGCTCACGAACTGCCGTGTAATGCGGATTTCTGGCTGGCAGTACAGCAAGAGTTATTACCCCTGGTGAAAGCTATTGCCCCTTTTAGCGATCGCGCCGATCGCACCGTGGTCGCCGGGCAGAGTTTTGGTGGGCTTTCCGCGCTGTATGCCGGACTGCACTGGCCTGAACGTTTTGGCTGTGTATTAAGCCAGTCAGGATCGTACTGGTGGCCGCATCGGGGCGGGCAGCAAGAAGGTGTTTTACTTGAGCAACTTAAAGCTGGTGAAGTTAGCGCCGAAGGTCTGCGCATTGTGCTGGAAGCGGGTATTCGCGAGCCGATGATCATGCGGGCCAATCAGGCGCTGTATGCGCAATTACACCCCATAAAAGAATCCATTTTCTGGCGTCAGGTTGACGGCGGACATGATGCGCTTTGTTGGCGCGGTGGCTTGATGCAGGGGCTAATCGACCTCTGGCAACCACTTTTCCATGACAGGAGTTGAATATGGCATTCAGTAATCCCTTCGATGATCCGCAGGGAGCGTTTTACATTTTGCGCAATGCGCAGGGGCAATTCAGTCTGTGGCCGCAAAAATGCGCCTTACCGGCAGGCTGGGACGTTGTGTGTCAGCCGCAGTCACAGGCGTCCTGCCAGCAGTGGCTGGAAGCCCACTGGCGTACTCTGACATCGACGAATTTCACCCAGTTGCAGGAGGCACAATGAGCCAGCATTTACCTTTGGTCGCCGCACAGCCCGGCATCTGGATGGCAGAAAAACTGTCGGATTTACCCTCCGCCTGGAGCGTGGCGCATTACGTTGAGTTAACCGGAGAGGTTGATGCGCCATTACTGGCCCGCGCGGTGGTTGCCGGACTAGCGCAAGCAGATACGTTGCGGATGCGTTTTACGGAAGATAACGGCGAAGTCTGGCAGTGGGCCGATGATGCGCAGACGTTCGAATTGCCAGAAATTATCGACCTGCGAACCAACATTGATCCGCACGGTACTGCGCGGGCATTAATGCAGGCGGATTTGCAACAAGATTTGCGCGTCGATAGTGGTAAACCACTGGTCTTTCATCAGCTGATACAGGTGGCGGATAACCGCTGGTACTGGTATCAGCGTTATCACCATTTGCTGGTCGATGGCTTCAGTTTCCCGGCCATTACACGCCAGATCGCCAATATTTACTGCGCATTGCTGCGTGGCGAACCAACGCCTGCTTCGCCGTTTACGTCTTTCGCTGATGTCGTGGAAGAGTATCAGCAGTACCGCGAAAGTGAAGCCTGGCAGCGTGATGCGGCATTCTGGGCGGAACAGCGTCGTCAACTGCCACCGCCCGCGTCACTTTCTCCGGCACCTTTACCGGGGCGCAGCGCTTCGGCAGATATTTTGCGCCTGAAACTGGAATTTACCGACGGGGAATTCCGCCAGCTGGCTATGCAACTTTCAGGTGTGCAGCGTACCGATTTAGCCCTTGCGCTGGCGGCTTTGTGGCTGGGGCGATTGTGCAATCGCATGGACTACGCTGCCGGATTTATCTTTATGCGTCGACTGGGCTCGGCGGCGCTGACGGCTACCGGACCCGTGCTCAACGTTTTGCCGTTGGGGATTCACATTGCGGCACAAGAAACGCTGCCGGAACTGGCAACCCGACTGGCAGCACAACTGAAAAAAATGCGTCGTCATCAACGTTACGATGCCGAACAAATTGTCCGTGACAGCGGGCGAGCGGCAGGAGAGGAACCGCTGTTCGGTCCGGTACTCAATATCAAGGTATTTGATTACCAACTGGATATTCCTGGTGTTCAGACGCAAACCCATACCCTGGCAACCGGTCCGGTTAATGACCTTGAACTGGCCCTGTTCCCGGATGAACACGGTGATTTGAGTATTGAGATCCTCGCCAATAAACAGCGTTACGCTGAGCCAACGTTAATCCAGCATGCTGAACGCCTGAAAATGCTGATCGCCCAGTTTGCCGCGGATCCGGCGCTGTTGTGCGGCGATGTCGATATTATGCTGCCAGGTGAATACGCGCAGCTGGCGCAGATCAACGCCACTCAGGTTGAGATTCCAGAAACCACGCTGAGCGCGCTGGTGGCAGAACAAGCGGCAAAAACACCGGATGCTCCGGCGCTGGCAGATGCGAGTTACCAGTTTAGCTATCGGGAAATGCGCGAGCAGGTGGTGGCGCTGGCGAATCTGCTGCGTGAGCGCGGCGTTAAACCAGGCGACAGCGTGGCGGTGGCGCTACCGCGCTCGGTCTTTTTGACTCTGGCGCTACATGCAATTGTTGAGGCTGGTGCGGCTTGGTTACCGCTGGATACCGGCTATCCGGACGAACGCCTGAAAATGATGCTGGAAGATGCGCGTCCGTCGCTGTTAATCACCACCGACGATCAACTGCCGCGCTTTGCCGATGTTCCAGATTTAACCAGCCTTTGCTATAACGCCCCGCTTACACCGCAGGGCAGTGCGCCGCTGAAACTTTCACAACCGCACCACACGGCTTATATCATCTTTACCTCTGGTTCTACCGGCAGGCCGAAAGGGGTAATGGTCGGGCAGACGGCTATCGTTAACCGCCTGCTTTGGATGCAAAACCACTACCCGCTTACAGGCGAAGATGTCGTTGCCCAAAAAACGCCGTGCAGTTTTGATGTCTCGGTGTGGGAGTTTTTCTGGCCGTTTATCGCAGGGGCAAAACTGGTGATGGCTGAACCGGAAGCGCACCGCGACCCGCTCGCTATGCAGCAATTCTTTGCCGAATATGGTGTAACGACCACGCACTTTGTGCCGTCGATGCTGGCGGCATTTGTTGCATCGCTGACTCCGCAAACCGCTCGTCAGAATTGCGCGACGTTGAAACAGGTTTTCTGTAGTGGTGAGGCCTTACCCGCTGATTTATGCCGCGAATGGCAACAGTTAACCAGTGCGCCGTTGCATAATCTATATGGCCCAACGGAAGCGGCGGTGGATGTGAGCTGGTATCCGGCTTTTGGCGAGGAACTGGCACAGGTGCGCGGCAGCAGTGTGCCGATTGGTTATCCGGTGTGGAATACGGGCCTGCGTATTCTTGATGCGATGATGCATCCGGTGCCGCCGGGTGTGGCGGGAGATCTCTATCTCACTGGCATACAACTGGCGCAGGGCTATCTCGGACGACCCGATCTGACCGCCAGCCGCTTTATTGCCGATCCTTTTGCCCCTGGCGAACGGATGTACCGTACCGGAGACGTTGCCCGCTGGCTGGATAACGGCGCGGTGGAGTACCTCGGGCGCAGTGACGATCAGCTAAAAATTCGCGGGCAGCGTATCGAACTGGGCGAAATCGATCGCGTGATGCAGGCACTGCCGGATGTCGAACAGGCCGTTACCCACGCCTGTGTGATTAACCAGGCGGCAGCCACTGGTGGTGATGCGCGTCAATTGGTGGGCTATCTGGTGTCGCAATCGGGCCTGCCGTTGGATACCAGCGCATTACAGGCGCAGCTTCGCGAAACATTGCCACCACATATGGTGCCAGTGGTTCTGCTGCAACTTCCACAGTTACCTCTTAGCGCCAACGGCAAGCTGGATCGCAAAGCCTTACCGTTGCCTGAACTGAAGGCACAAGCGCCGGGGCGTGCGCCGAAAGCGGGCAGTGAAACGATTATCGCTGCGGCATTCGCGTCGTTGCTGGGTTGTGACGTGCAGGATGCCGATGCTGACTTCTTCGCGCTTGGTGGTCATTCGCTACTGGCAATGAAATTGGCAGCGCAGTTAAGTCGGCAGTTTGCCCGTCAGGTGACGCCGGGGCAGGTGATGGTCGCATCAACCGTCGCCAAACTGGCAACGATTATTGATGGTGAAGAAGACAGCTCCCGGCGCATGGGATTCGAAACCATTCTGCCGTTGCGTGAAGGTAATGGCCCGACGCTGTTTTGTTTCCATCCTGCGTCCGGTTTTGCCTGGCAGTTCAGCGTGCTCTCGCGTTATCTCGATCCACAATGGTCTATTATCGGCATTCAGTCGCCGCGCCCCAATGGCCCCATGCAGACCGCGGCAAATCTGGATGAAGTCTGCGAAGCGCATCTGGCAACGTTACTTGAACAACAACCGCACGGCCCTTATTACCTGCTGGGGTATTCGCTGGGCGGTACGCTGGCGCAGGGTATTGCGGCGCGGCTGCGTGCCCGTGGTGAACAGGTGGCATTTCTTGGCTTGCTGGATACCTGGCCGCCAGAAACGCAAAACTGGCAGGAAAAAGAGGCTAATGGCCTGGACCCGGAAGTGCTGGCGGAGATTAACCGCGAGCGCGAGGCCTTCCTGGCGGCACAGCAGGGAAGTACTTCAACGGAGTTGTTTACCACCATTGAAGGCAACTACGCTGATGCTGTGCGCCTGCTGACGACTGCTCATAGCGTACCGTTTGACGGTAAAGCGACGCTGTTTGTTGCTGAACGCACGCTTCAGGAAGGTATGAATCCCGAACGCGTCTGGTCGCCGTGGATAGCCGAGCTGGATATCTATCGTCAGGATTGTGCGCATGTGGAT
>OLWE01001095.1_pt1 | contig 12202 bp, 10 predicted proteins | sample 1673591 | NCBI WGS metagenome assembly OLWE01 (sample SAMEA103958116, study PRJEB25191) | human gut metagenome | biome: human-associated habitat [ENVO:00009003]; feature: intestine environment [ENVO:2100002]; material: feces | place: Germany | collected 2013/2015 | reverse complement strand
CCGCCATCGAGCAGAGTTTTACACCTAATTGGGGATAAAACAGTTGATGGCGGGCGGCGGCGTTGCCCTTATCGGCCTTACCCTTGTCCCGCTGCTCTCCGGCCTGTTTGGATAATGCCACAAACTAACACTACCCGCCGCGCTCTCCCGCTTCACGCGGGAGGGCGCGGGAAAGGAGGGATTAGCTTTTGATATGGCAGATGATTGAAGATTGGTTTCGCGGCATTTTGACAGACGGAATACTCTCTAATCTCTCCGGGCTGTTCGACAGCGTAAATACAGAGGTTGGAGAAATCGCAACGCAAGTCGGCACAACCCCCGCCGGGTGGAACGCGGGCATATTCAATATGATACGCAGCCTATCGGAAAACGTCATTGTGCCGATTGCGGGCGTTATCATTACCTTTGTCATGTGCTACGAACTAATCCAGCTTGTAATTGAGAAAAACAATCTGCACGATCTCGACACTTGGATTTTCTTCAAGTGGATTTTCAAAACCTTTGTTGCGGTGCTGCTGGTAACAAATACTTGGAACATCGTCATGGGCGTATTTGACATTACACAGAGCGTCGTCAACGACAGCGCGGGCGTTATCATATCCGACACAAGCATAGATATTGCAACCGTTATCACCGATATAGAAGCAAAGCTGGACGCTATGAGCGTCGGCGGGCTTTTGGGGCTATGGTTTCAATCACTCTTTGTGGGGCTTACCATGAAAGCGTTGTCTATCTGTATCATGCTGGTGGTGTACGGGCGCATGATTGAAATATACCTTGTAACGAGTATCGCCCCTATCCCCGTTGCGACAATGGTAAATCGTGAATGGGGCGGCATGGGACAGAACTACTTAAAATCCTTGCTTGCCCTCGGTTTTCAGGCTTTTCTAATTCTTGTGTGCGTCGGTATTTATGCGGTTTTGATACAGACAATCGCAGCAACCGATGACATATCCGGCGCGATCTGGTCTTGCATGGGCTATACCGTCCTCTTGTGTTTTACGCTTTTCAAAACGGGAAGCCTTGCAAAATCCGTATTCAGCGCGCATTAAGGGGGTGCAGATGAAGAAATACAAAATCATTTACGCCGATCCCCCTTGGAGATACGCGAGAAGCAAGGTACAGGGCGCAGCGGAAAAGCACTATCCCACTATGAGTATTGAGGAACTTTGCGCTTTACCCGTCAAAGAAATTGCGGATAAGGACTGTATTTTATTCCTATGGGCGACGTTCCCGCAGCTTAAAGAAGCGTTGCAGTTAATCAAGGCTTGGGGATTTACCTATAAATCCGTTGCCTTTGTATGGTTAAAGCAAAATCGGAAATCGCCCACTTGGTTTTATGGCTTGGGCTTTTGGACGCGAGGAAATGCGGAAATCTGCTTGCTTGCTACCAAAGGACACCCGAAGCGACAATCAAACAAGGTACATCAATTTATTATTTCCCCTGTTGAGCAGCACAGCAAAAAGCCGGATATAACGCGGGAAAAGATACTTGCCCTTATGGGCGACCTACCGCGTATTGAACTGTTTGCAAGGCAGCATACCCCTGGTTGGGACGTATGGGGAAATGAAATCAAAAGCGACATACGGTTTGCCGGAAAGGAGGTTTGAAATGGCGTATGTAACCGTCCCAAAGGATTTAACCAAAATCAAGAGCAAGGTAATGTTCAACCTTACCAAAAGACAATTACTCTGTTTCGGCGCGGCGGTGGCTATCGGGCTACCGCTATTCTTTTTGACAAAGGACAGCGCGGGAACGACAACGGCGGCTTTGTGCATGGTGCTTGCCATGCTGCCCATGTTCCTACTCGCTATGTACGAGAAGAACGGGCAACCGCTGGAAGTGATTATACGGCAATTTGTGGAAGTGAAGTTTCTTCGCCCCAAAGAGCGACCTTATCAGACCAACAATTTTTATACCGCCCTTGCGCGGCAGGAGCGATTAGATAAGGAGGTACGGGCGATTGTCAAAGGAAAAGGGAAAGACCCAAAACAAAAAGCGTAAACTTACGCGGCAGGAAAAGAAACAGATCGACGCGCTTATCCGGCAGTCAAAGGGCGACGGGAAGCCCCATACGGCGCAGGACAGCATACCGTTTGAACGAATGTATAAGGACGGGATTTGCCGCCTTGCAAACGGGCGGTATTCCAAGTGCATTGAGTTTGAAGATATTAACTATCAGCTTGCGCAGCCGGACGACAAGACCGCCATTTTTGAAGCCCTTTGCGATATGTATAACTCTTTTGACGCTTCTATCAGTGTGCAGCTTTCCTTAATCAGCCGCCATGCGAACAAGGAGGATTTCAAGAGCAGTATCACGATTGCCCCACAGAATGACGACTTTGACAGTATCAGAGCCGAATACACCGAAATGCTGCAAACACAGCTTGAACGCGGCAACAACGGGCTTATCAAGACAAAGTTTCTCACCTTTACCATTGAAGCAAAAGATATTAAATCGGCGCGGGCGCGGCTTGCCCGTATCGAAACGGACACCCTCAACCATTTTAAGGTGATCGGCGCGGCGGCGCGGGTATTGGACGGGAAGCAGCGGCTTGAAGTGCTGCATGGGCTTTTCCACCCGGACGGGGAACGCTTCAACTTTGCGTGGGAATGGCTACCCGTAAGCGGCCTTTCCGTCAAAGACTTTATTGCCCCGTCCTCTTTCCGTTTTGGCGACGGGCGAATGTTTCAAATGGGCGGGAAGTTTGGCGCGGTTTCCTTTTTGCAGATTGCCGCGCCGGAACTTTCAGACCGTATGCTTGCCGACTTCATGGAAGCGGAAAACGGGATTGTCGTCAATCTGCACATTCAGAGTATCGACCACAACGAAGCGATCAAGACGATCAAGCGGAAAATCACCGACCTTGACCGTATGAAAATCGAGGAACAGAAAAAGGCAATCCGCAGCGGCTACGATATGGATATAATTCCGTCCGACCTTGCCACCTACGGCGGCGAAGCGAAAAACCTTTTGCGGGATTTGCAGAGCCGGAACGAGCGAATGTTTTTGCTTACGCTGTTAGTTTTGAATGTGGCAGACACAAAGCAGAAATTGGACAACGACGTATTTCAGGCCGCAAGTATCGCACAGAAATACAACTGTATGCTCACCCGCCTTGACTACCGGCAGGAACAGGGGCTTATGTCCTCTATCCCATTGGGCGAAAACCTAATCCAAATCCAGCGGGGCTTGACGACTTCCAGCACCGCCATTTTCGTCCCCTTTACGGTACAAGAGCTGTTCCAAAGCGGCGAAGCGTTGTATTACGGCTTAAACGCATTATCGAATAACATGATTTTGTGCGACAGGAAAAGGCTGAAGAACCCTAACGGCTTGATACTCGGCACACCCGGCAGCGGCAAGAGTTTTTCGGCAAAGCGCGAGATCACCAACGCTTTTCTCATTACCGCAGACGATATTATCATTTGCGACCCGGAAGCGGAATATTACCCCCTTGTGGAACGGCTGAAAGGGCAGGTTATCAAGGTTTCGCAGAACAGCACGCAGTACATTAACCCGATGGATATAAACCTCAATTACAGCGAGGGCGACACGCCCATAGCCTTAAAGAGCGATTTTATCCTTTCCTTTTGCGAGTTGATTATGGGCGGCAAAAACGGGCTGGAAGCGGTTGAAAAGACTTTGATTGACCGCGCCGTTATCAGCGTGTACCGCAGCTACCTTGCAGACCCGAAGCCGGAGAATATGCCGATTTTGGGCGACCTCTACAATGAAATCAAGAAGCAGCCGGAAAAGGAAGCGCAGCGTATCGCGTCGGCATTGGAACTCTATGTAAATGGCAGTTTGAACGTGTTTAACCACCAAACAAACGTTGACATTCACAACCGCCTTGTCTGCTTTGATATTAAAGAACTCGGCACCCAGCTACGAAAACTCGGTATGCTCATTGTCCAAGATCAAGTTTGGAACAGAGTTACCATAAACCGCAGCGAAGGCAAGGCGACGCGGTACTATATCGACGAGTTTCATTTGCTGCTCAAAGAGGAACAGACCGCAGCGTACAGCGTTGAGATTTGGAAGCGTTTTAGAAAATGGGGCGGTATTCCGACAGGTATCACCCAAAACGTGAAAGATTTGTTATCGTCCCGCGAGGTGGAGAACATTTTTGAAAACAGCGATTTTGTGTATATGCTCAACCAAGCCCAGGGCGACAGGGAAATCCTTGCAAAGCAGCTTAACATTTCGCAGCAGCAAATGACCTATGTAACCCATTCCGACGCGGGCGAGGGGCTTATCTTCTATGGCAACGTGATTTTGCCCTTTATTGACCGTTTCCCGCAAGATACGGAACTCTATCGTGTAATGACGACCAAACCCGGCGAGGTGTCGGCATGAGGATAGAAATGGACAAAATCTATTGCGGCGACAGCTTGCAGGTGCTTCAAACCTTGCCGGAAAATGCAGTTGATTGTTGCGTAACGTCCCCACCCTACTATGCCTTGCGGGACTACGGCGCAGACGGGCAGATCGGACGGGAAGCAACGCCGGAGGAATATGTTTCCCGTATTACGGCGGTATTCCATGAGGTAAAGCGGGTGCTTACGCCGGAGGGTACTTGTTGGCTGAATATCGCGGACACTTATTGCGGCACAGGCAGCAAAGCCGACCACCAAGACCCCAAATACCCCAAAGGCAGGAACGGGCAGCAAGTGGCGTTTAACCACCGCGCCCCCGGCTGCAAGCCCAAAGATTTAATTGGTATTCCGTGGCTTGTAGCCCTCGCCTTGCGGGGCGACGGTTGGTATTTGCGCAGTTCTATCATTTGGCACAAAACAAACCCCATGCCGGAAAGCACGCGGGACAGGCCGACCCGCTGCTATGAATATGTGTTTCTGCTTACCAAGTCAAAGAAGTATTATTACGATTGGCAAGCAGTAGCCGAGCCGATAGCCCCCACAACGGCGGGGCGGCTGAAAAGCGGAGTTAGCAAAGGAAATAAGTATAACGTTACTGTTCCGGGGCAAAACCAACCGCAGAAAATCAACCGCCCCCGCGAAAAGGGCGCATACGCCGACGAGTTGATTTCTCCCGTCCGCAGCCGCCGCAACGTTTGGCAGATTAACAATGTCGGCTATCATGGCGGGCATTTCGCAGCGTTCCCGCCGAAACTTGCGGAAACGTGCATTTTGGCGGGCTGTCCCATCGGCGGGATTGTCCTTGACCCCTTTTTCGGCAGCGGCACGACGGGCATGGTAGCAAAACGGCTTAACCGCCGCTATATCGGCATTGAGTTAAACCCCGACTATTGCGAACTTGCAAAACAGCGGATTGGAGGTGATGAAGATTGAGCAAGGAACTGAAAGCCCCCGACAAGGTAACGCAAAAAATGACCCGCGACGGTGCGGTTGCGGAAAACCTCACGACGGGCGAAACGTCCAGTATCAGCGAAAGGCCGCAGGAAGAAAACTATTCAGCCCCCGCAGGGGTGGCAGCGGAAAAGGTTGTGCAGCATATCGGCGCAGAGATTGAGCGACACGCAGCAAAAGGCGCGGAGAAAAAAGCCCTTGACGCGACGCAGCCTAAAACCCATTCTTCCCGCTTGCAGTTTTCCGAAGCGGAACGGGCAACGCCGGAACTTCAAAAAGCGATCAAGAAATCGGATAAGGCGGCAGACTGTTTAGACGCAGCGCGGGCGGCTATCCCCAAGCAGACCAAAATCAAGAAAGAGCGCGTTTTTGACGAAGCGAAAGGCAAGGCAAAGACGCGCCTTTCCTTTGAAAAGACGGATAAGCCCCCAAACGGCAAGTTGCGGCATAACCCCTTATCCCGTCCGGCACAGGAGTTAAACAGTACCGTACATGGGAAAATCTACGAGGTAGAGAAAGAAAACGTCGGTGTGGAAAGCGGGCACCGGGTAGAACTTGCCGGAGAGAAAGCGGGCGGCATGGCGGCGCGGGCAGTTAAGGGCGGCATACGCCGCCATAAGCTGAAACCCTACCGGGCAGCGGCGGCAGCGGAAAAACAAGCGGTAAAGGCAAACGCAGATTTTCTCTATCAAAAGGCGTTGCACGATAACCCCGCGCTTGCGCACTCCAACCCCATTTCCCGTTTTTGGCAGAAGCAGCGCATTAAAAAGCAGTATGCAAAAACGCTGAAAGCGGGCGGCAAAGCGAAAAAAACCGCTGAAGCCACCGCAAAGGCGGCGAAGAAAACCGCGCAGGAAACCAAACGGGCGACGTTCTTTGTTGTCCGGCATTGGAAAGGCTGCTTGATTGTGGGCGGGATTGCCTTTATCGTGCTGCTGCTTTTCGGCGGGCTGTCCTCTTGCTCCCTCTTTGGCGGCAACAGCGGCAGCGGCTTGATTGCGTCGTCCTATCTCTCCGAGGACGCGGATATAACGGGCGCGGAAAGCGCGTATGCCGCTATGGAAGCCGAGTTACAAGATATGCTGGACAATATCGAAAGCGAATACCCCGGCTATGACGAATACCGGGTAAACGCGGACGAGATCGAGCATGACCCCTATGTGCTAATTTCTATCCTTTCCGCGTGGCATGAGGGCGTGTTTACACTCGATGAAGTGCAAAGCACCCTTGAAATGCTCTTTGAGAAACAGTATATCTTGACGGTCGAGGAAGAAGTACAGGTACGCTACCGCACCGAAACAAGGACGGACAGCGAGGGCAACCCCTATACGGTTCAGGTGCCCTATACCTGGACCATCTGCACTGTCACGCTGGAGAACTTCGACCTCTCTCATGTGCCGGTCTATATGATGGGCGAGGAACAGCTATCCATGTACGCTATGTATATGTCGTCGCTGGGAAACAGACCCGACCTTTTCCCGCAATCCGGCTATGTGTCTAAATACTATGAAAACCCGCCCGCCGATTATGAAGTACCCGCCGCGCTGCTGGGTTCCGATGAAAAGTTTGCGCGGCTCATGGAGGAAGCAGATAAATACGTCGGTTTTCCCTATGTGTGGGGCGGCAGCACCCCGGAAACCTCTTTTGATTGCAGCGGCTTTGTGAGTTATGTGTTGACGAACAGCGGCCTATACAATACGGGCAGACTTGGGGCGCAAGGGCTTTACAACATCTCAACCCCTGTTTCTAACCCGCAGCCGGGGGATTTGGTGTTCTTTACGGGTACATACGACACCCCCGGCGTTTCCCATGTGGGGATTTATGTGGGCGAGGACGGGGACGGAAGCCCCGTCATGCTGCATTGTGGCGACCCTATCCAGTATTCAAAGCTGGACACCAGCTATTGGCAATCCCACTTTTACGCCTACGGGCGGTTAAATTACAATTAAAAGGAGTTGAAAAATGAATATTGTATCTTTTGGCGGCGGCACGAATAGTGCCGCCTTACTTATTGGCCTATACAAGCACAAAATCCCGATTGACCTTATCACCTTTGCCGATACGGGCGCGGAACACCCGCATACCTATCAATTTATCGAGATAATCAATCAATGGCTTGCGGAACACGGTATGCCGCAGATTACCGTTGTGCAGTATGTTGACCGCTACGGCAACCGCCTATCTCTTGAAACCGAGTGCTTGCGCTCTCATACGCTCCCGTCGATTGCCTACGGGCATAAGCGTTGTTCGCAGAAACACAAAATCGCACCGCAGGAAAAGTTTTGCAACCACTATGCGCCTTGCCGCGAAGTATGGCAGCGCGGCGAGAAAGTCAACCGCTATATCGGCTATGACGCGGGAGAAGTGAAACGGTATGAACATTCCCGCAAGTACAACGAAGCCGACAAAAAATATCATAACCGCTACCCCCTCATTGAAGAATGGGGCTGGAACAGGGACGATTGTATCCGGGAAATCAAAGCGGCAGGATTGCCGCAGCCGGGTAAATCGTCCTGTTTCTTTTGTCCGAGCATGAAGAAACAAGAGATTTTATATCTCAAAGAACACTATCCCGATCTATTTAACCGGGCGGCGACTTTGGAAGAAAACGCTATGCCCTATCTTAAAACCGTTAAGGGATTGGGGCGCAGCTATTCATGGAAAGAACAGTTTGGAAAGGAGTAAATGACTATGGCGAACACGAAACTTGACCGTATCGAAAGGGATATTGAGAAAACGAGGGCAAAAATCCTTGAACAGCAAAAGAAGCTGAAAGACCTTGAAGCGCAGAAAGTCGAGGAAGAAAACGCGCAGATCGTGCAAATGGTAAAGGCGGTACACCTTGACGGGACGCAGCTTGCCGCGTTCCTCTCCGCTTACGCCAGCGGCGAAATCACCTTGCCGCAGCCGGAAGCCACTTACCCCGCCGAACAGGAGGACAACGACAATGAAGAATAAAAAGATAATCCGAAAGTTTACCGTATTGCTTGCCGCACTGGTTATCATGTGCGGCTTTTCTGTTACCGCTTATGCGGGCGGTGGCGATGAAAGCGACGACACGCCTACCCCCGTAACCGAGGAAACCCCCGCGCCGGAAACCGAGCCGGAAGAAACGACGGGCGGCTATGAGCCGCAGCCCCTTACCCCGGACGGGAATATGTCCCTTGTGGACGATATAACGGGTGAAGCGTCCGGCGACAAGCAGTTTATCACCGTCGTTACCAAAAGTGGCAACTATTTTTACATCATCATTGACCGCGCCGAGGACGGGGAAAATACCGTCCATTTCCTTAACCAAGTGGACGAAGCGGATTTAACCGCCCTTATGGAGGACGGGCAGACCGAAGCCCCCGTTTGTAGCTGCACCGATAAATGCGTTGCCGGAAGCGTCAACACCGATTGCCCCGTTTGCAGCGTCAATATGAGCGAGTGCGCGGGCAAGGAAGCCGAGCCGGAGCCGGAAGAAACCGAGCAGCCGGAGCCGGAGGAAGATAAAGGCGGCGGCATGGGCGGCGCTATTCTGCTTGTGGTGCTGCTTCTTGCCGCAGCGGGCGGCGGCGCGTTCTATTACTTTAAGATTATGAAGCCCAAAAAGGACGCGGCGAAAGGCAGCAGCAGCCTTGACGACCTTGATTTTGACGAGGACGACGAGGAAACGGAAGTAGTCGAAACCGAACAGACCGAGCAGGAGGACGATAATCTATGAAACTTGTAATTGCAGAAAAACCGAGCGTCGGGGCGGCGATTGCCGCCGTTATGGGCGCGAATGAAAAGCGCAGCGGATATTTTGAGGGCGGCGGCTACCTTGTGTCGTGGTGTATCGGGCATTTGATTAGCCTTGCAGACGCGGCGACCTACAATGAACAATTCCGTAAATGGAAGTACGACGATCTTCCCATTGTCCCGCAGGAGTGGCAGTTTATTGTTGCCAGCGGCAAGGAGCAGCAGTTTTCCATTCTCAAAGACCTTATGCACCGCAGCGACGTTACCGAGATTATCAATGCTTGCGACAGCGGGCGCGAGGGGGAACTCATTTTCCGCTTTGTCTATGAACAGGCGAATTGCAAAAAGCCCTTTTCCCGCCTTTGGATTAGCAGCATGGAAGCAAGTGCAATCCGCGAGGGCTTTTCAAATCTCAAAGACGGGCGCGGCTATGACAACCTCTATCAATCCGCGCTTTGCAGAGCAAAGGCCGATTGGCTCATTGGCATTAACGCGACCCGCCTTTTCTCTATCCTCTACCATAAAACATTGAATGTCGGCAGAGTGCAAACGCCCACCCTTGCTATGCTGGTAAACCGCGACTATGCAATCAGCAGCTTTAAGAAAGAGAAATATCATGTCGTCCGGCTGGACGTTGGCGGCGTTGCCGCCCTTTCCGAAAGGCAGGACGACGAAGCGGCGGCGCGGCAGATGAAAGCGGCTTGCGAGAAATCGCAGGCCGTTTGTACTTCCCTTAAAAAAGAGAAAAAGACCGCAGCCCCGCCGAAACTGTTTGACCTCACCGCCTTGCAGCGGGAAGCAAACCGTTTGTATGGGTTTACGGCGAAACAGACCCTTGACTATGCGCAAGCCCTTTATGAAAAACGGCTTTTGACCTATCCCCGCACCGACAGCAAATATATCACTTCCGATATGGAGGGCAGCACAAAGGAACTTATCACCGGCCTTTGCGCTGCTCTCCCCTTTATGCAGGGCGTGAAGCTGCAAGCCGACCTTGCGAGGATTTGCGACAACAGCAAAGTAACCGACCATCACGCCATTTTGCCGACAGCGGAGTTTGTGAAAACGGGCTTTTCTTCCCTTGCCGAAAGTGAGAAAAAGCTAATGACCCTTGTGTGCGCAAAACTGCTTTGCGCCGTTGCCGCGCCCTATGAGTATGAAGCGGTTACGGCGGTTTTCACTTGCGGCGGCTATACCTTTACCGCAAAGGGCAGGACGACGCTTTGCGAGGGTTGGCGCGAGATTGAAAGACTATCCCGCGCCGCGTCCGGGGAACAGGACGAGGACGCAGAGCCGGAAGCGGTTTTACCCCCGCTTGCCGAGGGGCAGACCTTTGACAATCCGGCAGCGGAGATCTCCGAACGTTACACGCAGCCCCCAAAGGCATTTACCGAAGATACGTTACTTTCGGCTATGGAGAGTGCGGGAAAGGAGGACACGCCGGAGGACGCGGAGCGCAAAGGGTTAGGCACCACCGCGACGCGGGCGGGTATCATTGAAAAACTCATTAGCGCGGGCTTTGCCGAGCGCAAGGGCAAAAAGCTAATCCCCACAAAGGACGGGTATAACCTTGTCGCTATTCTGCCCGACAGCCTTACGTCCCCGCAGCTTACGGCAGAATGGGAAACGCGCCTTACCGGGATTGCAAAGGGCAGCGACAGCCCCGCCGACTTCATGCGCGGGATTGAGGAAATGACAGCGGGGCTTGTCAAGACCTATTCCGCGATTTCCGAGGATAAAGCGAAGCTGTTTACCCCGCAGCGGGAAGCAATCGGCACTTGCCCCCGTTGCGGCGCGGCGGTTTACGAGGGCAAGAAAAACTTTTACTGCTCCGACAGGGCTTGCAGCTTTGTGATGTGGAAGAATGACCGCTTTTTTGAGCAGCGCAAAAAGGCTTTCACAAAGGCGATTGCCGCCGCCCTTTTGAAAGACGGAAAGGTAAAAATCAAAGGTATGTACTCGACCAAGACGGGAAAGACCTTTGACGGAGTTGTGCTGCTTGCCGACACAGGCGGCAAGTATGTAAACTTCCGCGTCGAGCAGAACCGAAAATGATAAGGCTTGATGAAAAGCAATACCGCGCCGTAAAGAAAATGACCCGCGCCGCTTGTGCAAACAACGATTGCGGGAATTGTCTGCTGCTGGACGACGGGGAAACTTGCGTTTGTGTGCAGAGTATCAGCTATTCGCTGCTATGCCGCTATTTCCGCGAAGCGGTATTACCCGCCGACAGGCAGCTTTGCGAACAGATCACCCGCAGCGGGGAAACCGATTTGAAGCGTTGCGCGGTATGCGGCAGCACGTTTGCGGCGGGCAGCAACCGGGCGAAATACTGCCCCGATTGCGCGGCAAAGATACGCCGCAGACAGAAAGCCCAAAGCGAGAGAAACAGGCGTTTACGGATAAAAACAACTACATAGCAAGCACAGCAAACGAGTACCCGTTTGCGAGAAATGCCCGCGCTTCCCATAGAGAGCGCGGGCATTTTGCTTGTTGGGATAGTCCCAAACCCTTATATGACCGAGAAAGGACGTGATGAAAGAATATGCCGTATTCCTCATACGACCATGACAAATTGGAAACCGCCGAAACCATGCGGATAGAACGCCGGATATATTTTGAAGCAAAGGACGGGGATATTGCCCCCTATGTTTCCTTGCCGCCGGAGCAGCTACACGCCATGCGCGAGGAAAGCGCGGCAGCGGAACAGGCGATTTTTAACGATCTCTCAAGCCGCGCCGCCGCATGGGAGGAACAGGCGGGCAAAACGCTTTTGCTTGACAAAGCGATTGAATACATAAGGACAACCGTTGTGCAGCACACTTCTAACGAGTGGCAGAAAGGCGAATATGACCGATACACCCGCAGCAACCGGGTATATCAGATGAACTACCACATTTACGAGAACACCCGTTACGACAGGGAGAAGCAGCAAAGCGTCCCTTACTCTTATTCTCTCACATGGGGCGTTTATACCAACAGCCCGAACAGGAACGGGCAAGCGAAGATTGCCGGACAGGACAGAAAGGTATTTGCTGACCGGGCAGCTATGGAAAAATATCTGAACGGGCGTATCAAGGCGTATGAAAAACTTTTTACGGAAATCTCCCCGGCTATCCCGCCGGAATACGCGGAACAGTTTAGGGT
>OLWE01001077.1_pt1 | contig 12415 bp, 13 predicted proteins | sample 1673591 | NCBI WGS metagenome assembly OLWE01 (sample SAMEA103958116, study PRJEB25191) | human gut metagenome | biome: human-associated habitat [ENVO:00009003]; feature: intestine environment [ENVO:2100002]; material: feces | place: Germany | collected 2013/2015 | reverse complement strand
CTGCTGTAGGATTTCAATGACTTGTTTCATGTGGGCGGAGAAGGTCGAGAGGTTCTGTTCAATGCTCTGGGTGTCGCCGATGTTGGCGAAGACGGTTTCAAAGACAGAAATCTGACTGCCTTCCGCTGCTGGAATCAGCAAGCCGCACATTGCCATTAAAGTCAGCAGACCAGCAGTCTTTAAGGCGACCGTTTTACCGCCCGTATTTGGGCCTGTAATAATCAAGGTTTTCTGTTCCCGTCCGAGTGAAAAGGAAATGGGAACAACTTTTTCTGCCGGAATCAGAGGGTGGCGAGCGTTCTTCAAATCCAGTACGCCGTCATCGGTGACAATCGGACGGAAGGCATGCATTTTTGCTGCTAAATTTGCCTTTGCAAAATAAAGGTTCAGTTCTGCACAGACGGCATGGTCTGCAATGATGGCATCCGCCCATGTTCCGCAGTCGGCACAGAGTTCCGTAATAATCCGTTCGATTTCTTCTTGCTCTAAGCTTTCCAGCAACCGCATATCGTTGTTGGCTTCTACGACTGCCAGCGGTTCGATGAATAACGTCTGACCGGAGGCAGAAGTGTCGTGAATCAAGCCTTGCACCTGTCCCCGATGTTCCGCCTTGACGGGCAGAACAAACCGACCATCTCGCATTGTCACCCGTGCATCCTGCAAGCATTTCTGCACGTCCTGATTGCGTACCATTTTATCCAGGGTTTCCCGAAGTCGCTGTCCGGAGCGGAGAATCTTCCGGCGAATGTCGGCAAGGGCTGGGCTGGCAGCATCTGCTAATTCCTCTTCGGAAAGAATGCAGCGGTCAAGCTTTTCCAGCAGGAACGGAACAGGAGCAAGCCGGCTGAACAAATCGTCCAGCGGTGTTTCGACACCGGAACAGTGGTCGTACCAGTCACTCAATGCTTGTACCTGTCGCAGAATGCGTGCGATTTCCAGCAGGTCTTTGAGGGAGAGCTTTGCTCCGGATTTGGCACGCTGTAGGGACGTGCACATATCCTGAAAGGCATAAAAGGGCGGTGTGCCGAACTGTACCGCCAAGGCAAGGGCAGAGTCTGTTTTTTCCAGTTCTGCTTGTACTACAGCTAAATCCGTCTGTGGCTGTAAGTGGCGAGCCTGTTCTCTGGTGAGGTCGTTGGCGGCTTCGTTGGCGAGCAGCTCTAAGATTTTATCTAATTCTAATGTACGTTCGTTTGGATTCATAATGCCTCCTTGTTTTTGGAAAACAATTTGTCATCTGTCCGTTGTTGAGGACGGACGGGGAAGGGGTGGTTGTGTGGATAGCAGCCGTTTGTAGAATTGCAGGGTCTGTGGTTGGTAGTCCAGTTGGTAGCGAACAAAGGTTTCCGAGAACTGATTGACTGCCTGTTGTGTTTCCGCACCCAGCCGGAATTGAAAGAGGCGTTCCGGTTCGGTTAGGACAATATGCCGAATCGCCTGTAAGCCGCCCAGCGACATCGGGACAGCATAATCTTCCTCTTTGGGCGTATAACACTTCTGACAATAAAAATGCCCTGTTCTGGCGGAATAGAACAGGGATTGCGGTAAGTACTCCATACAGACCGGACAGACCAACACATCCGGCATCATTCCCAGTTCGGATAGAAACCGCAGTTCAAAGACGCTTTTCAGGAATGCTTCGCTGCGGTTTCCCGTGGTGAGATAATATAACGTATTGAGGGTCAGCCGTAAAATAAAATTCTGCTGCTGTCCGGTAGGGACGGCATACCGGATGAGGTCAAAAAAGTAAGCTGCCAAAGCGAGCTGCGTCAAATGTTCCCGCAGCCCGTAAAATAAATGAATCGGCTCAGCACTTTCCACATAGTACCTGCCGTTTTTCTCTGCCAAACAGAGTTTGGAATAGGCGAATGGCTGTGTTGCAGCAAGATGTTTGCTGTTGGCTTTTTTCGAGCCTCGCACGAACACTTCCAGAACGCCTTCTGTTTTTGTTAAAATATCCAGAAATCTGCCGGCATCACCTGCCTGCCGTTCCTGTAGAATCAAGCATCGTTTTGTGAGCATGGTTCGATGGTATCCTTTTTGGGTTGTTCGGCAGTCTGTGCCGTTTGTTTCCAAGCCAGATAATCCGAGATTTTTCCGGTCTGGCAAAATCGTGTCCAAAGATTTGCTTGCATCTGTTTTCACCTCTGCCAATAGGATTGCAAAAACAAATGCCGGTTATCCATGGAAATTTCTGTGCAGGGGATTACTTGTCGAGGTTGTTCAAGCCAAAGTTCCGGATGAGTCCATCCCGATTTCTCCAGTCCTCTTTGACTTTGACCCAGCATTGCAGGTTGACTTGAATTTGAAAGAACTGTTCGAGCTGGGCTCTTGCCTGACTGGCAATCCGTTTCAGCATGGCTCCCTTTTTGCCGATGAGAATGCCCTTGTGGGATTCCCGTTCACAGTAAATGGTTGCATCAATGTCCAGTAAGTCCTTGTCGTCCCGTTCGGAGAGCCGTTCCACTGCAACTGCAACGCCGTGCGGCACTTCATCCCGCAGCAGCCGCAGCACCTGTTCCCGAATCATTTCGGCAATCAGCACTTGTTCCGGCTGGTCGGTGATTTTGTCATCCGGGAAGTAGTGCGGAGCAGGAATCGCACAGTGACAGACCGCTTCTTCCACCAAATCCACGCCGTCATTTTCAGAAACGCTGATGGGGAAACTTTCTGCAAACGGAAACGCTGCGTTCCATTCTGCAATTCGCTGCATCAGAACATTTTTTTCTTCGAGCAGGTCAATTTTATTCAGCACCAGCATCACTTTGGTTTTAGAGGCTTTCAGTGGCTGTAAAAAATCCAGTTCCTGTTCGGTGGGCTGTCGGGTGCAGTCTGCTACAAACAAGACGACATCCATGTCATTGACTGCCTCTTTTGCTGCTTGCAGCATATAGGTGCTCAACTTGTTTTTCGGCTTATGCAGTCCCGGCGTGTCCATGAACACCATTTGGATTTCTCCAACGGTTTTAATGCCCGTGATACGGGTACGGGTTGTCTGCGGCTTATTGCTGACCGAGGCAATCCGTTCGCCGACGATGGCATTCAGCAGGGAGGATTTTCCGACATTCGTTCTGCCGGAGATGGTTACAAATACCGTTTTTGTCATGTGTTATTCCTCTGAAACAAAGGTTTCTTCTCTGGAGATGCCCAGTTCGCCGAGCACCTGTTCTTCCTTTTCCCGCATCTTCCGGGCTTCGAGCGGAGAAGTTTCGTGGTCATAGCCCAGCAGGTGCAGCATGGAATGTACCGTCAGGAAACCGATTTCCCGTTCGAGGGAGTGTCCGTACAAGTCTGCCTGCCGCATAGCAGTTTCCAGGGAGATGACCACATCGCCGAGCAGGGCACAGCCGGTTTCCTTGCTGATGTCATACTTTCCGTCTACGCCGAGCGGGAACGAGAGCACGTCCGTCACACTGTCTTTTTTCCGGTAAATTCTGTTCAAATTCCGAATTTCGGCATTGCTGACAAACGAAACGCTTACTTCCGCATCATGTGGAAACTGTTCCATCACCAGAACTGCCTGACAGCAGCGGCGAATCAGCATCCGAATCCCCACTGGCACTTTGATTGTCTTCTGATTGTTTTTCACCATAACCTTTACACGCATCATTTCTCAACCTTTCTTTCTCGATGATGATACGTTTCATAAGCACGGATAATATCCTGTACCAAGCGATGGCGTACCACATCTTTATTTGTAAATTCCTGAATGGCGATGTCGTTGACGTGTTTTAACACCTGCATTGCCTCCAGCAATCCGCATTTTCGTTTATCCGGCAGGTCAATCTGAGTAATATCCCCGGTGATGACCATACGGCTGTCCTCACCCAGACGGGTCAGGAACATTTTCAGCTGTTCGGACGTTGTATTTTGTGCTTCATCCAAAATGATAAAAGCATGGTCGAGTGTTCCGCCCCGTTCCAGATTTCGCTGGAACGCTTCTGCTCCCATCATTTCAAAGAGGGCATCATACAGCGGTCTTAAATAAGGGTCTACCTTGTTCTGGAGGTCCCCCGGCAAGAACCCGAGTTTTTCTCCGGCTTCCACCGCCGGACGGGTCAAAATAATCCGGCTGACGGTATGCTGCTTGAACGCTTTGACTGCCATGGCAACGGCAAGATAGGTTTTTCCGGTTCCGGCAGGGCCGATGCCGAAGACAATGGTATTTTTCTGAATGGCAGTGACGTAGCGTTTTTGTCCAACAGTTCGGGCACGCACCACTTTTCCGGTTGCGGTGAGGCAAATGCCGCCGTCTGCAAGTGCCTGCAATTCCTGTCCTTCGCCCTCACTGACCATCATTGCCGCATAGCGGACGGTTTGCAGGGAGATGGGCTGACCAGTTTCCAGTATTTGCAGCAGGGATTGCAATACCGCAGCTGCCTGTGCTGCTTTGGCTTCTGCTCCATTGACTTTGATTTCTGTATCCCGACAAACAATGGTCACTTCATAGAGCTGTTCCAGCGTGCGGATATTTTCGTCAAAATTTCCGCAAAGTGCCTGCCATTGTGCAGGGTCTTGCATGTGAAGTATCTGTTCTGCCATAAAATCCAAGCAGTCTCCTTTCGATTCAGCTTTCTTTATTATACCATATTTTTTCCGCATTGGAAACTATTTTTTCTATATTTCACAAAAAATTTTCCTGTATGAAAAATGAGAAGATTATGAGCGGACATCACCGAAAGTCCACGATTTGTGCAGGAATTGCAGCAATGAGCCGAACGACACAAACGCTTTCCACAACATTTTACCGGAAATTTTCTTTTATTTTGTGCGATTTTTATAGTTTTTAAGAAAATTCCACTTGACGATTTTGAAAAAATATTGTATAATGTTTTTAGCAGCTGCAAAACCAGCATTTCTGGATGCACTGCATTCCCTGCAATCGTTTGGGTTGCAGCATTTTGATACGGAAGGAGAAACCGTGTCCTTTGCAGCACGGTTGGTAAAAGCAAGATGAAAAATATTTTATTTGCAGCTTCTGAATGTGTTCCATTCGTCAAAACCGGCGGTCTGGCAGATGTCGTTGGTGCACTGCCAAAAGCCCTGTATAAAGGGGATTATGACGTGCGGGTTATTCTGCCGAACTATACTTGTATTCCGTGGGAATACCGTGGAAAATTCAAGTTTGTTTCCAACTTCTATATGGACTATGGTCAGAGAAGTGAACCGATGTTTGTCGGCATCATGGAATATGAATACGAGGGCATTACCTTCTACTTTATTGATAACGAATATTACTTTAAGTGCGACAAGCCTTATACCGATTCTGTTCGCTGGGATATTGAACGCTATATTTTCTTCTGTAAGGCAGTTCTGGCAGCCATGCCGGTCATCGGATTCCATCCGGACATTATTCACTGCCACGACTGGCAGACAGGTATGATTCCGGTATTCCTCAAGAGCACTTTTGCAACCCATAGCTTTTATTGGGGCACAAAGTCGATTATGACCATTCACAACCTGAAATTCCAGGGCGTTTGGGACATCAACCACTTTATTTATAACACCAACCTGCCGGGCTATATGTTCACGCCGGACAAGCTGGAATTTAAAAAGGATGCAAACATGCTCAAGGGCGGCTTGGTTTATGCAGATTACATCACAACCGTCAGTGAAACCTATGCAGAAGAAATCAAGACTCCGTATTACGGCGAACAGCTGGATGGTCTGCTGTGTGCTCGTTCCCGGTCGCTGCGTGGCATTCTGAACGGCATTGACTATTCTGTTTATAATCCGGAAACTGACCCGAAGATTGCGGTGCATTACAATGAAAAGAATGCCGTTGAAAAGAAAAAAGAAGCAAAGCGGGCATTGCAAAAAGAACTGGGTCTGCCTGTGGACGACAGTAAATTCATGATTGCAATTATTTCTCGTCTGACCGACCAGAAGGGTCTGGATTTGGTTGACTGGATTACTGAACGCATTGTGGATGAATTCACACAGTTTGTTATTATTGGGACGGGAGAATCTCGGTATGAAGATATGTTCCGGTATTATCAGGGACGGTTCCCAGACCGTGTTTCTGCAAATATTTTCTATTCGGATGCACTGGCTCACAAGCTCTATGCGGCAGCAGATGCCATGTTAGTACCATCTCGGTTTGAACCATGCGGTCTGACACAGCTGATTTCGCTCCGTTACGGTACGGTTCCGATTGTACGGGAAACGGGCGGTCTGAAGGATACCGTAGAGCCATACAACGAATTTGAAAAGTGCGGAACAGGCTTTACGTTCCACAATTACAATGCAGATGATTTGCTGTATACCATCAACTATGCAAAGAACATCTATTTCAACCATCGGGAAGATTGGAACGACATCATTCAGCGTGGTATGGAAAAAGATTTCTCTTGGGGCAGCTCTGCATTGCAGTATCAGGGAATGTATGACTGGATTCTGCGTGGGATGCAGGAATAAGAAAACCATTGCAAAAATAAAATATGCTTCAATGGCAGCTGTGGACAAATGCGTTCGCAGCTGCTTTTTTGTGGATAATTTTCACAAAATCCGTGGTATTATATGAAAAGCATTCTCATTTTTTGTGAATTTCGCAGAAAATTTCAAAAACGCTTGACTTGGAGTGAACTCCAGGGTCTATAATGAAAAAAACGAAAAAACGGAGGTGTTTGTCATAACCATCAAAGAAGTGAGTGAACGCTATGACTTATCACAGGATACTTTGCGGTATTATGAGCGTGTGGGAATGATTCCGCCGGTTCATCGAACTGCAAGCGGTATTCGAGATTATCAGCCGGATGATTTGGGTTGGATTGAACTGGCAAAGTGTATGCGAGGAGCAGGACTTCCAGTAGAAGCGATTATTGAATATGTAAAGCTAACACAGGAAGGCGAACATACCATTCCGGCAAGATTGCAGCTTTTGACAGAACAGCGAGAATTGCTGTTGGAGCAGAAAGAAAAAATTGATACCACATTGAAACGGTTGAACTACAAGATTGAACGCTACGAAATCGCCGTGGAAACGGGCGAATTAAAGTGGGATTGATGCCCTTGGCAGACGGCGGAGCGACAGCCGCCGCTTGCCACGGCAATCAGGAATCAATTCCACATGGAAAGAGGAGTAAAAATCATGAACGTATTATTGATTAACGGAAGTCCGCATGCAAACGGCAATACTGCCGTTGCCCTGCGGGAAATGGAACGGATTTTTCAGGAAAATCAAGTGGAAACAGAGTGGATTCAGGTTGGAAACAAGGACATTCGGGGCTGTGTTGCCTGCTATGGATGTACGAAAAAGGGAGCGTGTGTGTTCGATGATTTGGTCAACGAAACCGCTCCGAAGTTTGAAGCCTGTGATGGAATGGTCATTGGCAGTCCGGTTTATTATGCCTCTGCAAATGCAACCTTGGTTGCGTTTTTGCATCGGCTGTTTTATAGCACCCCGTTTGATAAACGGATGAAAGTGGGTGCAAGTGTAGTTGCAGCCAGAAGAGGCGGTTTGTCTGCAACATTTGACGAACTGAACAAGTTCTTCACGATTTCCGGTATGCCGGTTGCCTCTAGTCAGTATTGGAACAGCATTCACGGCAGAGAGCCGGGCGAAGCCAAACAGGATGCAGAGGGATTGCAGACGATGCGAACCCTTGCAAGAAATATGACGTTCCTGATGAAAAGCATTGCACTGGGTAAGGAAGCCTATGGCTTGCCGGAACAAGAACCACGGCAAGGAACGAATTTTATTCGATAAGGAGCGAACAACAATATGAAATCGCTGATTGTTTATTATTCTCTGACAAACGGCAACACGAAACGAATTGCAGAGATGCTGCAACAGGCAACGCAGGCAGACATTGCCGAGATTCAAACAGTTACGCCTTACACAGGCGGATATGATGCCGTTGTTGCACAGGGACAGGAGGAAGTCAACCGGGGATATGAACCGGAGATTCAACCGCTTTCGGTGTCCGTTGCAGATTATGACCGGATTTTCATTGGAACACCGACTTGGTGGTACACGATGGCACCAGCCGTTCGGACATTCCTGCACCAGCAGAATTTCAGCGGAAAGACCGTGATTCCGTTTATGACAAACGGCGGATGGCCGGGACATACGATTGCAGATATGAAAATCGCCTGTCGAGGTGCTGCATTTGCACACGAAAAAGAAATTCAGTTTGACTTCAACGGCGGTGACCATCTGGAAACCCCGATGCAGGAAATCAAAGCATGGATTGCTGCAATTTGTGCAGACGAAACACAGGAGGAAACCGTATGAAAATTGTTGTAATTACCGGAAGCCATCATAAAAATGGAACGTCCGCCCACTTGGCAGCTGCCTTCATTCGAGGTGCAGAGGAAACCGGACATGAAGTCTGTCGGTTTGATGCTGCCTTTCGGCAGGTACATCCTTGTATTGCCTGTGAAACTTGCCACAACACCGACCGAGGCTGTGTCTTTGCAGATGATATGAAAACGCTGTATCCGGAACTGTTGGCAGCGGATGCGGTTGCCTTTGCAACGCCGATTTATTATTATGCAATGAATGCACAGATCCGGGCAGTCATTGACCGATTCTATGCCTGTGATGCCCAGTTGCACCACAACAAGAAAACGGCTCTGTTGGTGACGATGGCAGATAATACCATGGAATCCGCAGCCGGAGCAATTGCTTCTTTTCAGGGCATGGCAAAGTTCTTGGATTGGGACATTGCTGGCATGGTGATTGGTGCAGATTGTATGGATGTTCCGGCACTGGAACGAACCGATTACGAAGAGCAGGCTTATCAGCTCGGAAAACAGATATAAAAAACAAACAGAAAATAGGAGGTTTTTTTATGGTAAAACAGACCGCCGGCAGAGATACCCTTGGAACATTTGCACCGCAGTTTGCAGCATTGAACGATGATGTATTGTTTGGAGAAGTTTGGTCGAGAGAAGCACAACTTCCGCTGAAGTTGCGTTCGATTGTGACGATTACTTCCTTGATTAGTAAGGGCATTGTAGACAGTTCCCTGCAATATCATCTGGCAACCGCAAAGAAAAACGGTGTCAGCAAGTCTGAAATGGTAGAAATTCTGACACAGGTTGCATTTTATGCAGGCTGGCCGAATGCATGGGCTGCGTTCCGGATGGCAAAGGAAGTTTATGCAGACGATGCGACCGAAGAACACGGCGGATTTTTCGGACAGGGTGAACCAAATACCGCATTTGCAAAGTATTTCATCGGACGATCCTATCTGAAACCGCTGACCAATCCAAAGGAAACCATTTTCATTGCAAATGTAACCTTTGAGCCGGGCTGCCGGAACAACTGGCACATTCACCACGCAAAGAACGGTGGTGGGCAGATTTTGCTTTGTGTCGATGGGGAAGGCTGGTATCAGGAAGATGGAAAGCCAGCACAAAGCCTGCACCCGGGAGATGTTGTTGTGATTCCGCCGGAAGTCAAGCATTGGCATGGTGCAAAGGCAAACAGTTGGTTCAGCCACCTTGCAATTGAATGCCCAGGCGAAGAGACCAGCAATGAATGGTTAGAAGCTGTAACCGAGGAACAGTATGCTGCTTTGAAGGAGGACGAAACAAAATGAAATTTGTAACATTGAACAATGGTGTAAAGATGCCGATTTTGGGTTATGGTGTGTATCAGGTTGACCCGAAGGAATGCGAACGCTGCGTATCCGATGCCTTGGAAGTAGGCTATCGGTTGATTGATACCGCACAGGCTTATTATAACGAAGAAGGCGTTGGTGCAGCGATTTCAAACAGTGGCATTCCACGGAAAGAACTGTTCCTGACCACAAAGGTATGGATTACAAATGCTGGCTATGAAAAGGCAAAGGCATCCATTGAAGAATCCCTGAAAAAGTTAAAGACGGATTATATTGACCTGCTGTTGATTCATCAGCCAATCGGGGATTATTACGGTACGTATTGGGCAATGGAAGAAGCATATGAACAGGGCATTTTAAAAGCAATTGGGGTTTCTAACTTCTATCCAGACCGGTTCGTAGACATCAGCAATTTTGTCAAGGTACAGCCGGCAGTGAACCAGATTGAAACCCATCCGTTCCAGCAGCAGAAGCAGGCTCGGAAGTATCTGGACAAGTATCACACGCAGATTGAATCTTGGGGGCCGTTTGCAGAGGGCAGAAAAGATTTGTTCCAGAATCCGGTTTTGCAGGAAGTTGGTGCAAAATACGGCAAGACCGTTGCACAGACCGTTCTGCGGTTCTTGATTCAGAGCGGTGTTGTTGTGATTCCGAAGTCCACCCACAAGGAACGGATGCAGGAAAATTTCAATGTCTTTGATTTCACCTTGAATGAAGATGATATGCAGAAGATTCAGGCATTGGATGAGGCAGAAAGTGCTTTCTTCTCGCACTATGACCCAGAAACTGTTGAATTTTTAGCAAGTTTCGGCAAGTAAAAAGATTATGATTTTTATTAATAGGAGGAATTTCTCATGAAAACATTGGTTGCTTATTTTTCCGCAAGTGGCATTACTGCAAATGTTGCGAAGTTGCTGGCCGAGGCAGCAGGAGCAGACTTATTTGAAATCCAGCCGGCTGTTCCGTATACCAATGCGGACTTGAACTGGATGGACAAGAAGAGCCGCAGCACGGTTGAAATGCAGGATAAAAGCTCTCGTCCAGCAATTGCAGCTCCGTGCAGCAATCTGGCAGATTATGACACGATTTTTGTAGGCTTTCCGATTTGGTGGTATGTTGCACCGACCATCATCAATACATTTTTGGAAAGCGGCGATTTTTCGGGAAAGAAGATTGTTCTGTTTGCAACTTCCGGCGGCAGTGGATTCGGCAAGACTGTTGCCAATCTGAAAGACAGTGCACCGGGTGCAACGATTGTAGAAGGCAAGCTGCTGAACGGCACACAGAGCATTGCAGGGCTGAAAAGCTGGGTAGACAGCATTTTGAAGTAAGTAGATACAAATAAAAGAGGAGGAATCTCTCATGTTAGGAAATTTTGAATATTGTAATCCGACCAAGCTGTATTTCGGAGAGCAGGCACTCGATGGCTTGCGGAAAGAACTGCCGAAGTACGGGAAAAATGTTCTGTTGGTTTACGGCGGCGGTTCGATTAAGAAGAATGGCATTTATGATCAAGTCGTTTCCATCTTGCAGGAATGCGGCAAGACGATTGTAGAAGATGCTGGTGTTATGCCGAACCCGACTGTAGAAAAGCTGAAAGAGGGCTGCGAACGGGCAAGAGCCGGAAAAGTTGATTTTATTCTGGCAGTTGGCGGCGGTTCTGTCTGCGACTATGCGAAAGCCGTTTCTGTTTCCGTGCACTGTCCGGAAGACCCGTGGGAAAAGTTCTATATTCGGGAAGAAGAGCCGGAAAACAAAATCATTCCGGTGGGCTGTGTGCTGACCATGGTCGGAACTGGTTCAGAAATGAACGCAGGCTCGGTTATCACCAACCATGAACAGAAGCTGAAAATCGGGCATGTATTCGGGGAAGAAGTGATGCCAAAATTCTCTATTCTGAATCCAGTCTTTACCTTTACACTGCCAAAGTATCAGATGATTGCTGGATTCTTTGATATTATGTCGCACATTCTGGAACAGTACTTCTCCGGAACGGATGACAACACTTCGGATTATCTGATGGAAGGGCTGCTGAAATCGCTGATTCACAGTGCAAAGATTGCGGTAGAGAATCCGAAAGATTATGAAGCAAGAAGCAATATCATGTGGATTGCAACATGGGCACTGAATACGCTGGTAGAAAAGGGCAAGACAACCGACTGGGAAGTGCATATGATTGGGCAAGCAGTCGGTGCGTATACCGATGCAACCCATGGCATGACGTTGTCTGCTGTTTCGCTGCCATATTATCGGTATATTTTGCAGGCTGGCTTGCCGAAGTTCAAGCGGTATGCGATGAATGTTTGGGATGTATGCCCTGATGGAAAGACCGATGAACAGATTGCAGAAGAAGGGCTTGCTTGTATGGAAGCATATATGAAGCAATTGGGTCTGGTAATGAATCTGACGGACTTGGGCGTGACAGAAGATATGCTGGAGGGCATTGCAGATGCAACGCTGATTATGACTGGCGGGTATCAGGTATTGACACATGAAGATGTGGTTGCAATTTTGAAGCAGGCACTGTAAATTTGATTTTTGGTGAAACGAGAAACAGCCATCTCTTACCGAAACGGTAGGGGGTGGCTGTTTTTGAAAAAGGATATTGACAAAGCAGAAAAAATTTGGTATGCTGAATGCAGAGGAAACCGAATAGACGCAAGAGAATGAATAGGAGGCGTTTAGAATGAGTACCAGAGAACAAGCAGTACAGATTTTTAATCAACTGACAGAAGAACAGTTGCGGGGATTTATTCTGATGTTTCATGATTTGGTTTCTGTTCCTGTGATTCCGGAGGAAGAGCCGGATGCATGGGATCGGGAAATGATTGCAGACAGCAAGAAAG
>OLWE01001070.1_pt1 | contig 12460 bp, 9 predicted proteins | sample 1673591 | NCBI WGS metagenome assembly OLWE01 (sample SAMEA103958116, study PRJEB25191) | human gut metagenome | biome: human-associated habitat [ENVO:00009003]; feature: intestine environment [ENVO:2100002]; material: feces | place: Germany | collected 2013/2015 | reverse complement strand
AAGAACGAAAAAGAAAAAGGCGTGGCTGGGGTACACTTATTGGTCTTATATTAGTTCTGATACAGCTTATTGTATCGGGATTACTTTTATTTAATATATTTAAGTTAGATATTCTTCCATTGAAGTATTTAATTGCGGTCAACGCATTTTTACTGCTGATATTCCTGTACGATTTCACATCGCAGTTTACGAAGGCTCATATTATAGGTAAGATTCTTGCAGTACTTATGTCAGGAGTGATTGTTTTCATATACCTTGTATCATCTAAGCTTGATTCTGTCCTTAATAAACTTAATCTTCCTGAGATTAACACTGACATCGTTGATGTAGTTGTACTGGCAGATGACAAGGCTTCCTCTTTAAATGATCTTGCCAATTACAAGTTTGCTTATAATTCAACTGCAAGCAACGCTAATGTCAAGACAGCATTTGATTCTGTTAAATCAGAGCTTAACAAGAGCAGCCTGGAACTTGCAGAATACAAATCATGGGATGACCTTGTAACTGCCTTTTATGATAATACAGAGGTTCAGGCAATTGTTATGAATGATTCCATGCTTAAGGTTGTTGCCTCACAGTATGAAGACTTTGATACCAAGGTTAAGATTATTAAGCAATACGAATATAAGAAGCTTGTTACTGTCCAGAAATCCAACGTTAACGTAAAGAAAGAACCATTTATAATATATGTTTCCGGTATCTCAAGTGAAGATGGTGCCGATTCAGCGCTCTCTAATAATGCACTTAGTGATGTTAATATAGTTGCCGTTATTAATCCTGAAACAAAGCAGATTCTCCTAGTTACAACACCAAGAGATTCTTACATTAAGATTACCGGACCTGATGGAAGAAAAGGTTATGATAAACTTACACATGCTGGAAACTACGGTGTAGAAGCTTCTATTGACACTCTCCAGAATCTGTATGGCATTGACATTGATTATTATGTAAAGATTAATTTCACAGGCTGCGTCTCTGTTGTAGATGCACTTGGTGGAATCACAATTGACTCAGAAGTAGAATTTACTTGTGGCGAAGATGCTTCTCCTATTCCATATCATTTCGTCAAGGGACCTAATGAATGTGATGGTGAGATGGCAGTTGCATTCTCAAGAGAAAGACATGCATTTGCTGCCGGAGACTTCCAGCGTGGACGTAACCAGACAGCCGCCATCAAGGGTATCTTACAGAAAGCTACTTCACCTGCAATACTTACCAAGTATTCAGCCGTACTTGATGCTGTTAGTGATATGTTCCTTACTAATATTCCAACAAGCACAATATCTGATCTTGTTAAGCTTCAGTTAAGCGACAGTACAGCATGGAACATACAGACATACAGTATTGAAGGATCAACTCAGCCACCTGCTGGACAGGGTCCTGCTTATCTTGAGATAACCGGCCTTAGAGGTGCTTCTGTTGTATATCCTTACGCAGACAGTATTAATACAGCTATCCAGCTTATGAGTAAGATTCAGAATGGTGATGTATTCGATGTAGATGAATATGTTGACAGTCTCAATAACAATTCTAATTAATCAATAAAACATACCCCCGGCAGCCAAAAAACCGCCGGGGGTATATTTTTTATAATCCATTATTATAATATATAATTATCTATAACATATGCCACACCACAGTCATCGTTAGATGGTACATCGACATCTGCATATTTCTTAACTTCAGGATATGCATTCTCCATAACCGCTGCAAGACCTGCATACTTTAACATTGGAATATCATTCATTCCATCGCCGCATGCAACGAGTTCTTCACTTGTTATATCAAGCATTGTGAGCAGCTTATCCAAAGATGCATCCTTTGCAACTCCCGCAGGTACTACCTCTAAGAAATAGCTCTCTGAAAAAAATGCATTGATTACTCCCTCATGCTTATCTAACAAGGCTTTCTGCACAGGAAGAAGCTTTTCATGCTCTCCTACAACCAGAAATTTCTCTACAGGATAATCCACAAATTTGCGCAAATCATCTACTTTCTTGATTGTAGTACTGTTGCATATTGCTTCTTTCTTTACATATTCATCAGAATCACTCTCAGCAGCTATCTGCGTATCAGCATATGTCAGAGCATACACACCGTTGGCTCTTGCAAGACTGCATATATCTGCTATACAATCCTGTGGCATTATTGTCGCAGACATCTGCTTCCCTGTCTTGCAGTCAACTATACAGCCGCCATTATATGCCAGTATATAACCACCTTTTTTGTCAAGCTCAAGCTCTCTGGCTATTGGTGTTATTCCAAAAAGCGGTCTTCCTGATGCAAGAATAACCTTAACACCTGCATCTATCGCTTTCTCAATCGCTTCTTTATTACCTACTGGCACTTTCTTCTCTCTATTAGTTAATGTTCCGTCCAAATCCAGTGCCAATGCCTTATATTTCATACTTCTCTATCTCCTCTTTTCGTCATGTATGAACAATTTAGCATATAACACCAGTGATTTCAACCTAAGATATTCTCATCATGTTAAATGTTGTATATATATTCAGTTTTCCATAACCAGCTACAGGGTTAGGATATACCATATATTCTGAGCGTACTGCACCTCTTATAAGCTGTGCTTTAATATCGTTATGATTAATCATCTGACTATTCTTTACATTTACCTGATATGAATATAAAAGTGCAACACAGCCCCCGGCATAAGCCGCTGCATAGCTTGTTCCAGTAACCTTAACGCCTCCAGATGGAGCAATTCCATATACCCCCGCACCCGGTGCAACAAAATCAGGTTTAATCCTTCCGTCAGCGCTATATCCACGCCCACTTTCATAATAAGCAGCCCCTGTATAATGATTATATGCTCCTACACTTATAACACCATCAGCTGCCGCTGGAACTGTAAGTGTTGTATCCGGGTCGGATTTTAAAAAATATATATCCTGTCCGGAAAACTGCTTTAATGGAAGCCATGCATTATAACTTCCTTTTATATTAGTGAGACTATATATATAGAATTTCCATGTACCCTCAACTGGTGTCTTAAGTCTTACGAATATAACCTCCATTCCAGCAACATTTTCAGTTATCTGATAATCTACCGTAACCGTACTTCCCTCATAAAGAAATGTATACTCCATACTTGCACCCATTCTTGCAGGTATTCTTGGAACATATTCCCCTGACGGTGATTCAATCGACACGGATAATATATCAAGACTATCCGCCCATATTTCCATCGTAAAACCCTTTCCTGTTCCATCAACATTAATTTCCATAACATCAGGTACCAGGGCTGACATTACTGTCCCTTTATAATGACATTTATTATTAGCTTCATTGCCCATACATGTTATAACTGATATATTGGGTTTTTTAGTAAGATTCTCCATCATTTCTGCCAGAGGAGATGCGCCTGTTCTTGAACCATTAGCACTTCCCAGACCAAATATTATTATCAATGGTTTTCCAAGTCGTATAGCGTAATCTTCAAGAAATCTTAAAGCCAACATAATATCACTTTCCTCAAAAGCTGGAACGTCATCCTTTATCAGAAAAAAATCTCTCAGATACTGTTTACTTTGTTTTAATTTAACCACTAAAAGCTCTGCTCCTGGTGCAACGCCAACATATCCGTCTGTATATGAACCTGCTGATATTGAAGCCATCAGCGTTCCATGTCCTGACGTGTCTCTTTGTGCAACATAAGAATATGGATTTTCTCCGTTATTGTCAGCCTCTATTGCCCTGTCTATTTCATCCTTTTCATATACTCTGCCAAAATGTGCATATGTATTTGCAACATCAGTACCTGTTTTATCTGTCTGATCCCATATAGCCTGAATTCTTGTATTTCCAAGTCTGTCCTTGAAAACATCATTAAGATAATCTATTCCGGTATCCACATACCCTATGAGAACATTACTCCCGTCTGCCTGCAGATTATCCTGTCCAAGTACCCGTAAAGCACCTATTTCATCAAGTGCACTTATATCCGCATCGCCTTCCATGAGTCCATATAACTTTGGAATAGTAAAATACCCCAGAGAGCTTATATTAAGCTGGCGGTTATCAGGCAGTTCTCCATGAGCTATAATCCATTGCGAATCAGCTCTCTGCGAACATATCCCTGACAATGCCTTAATAGCTTCATCAGCCCCTGGGGTATCTTCTATTATGTAATCATATATATTCTCTTTGGTTATATCAAAATCACATGCCATAACATCTCCTTAACATAAAGCAATCACTGTACATGCTATATGTATTCAGAAATGTATTGTATTATTCTGATATAACTATTATGCTCTCATAGTTATTACCGGAGCACCTTTCTTTTCAACAACATCTTCTGTTATTGTAACTGAACCTATATTGCTGTCTTTCGGTATCTCATACATTATATCAAGCATAAAATCCTCAATAATAGAACGGAGTGCTCTTGCACCTGTATCTTTTTCCATTGCCTTTCTTGCTATGCTTCTTAATGCATCATCTGTAAACTCAAGCTTCACCTCATCAAGCTCTAACAGCTTCTGATACTGCTTAAGAATAGCATTCTTAGGCTCTTTCAGAATATTGACAAGCATATCCTCATCCAGTCTGTCAAGTGAATATATGATAGGCAGTCTTCCTAAAAATTCTGGAATCATTCCGTATTCTCTAAGATCATCAACCATCACATAAGACATGATGTTCTTCTCATCATCATATTTATCTTTAAGGTCAGCATTAAATCCCATTGAGGATGACTTATTAAGCCTTGTCTTGATAATATCCTCAAGATCCGGAAATGCACCACCACATATAAACAGAATATCCTTCGTGTTAACAGTTACCTGTGGAACCATTGCATTCTTACTTGTCGCACCAACAGGAACTTCAATCTCACTGCCTTCTAACAGCTTTAACATCCCCTGCTGTACAGACTCGCCACTTACATCTCTGCTTCTGGTCTCTTTCTTCTTGGCAATCTTGTCTATCTCATCAATAAATATAATTCCATGTTCAGCTTTCTCTACATCATTGTCTGCTGCCAGTAAAAGCTTAGAAACAACTGACTCTATATCATCTCCGATATATCCTGCCTCTGTAAGTGTTGTTGCATCTGTAATAGCAAGTGGCACCTGTAATATCCTTGCAAGCGTCTTAACAAGATATGTCTTACCACTTCCTGTAGGTCCAATCATAAGCATATTAGACTTCTCAATCTCAACGTCACCCAGAATCTTAGCATCTGCTGAAACTCTTTTATAATGATTATATACAGCCACCGACATTACCTTCTTAGCATAGTCCTGACCTATAACATACTCATCTAACTTTCTCTTAATCTCATGTGGTGCAGGCAGCTTAGAAACGTCAAGCGCTGGTAACTCCTTCTTATTCTCTTTCTTTTTCTTAAGCTTCTGCTTTTCTGGAACCGGGTCTGAATCCATAACACCAAAATTGCCAAACATGCCCATTCCAGGCATGTTTGACATCTTCATCATATCTTCATAATTAATTCCGCTGCTGTTAATTGAATCGAATGTTCTTTGCATACAATCCTGACAGATGTATATATTGTTAGGCATAACAATCATCTTACCAGCTCTTGATTCTGGTCTTCTGCACACAAAACATATCTTCTCATAATCATCGGAATTCCCGTTGTTATTCTTATTAATATCCTTATCTTCTGTCATATTCTCATTGGTATTATCCATAAATATCTACTTGGAATATATCCTTAAGATGCCTTCTTAGAACCAAGCGTTACCTCCGTGCTCTTAAGAACATACTCGCTTCCTTCCATATGATAATAATCTATAGTTACTTTTTCACCTGCCTCATAATACTGAAGCATGTTAGTAAGTCCTGACATAGTAGTAACTGTCTGGTCATCAAATCCGACAATTGTGTCATATGTCTCTAATCCTGCCTTGTCTGCTGCTGAATCATCAGCTACAGTTCTTATAAGAATACCTACAGGAAATCCATAATATGATGCATAATTACTTGTAATATCTACTGCTGCAATTCCAAGGTATGCTGCCTTATCTGATGAAACCTTGTTTCTTGTCTGCTTAGTCATTAATGAATCAATAATATCCTTAACATTAGAGACAGGAATTGAATAAGCCATACCTTCTACACCATCACTGCTGGTCTTTGCAAAGTTAATAGCGATAACCTTTCCTTCAGAATTAAGAAGAGCTCCTCCACTGTTACCAGAGTTAATCGCTGCATCTGTCATAAGAAGTCCTGTAAATGTTACATTGTTGACTGTAATTGAACGGTCCTTCGCACTAATTATACCAGTTGTAACTGACTGGCCTTCACCTAATGCATTACCAATGGCAACAACCTGCTGTCCAACTTTAATATCTGATGAATCTTCAAGTTCTGCAATTGCAATATTAGACGCTGTATCAGATGAAATATCACTTAATGATACTGCGGCTACTGCAATATCCTGATCTGACTTAGAACCCTTAACAGAACAGCTTGCACTTGTGCCATCAGAGAATACACATTTAAGATTATCAATATTATCAACAACATGGGCATTAGTTACAATAAGTAATTCAGTATCACTCTTGCCTACAATAATACCCGTACCACTTGATGTTGCTTCATAGCTCTGTCCATATCCAAAATAACTTGAATTTTTAACTGTTGTTGTACCATTGAGCTGAACCATTGCAGGAAGGGCTGCTGTAGCAACCGCCTCTACATCCATCTTACCTGATGCTGAAAGATTAGTATCTTCTGTAAGCGAAGAATCTGTCTTAGCAACATTAGAAATATTATTACTTACTGTTGGTATATTAACACCTGTAGCATCAGACTTATTACTGCCAGCAATCTTTCCGCCTGCATAATTAACACCAAACATAACCGAACCGGCTATTGCGCCAAAAAGTACTGCTGAAAGAACAAAGCATGCTGCTTTCTTTGCAAATCCGCCTTTGTGTTTCTTGTGCTTCTTAGCTTCATAAGGTGCACTTGAAAATGCTGTGTTATTATTGGCTGTACTGCTATTATTAGTATTGTTATATGGTATATCACTGCCACTGTAACGGTACTGTGAATCATTCTCATTATTGTCGTTATACATAATCATTCTCTCCTTTTAACATTGTATTATGACAATGAAGATTCCATACATAACAAATGAACACATCTCACTGTCAATACATGTAATATAACAACGAAATGTGTTCATATTGTGTTTTAGTTGTTAATTAAATTTGAACTGATTATAAACCAACAATTTCAGAAACTGCATCAGTAAGTTCTTCTAACTTCTTATCAGCATCCTCAAGACCTGTTCCCTTAACACCCATATAGAACTTAATCTTAGGCTCTGTTCCTGAAGGTCTTGCACAGCACCATGCATGGTCATTAAGTTCAAAATAAAGTACGTTAGATTCAGGAAGTCCTGTAGGCTTCTTCTCGCCTGTAGCAATAACTGTACACTCATCCTTCTTATAATCTCTGAACTCAACAACATTCCATGCTCCGAACTTCTTAGGTGGATTATTTCTTAAATCATCCATCATCTTAGCAATTTGGACAGCACCTTCTGCACCCTTCATAGTTACAGCCTTCTGTCCTTCCTTGAAGTAGCCGTACTTATCAAAGATATTAATCATCTGATCCCATAAAGTAATGCCTTTAGACTTATAGTAAGCTGCTGCTTCACATAATGCCATAACAGCTACGATGGCATCCTTGTCTCTTGCATGAGTTCCAACCAAGCAGCCGTAACTCTCTTCAAAACCGAATTCATATTCGTATGTATTATTCTGCTCAAAGAACTTAATCTGCTCACCAATATACTTAAATCCTGTAAGAACTTCAATAAGCTTTAAGTTATATTCCTTAGCGATAAGATCAGCTAAGTTAGTAGATACGATAGTCTTTACAAATGCACCATTCTCATGAAGAAGTCCCTTCTCCTTTCTCTGTGAAAGAAGGTATTCTGCAATAAGCATACCAGACATATTACCTGTGAATGACTTGTACTCACCTGATTTAGTGTCCTTAGAATATACGCCAAGTCTGTCCGCATCAGGGTCAGTTGCAAGAATAATATCTGCATCAACTTCCTTAGCAAGTCTTAATGCATATGTGAATGCCTTAGGGTCTTCAGGATTAGGGTACTCGAGTGTTGTAAAGTTAGGATCTGGTTTTTCCTGTTCTGGAACAACATATACATTCTTGAAACCTAACTCTCTTAAAATTCTTCTTACAGGAACATTACCTGTACCATTGAATGGAGAGTATACAATCTTAATATCATCAGCAACCTGCTTAATGATATCTCCGTTAAGGCTCTGCTTCTTTAATGCTGCAATAAATGCATCATCCATATCATATCCAATAATGTTATACAGGCCTCTTACTCTAGCCTCTTCTTCATCAATAGTCTTAACATCATTAAAATCAGTAACAGCCTTAACTTCATTGATAATCTGTGTATCCTTAGGTGCTGTTATCTGGCATCCGTCATCCCAGTATACCTTATATCCATTGTATTCTGGAGGATTGTGGCTTGCCGTAACCATAATACCTGCTGTACAGTGAAGTTCTCTTACTGCAAATGAAAGTTCTGGTGTTGGTCTTAATGAAGGGAATATGTATACCTTAATGCCATTAGCCGCAAGACAAAGAGCTGCTTCCTGCGCAAATTCTCTTGACATTCTTCTATTATCATGAGAAATAGCAACACCCTTATCCTGTGTTCCTTCCTTGATAATAAAATTAGCTAACCCTTGTGTTGCCTTTCTTACAATGTATACATTCATTCTGTTAGTACCATTGCCTATGACACCTCTAAGTCCGCCTGTTCCAAACTCAAGATCCTTATAGAATCTGTCCTCAATCTCTTTCTCATCTCCTGCAATTGATTTGAGTTCTGCACGTGTGTCTTCATCAAAATATTCATTCTCACACCATGCTTTGTAAGTTTCCATATAACCCATACCCTTTACCTCTTTTCTTGATTTATATTAGTCCTGTAAAGCTTTTCTAAAGCTCTCAGAAACTGCTTTCAATGCTTCTTCTTCGTCCGGACCTTCTGCTATGAGAGTTATCTCATCTCCACAACCAACGCCTGATGCAAGAATAGATATAACACTCTTTGCATTAACAACCTTATTCTTAAATGTGAATGTAATGTGTGAATCAAATTTAACAGCTGTATCACACATTGCTCCTGCAGGACGAAGATGTATTCCTAATGCACTCCCAACTAGTATCTTCTCACTTACCATATGAATCACCTCTCAATTTCTAGTCGTCACTGATGTTGTTTCCTGAGTCGACTGAGTAGTTTCTGTTTCCTGGGTATTATCCTTAAACAACACATTAACGGATGCTGCTCTCTTTAATGTAACTCCATCCGGAAGTTTAACCGACAATGTAATGCTTTGTATTCCTGACGTAGTATATGTAGACAAATCTGCAGTCATCGTTATGGCAGATGCGTCTAATGCAGCAATTGCAGTCTCTGAACCCTCAACATCTATTGAAAATGTTCTATCCTCAAAGCTGTAGCTCATTCCGGTTTCAAGTCCACTAACCTTAATATCTGATGTATTAAGTGTTATTGTCTTATTACCTGTACTCTCGATTCTTACTGTAACCTCAATCCTTGCATTATCAAGAATTGTAAGCGATTTATCTATGTAATCCGAAAGACCAAACTTATACACTTTATTTTCAGTCAAACCATCTACATTAATATTACTTGCCGGAATAACAATCTTATCAAGACTGTTAAGCATATTGGTATCACCATATACAACAACACTATCACGATTAAGCGTCACTCCTGAAACTCTGTATCCGTCTGCCGGTTTTCCTGACGTCTTAACTTCTATACTTACAGTCTTAGTCCTTACAACCTGTGCAGTATAGCCCACACTTGTCTGTGTAAGTTCAACAGAAGAATCATTAATTTCATTATTATCAGAATCATACAAATGAATATCTGCTGTTCCCGTCACATCTGCAGTCGCTCCTGTCACATCAAAAGATATCCCTGCATGGTCTATATTATCGATAACAGACGAAGGTCCTGTAACCTTAACAGATGTTGGATTAAGCACTCTTCTTACCACTGCATAGCCATCTGCCGCTGAACCGGTAATCTCTGAAACAACATTTACAGTCTTAGTATCTCTGTTTTCTATGCTTAATCTTACAGCAGATGTTTTAGGTGTAGCTTCAACATTATTAAGAACCTGTCCATCTTTAACAACTGATACATGAATATCAACATAATCAGCAAATGCGCTTATCTTGCTAAGATCCGCAGTTGCAACAATATCACTTGCTTTGATATTAGTAACAATACTCTTCGGTCCACTTACATATACTGATATCTTGCCACCCTCTACAATTTCATAACTGTAATTCTTATCAGTCAGACTCTCTGTATTAATAAGCTGTACCGACACATTACTGAATGTATAACTCGTGGTTGGATCATATACATTAACTATAACCGTCCACAAAACAACCGCAAATATAGCCGACAGAATCTTAAGGCTCAGGTTCTTAAACATCTTTTCCTTCATGCTTTAGCCTTCCTCTCCATATCTTGAACGACTTCACATCAATAGTTCTCCTGCGAAGATATTCCAGCTTGTTTCTAAGAGAATCCGCATCAATATCATGAATAAGTTCTCCACCAACAGCCACCGAAACCTTACCGGTTTCTTCAGATACTATAATAGTCATACTGTCTGTCACTTCACTGATACCAACACCTGCTCTGTGCCTTGTGCCAAGAGCCTTATTAAGATTGTTATTATCTGAAAGAGGCAGATAACATGTTGCAGCAACAACCCTGTCTCCCCTTATAATAACAGCTCCATCGTGAAGCGGCGTATTATGCTCAAATATATTGATAAGCAGCTGGCTTGTAACCAGGCCATCAACCGTAATTCCTGTTTTCTCATATTCTTCAAGAACCATATCCTGTTCAATAACTATAAGTGCTCCTGTATAAGCAGCCCCCATATCAAAGCATGCCCTTACTATCTCTTCTGCAGTCTTACTGCTAAACCTTTCACCCTTTTCTCTTCCGTCATTAAACCTGAAAAGTCCAAACAGAATCTTCTTTCGTCCAAGCTGCTCTAATGCTCTTCTTAACTCCGGCTGGAATATAATAACAAGTGCAATAATACCAACACTGATTGTCTTTCCTGCAATCCACAGAATAGTCTTAAGATTCAGAATATACGCAATCAGTGCGAATATAACAACAATAATAATTCCCTTAAGCAATACCCATGCCTTGGTATTCTTAATCCATACCATGACATTATATATAACAAAAGCAATAATCACAATCTCAATAATATCGGTCCATGTTATACGCGGAATATATAATTTAACAAGATAATCCCTTATGAAATTATTCACTGTATTATCGCCTCCGTTCTTCTTATAATCTTCTAAATAAAACTAGCAAAATATATTCTGATGATTACTTATCATCATCATAGAATAAAATATCATCATCTTCTTCGTTAGATACTGCATATCCATTATCTTTAGCTGTATCGCCGGTTCTCATCTGTCTGATATCATCTGTCTTCTTAGTCTTTTTAGCATTAATATGCTTAATTCTTACATCAGCATTTGCAACATTAATCTTTGGTACAGCCTTTACATAATAATAATATTCATCATCTTCAAACTGTAGCTTACGTGTTCCATGGTAATCCAGTGTCAATCGAAAAAACTGTATCATGTAAGCAACCAGCATACAGACGACAATAGATACAACCATCGGCAGTAAATCCACATTTAACTCTAAAAAAATATTAGCAAAAAGCAAAATGGATAAGTTTAATATAGCTCCTACCAAAATTGCTATCTGCGAAGCATACTGTATCTTACTTCTCCGAATCAGATACACACAAATAAATGTCAGCACAAATGCCGCTAACAATGTGTACAAAAGTAAATTTCCCCGCAAATAATCCAAAAGATACTTCAGCGGTTCAAAAAAAGTACTCTCCTGCGTCATACGTGATGCCGCCAGTGCATATTCCTGCACACCGCACAGTACAAAATAGAAAAATACGCTGGATATCAATGCCGGAATCATCACCGGTGAAAAGAACAAGCCGCCCACAATCGGAACCAAATAGCTAATCTGAAGGACACTCAGCACCGGAACCGATGCCAGCACTACACTCTGGCGATTCGCAAGCCGTCCAAACAACAGATCAGCAAAATGGCAACCGCAATCAGTTCAGAAACCTGAAACACTTCAATTTCCGTCACGAGGAAAACACACAGAGGCGATGCCATATCCGGTGTAACCGCACAAATCACGGCAAGAAGAAGCACAATCCAGTGATTGGCAAGAAACGCCTGATAATTCAACTGACTGGTGATAATCATCAAAGTTATAATCATCAAAACAGCCTTTCCAAAGCACCTCAAAATCCGGTAATGCTTTTCGAAAAAACTCTTTAACCTGCTTTTC
>OLWE01001052.1_pt1 | contig 12646 bp, 10 predicted proteins | sample 1673591 | NCBI WGS metagenome assembly OLWE01 (sample SAMEA103958116, study PRJEB25191) | human gut metagenome | biome: human-associated habitat [ENVO:00009003]; feature: intestine environment [ENVO:2100002]; material: feces | place: Germany | collected 2013/2015 | reverse complement strand
AATCATGTCGATTTTACTTTTCCGATTTTTGACGAGACAAAGTTACCGATTACATAAGTAAAACCTATCTGTTTTCAGAAGGGATTCCCTGCCTTTTCTCTCCGTTTCTTCAAATTCCTTCCGAGAGGAAAAATCCGGTTTCGATGCGAAAATAACGAACCAACATATACTGTTTACCCCATTCCTGCTAAGTGGATACTTTCGGCGTCGATATAGTATGAAGTGGCTCTGTTAGAGAGAATCTTCCTACCTGTCTTTTTAGGCTTTTCCCTCTGATTTCATCGAAAAGGCAAAGGCATGCATCTGCACGTAATTCGATACAGCCATTCGGGTAGCGTTTCCCGTTCTTCCATTTGTCGTTTTCTGATTTTTGAGGAGAAAATGTGAGGTGTCCTTTCCTTTTGCCGAAGAAATATGCAGCACCTCGATGCAACAACACCATAAGGCTTGGCTTCACTTGTTCGCCTCTTTAACTTGGTTTCAGCATCCGTTTTCGGATGAAAGTTCAAAATCAAGCAAATAAAAGAGATACGAACAATGAAAAAAGAAGAGAAGGACAACCTCTCCAAGAACACGCAAATAGAAGAGTTCCTTTCGGCTCGTTACGAATTTCGGTACAACACCGTGTTGCACCGAGCGGAGCACCGTCCACGAGGAACGGGCGATTACACAGCCATAGACCGCTACTGCATCAATACCCTCAAACGAGCTTTAGATAAGGAAGCCGATGTACAGACCTCGCCCGATAACCTGTACAGCATCATCGAAAGCGATTTCTCCCCACGTGTCAACCCTGTACAAACCTATTTCGAAGCCTTACCGCTGACGAAAAGAAATGCGGAAGCTATTACCGCCCTTGCCGACTGCGTGAGCGTAACCAACTCCGAGAAATGGAAAGAATACCTCACCAAGTGGCTCGTAGCAGTGGTCGCCAATGCAATGGACGACAAGCAATGTCGTAATCATACCTGCCTTGTGCTGACAGGCGAGCAGGGCAAGTTCAAGACCACGTTCCTTGACTTGCTCTGTCCTCCCTCTCTCTCCGATTACCGCTATACGGGGAAGATATACCCACAGGAGAAGGACGTGCTGAGCCTTATCGGGCAAAACCTCATCATCAACATTGACGACCAGCTCAAAGCCCTCAACAAACGGGACGAGAACGAACTGAAGAACCTTATCACCTGTCCGCAGGTAAAGTACCGTATGCCTTACGAGAAGCATATCGAGGAGCGACCCCACTTGGCGAGTTGTGGCTTCGGTCAATGGCAACGACTTCCTCACCGACCCGACAGGGAGCAGACGCTTCCTCCCTTTTGAGGTGCTGGCGATAGAGATAGACCGAGCCAAGAGCATTCCGATGGATGCCGTTTACAGCGAAGCCAAGACCCTATTGAATGACGGGTTTCGCTATTGGTTCAACGATGAGGAGATTATCGAACTGCACCATAACAGCGAAGCCTTCCAAGTCTATACGACAGAGATGGAACTGTTGCTCCGCTATTTCACCTTTCCCACGGAGGCAGAGACGGCAACAAAACGCTTCTATATGACCAATTCGGAGATAGTGGGTTACCTCTCCTGCTATACCCGACAGCAGCTCTCTCCCAAGCGGATGGGCGAAGCCTTGCGAAAGGCTGGCTATACGAGGGAGTGTCGCAGGATAAACGGCAATCCCGTATATGTCTATGCCGTCCGCAAGATTCACCCCGAGCAACCGCCATAGCACTCTGTTATTATCACTCTCCTTTGCAATATTCCTTTCTCTTTTCTTTCCTATTCTCCTTACTACGTTACTACAACTAAGGATAATACAGTGAAAGAGAAAGGATTGCAGGAGGTATCCATCTTGCGACACAGCTTACTACCATCTTTCTACGCTTCTACGGCAGAAGGAATGAGGAAAAGCGTAGACAGGAGATGTAGAAGGATAAAACAGAATGAAGTGTTACACTTTTCTCTTTCACTGTCAGTCACTTATTCGAGTGTCGAAGGGTAGTAAGATAAAAAGAGGAAAATTCTAAAAAGAGAAAACAGAGCAAACAATGAAATAACGAACAATGAATATGAATAACCCAAATCCAACAATGAACAACGAATATTACGACCTACAATACATCAAAGCGATACCGATAGGTGACTACCTGCACGCCTGTGGCATTGAGCCTGCCAAACGTTACAACGGCTATGCCCTTTACAATGCACCCTACCGAGAAGACCCCAATGCCAGCTTGAAAGTGGACTTTCGGCAAAACTTGTGGCACGACTATGGGACAAGCCAAGGTGGAAGCATCATCGACCTTGTGATGCAGATGCAAGGATGCAGTGCCTACGAAGCAATGGCACATCTTGCCGAAAGAAAAGCGATAACCCTCGCTTTCTCTTCCTTTCATCGTGAAACTCACACAGAGCAGATAAGAGATGAACAGCGACCAAGTAATGTAAGGCGTATTCTCTTCATCAGCGAAGAGTTGCCCCTGTATCTGCAAAACTATCTTCGAGAGGTACGCAGGATAGACCTTGCCGTGGCAAGCCCTTATCTCCGTCACGTTCGTTACGAGGTAGGAGGACGAGAGTATTCTGCCATCGGCTTTGCCAATCGTGCAGGAGGGTATGAGCTTCGGGGCGACAAGACATTCAAAGGCACAATCGCTCCAAAGGATATTTCCGTGATTGCAGGAGAAACGCACAACGCTTCTCTTTGCATCTTCGAGGGCTTTATGGATTTCCTTTCCTATCTCACAATGAAAGGGAAAGAAAGCATTTCGCCTTCCATAGTTCTGAACTCGGTCAACAATCTTCCACGAGCCATCGCCTATCTCCACGAGAAAGGCAGCGACTCCGTTCGAGCATTCTTCGACAACGATGAGGCAGGACGGCAAGCTCTTCAGGGTATCCAATCTTCAGGCATCAAGGTAGAGGATATGAGCCAATACTATGCCCGATACAAAGACCTCAACGACTATCACGTCGCCCAAAGAACAGAACTAAAGCAGGTGATACCACCTCGCAAACGAGGACTTAGACGATAAGGCAAAAGAGAGCAAACAACATTATTCTATCATCAGGTGTTCAAAGATTCAGGAAATAAAATGTATGCGAATAAACGGCTTTGTTTCGATAGCTACGGCAGTTCCTCAGAGCAGCAAGTTTGCAGAGCAAAACTTAGAAACAAAGCGTGCAGGCATTCACAGAATGCAACGCAACAAGAAAGAAGTACGAGCAGGGCGGAGCGGACATTTCGAGAAATGCCATAGCTCATTAGGGTATTTTCTTCACGCTGCACTCCGTTATCGCTAAAAATACCCTTCTGAGCCAAGGGACTTCGCCCCTTTGGATACCCCTTAAAGCAATATTCATCTTATGGGCTACGCCGTATTACATATAGACAAGGCGAGAAGCAACGACTCGGGAAATACTGCTCATATAGCGCGGACATATACCCCGAGTAACGTCGATCCTTCTCGCACACACCTGAACAGGGAATTGGTGCAATTCCCTGCAAATGTAACCAACCGTAGCGAAGCGATAGAGCATCGTATCGCCACAGCCGGTATCTACCGAAAGGTAGCAAAGAACCAAGTTAAAGCCTTACGCTTTATTCTGTCAAGCTCACCAAAGGATATGGCTCGTATAGAGCAGGAAGGACGCCTGTACGAGTGGTGCGATGAATCAATGGATTGGCTTCGCTCCACTTTCGGGGCGGACAACGTGGTCGCTGCCACGCTGCACGCAGATGAGGAAACGCCCCATATTCACGCCACAGTTGTTCCGATTGTCACGGGTGAAAGGAGGAAAGCCAAAGAGGAAGCCGAGAATGGGAAGCGGAAGTACAAGACGAAGAAGAACAAGGTACGGCTTTGTGCCGATGATGTGCTTACGCCCAAGAAGCTGGAGCAGTATCAGACGGACTATGCCAAGCGAATGCAGCGTTTCGGATTGGAACGGGGCGTATACGGCTCGGTCGCCAAGCACCGCACCACGATGGAGTATTACAAGGAAATTCTCAAATCTACGAAAGAGAAGGAAGCTCAAAAGGCGGAACTCACAGCCAAGATAAAGGAGCTGGAGAAGCAGGCAGGCAAGCTCCGAATGAAAGGCACGCTGTACTCCCTCTTTGGCAACTCCGAACTCGACAAGGCAGAGAAACGCATAGAAGACTTGGAGCAGGAAGCTGAACGACAACGGTATCTTTCGGAAAAGGAGAAGAATGAAGTCCGAAAGGAGGTCGTCCTTTTGCAGGATACGGTTAAGGAAAGGGATAGAGCCATTGCCGAATTGAAAGAGACCGTGCAGATTTACGAGGAAGAGCGGAATTGGATAAAACGCTTCTTCAGTGGTTTCTACCAACTCTTGAATATCCGTCTGATGCTCCGAAAGATGGATTTCTCTGATGACAGAATAGCGGAGATGTATCGCACGGAGACTCCCCAACGAGGAACGGCTAAAGCCTATTCGGGATTATACAAGAGAGAGTTCACGGAAGAGGACAGCGAAATCCGTATCATCAAGGACGAGAAGAAGCGACCACTCCTCACCATCAACGGACTTCCCATTAGCGATTGGTGCGAACAGAAATGGAAACAGCTTATCAACCGTAACCGCTCGCAACGGCTGTAAATGAATACGCATACTTTTTCCTTTCATCGTTGTATTTCAGTTGCGACAAAACTTTTAAGAAGAAAATTACGCAAAAACGCTCACTTTCCCTCGCAAAGGGTTATCTTTGCAAGTGAAATAGTGAGCGTTCTTTGGCTATTCAAAACAATGTGCCTCAATGCACTCCGCTCATTTCTAAATCGTTACCTATCCGTCTATTCCTAAATGGTAACACTCTATTCTTCAACAAGATAGTTCAAAAGCAAAAAATCTAAAAGGACTCCGACATTATTATTAAGTAATTGTTATCGTACAGATCCAAAAACTCTAATGATAGCGCATGCTTTAGGGTTAGGACTTTATGAGAAAAAGAAATTATGGTGGTTAAAGGAAGAAGAATGGAAACAATGTGGTTATATTGTAGAAAAAAAAGAGAATGTATTCTCTCTTACTCGATATCCTTTACATCGTTTTGACGATGATAATGATGAATTTCGAAGTTTTGAGATATTAAGGACAGATAACTTTTGTAATGGTATAAAAAAAATATTAATAGAAATCAAAGAGGAATTTCCTAATGTTAGCCCTGAAGATATTGGTATTATATATATTGATGAAATAGATAAGATTACTAAGAAGTCAGAAAATGTTTCTATAACAAGAGATGTATCTGGAGAGGGTGTACAGCAGGCTCTTCTTAAGATATTAGAGGGAACAATAGCATCAGTTCCACCACAGGGAGGAAGAAAGCATCCACAGCAGGAGCTTATTCCAATTGATACAACTAATATTCTCTTCATATGTGGTGGTGCATTTGACGGACTCGAGAAGATTATTGAATCAAGAATGGATAAGAGTTCAATTGGTTTCAACTCTGAACTTAAGGAAAAGAGCAACGACGATGTTGGAGAGATGTTCCATAAGGCGCTTCCACAGGATCTTATCAAATTCGGTCTTATTCCTGAGTTTGTAGGCCGAGTTCCGGTTGTTGTTTCGTTAGATTCGCTTGATGAGGAAGCACTTGTGAGAATTCTAAAAGAGCCTAAGAATGCTATTATAAAGCAGTATCAGGCACTTTTTGGACTTGATGAGGTAGCACTTGAGTTTACTGATGAAGCTGTTGAGGCAGTAGCCCACAAGAGCTTTGAGAGAAAGACAGGAGCAAGAGGTTTACGTTCAATCTTAGAATCAGTCATGAATGAAGTAATGTATGAGATTCCGTCAGATGAAACAATATCAAAATGTATAATAACTAAGGAAGCTGTAGAAGGAAACGCAAAGCCTCTGTTAGAATACAGAACAGATGCTGTTAAAAAAGCACAGTAATGAAATTAATTCAGGCGGGCTGTTCATGATGGACGGTCCGTTTTTTTAGATAGAGAGGAATATATGAGTAACAAATATGATAGACATTATCCAGCTATTCCATTAAGAAATGTCACTGTTTTTCCTGGGATGGTAATGCACTTTGACGTGAGCAGAAAGAAGTCTGTAAAAGCTGTAGAAGCAAGTATGGCAGCTGATGAACTTATATATCTTGTAACACAGAGAGATTCGCAGGTAAGCGAACCAGGGATAGCAGATTTATATACAGTAGGAACAATTGCTAAGATAAAACAGATAATAAAGATGCCAGGCAAAATTTTAAGGGTTCAGGTAGAGGGGCTTGAAAAGGCACTTGTAAATAGATTTGAAGAAGCGTCGGGAATGATGCTTGCTGATGTAAGTGTTATGCAAGGATTTGATAAGCCTGATAAAATGGTGTCGAGAGCTATAATTGTAGGTATGAGAGAACTATTGACACAGTATGCACATGTTAATCCGAAGTTTGCAAAGGATACAGTCAAGAGATGGCTTTCTTATAGTGATGCAGAAAAGCTGATGATGGAATTTGCTCAGGAATTTATGATGGATTTTGATAAAAGACAGCAGTTTCTTGAGGCAGAAGACTATGAGCAGATGTATACATTTGCTGCAACATTACTTGTAAATGAGATAAATGCTTATACTATTAAAGAAGAACTTGGCAATATTGTAAGAGAAAGAGTAGATAAGAACCAGAAGGATTACATATTAAGAGAAGAACTTGCAGCAATTAATGAAGAACTTGATGGAGGAACCATAACAGAGGCGGAAGAATATGAGGCGGACGTTGAAAAGCTTGATTCACCACAGTATGTAAAGGATAAGCTAAAAAGGGAGATTAAGAGACTGAAATCACTTGCTGGTAATAATGCTGAGGCCAATGTTGAGAGAACATATATAGAGACATGTCTTGAACTACCATGGAATGTGTCGACTGAAGATAACAAAGATATAGATAATGCTGCAAAAGTGCTTGATTCGGACCACTATGGAATGAAAGATATTAAGGAAAGAATTCTGGAATCACTTGCGGTAAGAAACATAACAGGAAGTGGAAAAGCACCTGTCATATGTCTTGCAGGACCTCCGGGAACAGGTAAGACATCTATAGCAAGATCAGTTGCAAAGGCACTTGGCAAGGAGTATGTCAGAATCTGTCTGGGTGGTGTAAGAGATGAGGCTGAGATAAGAGGACATAGAAAAACATATATTGGGGCTATGCCTGGAAGAATTATTGAAGGACTTAAGAATGCCGGAGTTAATAATCCTCTCATGCTTCTTGATGAGATAGATAAGATAAGCAGTGATTATAAGGGCGATACATCAGCAGCACTTCTTGAAGTGTTAGACAGCGAACAGAATGTTAATTTTGTCGACCACTATATAGAGATGCCGGTTGATTTGTCAAATGTGCTTTTTATTGCAACAGCTAATGATCTGTCTAATATAAGCCGTCCATTGCTTGACAGAATGGAAATTATTGAAGTCGGTTCATACACAGCTAATGAAAAGTTTCATATTGCTAAGGAACACCTTATTAAGAAACAGATTAAAGAGAATGGTCTGCTTGTATCTGATGTAAAGTTCACTGATAAAGTTATAAGAACAGTTATTAATTCGTATACAAGAGAAGCTGGTGTGAGAGGTCTTGAAAGGCAGATTGCAAAGATTGTAAGAAAAGCGGTTAGAGAATTATACAAAGCCGGAGTGTTCACATCTGATGGAACAAGAGATAAGACTGTAAAGAAAACAGTTAATATATCTGATAAGAATATTACAGATTATCTTGGAAAAGTTAAATACAGACCAGACAAAAAGAATGCAAAGGGTGAAGTTGGTATAGTAAGAGGGCTTGCATGGACACAGGCAGGAGGAGATACTCTTGAGATAGAGGTTATAACAATGCCGGGCAAAGGCGAGTTCAAGCTTACAGGTAACATGGGTGATGTAATGAAAGAATCAGCAAGCATAGCTGTTTCTTATATCAGATCAGTAACAGAAAAAGGCAGATATAAAGTGGATGCTGAATATTTCCAGAATCATGCATTCCATCTTCATATACCAGAGGGTGCAACTCCGAAAGACGGACCTTCTGCTGGTATTACAATGGCAACGGCAGTATTGTCTGCGGTTACTGGAATTCCTGTAAGAGCAGATGTTGCAATGACTGGAGAGCTTACATTAAGAGGTAAGGTACTTCCAATAGGAGGTCTTAAAGAAAAGCTTCTCGCAAGTAAGACAGCGGGCATAACAAATGTTTTTGTACCTCGGGATAACAGGTCTGATGTAGAGGAACTTGACACAGAGATAACTGAAGGGATGAATATAATATATGTTAATAATGCTATAGAAGTATTTGCACAGGCATTAATGCGTTAAATGAAAGGAGCAGCGGATTATGGTTATAAAAAAAGTTAATCTGGATATAGTAGTCGGAGTTACAAGTACACTTCCTGAGACTCCATTCCCTGAGGTTGCATTTGCAGGTAAGTCAAATGTTGGTAAATCATCGCTTATTAATGCATTAATGAACAGGAAATCATATGCAAGAACGTCATCACAGCCAGGTAAGACACAGACTATTAATTTCTACAATATTAATGACAGTATGTATCTTGTTGACCTTCCGGGTTATGGATATGCTAATGTAAGCCCTGCTGTTAAGGCAAAATGGGGTAAGATGATTGAGAAATATTTAAGAAAGAGCAGCCAGTTAAAGCAAGTGTTCTTGTTGATAGATATCCGTCATGACCCATCTGATAATGACAGAATGATGTATGACTGGATTGTAAATAACGGTTACAGACCTGTAATTGTTGCAACAAAGCTGGATAAGATTAAGAGAAGCCAGATAAGCAAACAGGTGAAAGCTGTAAGAACAGGACTTGGATTAAGGCAGGAAGATATTCTTATTCCTTTTTCATCACAGACTAAGCAGGGACTTAAAGAATTATGGCAGCTTATAGATTCATATGTACTGCCACAGGAAGAAGCGGCAGATAATGAGTAAATAAAAAGCTTTCTGACAGGCATATACACCTGTCGGAAAGCTTTTTTACATAAGTTTACGAACGATATAATCATATACTTCCTGACTGTTTTCACGCCATCTTGCACATATTATCTCTGCCTGTTCTTCAACTGGAACATTAAGGTTAAGTTCAATAAGAGTTGTGTCGCCTTCTTTTAGCTGACAATGTGCAATATAATTACCATTAGACAGCTTGTAGCAGTCAGTTACAGTTCCGGCTTCATTCTTTAATTCGTATTTGTTATCAAACAGATAGGTCTCTATATCATCACGTATGGCAGTTGATATCTTGGTGTAGAAAAATGCAATAGTTTCTTCACCTTCTTTAGTGAGAGTATAATGTGTGCTGCTCTGATGCGAGTAGCCTCTAATAAAGCCGTCCTCAACCAGAGAGTTGATGGTTTCCTGGAAAGTGAAATAATCCGTGTACTGCTTATCTAACATGAAAGATGAAAGCTGTGTGTTTGATAATGGAAAATTCACTTTGCTCAGCATATATAAAATCATTAATTTGTACAATGTGGTTGAGTCAGTGTTCATAAATCTTTTCCTTGATAAATCATATTTTCTTTGAGGTAATGAGAGAGTGTGTTGAGAACTCTCTTTTTGTCAGCTGTCCATAAAGGTGCAGCAAGAATATTCTTAGGTCCGTCACCGGTAAGTCTGTGTATTACCATGCTTTTTGGCAATACAGGAAGTATAGCTCCTATTGCGGCAAGGTATTCATCCATGGTAAGAGCTTTGAATAATCCTTTACAATAATCATTGTAAAGGTCAGTATCTTTTAAAATGTGCAATAAAGAAATCTTGATTCCCGATGCACCACTGTCTGATATATAGCGGGCAGTAGCAATATAATCGCTTATTGTCTCATGTGGAAGACCGATTATCATATGAACAACCGGTGCAATTCCTATGGAAAGAAGATTGCTTACGGCTTCATCATATACGGATAAAGGATATCCTCTGCGTATATAGTCGGCAGTCGAATTATTAATTGTCTGTAATCCTAATTCAATCCATACAGGCTTGATGCGATTGAGTTCATCAAGAAGCTTTAGGACGTCATCACCGAGACAATCCGGTCTTGTTGCGATAGACAAGATACGGATATCGTCTCTTAGTATTACAGGCATAAAAAGTTCGCGCAGATATCCGGCATCAGCATATGTGTTAGTAAATGATTGAAAATATGCAATATATTCACTGCCGGAATATTTATTAGATATCAAAGTCTTAGCTTTGTCAATATCTTTAACGGCAAAATCACCGGAACCATGACCACTGCAGAATATACAGCCTGTTGTACCTAACTTTCCGTCTCTGTTAGGACAGGTCATGTTTCCGGAAAGACTTAATTTATATAGTTTCTTACCATAAGTGTCTTTAAGATATTCGCTTACAGAATAATAATATGGAAGCATAATTACTTCTCAATATGGTCAATTACGGCTTTGCTTACAACATCAGCAACTCTTGGGTCAAATGCTTCAGGAAGGATATTGACATCACTTACTTCGTCATCTGGAACAAGGTTAGCAATTGCAAGTGCAGCAGCAAGCTTCATATCTTCAGTTATCTGTCTTGCACGGCCTTCAAGAGCACCCTTGAAGATACCAGGGAATGCAATAACATTATTAACCTGGTTAGGGAAATCAGAACGTCCTGTACCAACAACTTTTGCACCAGCTGCCTTGGCAACATCAGGCATAATCTCTGGAACAGGGTTAGCCATTGCAAATATAATTGCATCTTTATTCATAGTCTTGACCATATCGGCTGTAACGATGTTAGGAGCAGAAACTCCGACAAATATATCTGCACCACGGAGTGCATCAGCTAAAGAACCAGTCTTGTTCTCAAGGTTAGTTACTTCCATCATTGACTGCTGCATCCAGTTAAGACCTTCTGAAGCCTTAGAAAGGATACCAGACTTATCACACATTGTTACATGCTTGAAACCATATGTAAGAAGAAGCTTTGTGATAGCAATTCCGGCAGAACCGGCACCGTTGACTACTACCTGGCAATCTTCTTTAGTCTTGCCTGTAACTTTAAGTCCATTAATAATACCTGCTAATACAACGATAGCTGTACCATGCTGGTCATCATGGAATACAGGTATGTCCAGAAGCTCTTTAAGTCTTGTCTCGATTTCAAAACATCTTGGAGCTGATATATCTTCAAGATTGATACCGCCAAATGCAGGTGCAATATTAACTACAGTTTTGATGATTTCTTCTGTGTCCTGTGTATCAAGGCAGACAGGCACAGCATTAACGTTACCAAATTCTTTGAAAAGAACAGCTTTTCCTTCCATAACAGGCATAGCGGCATGAGCACCGATATTACCGAGTCCAAGTACAGCACTTCCGTCAGATACAACAGCGATAGTGTTAGACTTGATAGTGTACTTATAAGCTGCTTCTTTGTCCTTGGCAATAACCTTGCAAGGTTCTGCTACACCAGGAGTATAAGCAAGAGCAAGATCTTCTCTTGTCTGAATCTTCATTTTAGGAGTTGTTTCAAATTTACCATTCCACTCTTCATGGAGCTGTAAGGCTTTCTCTGCATTAGTCATGATATCTAATCTTCCTTTCAATAATTAGTGCTTTTAACAGCATTATATATAATAACATATTGCTCTGACTAAAAAAAGCATTTTTAGTCTTTTCTTTTAGAATAATACGTTGTATAATCAGTTTATCTTTGATGCGATTTCTGCATCATTTCCCATTAAACTATGATTAATAACAGAGGTGGATTATATGAAGGCAAAGTTAGAAACATTGTCAGTCAGTGTATTACGCGAATTTGCGAAAGACAAGAATATAAAAAATATATCAACAATGAGAAAGAGTGAACTTATTGATGCAATTATTGCTGCAGCAGAAAGAGAAGAAAAGAAAGAGCCGGCAGAAGTTGAAGATGTTGTTTTTGAAGATGCCGGAGCAGAACATGATGTAGCAGGAATATCGGATGAGTCACACCATAAGAGTGAGCAGTATGTTAAAGAAGATAAGAAAGATAATTATCATGCACAGCCAAGACAAGAGCATGATGCTCCATTGGCAGATGGAATACTTGAGGTTTTATCGGACGGTTATGGATTTATAAGATGTGAGAACTTTCTTCCGGGAGAGAACGATGTATATGTTTCTCCATCACAGATAAGAAAGTTTAATCTAAAGACAGGTGATATTATTCAAGGACCAAAGAGAATGAAAACATCTGGTGAAAAATTTTCGGCTCTTATGTATCTTGAGACGGTCAATGGAAAAGATCCGTCAGTTGCACAGAGAAGACCTGCATTTGAAAGTCTTACACCAATTTTTCCTAATGAAAGAATTCATCTTGAAAAGAATTCAAGTACAGTGGCAATGAGAATGGTTGATCTTATATCACCAATAGGTAAAGGTCAGCGAGGAATGATTGTTTCACAGCCAAAGTCTGGTAAGACAACACTTCTTAAGCAGATTGCCAATGCTGTAACTAAGAATAACCCTGAGATGCATATTATAATTCTTCTTATTGATGAAAGACCTGAGGAAGTAACTGATATCAAGGAATCAATCGTGGGTGATAATGTTGAGGTTATATATTCAACATTTGATGAACTTCCGGAAAGACATAAGAGAGTATCTGAGATGG
>OLWE01001032.1_pt1 | contig 12850 bp, 7 predicted proteins | sample 1673591 | NCBI WGS metagenome assembly OLWE01 (sample SAMEA103958116, study PRJEB25191) | human gut metagenome | biome: human-associated habitat [ENVO:00009003]; feature: intestine environment [ENVO:2100002]; material: feces | place: Germany | collected 2013/2015 | reverse complement strand
CAGCTTATGACGCACAATCTCGAAGAACGCATAATACTGTGCGCTAAGTAGAATATGTATTTCGTCAAGCGTCAAGGGACGGCACGAATAGCCCTGGCGAATCATCTCCTGCTGAAAGGTATAAGTCTGTTTTTCTTCTTCCTCAATAAGCTGATCCACAAAGCTTTCGTAGGCGCTTCCGGCAGACTGGCTGATAAGCAGGTAGAAAGCATCCTTGTTTGCGAAAATGTACTCCACCAGCACGGAAATAACCTCATCAGAAATATTCCACATATTTTCCGGATGGCCATCTGTCAGAGAAGCGAAGCCCCGTTCTCCACCTTTGCGATACAAATCCAACATATGATCCGCAACCGGTGACACAAGTGCGGCAAACAGGCTTTCTTTATCGGCAAAATAGCGAAAAATTGCGCCAGTGGTCAGCCCAGCTTGTTTTGCAATACTGCGAACGGAAGCATCGTTATATCCCTTTTCCATGAACTCCTTTTTGGCTGTGTCTAAAATCAGTTGTCTTGTATCTTCACTCTTACTCAGGCTAATCACCTCCCAGAAAAATAGCACTGCTATCTAATTATACACAGGTTGCGTCAAATGTCAAGATAGCAGTGTTATTTTAAGCCCAAAGTTACAAACGTAGCAAACGTGGCAAGCAGGGCAAAGAGGGCTCTCTTTTGCATTTTGGGGAAATTTTCGCCTCCGCGAAAACTCCCCTCTGCTTGTCGGGGCAGCGCCCCTAAGGCCCCTTGAACGCGCAAAATGCGCGCTGCACGTTTCTGCGAAACGCCTAGGAGAGTGACCGTTATTGCCGGTCATGCTCCTTTTTCTTCTCCTCCTCGTGCTCGTTTTTGCCCAGCATACGATCCACGTTCTGCTTGTGGAGCAGCAGCTCGCGCATCTCATCGCGCGAACGCCGGTATTCGGCATACGCCGCCTTTTTTTCGGCAAGCAGCTTGGCATATTCCTCCTGCAAGCTCTTGACGGTGGGGAGCTTTTTCACGCCCAGCTCGTCAAAGGCGTTCTTCGCCGCCTTGTGCAGAAGGATGTCGCTCTCATGCTCCGCGAGATACTTTTTCGAGTAACCGGCCTTGCGGTAGCCCGCGTAAACGTCGCGGGTCTTGGCGTAGTTGGCGATGTGGGTTTTCAGCACGGCAATCTCCGCCATGCGCGTCTCCGCCGCCTTGATCTGCGCGGACAGCGCGTGAAACAGCTCCGTTGCAGCAGAGGCTTTTTCCTCCAGCTCCCCGTAGTCCAGCAGTCCATGCTCCCGGAGATAATTGTAGGTCTGCGCCATCTGCTTGACGTTGAATACCTTTGCCCAGCGCTCGTAACCGCCGCCCTTTCCCGCTTGCAGCTTCGCCTCGATGTCGATGAGCAGCGTATTCTTTTTCCGCGTGGCCTGCGTCCGCTTTTTGCGCGGCGTATGCTCCTTTTCCCCGGCGAGGACGGCGCGCAGCTCGTCCTCTGTATAGCCGTCTATGGAAGAAAGACGGACAAAGCCCTTTTTGTCGGGATGGCGCAGGGAAAGCGTATTCCCGCGCCGTCTGACCTCGCAACCAGCATCGCGCAGCAGCTTCAAAAGCGCGTCAAAGCTGTCGGGCCTCCGCAAAAGCGCCGCGTCTATGAGGCCGCAGAGCAGCTCCCTATGGGTGGGCTTCGCGTTGTCGCCCAGCCACTTGCCGTAGTGATTTTTCCCGCGCTTCGGATCGGCGATTACGGAGAGCCGATGCTCGGTGCAGATGGCGTCGCTGAGCCGTGCGACCGCCCTGCCAGAGCCGAGAAAATCGCGGAACTTGTGCTTGCAGTCCAGCGTGGTGGAGTTCCAGATGATGTGATTGTGAATGTGCTTTTTGTCGGTGTGCGTGGCAACGAAAAAGGCGTGTCGTCCTTTCAGAAACCGCTCGGCAAACTCATAGCCCACGCGGTTCGCCTCCTCCGGTGTGATCTCTCCGGGCTTAAAGGACTGGCGCACCTGATAGGCGATCACGTCGTGCCGCTGCTCCCGCCCTGTGATGGTCTGGTACTGCCGCTTGGAGAAAAGAAACTCCGCGTCGGCGGTTTTCGGGTCGCATTCGTAGGCGGAGATCAGCTCGCCGCCCTGCGTCTTTTCTGGATTCTTGGAGTAGTCGATGCGGTCAGTCAGGCAGTCGGCAATCGTCTTGCCGTGACTGACGTGCATGGAAATGATGCGTGTGGTCGCCATGGGGCGCGGCCTCCTTTCGGTGGGATGGATTTGCAACTTTTTTCTGAACGATGCGCCGCTCCGATTGTAAATGCGCCTAACAGGTGTTATACTATGCAAAAGGAGCGTGGAGTGTATGAGCTTTGCAGACGCTATTATCAAGCTGCGCAGCGAGCGCAGGATTTCGCAAAAAGAGCTTGCGGAGGAATTGAATGTGAGCTGCGCAACGGTAAACCGTTGGGAGAACGGAAGAACCGTTCCGAATAAGATGACGATGTTCGTTATACGGGAATACTGCAAACGCCATGGCGTAGCATTTGCCTATGATGAGGAACAGAAACGGGGTGACGCGGGATGAATCTCGGCAGAGAAACCGAAACGCTTGAATTTAAGAAGTCCACCGGAGAGCTGAAGGAAGGGATCATTTCCATCGGCGCGATCCTCAACAAGCATCAGAAGGGCGAGCTGTATTTCGGGGTCAGGCCGGACGGTACGCCCATCGGACAGGAAATCTCCGAAAAAACGCTGCGGGACATCAGTCAGGCAATCTCCAATCATATCGAGCCGCAGATTTTTCCTGAGATACAGACCGTGCGCATCGACGGGAAAGAGTGCATCCTTGTCCGCTTTGAGGGTTACAATACGCCATACTTTGCGTATGATGTTGCCCGCATCCGCGTTGCGGACGAGGACAAGGTTCTGTCCCAGCAGGAGCTTGTGGCCTACCTGAGAAAGCAGGACGGCGCAGAGGATGCATGGGAACGGCGCGTGTCAAACTTTCTTGTGGAGCAGGTAGACGGAAAGCTGGTCGAGCGGTATATTGAGCGCGGGCATGAGGCAAAGCGCATTGAATTTGAATATGCGGATAAGACCTCTGCGCTGAATAAGCTGCTGCTGACCGAGGGAGAGCATCTGCTGAACGCGGGCATGGTGCTGTTCTGCGAGAGTATGTACGCAGAGCTGCAAATGGCGATCTTCGCGGGAACGGAGCGGCTGACATTTCTGGACATCCAGCGTCATCGCGGAACGGTGTTTGAGCTGGTGGCGCTTGCCGAAAAATACATCATGAGCAACATCCACTGGCGTGTCCATTTTGACGGTTCCTTGCAGCGCAAGGAGATTCCCGAAATCCCTGCCGATGCCATCCGCGAGGCTCTGATCAACTCCTTCTGCCATAAGGACTACGGCGCTTGTCAGAGCAACGAGGTCGCCATCTACAAAGACCGTGTTGAGATATATAATCCGGGCAGCTTCCCGGAGGGCTACAAGCCGGAGGACTTCATCAGCGGCGATGAGCGCCCCGTGCGCAGAAATCCGCTGATTACTTCCATCCTCTACTACTCAAAGGATGTGGAGAGCTTCGGCACAGGCTTGAAGCGGATTGCCGACGCCTGCAACGAAGCAAATTGCCGGTTTGCGTTTAAGATTATGAAGTCAGGGTTCGTTGTTGTGTTCTTCCGCAGTGAAAGTCACGACGCACAAGATAACGCACAAGTCGGCGCACAAGATGCCGCACAAGTCGGTATCAGAGATAAGATTTTGGCCTGCTGCCAAGAGCCGCATTCCAGAACCGAGATCGCCGCATACTGCGGATATAAAAGCGTCCGCAGCCTTATGCAATCCCATTTGAAGCCCCTGCTGGAAAGCGGGCAGCTCCGCATGACCATTCCCGACAAGCCCAACAGCCGCAATCAAAAGTATATTACGGTCAAAACGGAGGACTGATATGTTCACCTATATTTCCGTTGAAGAATTTGCGGACGGCGTGGTAAAAAACAACAAGGATACCAACCGTAAGGAGCTGATCGCCTCGCTGCGGAAGGCTCTTGCTGCCAAAAGAAACGGCGCAAGGTGCATGATCTGCGGCGCGCCCATCTGGGCGGCAGGCAGCGGCGTCACAGGGACGTACCTGTGCTTCACCTGCACCACCGGAGAGGCCGACGACAGCGAGGACTACGAGATCGAATAAAACGAAAAGCGCGGAGCGATATGCTCCGCGCTTTTGCTTGATGCGGCATTTCTGAAAACAGCCTTATCCATATATCCAGTCCCGAAGCATATAGCGCAGGACGTGGAGCTTTGCTAACAGCCAGCCCGCCAGCATAGGAAGCCCGTAGGGGCTTATGAGGAACGCGATCACCAGCAGCCCCACACCGTAACTGACGGAATCCACGAAGAGTATGAACAGACCGAAGAAGCCGAGAATGGCGGCGGGGATGCAGAGGATGCCGCTGGACAGGCTGACGACGAACACGAAAAACCATGTGACGACGGCAAGCGCCGCAAGGATGGGCGCAAAGAGGATTTTCAAAAGGAAACGCATATCAATATCCCTCCAGTTTTGTTTGTTTCTGCTTTCAGCATACAGGAAGCTGCCTTGCCCTGCAAGGATGCCGAACCGCAAAAAAGCAGGGGCGGCTTACCTCGCAGCAAGCCGCCCCGCATGGGATAAATACCCCTTTATTTGATGGCGGCAAGCCGGGAAAGGATACCGCTTGCCGCCTGCCAGATCCGCTCCTGATTTTGGAGTATATCACCCATATCCGCAGCGTAAACGCGCCCTGTTTCATGCACCCGCCGCGTGAGCTGATTGAGGTTGTTGGAGGAATACCGCAGCAGCGACACCATCTCCCGCAGCTCCGGCAGATCGAGCTTCACCACATAGCCGTCAATGGCCATTTTCCGAAGATATGCGCCCATGTTCGTCGTGCCGAGCTGCGCCATCTTCGTCTCGATCATCGCCCGTTCCTCCGGCGTCACGCGGACTTTGAGCTGGATGTCCCGTTTCCGCTTCGCCATGTCACAGCTCCATATCCTTCTTCTTTGCGGCAGGCTGCTTCTGCTCCGCCGACGCCTGTTGCAGCTTGGAACGGATGGAGGGACGCCGGAGGCTCTGGCTGCGATTCTCGTCCTTGCCGATCAGGGCATACACGCCCCTGCGGTCTTTGAGGGTCGTGAGGGCAAGGGTGGAAAAGGGCAGCAGTTTTTGCAGCGCCGCCGTGTCCTTCGCTCCGGCGCGTTCCATGAAGTCACGAGACACCTCTGCCATGAAATGCGTCCCGCCGGGGCTGTTGGGCTGCACAGGCTCTTGCAGCTTGCCCAGCAGCCGCGCCGCCTCCGCTTTGATCTCGTCGGCTGTGAGGGGCTGGCGCAGCCGCTGCTCCTGTCGCGCCTGTGTGAGAAACAGGTCCGTTAGGCCGGGGTGGGAGCTGACCACAAACTGCACCGAGCGGTCGCTATCCATGCCGTCCCTGTTTTGATAAGCGGGAATAGTATTCGCCCAGCGCTTGTTGTCCCGCGAAATGCGCCCGTCGTAATCAAAATGGCGGACGGTTGCCGCCAGGACGTAGAGCATCCGCTCCTGCCCGAACTGCTCCGCCACCTGTCCCACCGCCGCAGTGTCAAGGCGGTTGTCATGGTAATTGTCCCGGATGGCGGCTTCAATGGCGTCCTTACAGCTCACATTGGCGCGGAAGGACGCGCGGTAAACGTCCAGCTCCCCTTGTTCCCGCGCGTGATCGGCGGGATAGGGATAGACCGGCAGATCCCGGAGCTTTTTTGCTTCGTCTTTTGCCGTGTCCTCGATGCTGTCGCGGATCGTGTCCATGTAGCCGGTTTCCAGATCGGAGAACTTATCATAGAGGATCGCCATGGGCGAGGGGGACAGCAGCAGCGCCCGCGTTTCCGCCTCACTGAGCGTCAGCTCCTCCATGCTCATCAAAATATCCTCCCGCACGGTGTATTCATAGCTGTGATGGAGAATTTCCTCCGGGGGCTGGCCCTTCAGCCAGTCCCGGTATTTGTCCTGCTCCCGCGAGAGCTTGTCCATGAGGGTGTTTTTCAGTTCTTCGTTCATACTCATCTTGCCTCCTGTTTGTGAGATTTTTTCCGGTCGCCCGCACCGTGGACGCAGGGCGCTTTCAGCTTGCCGAGGACGGAGGGGCGTTTCGCCACCACATTCTCCGCCGCCTGTTCCATGGGCGTCCGGTCGTCGATGTTCAGCTCGGCGTTCAGCTCCGCCAGCCGCGCGGATTTTTCTTTCAGCTCCGCTTCTTGCGGGAAGGGCTTGCCCAGCTCCGCCTTGGCCGTTGCAAGCTGCGTCTGCACGTTTTCAAGCCTGCCCTGCACCGTTTTGTACCGCTCCGGCATCTGGGCGAGGGCGTTGTCGATGCGGACAAGGTTGCCCCTTGCGTCCTTGCCCAGCTCTACCCGGTGGCTCATCCTGCCCTTGAGGGTGAGAATGAAGTCCTTGCCGAAGTTTTCCACGGTCAGCGACATAGAAAAGCCCCGGTAAGTGCCGATGGGAACACTTTCGAGGCCCTTTGCGTCCTTGAACGCTTCCAGAATGGCAGCACCGGCATTGTCCTTATCGGTGAGGCAATCCCCCTTGACCTCCATGCCCGCAAAGCCGTCCTTGGGGTGGGGATGCTGTTCCAGCGTTTTCATATCCGCCTCAAAGCCGGAGAGGAAGCCTTTGTTTTCCTCAATCTGCGCCGGGAAATGCCGCAGGATGTTGTCCTCCAAGCGGTACTGCTGGCTCTGGTGATTGGCCTTCATCAGCCGCAGCCGCGCCACGTCCACGTCGAGATCCATCTTTTCACGGATGCGTTCGTCTCCGGCGCACAGCGCCTTGATCTCGGCATAGGAGAGCGCCGCCTCGTCAATATCCTCACAGCTTCTCACCGGGGATTTTGAGGTCATGATCTGGGAGATGAACTTCTGCTTATTTTCCACCGTCTGCCAGAGGTAAGCGTCGAATGTGGATTCCGTGACATAGCGGTAGATATGTACCTCCTTGTTCCGGTTGCCCTGCCGGATGATGCGCCCGCTGCGCTGCTCCAGATCGCCCGGCCGCCACGGGCAGTCGAGGTCGTGGAGCGCCACAAGCCTGTCCTGCACGTTCATACCCGCGCCCATTTTGAAGGTGCTGCCCATGAGCACACGCACCTGACCGGAGCGCACCTTTGCAAACAGCTCCTTCTTCCGTGCTTCGGTGTTCGCCTCATGGATGAATGCAATCTGCTCGCGGGGGATTCCTCTGGCAACGAGCTTTTCCCGGATGTCGTCGTAGATGGTAAAGGGCGGTTCCTCCGGTTCGGTTTCCGCGTCAATGGCAGCCTCCAGCGCGTGAAGCTCCGGGCTGTCCGTGCCTTTCGCGGCGATCCTGCCGCTCTGCGCCGCCTTGCCCTTGGGGGTAGACAGGTCGCAGAACACGAGCTGGGTCAGCTTCTCCGCCTGTCCGTCCTGCCAGATGCGGTGGATGTTGTTGACGCAGAGATTGACCTTGCTGTTCGGGTCGTCCGGCAGGTCGGGGTTGATTACCCGCTGGTCAAGGCCCAGCTTGCGTCCGTCCGAGGTGATCTTGAGCATATTGTCGGTGCTTGCGTCCACGCTCCCCGCGTGGACTTTTGCGGCGCGCTCGGACAGCTCCTGCACCATCTGCTGTTGCAGCGCCGTGGGCTGTGTGACCTCGGTGTGGTAGACGGCGGTGGGCGTGGGAAGGTTTAGCTGGTCGGCGGTCTTGATGTCCGCCGCCTCCCGAAACAGGTTCATCAGCTCCGGCAGGTTGAAGAACTTGGCAAACCGCGTCCGCGCCCGGTAGCCCGTACCTTCCGGCGCAAGCTCGATGGCGGTGGTGGTTTCTCCAAAGGCGGAGGCCCAGCAATCGAAGTGGGTCAGGCTGTTGCGCTTGAGCATATCGTGCTGCAAATACCGCATCATGGTATACAGTTCCGTCATGGAATTTGAGATTGGCGTACCTGTGGCAAAGGTGACGCCCTTGCCGTGGGTAAGCTCGTCGATATAGCGGCATTTGAGCAGCATATCCGAGGACTTCTGGGCGTCGGTGGTGGAAAGCCCCGCCACGTTTCGCATTTTTGTGTAGAGGAACAGGTTTTTGAAGCTGTGCGCCTCGTCCACATAGAGCCGGTCTACGCCGAGCTGCTCAAAGGTCACAACGTCGTCCTTGCGGGCGGCGTCGTGCAGCTTTTGCAGCTTGGCCTCCAGATTTTTCTTGGTACGCTCCAGCTCCTTGATGGTAAAGCGCTCGGCGCGGCTGGCCTTGAGCTCCGAAATGCCGTCCTCGATCTCCCATATCTGCTCCTGCAAGAGCCGTTCCTGCCGCTCTCTGGATACGGGGATGCGCTCAAACTGGCTGTGACCGATGATAACGGCGTCATAGTCGCCGGTGGCGATGCGGGCGCAGAACTTCTTGCGGTTGCGTGTCTCAAAGTCCTTTTTGGTAGCGACAAGGATATTGGCGGAGGGGTAGAGCCGCAGGAACTCCGAGGCCCACTGCTCCGTCAGGTGGTTCGGCACGGCAAAGAGGGATTTCTGGCACAGGCCGAGGCGCTTTCCCTCCATGGCTGCGGCGATCATCTCAAAGGTCTTGCCCGCGCCCACCTCATGGGCAAGGAGCGTATTGCCGCCGTAGAGGTCGTGGGCGATGGCGTTTCGCTGATGCTCCCGCAGCGTGATCTCAGGATTCATGCCCGGAAAGATCAGATGCCTGCCGTCATATTCCCGGGGACGGGTGGAATTGAAGCGCTCGTTGTAGAGCTGCACCAGCTCCCGCCGCCTGTCGGGGTCGCGCCAGATCCAGTCACGGAACGCCTCCTTGATGGCCTGCTGCTTCTGCTGGGCGAGGGTGGTTTCCTTACTATTGAGGACGCGCTTTTCCTTGCCGTCCGCGTCCCTTACGGTGTCGTAAATGCGCACATCCCGCAGGTTCAGCGTATCTTCAAGGATTTTGTAGGCGTTGGCGCAGTCGGTGCCGTAGGTCATGCGGGCGTTGATGTCGTTGTAGGGGATGCTGTTCTTGCCGGAGATGTTCCACTCCGCCGTGAACTCCGAGTAGTTGACCTCCAAGGAGCGGCGGGCATACAGAGGCGGCTCCAGCAGCTCGAACATGAACTGCTGAATGTACTTTTTGTCGATCCACGTCGCGCCGAGGCGCACCTCGATCTCCGAAGCGTCCAAATCCTTGGGCTGGGCGGCGCGCAATGCCTCCACGTTGGGCAGATAGCCGGGGCTGTCAACGGCGGCGTTCTCCGCCTCCCGCAGCTTCTGCCGGACGTTGCCGGAGAGGTATTCGTCCGCCGTCTGCCAGTCGCCGTACACAGGGTCGAGGAAGATGACGCCGTTCAGCTCGTCGATGATGTCGTCCTCGCTTTTGCCGGTGAGCTGGGACATATACGCCATATCCACGCGGGCTTTTTCCCCAATGGACAGTGCGAGGGCTTCTGCGGCGGTATCCACGGAATCCACGCTGCGCTGCTGTTTGATGGTGCGCTTGGTGAACATATCCGCCTTGCTTTTGAGCTTGGTCTTGTCCTCATCGTCCAGCACCTCAAGGGAGCAGAGCAGGTAATAGGAGCTGTCGTCTGCAAAGGCGAGGGCGTTGCCGCGGCTGTTGATGAGGCCGTATTTCTCCGTGAAGCGGTCATAGAGGCGGTTGAGCCTTTGCTGCTCGGTGCGGATGGAAGCATCGTCGGATTCCCACATCTGGAGGTCGATGAGCCGGTGAACGCAGTCCCGCAGCTCTGCCATTCCCTTGACGCGCTCCTTTGCGGTGGCGTTCAGGCTGGGCTTGACCATGACGGAGTTCTCACGGTAGTACACCTCACCGTCCACCACGGCATAGCTGTAATTCTTCACGTTGGGGTCTGCCGGAATGGTATCCTGTATGGCGTCGTTCTCACCGAGGTCAGGCAACTCTGCGGCTTCGTACTTGCCGCCGATATTCTGAATGGCGTATCTGAGCTGCGTGGCAAGGTCCAAATCCTCATACGGTTCCACAGTAAAGTCCTGTCTGCCGTACTGCGTACTCTCCGAGGTCTGTCGGCCTAATACCATTTCGGGGTTGTCGATGAAATACTGATTGATGGAAAATCCGTCCTCATTTTCACCGAGATGCACCCAGTCAGGTTCAATGTCGATGGGTCTGTCACGCTTTTGCAGGAAGATGATGTCGGACACCACCTCCGTACCGGCGTTGGCCTTGAACGCATTGTTGGGCAGGCGGATCGCACCCAACAGCTCCGCCCGCTGCGCGATGTACTTACGAACTTCGGGAGATTGTTTGTCCATCGTATAGCGGGAGGTCACAAAGGCGATCACGCCGCCGGGTCGAACTTGGTCGAGCGTCTTGGCAAAAAAGTAGTCGTGAATGGAAAAACCGAGCTTGTTGTAAGCCCGGTCGTTGACCTGGTACTGTCCAAAGGGCACGTTGCCGATGGCAAGGTCGAAGAAATCCCGTCTGTCGGTGGTTTCAAAACCTGCCACGGTAATGTCTGCCTTGGGATAGAGCTGCTTGGCGATTCTGCCGGTGATGCTGTCCAGCTCCACACCGTACAAGCGGCTTCCTTGCATCTCCTGCGGGAGAAGCCCGAAAAAGTTCCCGACGCCCATGGCAGGCTCCAAGATGTTGCCGGTCTGGAAGCCCATGTTTCCAACGGCTTCATAGATTGCCTTGATAACCGTGGGGCTGGTGTAGTGAGCGTTCAGCGTGGAAGCTCTGGCGGCGGCGTATTCCTCCGGGGAAAGTGTGGCGTATAGCTCGGCAAATTCGTCTTTCCAGTTATCCTTGCCTTCATCAAAAGCATCCGCAAGGCCGCCCCAGCCCACGTAACGGGACAAGACCTCCTGCTGCTCCTGGCTGGCCTGCAAGCCCTCAAATTCCAACTCCTTCAAAAGATTGATTGCCGCCATATTCGCCCGGAACTTGGCCTTTGCGCCGCCGACGCCCAGCTCATCGTCGGTGATGCGGAAGTTTTCTGCGTTCCGGCGAAGATTGTCCTTGTACTCCTCGTACATGGCTTTTTCGGCGGCTTCACGGTTGGGGAAGGTCTGCCACTCGCCGCCTGCCTGCACGGAAATGGGATTGGCGTCCACGACCTCCTCAAAAGATGGAGGCTCCGGCTCGTCAAAGCGCAGGGTGCGAATCTCTACATCATAGGGGAGGTTATTTTTGTCACCGGGATACACCGCCACGGTTTCCTCGGTGTAGGTGTGGTTTGGTTCTTTTTCGGGGACAGCCGTATTCTCTGCGGCGGTCTTTTCCGGCTGCGGATACCGCTCCATGAGCCGCGCGAAGCTCTCCCTGCTCTCCGCACGGGAGATGGGATAGAAAAGCGTCGGGTCGCTGAGGGTAATATCAAAGACGCCGACGCTCTCGATAATATAGGGCTTGCCGTTTTCCAGATACACCATATCCCCTACGGAATACGGGAACGGTTCTCTCTGCGGGGCAGAAGCCGTTTCGGGAGCTTCCGCAACTGCTTCCTCCGGCTCACGCCAGCGGTATTGCTCCACATCCTCATCCGAAACATGGATGAGGTCGCTGAAATCGAGGTTCTCCAGCTCATTGGAAATAAGCTCCTGCAAAGAGGCGTACTGCCGGGTTTCCAGATGCTCATCGTCCAGATAGCGTTCCAGCCGGAAGTTCACAAGGTCAATATTTACCTGAACGGGAATCTCATCGTCGGTGACGGTGGTGTAGGCGATGCCAATCTTCGCGGGGGCGCTGAAATCCGCCTCTGAGCCGTATTCGCTCCGGCAGAAGTCGGAGATCAGCCCCTTTGCACGCTCTAAAAGCGCCTGCTCCGCCTGTCCTTGCAGCTCCAGCCGGTACGCCTCCGCCTGCCATTCGCTTGTAAATTCCTCGGTCACGCCGTCTGCGTCCACATAGTGGCCGTGGTTTTCATCGTCCCATACGGCGTACAGAGTGCGGAAGCCCCGGTCAAGGCTCACCACATGGAAACGGTCTGCGGGGATAATGCTTTCTGCGGTCGGCTCACGTCCCGCTACCTCTGCGTGCGCCCGTTCATCTGGGTAATCGCCGTAGATACGCAGATACTTCCGTGCCTGCTGGTCGTAGATGGCTGCGCCGTCATACGCAAAGCCGTCGCTTTCCATCGTGCCGTCCACATAGCCCTGCGCCGCCGCTTCCGCCTCTTGCAGCGTCTGGTAATCCAGCTTTTCATCAAAGCCGTTTTCCATGTGATGATATACAACCACCTGATACGGCGGGGCCATCCGTTCGGCATACTCGTCGATGGCCTCTTTTGTCAGCCATTCCGGTTTTTCCGGCAGGGCGTCATACAGCTCCCGCAGCTTGGCGATCTGTGCGTGGACATTGCCCGCCCACAGGTGCTTTTCCGCACGAGCGCCAGCGCCTAAGAAGTATTCGCAGTCTGCGCGCAGCCTGTCCAGCAGCCGGTATTCCTGACTGTGATCCGCGATTGTCTCCTGTTGCTGGGCAATCCGCTCCACATCCGCCATGACCTGCCGGACGAAGGGGCTGTTGCGATTAGCCTCCGCATCCACAACCTGCCCATTTACAATGCCGCGCTGGGCGAGGGCTTCCCGAACGGCAACGGGGTCAATATCATCGAAATTGTCGCGCTCTCGTTCGGTGTAGAAGCTATCGGCTTGAATGAGTTGGGCAATCCGCCGCTGCACCTTCGGCCACGTCAGTTCAACGGTTTCCGGGCTTCCGGCGCGGACGATAAAAAGGCTTTTGCATTCATTCCCTCCATACTCGCGGGCGAGCCATGCAGCAGTTTCTTTTTCACGTCCGTGCTGTTGCATATACCGCACTACGGCGTGTTTGCTCTCGATATTTCCGTTCCATGCACGGAGTGCATCGTCTATATCGTCCTGCGAGAGCGG
>OLWE01001026.1_pt1 | contig 12916 bp, 10 predicted proteins | sample 1673591 | NCBI WGS metagenome assembly OLWE01 (sample SAMEA103958116, study PRJEB25191) | human gut metagenome | biome: human-associated habitat [ENVO:00009003]; feature: intestine environment [ENVO:2100002]; material: feces | place: Germany | collected 2013/2015 | reverse complement strand
TGAAGTTGATATCAATAATGCAGACAGCAGCATGACAAGAAAATACCGCAACTGTATTGCTCATCTTACTGTAGTTCGTGAACTGAAAGAATACATAGGAGATATTCGTACAGTGGATTCTTACTTCTCCATTTATCATTATGTTATGCAGCGCTGTATCACGAAAAGGGAAAATGACACAAAGCAAGAAGAGAAAATAAAGTATGAGGACGATCTTTTAAAAAATCACGGCTATACGAAAGACTTTGTAAAGGCTCTCAACTCGCCGTTTGGATACAACATTCCGAGGTTTAAAAATCTTTCAATTGAGCAGTTGTTTGACAGAAATGAATATCTTACTGAAAAGTAGCGTGGTGTAGATACCGCCGCTCTCTTGGGGGACAGGTGGCGGCGGTGATATTCATTCTTGTAAAAGATGTTGTGGATATTCTGTTTGATTTGTTTTTTGGAAAGAAGAAGTAGGACAAGTGAAAATCAGAGCGCTGTATGCAATGTGGTGCGGATATCTACAAACGCTTAGCAGCATAAAACTGATGAAACTCCTTAAAAAGCTGAATATTTTTCGATTTTCTACCTCATCAGCGTCATTAGGGGAATAGTCCCAATCGTCTGTAGAAGCGATAACAACAGTATCGTTCTTAAAGTCAACTATAGCGCCAACACCATATGTAGTGATAAGCTGAGTTTTTCTTATATCTCCAACGGAGATCTTTTTGTCTGAATATGTTGATATGCCATTCTTCTGCATAATCTCTTATTCTAGGCTCGATACTTTCGACACGTTCAAGCATGGTTCGTTTTATCTGATCTATATCTTTATCATCAGCAGTTTTTCGACGATGGCAGCAAAAATCCTGCTCTCACACAGAAGATCGTGGACAGCGTATCGAGGCTTTCTGAGAAGGATCAGAAGCTTGTGCTGGAGATTTCGGAGAGGTTGGGGAAAGATTGAATCGATAAAGTGCCTTAATGCTAGTCATAAGGCACTTTTGCTATGTGGAGCATACAAAAAAAGAGTTACGCTTTTCGGTTCCACAAAGCATAACCCTACTTGTTTAGGTAATACAAAAACTCCCCCTGCGGTGTTAAGTTCTGATAAAAAAAAGCCATGACGGACAATGCCCGTCATGGCGAGTGACTGGTCGAGGTGACGGGACTTGAACCCACGGCCTCTGCGTCCCGAACGCAGCGCTCTACCAAACTGAGCCACACCTCGAAATACCACTGTAATATTATATCACACCCATCAAACCTTGTCAAGGCGTTTTTTTTGTTTTGTATCCTCTTTGCTCTTTTTTACTGCGTTGACCTTTGGTGTTTGACGAATTTATTGAAATCATTCTCATTGTAACTTATTTTCATTGACATATGCCTTGCGTTGTGATATTATATATATAAAGGTGTTCTCGTTTAAAAGTTTTTGTATGAGGTGATGAAATCGATGAATATGAAGAAAAGAATGTTGAGCATTGTCCTGTCTGGCGCAATGGCTGTTTCTACTGCTGTGTCTGCTGGATCGTTCAGTGCCTTTGCCGTGGCGCAATGTGTTGCGTATTCAGGCTCTAATGTTAATGATCAGGACTATGTGCAATGGTCTGACACAGTGAAATCTTACCTGACAGTGTGCGACAACGGCAATTATATGCGTGTCCAGTCAGGCGCTATCAAGGGCAAGCTCCTTGTGGAATATTACAGCTCTGATTTTGAACCGCTCAGCACTAAGCTTATCGACAATGAACTGCCGATCTTTGGTGCTTTCTATGACTCCGGCAATAATTATTATGTCCTTAGCGGTCAGGAAAATCCGAAACAAAACGACTCCCTCGAGGTTTTCCGTATCACGAAGTATGATAAGAATTGGAACAAAATAAAGTCCTGCGGTCTGTATGGAGCTAACACTACAGTTCCATTCGATGCAGGCTCGGCAAGAATGACCCATAGCGGTGACCACCTGCTTGTGAGAACCTGCCACAAAATGTATAAATCAAGCGACGGCAATAATCATCAGGCTAATGTTACCATTGAAGTGGATATGCCTTCAATGACTATCACTGATTCGTATACCGGCGTCATGAACGTTGATTATGGCTATGTGAGCCACTCTTTCAATCAGTTTATAAAAACCGACGGCAACCATATAGTCGCCCTCGACCATGGTGACGCTCATCCACGTTCTGCCGTTCTGGTGAAGTATAATTCTGATTTTACTACAGGCAAATTCTTCCCAAGCTATTTTGATAAGGTCAGCAATATCGACGTTGTAACATACCCTGAATATACCTCCGGTCACTATAACTATACAGGTGCGGCTATAGGCGGCTTTGATGTGTCATCATCAAGCTATATCGTGGCACAGAGTACAGTTGACCTTGATTATATCAATACGTCAGAAACACGAAACGTCTACGTTTCCGCTGTTTCAAAGGATCTTTCCACAAACAAGCTCAATAAGATAACTTCTTATGCAGAGGGTACAGCTTCAGCTTCTGCTCCACAGCTTGTGAAGATAAATAATAACAGCTTTTTGCTATTGTGGGCCAGAGATACAAAGGTAAGCTGTGTGAAGCTAAACGCTGACGGCACAGTAAACGGCAGTATACACACCTTTGAGGGAAGCCTTTCAGATTGCCAGCCTGTTATCAAAAACGGCAGAGCAGTTTGGTATGTTTACGATAAAAATAACGTGACATTCAACTCCCTGAACCTTTCAAATCTTGACGATATAAAGACGGTTGACGTCAAAACAGGTCATGACTACGAAACAAAGTACGCATCAAAAACTGACGGCACTGTAACACAGACCTGCAAGTCTTGCGGCTATGTGAATAAGTTCACAGTTCCGACCTCTACCACTGTTTATTGGCGCACAGACCTTTCGAATACGTCCTTTTCAAGCGTATTGAGCAAAACTCAGTTCAGTGTGGGCGACAGCATTGATTTCTGGCTTTATGACGATACAGACTACACAGTTGAATTTTCTGATCGCAGTATGGTAAGTGTAAATAAGCTTGAAAACTATGCTAATGATATCAGACGTATCACATTCAAAAACGGCGGTTCACTCACTGTAAAAATTTATCCTACATACAATCCGTCTGTAGCAAAGACATACAAACTCACCTGCGGATGCACGAGCCACACATATGGCAGTGCTGTTATCACAAAACAGCCGACCTGCACATCAGAAGGTACAAAAACAAAAACTTGTACGCAGTGCGGAGCAACAGTAACAGAAACAATTGCAAAGCTTTCCCACAGCTACACAGCCACGGTTGTTGCACCTACTTGCACTGCTGACGGCTACACTCTCCACAAGTGTTCTGTTTGCGGTACTTCATACAAGGACAGCACAACTAAGGCAACAGGTCACAGCTACGGAAATTCTGTTGTAACAAAACAGCCGACCTGCACATCAGAGGGTACTGCTATAAAGACTTGCACAAAGTGCAATGCGACAGTTACAGAGAAGCTTCCTGCAAAGGGTCACACCGCAGTTACCGACAAGGGCTACCCTGCTACTTGCACCACAGCAGGCAAAACAGACGGCTCACATTGCTCAGTTTGCAATACTGTTATCAAGGCTCAGACAGTGATAAATGCCACAGGTCACAAGTCAAGCGGTTGGATAGTCGACAAGGCGGCTTCTATCGGAGTTAAAGGCTCAAAGCACAAGGAATGTACAGTCTGCAAGAAAGTTCTTGAAACGGCTGAGATCCCTGCACTTTCAAGAATTAGCATCTCAAAGGCAAGCGTGACACTTTCCACTTCGACCTACGCTTATGACGGCAAGGCAAAAACTCCGTCCGTTACTGTAAAAGTCGGTGGAAAGACTTTGAAAAAGGATACTGATTACACTGTTTCCTACAGCAACAACACCAAGGTAGGCACAGCAAAGGTCACTATCACAGGCAAGGGCAATTACACAGGCTCAGTTTCTAAGACCTACAGTATCAAAAATGACTTCAAGAAAGCCACAGTTTCGGGCATTTCCACAAAGGCTTTCACTGGCAAGAACATCACTCAGACCATTACTGTTAAATACAATGGCAAAACACTGAAAAAAGGCACTGACTATACAGTTTCATACTCAAACAACAAGAGCATAGGTACTGCCACTGTAAAAATCGCAGGAAAAGGTTCTTACACAGGCACTATCACAAAGACGTTCAAGATAAATCCTGCCAAGCAGGAGATACAGAAGCTCACGGCAAAGAGCAAGGCATTCTTTGTGGATTGGGCGCAGAAAGGTTCGGCTACCGGATACGAAATTCAGTATGCTACCAACTCAAAGTTCACAAGTGCAAAGAAAGTTACAATAACAAACAACAAGACTGACACCAAGACTATTACAAAGCTTTCGGGCAAAAAGAAATATTACGTTCGTGTTCATTCGTACACAACTGTAAAGGGTACTAAGTATTATGGTGCTTGGTCATCAACAAAAACTGTTACTACTAAAAAATAAAGTCTATGATTAATGAGAACTCCCCCATGCAGAGGTTTTTGCATGGGGGAGTTTTTTTGCGTCAAAGCGTACATTTTGTCGGCAAAGCCACCCTGAAATGTTACGACCAACCATATAAAAAAACACCGCACAAAGTCTTACCTCTGTGCGGTGTAAATATCTACTTTATTACTTCCTCTTAGAAACCACCATAGCTGCACCTGCAAGTGCTGCCAGACCTATACTTATGCCCATTGCCGCATCTGTATTAGGGTTTGTGGTGCTGTTAGGATTTGTCGTTGTCTTTGATGATGAAGCCGCTGCGCTGCTGTCATTTGTTGCTTTAGAAGAAGCCTCGGAAGATGACTCCTCTGCTTTGCTCTCGCTACTCTCCTCACTTGACGACTCCTCAACAACGTTATTGAACTCAACGTCGTCGTCCTTTGTCATTTCGTCAACGCCGTCGTTAACCAACTCAACTCTCTCCCAGCCGTAAATGCCTTCAATAGCATTTGTAAGCTCATCAGCTGCTGTCTTCTGTGAAACAGCTGATGGGTGGTAGTCAACTGCATAACCATTGTTTTCGCTGTCCTGAACGCTGAACTGAAAAACTGATACCTTGCTGTCGCCTGTTTCAGTCTTATAAGTATCAACTGCATCTGTAATAGAAGGATAAAGCTCCTGTCCCATAATACCGAGTGTACAAAGTATCTCAGAATTTGGATTCTTAGCTCTTATCTCCTTGAGGAAATTTACATAGCCCTTTTCAAACTCAGCACACTTATCAGGGTCACCCTTTGTGTATGAGTTATCGTTTGTACCAAGATTTACAACGATAAGCTCAGGCTGATACTGTGAGAAATCCCAATCATAATTAGCTGTCTGTTCACCGTCGAACCAGCTCCATGTAAAGCAGAACTTATCATAGAAATTTGGCACAAGCAGTGCGTCATTTATCTTGCCGTTGCCTGAATAACCAGAGATCACACCTGCTCCGCTTACTGATACAAAGCTGTAGTCAGCGCCAAAATTCTGTGCTGCCTTGTAAGCATATGTCTTTGCGGCGTTCTCGTTGTAGATAGAAAATGACTTTCCAAGTGGATCGTCAACACCGTATCCACAAGTGATAGAGTCACCAATAAACTCGATAGAATGCTTTGCTGCCTCTGTTGGCTGTGGCTTGCCGTCTACCTCAAAGCTGTCAATTGCGATAACGCTCTGTGCAGCTTCTGAAAGCTTTATGAGCTTAACTGTGCTTTCGCCCTCAGGAAGATCTACCTCAACTGCGTTTGTCTTCTTATTTTTTATGTAGCCCTGCTTAACAAGCTTGCCGTTTACAAATACGCCAATTCTTGCCTCACCTACGCTGCCGTTTACATTGAAAACAGCCTTTGTGCCTGTGCATTTGAACTCGATACCGCTTGCAGAATAGCCAAGTATCGTTGTGTCGCCCTTTCTGTAAGTACGACCGATAAGCTTAACATTGTCGCTTGTTGCCTCGTAAGAGGTGAGCTTGTCCGTTGCTTCCGTGTCTGCCATGACTGTCATTCCCATGCATCCTGCTGCAATTGCCGCAGCACAGAAGCCTGCCAAAAACTTCTTCATACTATGATTTCCTCCGTTGTTTAATTTTTTTGTATCTTTTGCCTTAATATTTCTCGATCCAATAATTTAATTATACTCTATCTGCAAGATATATACATTAATTTATTATTAATATTTATTCACTATTTTATTAACGGGTCTGTTAGATATTCTTTATCCTCTTATAAACCACAGCCGACAGCGGTGGACAGACGAAACTGCCTGAAACGGGCTGTTTGTTCATCTTGCCACTTTCATCAAGCCTGAGATAAAAGCTTCCCTCAGGCAGACCGAAGCCCCTGTTCTCGTAGTAAGGATTAAGTGCGATAACATAGCATTCTCCGTCTTTTTCAAGCTTCCAGCTTACGCAGTTCCAATCGTCATTGTGCATAAAATGAAGATGTGCGTTCACGTCCTCTTTAGTATACATTCGGAAAAGCGGACTTCCCTTTCTCAGCCTTATAAGAGCCTTGTAATACTCAAAGACCTCTTTATATTCAAGCTTTCTGTTCCACTTTATGGAGTTAGTGTAGTCAGGCGCATTGTAGCTGTCATGGGAATAGATATTCACATCGTTTGGCGCTTCGCCCTCTTTGAGTATCCTCGGCTTTGACCTAAGGAAATCCTGACCAAGCTGTATGAACGGCATGCCCTGTGAAAGTATCACTATTGCCGCCGCAAGCTTATCCATTTTTATCCTTACGCCCTCACTGTCATTCTTTGCCGATATACAAAGCTTGTCCCACAAAGTATTGTTGTCATGAGCCTCACAGTAATTCACCGCCTGAGTAGGTTCAAAAGCCCAGCAAGCTTCTTTTGCGTCATTTATCTGATAGTGTGGCACAGAGCCGGCTATACCACGCCTTAGGGTAGAAGCCGCATTTCTGTTTCCGCTGACAAAGCCCTTGTCATATGGATTGAAAGTACCGCCCTTAATAGAATCTCTGATGTTATCGTTGAAAAGTCCAACTCTTCCAAATTGATATGAGTTCCATTTATATGCAAGCCTGTCAGCAGGGAGCGGTGACTCTCCTCCCGTCCAGCCCTCGCCATACATTAGTATCTGAGGGTCTATCTTGTTAAGCTCGTCCCTTATGATGTTCACAGTTTCAATATCGTGAAGCGCCATAAGGTCAAAGCGGAAGCCGTCTATCTTATATTCCGTCGCCCAAAATCTGAGAGAATCTATCATGAATTTTCTCATCATCATGTGGTTTGAAGCCGTTTCGTTTCCACAGCCCGAGCCGTTTGAAAATGAGCCGTCATTTCTTATCCTATGATAATAATATGGAAAAGAACGCTCAAAAGCTGACTCCTCAGTATAGTAAGTGTGATTGTATACCACGTCCATAACAACGCCAATGCCGTTCTCGTGAAGTGCCATAACAAGCTGTTTGAACTCTCTTATCCTGCACTTAGGGTCATAAGGGTCTGTGGAATATGACCCCTCAAGGCAGTTGAAGTTCTTAGGGTCATAACCCCAGTTATATTGATTGAGCCAAGGCTTGCTCTCGTCCACAGTGGCATAATCTTCCACAGGAAGCAGGTGAACATGGGTTATGCCAAGCTCTTTGAGATGCTCGATACAAGTATTCACACCCTGATATTTCGTACCCTTATCGGCAAAAGCCACATACTTACCTCTATGCTCAGAAGCAACACCTGATGAACTGTCCGCAGAAAAATCTCTGACGTGGCACTCATACACCACTGCGTCGCAGGCATTTCTGCACTTAGGCTTTTTCACCTTGTCCCAGCCCTCAGGGTCGGTGGTCTTGAAATTCACCACCGCACCAACGTTTCCGTTGACTCCGCAGGCTTTTGCATAGATATCTATGGTTTCATGTCGTGTTTTGTGATCGAACTCAAATGTATAGGTATAAAAAACACCGTCAAGGTCACGGAGTATCTCCACATACCAAACACCGTGGTCAAGCCTTTCCATAGGCAGGCTTTCAAGACGGCTTTTGCCCTCGCCGTCAAGATACAGATTAAGATAAACTCCCGTTGCAAGCGGCGACCATGTTTTGAACACAGTTTTGCCCTCTTTCATGACCGCACCCAGATCGTTTCCTATATATTGATTATCTCTGTCGAACTGTTCATAATTCAATCTGTACATCAACCATGCCCCTTGCCTATATTTTTTTACCTCTTAGATATTTTTACTTCAGACTTTCGCCAAGCACCGAGCCTTGAAGGAGCTTAGTTTCAAAGCCCTCCCTCGTATTTTTAAGCAGGTCATCGCAAAGCTTTACCTTGTCCTTTTCAAGAAGCAGCAGGATAGTTGAGCCGCCGAACTCGAAATATCCCTTTTCTCCGCCCTTTGTGACCTTTACACCGCCCTCAGTGTGCAGATTTGATATCTTGCCCACCATAAGAGCACCGACTTCCATTTGAATAATATCTCCGAACTGCTCCGTTCTTATCATGCAATATTCTCTGGAATTTTCCTTGAAAACAGGCAGATAATTGTTCACCACAGGGTTCACAGTGTGAAGAATACCATTTATCTTTCTGTTGTGGCTCTTTACACCGTCTGCACAATAGCAATAGCGGTGATAATCGTCCACTGAAAGTCTGATGATAACTGCATAGCCACCCTCATAACGCTTTGCAAGCTTGCTGTCCCTGAGAAGCGAGGCAGTATTATACACTGCGTTCTTTATAATAAAGGTATCAGACTGTGTTATCTTATAAGCAGTCACCTTGCCGTCTGAAGGTGACACCAGCAGATTCTTGTCCTTAGTGATAAAACGTCTGCCAGGCTTTATTTTTCTTGTGAAAAAATCATTGAATGAGCGATACATTCTTTCCTCATAGTCAAACATATCTATTCCGTTTTTTTCTGCAAAGCCGAAAATAAAAGGCACTGAGAACTTGCTGTCAAGTATCACTCTTGCACACTTTGAAAATATCGGACAGCCGAGAAATTTCATAAGCGCCCTGCCCATTGCCGAGCTGTAGGCAGCCGCAAGAAAGCTATCCTGAGATGTGGTCTGTTCGTATTCTCTGCCCTGTCTGTCACGATATTTCATCTGTTTCTCTCCTTTTATTTACATTATTGTAGGGGACGACACACCAGACGTCCTGTTTTTCACACACCTGTCCGGCAAAAACATTTCCCATTCAGGTAACTTTTATCTTAGATTATATGCTGCATTTTAAGATAGCCGAGAAGGATTATCGCACCTATAGTAAAGAGTATCAGCACGCCCTTCATGGAAAGCTTCTTGACATTTATTTTCAATACAAAGAGTATTGAAATAAGTATCATAAAGCTATGGAAAACAAATGGAAAAATATTTCTCGGTATATTGTGCTGACCCATGAACAGCAGAGGAAGTATCATAGCAACTGTTGTAACAGGCAGACCCTTATATTCTTTTCTGTTCTCTGTTGTGTTTCTCTGACGTTCTTCCTCCATAACGTTGAAGTAGCCAAGTCTGATAACAGCGCCCAGAACTATCATAATGCTTGCGATAAGACGAAGCGGATAAACTGAATTGTAGTGATAGCCTATTACAGCAGGGAAAACGCCGAAGCAAACAAGGTCGCACAGTGAGTCGATCTGTATGCCGAACACCTTTTCATGCTCTGTTCTGTTTTTCATGCTTCTTGCTATCTTACCGTCAAAAAGGTCGCAGATACCCGAAAGAAGCAGGCAGAGAAAGGCTATGGACATATGATTTTCAAAGACCTGTGTAATGCCGAACACTGACGAAACAAGTCCTATGTATGTGAGTATTACCGAATAATTATAAAAACCAATCATTTTTTCTTTTCCTCTCATTCTTTTTCGACTTCTTTTTTAACTTCCTGCGACCCCTCAAGACCATTCTTCTTATCATTTCTCATAACGATAAAGTGAGCCACGAACGTTACCAATGCGCTCATTATCAGCAGTAAATAGAAGCTGAGTCCACGGCTCAGCAGCATTGCAGGCTTTACAAGCTCTGCGGTGAAAATGCTCATGAACATATATGTGAAGCAACCCTCTGTTACGCCTGCCGCACCAGGCAATGGCAGCATTTCAACTGCAACGCCTATCATAGTCTGAAGTGCGATAATATTCCAAAAACCTGTTCCGCTAAGGCCGTAGGACTTATACACTATCCATGTGACAGCCAGCAGGAACATTCTCTGCACCAGTGTGATAAGAAAAATATTTATCACAGTGTGTACATTGCTCTTTATATATTCCGAACCGATCATGTAATTGTCGCAGATACGCTTTATTTTGTTTATGTATTTTTCGTTGTTCTTTTCTTTGAGTATCCTTATGCGTGTCAGAAGATTTATAAGCTTTATGCCCATTTTTCTCGCCCACAAAGGCTTATAGAAAATAAACACAAGCCCTGCGATATAGGCGATATTCAGTATAAAGCCGATAAGCAGAAGCCACCAAAGCCGTCCCACATGAAGCTTTATAAAGCCAAAGTTGAAAAGCAGGAACGCCACTGCAAGAAGCACCTGCACAGCCTTGAAAGCTATGGTGATGATAAGCATTATCAAGGTGGAAAAGCCTATCTTTATGCCGTCTTTCTTCATGTAATACATCTGCGCAGGCTGTCCGCCGGAAGCAGACGGCGTTATACAGCTAAAGAAAAAGCCTATAAACGAATATTTCAAACAACGCCTGAAAGGAGTTTTTACTTCAAAAAGTCTCAGCATATACTTTATTATGACCGACTCCCCTGCCACATAGCAGAACACGCACACAGCACCCACTGCAAGCCAGCTTTTCTTTGCAAGGTGAAGATCCGCCACTATGTCGGAAAATTCTTCTCCTCTGAAAAGCAGTCTGACTGTCAGCCAGCCTATGACCACAATAAAGAATATATTAAGAACATATTTCAGGTTCTTTTTTATTTTCATCATCTCCGAATTTTCAGCCTGTCCATTAAAAGGTCAGACCGTTTTTGTCCCACACATATTTTTTACAGCACGAATGCCATAAAGCACAGATTTACTATTATCTGCAAAATTGTAAATCTTATTACTACCTGAGTATCAGACCAGCCCTTGTTCTTTCTTGCATGGTCGTGAAGAGGAGTTCTTATGCCCTCCATAAAATTCTTTATTTTCAGGAAACGTCTGAAAGAAAGCTTGAGAAGTCCAAGCCCACCGTCAAGTATGATAACTATAGCCATAGGGATAAATGCGAACGGTGCGGCAGTTTTCAAAAACATCACCGCAAGGAAAACGCCCAGCGCTCTCGAGCCTGCGTCACCCATGAGCATCTGGCTAGGCGAGCAGTTGAACCACAGATAAGCCGCAAGCGTCACGAACATTATCATAGGAAGGAGCATATCAGCCGCACCACTCTTTGTCACCATAAATGCAAGTGGCAGAAGAACTGTCATGACCAATGAACCACATAGCCCATCAACGCCGTCTGTACAGTTTGTAACGTTTATAGCCGTCCAAACGAGGACTCCTGCAAGGATGATGAACAGCGGTGCAGGGATAGTGAAAGTGGAATCTGTGATATAAAGCTTCACCTGCGAGCCGTTATAAAAATAGTATGTAAACGCAATGCCAAGAGATATAACAAGGTCGATAAGACCCTTTTTCAGGTTGCCCCAAGGAGTTTCAGCAGCATCGTCAAAATATCCGCTGAGCATGGCGGCATACACAAGCACGAGATAGATTATGTTCTCGATATCGAGAGGATAGAAAAGTGCTGTGCAAAGGGTAAAGGAAGTCACGAAGATAATTCCTGCGCCACGAGGCTTGCCCTCAGAAAGAGCACCGTTCACAGCGAACGCTCTGCCCTGGTCTTTAGGCAAAATGCGTTTGAAGAATTTCAGGCTGAAAAAAGCAATAAGAAAACTGCACAGCATTGGCACAAGCAGCACCAATGTAGTATTATTAGTCTTAGCCAAAAGGTTATAAAACATTGTCATCGTCCTTTTCTGTTTCAATTCATACATATACTATTATATTATACAACATAGCTGTGCAAAATGCAAATATTATTATCCGTCATTTTGCACAATTTTTTCTTAATGGTTTCTTAATGTGGAAAATTTAAGGTAAGTGCCAAGCAAAACAAAATGCACAGCCCATATAAGACTGTGCATAGGTTCATTCTGTTTCATTCAATATGTTCATCATTTCGGACGGCGTAACAATAAAATCTTTCATGGGATAATGTTTCTTATTTCCCGTGACAACATAAGCATTATTATCACGCTTTTCCATTGCTACCTCGTAGAAAATAAGATCGTCCATATCCACGAGTATCTCCCCTGTCGGTTTCGGGTCAACTTTAATTCCATGTGAAATAATAGAATTTATCATTGTTTGGATAGTTTCAGCTTTTAGGTGAAACTTAGGTCTGTTCAAGACTTCCGCATATTCATCTATTATGTCATCATGAAACAGCGGCGTTATCCTGCCGTCAAGCACCTCACGAAGCACCATACACGGCGGAGATTGCAAATTTTTAGTGATAAGAGCAGATACGATAACATTTGTGTCAATAACAGCGCAGACTTTCATTTATCATTTTCTCCTGTTCTTTCTCACTTCTGCTATTTCAGCGTTTATCTCGTCCAAAGACATTTCAGGGACGTCAGTTGCCTGCTCTCTAAGCTTTTCAAACGCTTCAAGTCCCTCTGCTCTTGTAACAGCACTTTCAGGAAGAACTGTTTCAAATGGTATTCCACGCACCATTTTGCTGCGCACCATAAACATTCTGAAAGCTGTAGGAAGATCCATTCCTAATGCACTGTATATCTCGCTTACCTCATTTTTAAGGTCACTGTCAACACGGAATTGAACTAAAGTCTGATTTTTTGCCATACAAAACACCTCCAAATATATTAAAATGTATGTGTTTATCTTTCAATTATATTATATCATCATTTATATATATTGTCA
>OLWE01001003.1_pt1 | contig 13218 bp, 16 predicted proteins | sample 1673591 | NCBI WGS metagenome assembly OLWE01 (sample SAMEA103958116, study PRJEB25191) | human gut metagenome | biome: human-associated habitat [ENVO:00009003]; feature: intestine environment [ENVO:2100002]; material: feces | place: Germany | collected 2013/2015 | reverse complement strand
CGCAGGCAGCGAAGCGTCCCTGCCAGTAACTAAAAAGCCTTCCAATACAGTTCAATCTGCATGGGAGGCGACCGCCGAAGGAGTCCAGAGGGCGATCGCGAACTTCGTTCGTTTTCTTTGCCCTCTGGAAGCAAGGCAATGATCTGAATGATAGAAAAATCAACCTTGGTTGTCCGAAAAAAAGTCAACACCACAAAAAACGCGGTACGCCCCCCCAATCCGGGGAAAGCGTACCGCGCTTTTCTTTACACCAGCGTCTTCGTCTGCCACTTGCCGCTGTGCCAGCGAATCAGGAAACAGATGATGCGGAACACCCAGTCAATCTGCATGGCAATCCACACGCCGATGACGCCCATGCCCATCGTCGTCGCGAGGAAAACGCCGAAGCCGATGCGAAAAACCGCCATCGAGAAGACCGCGACCGTCATCGTGTACTTCGCGTCGCCCGCCGCACGGAGCGCGTTCGGCATCGTGAAGGACATCGGCCAGAAAATCACGCAGCCCGCGCCGTGCAGCGCCACAATCTGCCGCGCAAGCACCGTCGCTTCCGGCGAGAGGTTGAACGGCAGGGTAATAATCGGGTTGCAAAGCAGCATCAGGATGTTCAGCGTGCCCATGCAAAGATAGACAATCTGCATGAGTTTCTTGGTGTAGAATTTCGCCTGATCGTAGGCGTGCGCGCCGCAGCACTGCCCAACGACCGCAATCATCGCCAGCCCGATGGCGTTTCCGGGCAGGCACTGGAATGAACCGAGCGTGTTGCCGACGGCGTTCGCGGCGGTGCTGGCGGTGCCGAAGGTGGCAATCATGCTCAGCAGCAGCAGCTTGCCGAGCTGGAACAGCCCGTTCTCAAAGCCGCTGGGAATGCCGACGCTCAGAATCTTCTTGACTTCGCTCGGATGCCACTCGAAGGGGAACATGCCCGGATACGGAATCCGGCAGTGCGGGTCGCGGAGGGCACGCTGCGTGATGTACGCGCCCACGGAGCGCGAAATCAGCGTCGCCAGTCCCGCCCCCATCACGCCCCAGCCCAGCCAGAAGATAGTCACGCTGTTGCCGATGAGGTTGACGATGTTCATGATGAAGGAGGAGAACATCGTTGCGCGCGGATTGCCAATGCAGCGCAGGAGCGCGCAGTAGGCATTGTAAATCGCCATGACGGGATAGGAGAGCGCCGACATGAGGAAGTAAATCTGGCTTGCCGCCATGACGTCCTCTTCGACATTGCCGAAGATGGCGAACAGCAGCGGTTTGCGGAAAATCAGGCAAATCGCCATAATCGCCAGCGAAACGAGCAAAACGACGTAGAACAGCATCTTCGCGGCAGTTTTCGCGGCATCCGGGCGCTTCTGCCCCAGATACTGGCTGACCAGCACTGCGCCGCCCGTCGCCAAGGCGGAGAACACGCCAATCAGCAGCACGTTGATGCTGTCCACCAGCGAAACGCCGCTCATCGCCGATTCGCCGCTCATTGCCGATTCGCCGCAGTAGGACACCATGATGGTATCCATCATGCCAATCAGCACGACAAGAAACTGCTCCGCCAAGAGCGGCAAAAGCAGCTGCTTCAAGTCCTGTTTGGAGAAAATCATCTCGGATTCAGCCGCCGGGAGTTTTTCAGGGGAAGTACGGAAGAAACGCATGGAAACCTCCTGAAAGAAATTCGGAATGCGGAATTCGGAATGTGGAGTAATTCGCGCGCGAACTGCGCCTGAAATCCTCTAACAGAAAACGCCCGACCGACGCATCACTGCGGCGATCAGGCGTTTCAAAGCGGATGGGAAAGCGATTATTCCGCCACAGGATAGACGGAAACCTGCTTCTTGTCGCGGCCCAGACGCTCGAAGCGGACAACGCCGCTCACCAGCGCGAACAGGGTGTCGTCCTTGCCGATGCCCACGTTCTGACCGGGATGAATCTTGGTGCCGCGCTGACGAACAAGAATGTTGCCAGCCTGAGAGAACTGACCATCGGCACGCTTCGGGCCAAGGCGCTTGGATTCGCTGTCGCGGCCGTTACGGGTAGAACCCATACCTTTCTTATGAGCGAACAGCTGAAGATTCAACTTCATCATGGTAATACCCTCCAATTTATCTATCAAGGTCGTGGCTCAATGAACCTTGCGGGTCGTGAGCCGAAAATACGCGGGGTACTGCTCCGCAATGTCGGAAAAGCCGATGCGAAGCGCCCCAAACAGCAGCTGCGCCTGTTCCATCTGCTTATCGGTGATTCCCGGCGGCAGCAGCACCTCCGCGAAGCCATCTTCACCGCCGTGTTCGATGGGGGAAAGCCCCACCAGGCTGCAAAGCGCTTGGTCGATGGTGATGAGCAGCGTGGAAATGCCCGCGCAGACGATGTCGCTGCCCTCCTCCGCATAGCCGGAATGTCCCTTGACGGAAACACCCGTGATGCGTCCGGCAGCGTCCTCAAAAAGCACAGCGCGCGTCATTAGGCGTTGATGGCGGTGATTTCCACCTTCGTGTAGGGCTGACGATGGCCGGCACGACGATGGTAGTTCTTCTTGGACTTGTACTTGTAGATCTTAATCTTCTCGCCCTTGACCTGACCGACGATCTTGCCTTCAACCGTCACACCCGCGACAGTGGGCGTGCCGACCTTGACATCGCCTTCATTGACGACCATGATGGCGTCGAAGGAGATAGCAGAGCCATCTGCCTGATTCACCTTGTCGATGTAGATGGTTTCACCCTGAGAAACCTTGTACTGCTTGTTGCCAGCGCTGATGATTGCGTACATGACAATAAGCACCTCCTATTATATACTCGCCGGAATCTGAGGTTGCGCAGATGCGCATTGTGACAGACCTCTCCCGTGCGGCTCAACGGTAATGATACCACGTTCGCAGGGGGATGTCAAGAGGAAAATGCGGAAAATTCAAGGCTTTGCATTATTCCAAGCCGAAAAATTCCGTCAGCTTGCCGGGATGCGACACACACAGCGACTGCCAGCCGCAGAAGAGCGCACCCTCGACGTTCCCCGGCGTGTCATCCAGAAACAGCACGCGCGACGGCTCGTGCCCCGTGGCGGAAATGACGTACTGGAAAATCTGCTCGCTGGGCTTCATCAGCTTCAAGCGCCCGGAGACGAATTTCGCGTCGAAGAGGTTAAAAAAGTCGTACTTGTGCTCGACAACCGCAAAGGCATCGTCGGCATAATTCGAGAGGACGTAGACCTTCTTGCCATGCGCCTTGCAGCTTTGCAGCGTTTTCAGCCCCTCCGGCAGCACTTCCTTCAAATCCACCCAGTTGTGCATCACGCGCGTGATGTACGGGCGGAGCGGCTCGTCGCGCCCGATCATGGCCTCAATGGCCTCGTCGCGGGTCATCAGCCCGTGGTCGCGCATGAGCCAGTAGGGGGAACGGAAAATCTTTTCCAGCAAAAACGGGTGCAGGTCGGGGCGATCCGGCACATGCTCATCCAAAATTTCCTGCGGGTTATAAGAGAGCAGCACCTGTCCAACGTCGAAGACGACGGCATCCACCGCGTCCCACGGCATGGTTTCGTAAATATCATCAAAAGTGCGGAGCATATGATTCACCTCATCTGCCATGATACACGATTTTTCGCCCAAAAACAAGCCTTTTCAAAGCGGAATTTCTGGTGTATAATAGCGATAGGGAATCCTAAGGTAACACCGCACAAATGAGGTGGTCGGCTGGCGAATGGATTTTTCGTCAGATGCAAATGCAAATTTCGAAGGTTTACTGGCGGTAAATCGAGAAATTTGCATGCCGCAGATGGCGGAAAAGACATCGCCAGACGCGCCGCCGAATTGTGCGGTGGTGCCCTAAATCAACGCATAAATCAGCATTTTCAGGAGTTTCACCACCGTTTATCATAGAAAGAAGGTCTTTCGATGAGAAAGCATTTTGATGACCAGATTGCGCAGCTTGGCGAGCAAATGATGGCAATGGGCGCACTGGTGGAGAACACGATTGAGCGGGCAATTCGCGCCTTGCAGACGGACGACATGGCGGAGGCGGCGGCGATTCGCGACGGCGACCACATTGTGGACGAAAAGGAGCGCGAGGTGGAAGCGATGTGCATCCACATGCTGCTCCAGCAGCAGCCCGTCGCGCGTGACCTGCGCACCATCAGCGCGGCGCTGAAAATGATTACCGACATGGAGCGCATCGGCGATCAGGCGAGCGACATCTGCGAAATCGCGACGATGGGTCATCTGCGCAGTCCGCGCCCGGAGCATTTCGCGTCGATGGCGCAGGCGGCGATTTCGATGGTGCACCGCGCGATTGACGCGTACGTCCATAAAGATATTGAGCTGGCGCAGCAGGTGGAATTGTCCGACGACATTGTGGACGCGCTGTTCAACGACGTGAAGGCGGACTTGATTGCCGGGCTTCGCGGGCATCCCGACCGGACGGAGGAATGCCTTGACCTGCTGATGATTGCCAAGTATCTGGAGCGCATCGGCGACCACGCGGTCAACATTGCTGAATGGGTGGTGTACGCCATCACCGGGCTGTATAAAGGAGAAGAGCTGAAATGATCTTCGTTGTCGAAGACGATCACGGCGTTCGCGAGCTGGAGCTGTACGCGCTGCGTCAGTCGGGCTATCAAGCGGAAGGGTTCGAGACCCCCGCCGCGTTCCGTCAGGCGCTGGAAAAGACCGTGCCGGACTGCGTGCTACTGGATGTGATGCTGCCGGGCGAGGACGGCTTGTCCCTGCTGCGCTTCCTGCGCCGCGACGCACGCACCCGCCGCGTGCCCGTGATTCTCGTCACCGCGCGCGACGCAGAAATGGACAAGGTGAAGGGACTGGACTGCGGCGCGGACGATTACCTGACGAAGCCGTTCGGTGTGATGGAACTGCTGGCGCGCGTGCGTGCGCTGCTGCGGCGGACGCAGGAGGAAACGCCCTCCGCCGTCATGACGCTGGGCGACGTGACGCTTGACCGCGAAAGCCACCGTGTCACCGCGGGCGGACAGGAAATCGCCCTGACGCACATGGAATTTGAGCTGCTGGCGTTCCTGATGGCGCACGCGGGCAAAGCTGTCACACGCGAAGTGCTGCTGGACGACGTGTGGGGCATCGCCTACTCCGGCGACACGCGCACGATTGACGTTCACGTCCGCACCCTGCGGCAGAAGCTCGGCGACAGCGGGCGGCTGATTGCCACCATCCGCAACGTCGGCTACCGCATGGACGAACATCCGGAAGCAGGTGAAAGCTGATGAAAAACCGCCTTTCTTCCCGTCTGCGCCTGACGCTGTCGGGCGTAACCCTGCTGACCCTTCTGCTGATGTGCGTGCTGGTATTCGCGGGCATGTACTTCCAGACGACCGCCGACAACCGCGAGCAGCTCCGGCAGCAGGCGGTGCAGTTGTCCGCCTACCTTGATGCGTCGGATGACCCGGTTTCCCTGCTGCAAGGGAGCGTATTCACCCAGCGCGTAACGTATCTGGATACGGACGGCACGGTGCTGTATGACAGTGAAGTGGATGCGTCCCGCTTGGAGAGCCACGCCGGGCGCGAAGAATTTCAGCAGGCGCGCGAAAACGGCGAGGCGTTCACCGCCCGCAGCAGCGCGACCCTTGGGCAAACGAGCCTGTATTACGCCAAACGGCTGGCGGACGGGCGTGTCATCCGCGTTTCGGGCACGCAGCGCGGAATGCTGCGGCAGGTGCGCGATTTACTGGGGTATCTGCTGCTGGGCGCGGTGCTTTGCTTCGGCGCGGCGATAGCGTTTTCCCGCCCGTTGGCGAAGCGCCTTGCCGCCCCCATGAACGAGGTCAACCTTGACCAGCCGCTGGAAAGCGACGTTTACGAGGAGCTTTCGCCCATGCTTCGCCGGATGGCGCAGCAGAACGCCCGCATTGCCGACCAGATGGCGTCCCTGACCGCCCAGCGGCATGAGCTGGATACCGTCCTCGGCGGCATGAAGGAGGGCTTCGTCATCCTCGACGAGAAGCGGCATGTGCTGACGATGAACAACGCGGCGCGGGCAATGTTCTGCATCACCAATGACCCGGTTGGACAGCCGATGATTGCCGTCAGCCGCGACGAGGCGCTGCTCCGCCTTTTGGACGGGCAGGGTACGGAATGCGCGATGCAATTGAACGGCATGACCATCCACCTCTCCCGCAGCCATGTCGAAGGCGGCGGCACGGCACTGCTGATGCAGGACGTCACCGCCGCACAGGCTGCTGAAGCAAGCCGCCGGCAATTCTCCGCCAACGTCAGCCATGAGCTGCGCACCCCGCTGACCACCATCAGCGGCTACGCGGAGCTGCTGTCCTCCGGGATGCTGCAGAAGCCGGAGGACGCGACGGAATTCGGGCGAAAGATTCTCGCCGAAAGCCGCCGCCTGCTGACGCTGATTGAGGACATCATCCGCCTGTCGCGGCTTGACGAGGGTGTGCGCGGCGAAGTGACCCCCGTCGATTTGACCGCGCTGATTCAGCACTGCGTCCAGAAGCTCACGCCCGCCGCGCAGAATGCGCAGGTAAGCATCAGCGCCAGCGGAAATGACCCTGTGCTGATTTCCGGCGACCATGCCCTGCTGGAAGAGATGCTGACGAACCTGCTGGAAAACGGCATCAAGTACAACCACGCGGGCGGATACGTCCGGGCGCGGGCAGAAATGGCGGACGGACGCGCCGTCGTGACTGTCGCGGACAACGGCGTAGGTATTGCGCCGGAGGATCAGCAGCGCGTATTCGAGCGCTTCTACCGCGTGGACAAGAGCCGCAGCAAGCAGACCGGCGGCACGGGACTGGGGCTGTCCATCGTCAAGCACGGCGCGCAGGTGCATCACGCGCAGATTGCCATGCAGAGCGCGCTGGGCGAGGGTACGACCATCACGCTGACTTTCCCGGCTCAGTCATCAGGCAAAAAATAGCGCCGCCCCGACATGGTTTCCACCGGAATCGCATAGACCATTGCGCCGTCCTCCTCGTGCAGGGGGACGGCTTTTCCTTCCACCAGAACAACCTGTATCGCCGCCGCATCCGGCGCTTCAAACTCCAGACACACCCGCGTGCAGACGGATAATGCCTCCGCCTTGCGGCCCTCCTTCGGCATCATCAGGCAAACGACCGGCTGCATCCCGTTCACGAACCACTCGAACCCCATCGGCACAACATACGGCGCATGACCGTCAAAGAACGCCGCGCGGACTGCCTTCGCCTGCCGCAGAATTTCCAGACATTCCACGAAGCTGAGCGTCTGATAGCACATGCTGCTCACGCCGCTTCACCTCCCCCGCATCAGCGTATGCGCAGGGGGATTTTTCGTGTGATGCAGAAATTATACTATTTCCAGATAAGAATGCGCCAAGATGCGCCGCGAATTTTTCATTCTGGCTAACGTGAATGAAACGCAGCGTAGCAGCGCTACGCTAAGTGGAATGAGCGGACGCCAGAATGGAAAAGGCGCAAGCAGATGGCGCAGTTGAATCTGGAAATAGTATTAGCCAGAAAGCGAACATTTTCGTCAGGAAGCGCAGCAAAAGAACACGAAAAATCCACAAAAACCCTTTACGGCACGCCATCCGATGCGTATAATTGTTGCATGACGAACGGAACACGCTTCCGCCCGTCCACCTGATAAGGAGGTTGGTTCTCATGAAGAAATTCTTTAGTCTCGTTCTTGCTCTGGCCATGGCGCTGAGCATGGCGTCCTTCGCGTCCGCAGAGGAAACGGCGACGATTCACATCGGCGTGATTGGCCCGATGACCGGTGCTGCCGCCGTGTATGGTCTGGCAGTTGCGCGCGGCGCGGAAATCGCCGTGGAAGAAATCAACGCCGCCGGCAAGGTGAACATTGTGCTGGATGTGCAGGACGATGAAAACGACGCTGAAAAGTCCATCAACGCTTACAACGCGACGCTGGACAAGGGCACGCAGGTCATCCTTGGCTGCGTGACGACAACCCCCTGCATTGCTGTCTCCGCGCAGGCGTATGACGAGCGCGTGTTTATGCTCACGCCTTCCGCTTCCTCGCTGGAAGTCATCGCGAACAAGGACAACATGTATCAGATCTGCTTCACGGACCCGGCACAGGGTTCCGCGTCCGCTGAATATATCTTCAACAAGAAGGTCGGCGAGAAGGTCGCCATCATCTACAACAACGCCGACACCTATTCCACCGGTATCTATCAGACCTTTGAGAGCAAGGCTGCCGAGCTGGGGCTGAACATCGTTTCCGTGACCACCTTCACCAACGACACCACGGACTTCTCCGTGCAGGTGACCGAGGCCAAGAACGCCGGTGCGGACGTTGTGTTCCTGCCCATCTACTACACCCCTGCTTCCCAGATTCTCAACGCTGCCAACACCATGGGCTACAAGCCGGTGTTCTTCGGCGTTGACGGCATGGACGGCATCCTGACCATGCCTGGCTTCGATGTTGCGCTGGCGGAAGACGTCATGCTGCTGACCCCCTTCTCCGCGGACGCGCCGGACGAGCTGACCAAGAGCTTCGTTGGCAAGTATCAGGAAAAGTACGGCGAGGTGCCGAACCAGTTCGCGGCGGATGCGTATGACGGCATCTACGCGCTGGCGGCGGCCGCTGAAAAGGCTGGCGTGAAGGGCGACGAAGCGCCGGAAGATATCTGCGACGCGATGATTGCTGCCATGCAGGAACTGACCGTCACCGGTCTGACCGGCACGATGGTCTGGGATGCGACGGGCGCTGTCACCAAGACCCCGACGGCCGTCATCATCAAGAACGGCGTGTATGTCGGCGCTGAGGCGGCTGCAGCGGAGTAATCCCCCCTATTCCACACGTTTTCCTCATGCCGGAGGAGGAGCTTCCTTCTCCGGCATGAGCGTATCCAGCAGGTGCAGACAGAAGGTAATCAGCAACAGTTGATGCAAGGGTGCACACGGACTGCTGCTGATTGCCTTGCTGTCTTTCAAGGGAAAGTGCTTTTCCCGCAGATTTCAGTCATTTGGAGGTGCAGGCAGGATGCTTCAGTTCTTCTCTTACCTCATCAACGGCATCAGCCTTGGCAGCGTGTATGCCATCATCGCCTTGGGCTACTCGATGGTCTACGGCATTGCCAAGATGCTGAACTTCGCGCACGGCGACGTCATCATGATTGGCGCGTACATTGCCTTCTGTGCCACGCAGTACTGGGGCATGTCCCCCCTGCTTGGCGTGCTGATTGCCATGATTGTCTGCACGGTGCTGGGCATGGTCATCGAGCGCCTGGCGTACAAGCCGCTGCGTCAGGCAACGAGCCTTGCCGTGCTGATTACCGCCATCGGCGTGAGCTACCTGCTGCAAAACCTGGCGCTGCTGGTGTTCGGCCCGAACCCCATGTCGTTCCCGTCCTTCGTCAGCATCCCGTCCATCAGCCTGTTTGACGGGCAGCTGATTCTGACTGGCGAAACAATCGTGACCGTGCTGGCGAACATCATCATCATGCTGGTGCTCACGTTCTTCACCTCCCACACGAAGATGGGCAAGGCGATGCGCGCCGTCAGCGAAGACCGCAGCGCGGCGGAACTGATGGGCATCAAGGTGAACGCGACGATTTCCCTGACCTTCGCCATCGGCAGCGCGCTGGCGGCGATTGCGGGCGTGCTGCTCTGCTCCACCTACCACACGCTGATGCCCACGACGGGTTCCATGCCGGGCATCAAGGCGTTCACGGCGGCTGTTTTCGGCGGCATCGGATCAATTCCCGGCGCGCTGCTGGGCGGTCTGCTGCTGGGCATCATTGAGATTCTCGGCAAGGCGTATGTGTCCATGGAGCTGGGCGACGCGCTGGTGTTCGCCGTGCTGATTATCGTGCTGCTGGTCAAGCCGACGGGGCTGCTGGGCAAGCCGATGCGGGAGAAGGTGTAACGGGATGAAGAAAACGATGAAAAAGTCAACAAAAGGCTTTCTGAACAACTTGATCACCTACGCCATCGTCATCATCGCGTTCGTCTTTACGCAGATGGCGCTGAGCAAGATGATTCCGGGCGTCACCATCAGCCGCTCCCTGAAGGGGCAGCTCATCCCGATTTGCGTCTACATCGTCATGGCGGTTTCGCTGAACCTGACGGTCGGCATCTCCGGCGAACTGTCGCTGGGTCACGCGGGCTTCATGAGCGTCGGCGCTTTCTCCGGCATCATCATGTCCGGCTGGCTGCTGAACGCCTTCCAGATGGAAAATGAGACGATGCGCCTCGTGCTGGCCATGCTGACGGGCGGCGTATGCGCGGCGATTGCGGGTGTGCTGATTGGCATCCCGGTGCTGCGTCTGCGCGGCGACTACCTTGCCATCGTCACGCTGGCGTTCGGCGAAATCATCCGCAACGTCATGAACTGCCTGTATTTCGCGGTCAGCGACGGCAAGCTGATTGTCAACTTCAACAATCCCCGCATTGATGGCACGCTCCTGTACAACGGGCCGGCGGGGGCGGTGCGCGTCGGGCGCATTGCGACGTTCGAGGCGGGTTTCGTGCTGGTGCTGCTGACGCTGTTTGTCGTGCTGAACCTCATCAACAGCCGCTCCGGCCGCGCGATTATGGCAAGCCGTGACAATCGCATTGCCGCCGAAGCCATGGGCGTGAACGTGACGAAGTACAAGCTGATGGCGTTCGTCACCTCGGCGGCGCTGGCAGGCATGGCGGGCGCACTGTTTGGGCTGAACTTCTCCTCCATCGCGCCGGACAAGTTCAAGTTTGACACATCCATCCTCGTGCTGGTGTTCGTCGTGCTGGGCGGCATCGGCAATATCCGCGGTTCGGTGATTGCGGCGGCGCTGCTGACGGTGCTGCCGGAGGTGCTGCGCGAATTTGGCGACTACCGTATGCTGATTTACGCCATCGTGCTGATTGCCGTGATGCTGCTGGGCAATGCCCCGGTGGTGCGGCAGGTGTTCGAGCGCATCCGCCCCGCGAAAAAAGAAGTTGTGAAGGAAGGTGACGCGGCATGACTGAACCGCTGAAGCGTTTTAAGCCCAATACAAAGATGGTTCCCGTGCCGTCGCGCAGCATCATTCCTGAACGCGACGTGAATCATTCGCCCGTGCTGGAAGCCAGCCATCTAGGCATTGAGTTCGGCGGTCTGAAGGCAGTGGACGACGTGAACCTTGCCATCGGGCGCACGGAAATCTGCGGGCTTATTGGCCCCAACGGCGCGGGCAAGACAACGGTCTTTAACCTGCTGACGAAGGTCTACCAGCCCACAACCGGCACCGTGCTCATCAACGGCAAAGACACGGCAGGCATGAACACAGTGCAGGCCAGCAAGCTCGGCATTGCCCGCACGTTCCAAAACATCCGCCTGTTCGACAACATGACGGTGGAAGAGAACGTCCGCATCGGCCTGCACAACCAGATTAAGTATGGCATGTTTTCCGGCATCTTCCGTCTGCCGCAGTATTGGCAAGGCGAGAAGAAGCAACACGAAAAGGCGCTGGATCTGCTGAGCATCTTCGGCATGGAAAACATGGGCGATGTCAAGGCAGGTTCCCTCCCCTACGGCGCACAGCGGCGCTTGGAGATTGTGCGCGCGCTGGCGACGAATCCGTCGCTTCTGCTGCTGGACGAACCCGCCGCGGGCATGAATCCGCACGAAACGGCGGAGCTGATGGAGAACATCATCAAAATCCGCGACCAGTTCCAGATTGCTATTCTGCTCATTGAGCATGACATGAATTTGGTCATGGGCATCTGCGAAGGCATCTGCGTGCTGAACTATGGGCGCATTATCGCCAAGGGCACGGCAGAGGAAATCCAGAACAACCCGGTCGTCATTGAGGCGTATCTGGGCAAGCAGAAGGAGGCGAAAGCATGAGTCTGCTGGAAGTCAACGATATCAACGTTTATTACGGCGCGATTCACGCAATCAAGGGCATTTTCTTCTCGGTGGATGAGGGCGAGGTCGTCACGCTGATCGGCGCAAACGGCGCTGGCAAATCCACCACGCTGAACACCGTCGCCGGACTGCTCCGCCCGCGCGAGGGCAGCATCCACTTCGGCGGCAAGGATCTGGCGCGCGTCCACGCGTCGGATATGGTGAAGCACGGCATGGCGCTCTGCCCCGAAGGACGGCGCATCTTCCAGCAGATGACGGTGCTGGAAAACCTCGAAATGGGCGGCTTCACGCGCCCCGACAAGGAGATTCCGGGCAGCATTGAGCAGATGTTCGAGCTGTTCCCGCGCCTGAAGGAGCGCCAGAAGCAGATTGCCGGCACGCTCTCCGGCGGCGAGCAGCAGATGCTGGCGATGGCGCGCGCGCTGATGTCCAAGCCGCGCCTGCTGATGCTGGATGAGCCGTCGATGGGCCTTGCGCCGATTCTGGTCGAGCAGATTTTCGACATTATCCGCGCGCTGCACAAGAGCGGCACGACGATTCTGCTGGTGGAGCAGAACGCGCAAATGGCGCTGTCCGTCGCGAACCGCGCGTATGTGCTGGAAACGGGCAAGATTTCCATGTCCGGCGACGCGCAGGAGCTGCTGCACAACGATGCAGTCAGGAAGGCGTATCTGGGGGCGTAATGCCAGGCAACCGGGAAGGTGGCAGAAGCCCGCTTCCCGGTTTTTCTTTTGCGTCAAGATTGACATTATCCTGCAAGCATGGTATTGTATAGGTGAAATGAATGTTATTCGGCAACAGGAGGCATCCGCATGAATCCCTATTTGACGCAGCGGGCGAACCGCCGATGGTGGGTGTATCCGCTGATGGCGCTGTTCTTCGCCCTATCGGCGCTGCTGCTGTGGCGCACCTGCAAGGCGGGTGAGCACGGCGATACGCGCATGGTGCTGCTGCTGCTATGCCTTGCGACGGCGGCGCTGTACGCGGGATGCACCTGCTTCAGGGGGAAATCATCCGACGCCGGGCGCGCGGCGTTGCACAGCAGTTAGCAACGTTCTCGCTGCACATGTTTCCGCTGTCGGATATGCCCAAGCTCCTGCCGGACTGCCCGAACATGGAGACGCTGCGGTTATTGCTCTGCGGGAACTATCTGCGAAACATTCAGATTGATCCGCTGACGGCGATGGTATACCTGACTGCGCCGAACCTCCGGGCGTATGGGGTGGTACAGTCGTTTATTGTGTGTCCGCACTGCGGGAGGCGCACGAGTGTGGTGGAAGGAGCTGCGCGGCAGTGCGAGCATTGCGGGATGGCGCTATGAAAAAAAGCTGCTTCTGTTGTGTAGAAGCGGCTCTTTTTGTGTCTGTTGATTTGCACTTTTCAGGAATTAATACTATTTCCAGATTCACCTGCGCCATCTG
>OLWE01000999.1_pt1 | contig 13244 bp, 10 predicted proteins | sample 1673591 | NCBI WGS metagenome assembly OLWE01 (sample SAMEA103958116, study PRJEB25191) | human gut metagenome | biome: human-associated habitat [ENVO:00009003]; feature: intestine environment [ENVO:2100002]; material: feces | place: Germany | collected 2013/2015 | reverse complement strand
CTTGCATGTGTTAGGCACGCCGCCAGCGTTCGTCCTGAGCCAGGATCAAACTCTCAATAAAATGGTATCTTAAAGCCGAAGCTCTAAAATCAATTTCATCTTGGTTCGCTCTTAGCTATACTCAAGAATTTTCGTTGGCTATTCAAAGAATCTCATTTCTGACATTCACTGAACAACTTAAATTAAAATTGTCCAAGGTGTTTGTTCATGTTTCTCGTTGTTTAATTTACAAGGTGCACTCCGCAGTTTCGCGAGTTTTTATTGTATCACAGGAAGTTTCGTTTGTCAAGAACTTTTTTCAAATTCTTTCGAACTTCTTATGATCATCGCTCGCTTTGATCAATTTCTCTCTCGCAGCGAACTCATTTATTCTAGCACATCTTCATCTGTTTGTCAAGAACTTTTTTCAAGGTTTTTCAACCGTTTTCCTGGCTCCCATCCGATATGCCGCGCTCTTCAGAACGCTCGCATATATTATCATCGGGATTCGGGTTTGTCAACCCCTTTTTTCATTATTTTTCATTCTTTTTTATATTTCCTATAACTTGTGTTAATATCGGGATCACACCCCAAAATGTAGCCGCTCCGACGACCCATACCGCCGTCGGCAGCCGCTGCGTCAGAAAGCTGACGCCGAAGGCGAGCAGGCAAAAGACTCCTTCCTTCTTCTCTCCCCATCCGGTACCAAGGCAGACCTCTGCCGTGCGGGCGGCCGCGCACACGAGCAGCGTCAGCAGCGACACCAGCCCGAGCAGCTGCGCCGTGGACAGCAGCAGCTCAAAGCGCTGCATGACGGACAGGACCGACAGGCTTTTCGTGAGCGTATAGAGCGGCTGCGGCAGCTGTGCCGTCCACGCCGGGGACAGACACGCGCTGCACAGCAGCGCCGCCACGCCCGGCAGCACCGCAGCGGCCAACGCGCTCCAGCCCGGCCGCGGCGTCTGCCCGTCCCCGTCCAGAAACAGCAGGCACGCGGGCGTCAGGCACAGGCAGAGGCTCAGCCCCGCATCCGCGGCGCTCCCCCACGGCCGGCACCACGCCGCCTGCACATGCCGCAAGGAGGCCAGTGCAATGATACTATATAATAACGCTAGACAGAGTGCCAGCACGCCGCTGACCCGGGCCGCGGCGGCCTGTCCCTTCCGGCTGGCCAGCGCGGCCAGCAGCAGTGGGACTGCGGGTGCCAGTGGGCCGAGATCGTCCTCAAACGCGATCTGGCTCGCCGCAGCCGCGCCGGAGGCTGCCAGCAGCAGCCAGATGCACACCGCCGCGCCCAGGAGCCGCCCGCCGCGCCGGCCGAAAGCCCGGGGCATCTGCTCTGGCAGACTCTGCCCGCTCCGGCGCTGCAGCGTCTGCAGAAACAGCACGATCCCGCTCGCCGCCGCGCTGCCCGCCAGCACCCAGAGCCAGCCGTGCCCGGCCAGCGCCATCGCCGCCGGAACGCTCAGCGCGCACAGTCCCCACGCCCGGCTCTGCCGCGGCGTCAGCTTATCCTGCAAGCTTCATCCCTCCGTCCTCCGCCGGCAGCAGCTGCGCCGGACGGATCTGATCCCCGCGGACCAGCGCCGCGCGCGCAAGCGCGAGCGTCAGCGTCCCCGGGTGCGCCTGTAAAAACTCCACAGCCTCGGCCGCGTGCAGCTCCGGCAGCCGGGCCAGATACAGCTTGGCTGCCGGGCGGAACTGCGGCTGCTGCGCAGCCGCAGGCAGCAGGGCTCCGGCGCTCTGCAGCAGCACGATATGCTCCGCCGTATCGAGAAACAGCGTCCCCTCCGCGCATTCTGCCATATCGGCCAGCGCGGCGGCCAGCGTCGGGCCGGACCCGGCCGCGCCGTTGTCGGCCTCCACGGTGATCGCGCCGTCCCCGGCCCCAATCACGAGCACCTGGGCCGGGATCAGCTTCGCCGCGTCCGTGCCGGTGCGCGGCAGCATGCAGAGGCAGACGGCCGACGCCGCGGCCAGCAGCCAGATACAGATGCGGTTCATGTTCCGTCCCCCTGATTTCGAAGATCCTGCGGCCGCAGCGCGGCCTCGCGCCATTTCTGCCGGATCAGGCGCGGGCGCAGGATGGCGCGGGCTGCCCGGGCGTCGGAAAACGGCGTCAGATACGAAACGTCCAGACTCGTCAGCCCCGACAGATGGATCAGCAGCAGCACGCCGCCCGCCGTCAGCGCGAACAGGCCGCCCACGCCAGCCAGAATCGCCAGCGCGAACCGCCAGACGCGGATGGCGTCGGACAAATCCCGGCTCGGCAGCGTAAAGCCGCAGATCCCGGCCGACGCCGCCACGATCAGCGCCGCCGGAGAGATCAGCCGCGCATCGACCGCGGTCGTCCCGACGGCAAGCCCGCCGATGATTGACACCGCCGTGCCGATGGCCTGCGGCAGATGGAGCCCCGCCTCCTGCAGCAGCTCAAAAGCCGCCAGCAGGCCGATGACCTCAAAGACGGTGTCGAACGGCACCTCCTGCTTGGAATCGATGATGGCGAGCAGGAGCTTGGTCGGGATCATCTCCTGATGGTACGTCGCCATCGCCACATACAGCCCCGGCAGCAGCAGCGCCGCCAGCAGCGCCAGATACCGCAGCACCCGCAGGCAGGTAGCGGAGATATAGTCGACCGCGCGGTCCTCCGTCGATTTCATCAGAATGCCGAGATCCATCGGCGCGAGATACCCCAGCGGCAGCCCGTCGACAAGCAGGCCCACCTGCCCGTTCAAAAGCCCCTGGCAGAACGTATCCGGCCGCTCGGTGTACTGCAGGAGCGGAAAGGCCGTTTTACGCGAGCCGGTCACATATTCCTCCACGCTCGCGGGCGTCAGCATCCCGTCGATGTCGATCGCCGCCAGCCGCTGCTCCATGCGCCGGACGAGCGCCGGATCCGTCAGGTCCGCAAGGAAGCAGACCGTGACGGCCGTCTGGCTGCGAAGGCCCACGGTCTTCTGCACGAAGCGCAGCTGCGCCGAGCGCAGATGGCGGCGCAGGAGGCTCGTGTTGATGCGCATGGTCTCGGTAAAGGCGTCCTTCGCGCCCTTGACCGTGTTTTCCGACTCCGGCGCGGACGGACCGCGGCGGGTATCGGTCTTCGTCTCGAAGCAGAGCGCCGCGCCCGTGCCGGGAAAGACGACGACGCAGTAGCCGTGCAGCAGCTTGTCCGCGGCGTCCTCCGGCGCCGTGACCCGCTCGGCCACGGCGCAGTAGACCCGTGCCTGCTCCGCCTGGGCGAGCACCGCCTGCATGCTGCCGGGCTGCACCGTCTGCATGAGCGGACGCAGGACCTGCTCCGCGATATCGCCGCCGGACGTCAGCCCATCGAGAAACAGCACGTCCAGCTTCTGCCCGCCGGCCATGATCTGCCGCTCCGCCACATCCGCGCTGCCGCCGAACAGCGCCCGCAGCTCCGCCGCGCCCCAGTTTTCCATCCTGACCGCCTCCCGTACAAAACTCTTCTGTCATTTTTCCGCATATGGAGAAAACTATACCTGTTTTCCCCCGTGCAGGTTTGCATATCCCGGCAGTTTGTGGTAGACTATAGCGAAAGCCATGCGTCGGCTGACGCGATCACACATATATAATATGTATTGTTTGGAGATGCACCGCCATGTATGAACTCATCAACGACAAGACGCTCGCAGAATACGAAGCGTTTTTGCAGCAGCACCCCAAGGGCCATTTCGCCCAAAGCAGCCTCTGGGCGAAGCAGAAGCCCATGTGGGCCTGGAACGCCGTCGCCGTGCGCGGCGAGGACGGGAAGATCAAGGGCTCGCTGGCCCTGATGTCCCGCAAGGTGCCCGGCATCGGCCGGACGCTGCTATACGGCTGCCGCGGCCCGGTCTGCGATCTACGCGACCGGGAGACCTTTGCAGAGCTGCTCGAGGGCGCGAAGGCCCTCGCCAAACAGCAGAAGGCCTACGTCATCAAGATCGACCCCGACGTCCCCTCCTCCGACACGGCGTTCGCGGAAATGATGCGCTCGTTCGGCTTCCGGTGCAAGGAGGGCGGCAAGAATTTTGAGGCCATCCAGCCCCGCTACGTCTTCCGTCTGAACGTCGAGGGCAAGACCGAGGACGAGCTCATGGCCGCCTTCCATCAGAAATGGCGCTACAACATCCGTCTGGCCGAGCGCAAGGGCGTGACCGTGAAGATCTGCGGCAAGGAGATGGTCCCGGCGTTCGCCGACCTGATGCTCACGACCGGCGTGCGCGACGGCTTCGTCACCCGCCAGCCGGAGTATTTTGCGAATATGCTCGATAATCTCGGCGAGCATGCGCGGCTCTACATGGCCTTTGACCCGGAGGGAACGCCGATCGCGGGCACGCTCGCCATCCACTACGGCGACAAGGTCTGGTATCTCTACGGTGCGTCCAGCAACGAGCACCGCAATCTGATGCCCAATTACCTGCTGCAGTGGCGCATGATCCAGTGGGCGGTCGAGACCGGCTGCCGGATCTACGACTTCCGCGGGGTCTCCGGCAATGTGTCGGAGGATAACCCGCTCTACGGTCTGTTCCGCTTCAAGCAGGGCTTCGGCGGGGCGTTCACCGAGTTCGTCGGCGAGGAGGATCTGGTCCTCTCCCCGTTCATCTACTGGGCCGTGGAGCACGGCACGTCGGTCTTCAAGGACCTGCGCAAGACCGTCTATCTCATCAAAAACCGCGGAAAAAAGTAAGACAGGAGGCGCAGCATGAAAGCGTATGTCGTCGATTCCGCCGCCGTGCGGAGCAATCTGCAGCAGCTGCAGACCCGCGCGGGCAGCGCGGTTTTGTGGGCCGTCCTCAAGGGGGACGGCTACGGGCTGGGGCTTTTGCCGATGGCCGCCATCTGCCGGGAGGCCGGGGTCACGCACTTTGCCGTGACCGAGGTCAGCGAGGTCAGCCGCCTGCGCGCGGGCGGCTTTTCCGAGGCCTCGATCCTGATGCTCCGCCCGACGAGCGAGCAGGACGAGCTGCGGCAGCTGCTGCAGCTCGGCGCGATTTTGACCGTCTCGAGTCAGAATGACGCGGCGGTTTTGAACGGCGTGGCCCAGGAGCTCGGCGTACAGGCCGAGGTCCACGTCAAGATCGACACCGGCATGGGCCGCTACGGCTTTTTGCCGGACGAGCTCGACCAGCTGCTGCCCATCTTCCGCTACATGCCCGGTCTGCACGTGACCGGCATCTACACCCATCTGCATTCCGCCTTCTGCAGCCAGAAGGCGACGATCGCACAGGCCGAGGCCTTTCAGGGCGTTCTCGATCAGCTGCACGCGGCCGGCTGTGAGACCGGCATGGCGCACATGCTGAACTCCGCCGGGCTCCTCAAATATCCGCAGTACGCGATGGACGGCGTGCGTGTGGGTTCCGCCATTCTCGGGCGGGTCAGCGTGCGCGGCAATTTCGGCCTCACGCGCATCGGCGAATGCCAGGCGACCGTCGAGGAGCTGCGCTGGCTGCCGAAGGGCCACAGCTGCGGCTACGGCGCGGGCTGGACCGCGAAGAAGCCCACCCGCGTGGCCGTCTTCTCTGTCGGCTGGTACCACGGCTTCGGCGTCGAGATGGGAAACGACCTGTTCCGCTTCCGCGACTGCCTGCGCGGCGTGCTGCGAAACCTCAGGCAGATGATCTTCAAAAAGCACATCACCGTGACGGTGAACGGGAAAAAGTGCCGGGTCCTCGGCCACATCGGCATGCTCCACACCTGTGTGGACGTGACGAACGTCCCCTGCGCCGTCGGCGATCCGGCGGTATTCGATCTCAAGCCTTTGCTGCTCAAGGGCATCGAGGTCGTCTACCGGTAAGGAGGCACTATGGCAGAAAAAATCGCCGCCGTCGCCACCGGGCATGCCCGGACCGGCATCGGCATTCTGCGCCTGTCCGGCGACGGGTGCATCGAGGCAGCCGGGCAGGTCTTCCAGCTGCAGTCCGGCAAGCCGCTTTCCTCCCTTCCCGACCGCAAGCTTGCCCTCGGCATGCTCTTTGACGTGCAGGGGCGGCCCATCGACCACTGCATGGCCTTCATCTCCCGCGCCCCGCACTCCTACACCGGCGAGGATACCGCCGAGATCCAGTGCCACGGCTCGCCCGCCGCGCTGGCCGCGGGGCTCGAGGCGCTGTTCGCCGCCGGGTTCCGGCAGGCGCGGCCGGGCGAATTCACGCGCCGGGCGTTTCTGAACGGCCGGATGGATCTGACCCAGGCCGAGGCCGTCATCGACCTCATCGACGCCGAGACCGCCGACGCCGCGGCCAACGCCGCCGGGCAGATCGCGGGCGCGATGCGCAAAAGGATCGACCCGGTCTACGACAGCTGGGTCGATATCTGCGCGCACTTCCACGCCGTGCTCGACTATCCCGACGAGGACATCGACCCGTTCGAGCTCAGCCAGCTGGAGTCTGCGCTCCAGGCGAGCAGCCGGACGCTCTCCGCGCTGCTTTCCTCCTGCCACCGGGGCCGGATGGTCCGGTCCGGCGTCAAAATCACCATCCTCGGCAGCCCGAACGCGGGAAAATCCAGCCTTCTCAACGCGCTCTCCGGCTTTGACCGCGTGATCGTCACGGACATCCCCGGCACGACGCGCGACACCGTCGAGCAGACCGTCACGCTCGGGCGGCATCTGGTCCGCCTGGTCGACACCGCGGGCATCCGCGACACGGAGGACGTCATCGAGAAGATCGGTGTCGACCGCTCGGTCGAGGCCGCGAAGGACTGTGACGCGGCCCTGTTCGTCGTCGACGACTCGCGCCCTCTGACCGACGAGGACCGCCGCGCGATGGACGCCGCGCTCGAAGCGCCGGAGGCCATCGCCGTTCTCAACAAGCAGGATCTCGGCGCTGTGATCGAGCCGTCGGATCTGCCGTTTTCGTATATCGTCCCCGTCTCGTGCAAGGACGGCACGGGCTTCGACCTGCTCGAGCAGGCGTTCGACATGCTCTTCCCGGACGACGCGCCGTGCGACGGATCGCTTTTGACCAACGCGCGGCAGGCTGACGCGATCGTGCGCGCCAAAAAATCCGTGGACGCTGCGCTGCGCTCGCTGCGGGCCGGCTTTACGCCGGACGCCGTGCTGGTCGATCTGGAGGCGGCGATGCGCGCGCTCGGCGAGGTCACGGGGCGCACGATGCGCGAGGATATCACGAACCGCATTTTTGAGCGCTTCTGCGTCGGAAAATAAGCTGATAAAGGACCGATATTTATGATCTATCTCGATAATTCCGCCACCACGCAGCCCTGTGAGGCCTGCGTGCGGGCGATGACAGAGCTTCTGACGGACTGCTGGGGCAATCCCTCGTCCGTGCATGCGCACGGCATCGCGGCCCACCACCGTCTGCGCCAGGCGCGCGAGCAGGTCGCTTCCGCCCTCGGTGCGGAGCCGGACCGCGTCTTTTTCACCTCCGGCGGCACGGAGGCGGACAACTGGGCCATCTTCTCCGCTGCTGAGCGGCTCGGCAAGCGCGGGCACCACATCGTCACCACCGCCGTGGAGCACCACGCCGTCCTGCACCCCATGCAGAAGCTCGAGGCGAAGGGCTTCGAGGTCACTTACCTGCAGCCCGACCGCGAGGGGAACATCACGGTCGAAGCGCTCAAAAAGGCGCTCCGCCCCGATACCATCCTCGTCTCCGTCATGATGGTCAACAATGAGACCGGCGCCGTCATGCCCATCGCCGACATGGTCAGGGCCACGCGGCGGCTCTCGCCGCTCGCGCTGTTCCACACCGACGCGGTACAGGGCTTTCTGAAGGTCCCGTTCCGGGCCAGGACGCTCGGGGCGGACATGATCTCCGTCTCCGCGCACAAGATCCACGCAGCCAAGGGCACGGGCGCACTGTACATCCGGCCGGGCCTGCCGCTTCCCCCCTTCCTCTGCGGCGGCGGACAGGAGAGCAACTACCGCTCCGGCACGGAGAACATGCCCGGCATCTGCGGCTTCGGCGCGGCCTGTGCCGATACGGACGCGAAGGCCGAGATCGCGCACATGGCGCACCTGCGCGATCTGACGCGCGAGGCGCTCGCCGGGATCGATGGGCTCGTGCTGATCGGCAGCCAGCAGGCGCCGCACATCGTGAATCTCTCGCTGCCGGGCCTGCGCTCGCAGGGGATCATCAACTGCCTGCAATCGGAGGGGATCTATGTCTCGGCAGGCTCCGCCTGCTCGAAGGGGCACCGCAGCCACGTGCTCGAGGCCATGGGCCTGCCCCCTGCCGTCATCGACGGCTCCATCCGCATCTCGTTCTCCCGCGACAACACCGAAGCCGACGTCTCCGCCCTCTGCCAGGCCCTCGCCCACGCCAAACAGACCCTGAAGGGCTGACGAACCCAAGGGCTCCCCTCCCAGGGGAGCTGTCAGCGAAGCTGAATGAGAGGTTGTCGCAGATTTGCGACTGCCGGTTGTCTCCGACGGCCCTATCTTTTCCGTCTTGCCGGAAAAGATAGGGGAGAAAAGGGGCGCTTGGCTACGTTTGGTGCTTCCTGCATCTGAATTCAGGTAAGCCCCAATGTTTCGGTCTGGCGTTCCACTCGATACTCACCTTACGGGCGTCTTGGTACGCGCCGCCTGATACGGTGGGTATCAAGTTTGCAGCTAGTTGCCTTAGAACGATTGCTATAAACAGAAGGTGCAGTCTGGATCTGTCAGGCTGCACCTTTTTGCGAGTAGGTCTTCTTTATTTGCTTCGCACCTTGTAGGGGCGGAGCAGAGCCCCGCCCCTACAGGATGCACCCCAATGGCTCCCCTTGCAGGGGAGCTGTCTGCGGAGCAGACTGAGAGGTTGTTACAAATCCGGCTCAACCTCTCCGTCTCGGCTTCGCCGAGCCACCTCCCCTGGAAGGGGAGGCTTTGGGACTGTGCGCGCCAAAGGCTCCCCCTATGAGGGGAAGGCAGGGGCTGCGGCGTTTTCTCTTATTTGACCCCCGCCAATGCGTTGAGGTAGCGGACGAAGGCTTTGCTGTTGATCATGTAGGGGTAGTTGATGACGACCAGGTCGTCGACGCCCTGGTCGGCGGCGAAGGCGGCGAGGTCCAGGGTGGGCTTGCCCTCCTGGTTGAACTCGCGCGGGTCGATGACGATGATGCGGCCGTAGTGGCTCGTGAGGAAGGGCACGAAGGCGTTGCCGTAGGATTCCTTCAGCACGATGCAGGTCGGACCCTGCACGTCGCTCTCGACGATGCAGACGGGCGTATCGCCGCCGATGAAGCAGAGATATTTATTGGAGACGCTCTCATCCAGCTGCGTATAGACGACGCTCACCGGCGTGCCGTTTTCCAGAGAGCCGTCGGCATAGTATCTTGCATGGGTATCGGCGATGGGCAGGTAATAGTCCAGATAGTCCGGGTGCTGCTTGAGCACGTCGCTCTGCGGGTAGCCCTTGGTGAAGGTGTACATGGAGCCGAGGAAGGTGTCATACCGGCCGGTCTGGAACTGCTCGAGCGGCACAGCGTCGAAGCCCGCGGCCTCACAGAAGGCGGTATAGGCGTAATACGCGCCCAGCTGCGTCCAGTGGTGGTCGGTGCGGAAGTAGATGTATTCGTCGGTATGGGCGCGGAGCTTCGCGTAGGCATCGACGGTGACGATGCCGCTGTCCATCTGGCCGTAGCAGAAGTCGATCATATCCTTCTGGCTGTGCTCGCCGGTGTGCAGGCTCTCGGGCGAGTAGAACTCGCCGCCGTTCGGCGTCACGAGCGAGATCGTGCGCACGTCCGGCCCGAGGGCCTTTGCCAGATTTCCGACCGCGGCGGCGTAGCTGGTGATGATATCGTCGAGGCGCGTGGGGATCTCCATCGCGCGGTCGCCGACGACCACGACGGAGCCCGCGTAGCTCGCGTCGGACTCGTCCGGCGTGTCGATCTCCGGGTCCGCCTCAAGCTGCGGTTCGGTCGGCTCCTCCCCTGCCGGTTCGGCCGGATCGGTCTCGTCGGGCTGCGGCTCCTCCTGCGGATCGTCAGACGGCACAGATGTGGAGTCGGACGGCAGTTCGGCAGGTGCTTCCTGCGCGGGCGGCTTCGCCTCGGGCGCGGTCTGGCCGTTGGCCTTCTGCACGGCGTCGAGCGATTCGCCGCCGTGCGCGGCGGCGTCGGTCTGGTTCACCATGAGCACGCTGTCCTCGCCGGAGCCGGAGTAATAGTAGAATTTATTGAGCGTCCGGTTCGCGTTCAGCAGCGTCTCGCGGCCGGGAAAGGTATCGGAGTAATACTTCTCGAGCGCCGGGATATACGTCCCGTCCAGCAGCGCGCGGACGGAAAATTCCGGCCTGACAAACTCGCGCTTTTCCGAGGCGGAGCCCGCCGCGTCCTGATCGGCCAGCGAATATATGCCCACGCCGAGCAGCGCGGCCAGCAGCACGAGCAGGAAGGCCGTATAGAGTTTTTTCATCGTTCCGCCCTCCCTTAGAACCGGAAATACAGGAATGCGTTGTAGGTCGAGCCGACCAGCGCGATCGTGGACAGGGCCAGCAGCGCCGCGTCAAACGCGAACGTCACACAGGCGTAGACGATCTGCCCGCTGCGCTTGCCGCCCTGCACGCACACACCGCCGAAGAGATTGCCGAGGTTCTGCGGCACCGACGTCGCGCCGATCGCGCAGACGAGCAGCAGCGGCAGGTTGTTGACCAGCTGAATGCCGGTCTGCGCGTTGGAAAATCCCGTGCCGAGCAGCCCGAACAGCAGCCCGAAGTGCTGCAGCAGCTGCGTCAGGTCCGTAAAGTAGAAGATGTTCCACCCGAGGATCACCAGCAGCATCGTCCCCACGCGGCGCAGGATCGTGGGAATACGCCGCAGGCGCTTTTCCCCGATGGTCTTTTCCGCGGCCAGGATCACGAAGAAATACAGGCCCCAGAGCACGAAATTCCAGCTCGCGCCGTGCCACAGCCCGGTCAGAGCCCAGACGACGGCCATATTGAGCAGCTGGTGCTTTTTCTTGCCGCCCAGGGGGATATAGACGTAATCGCGGAAGAACGAGCCGAGCGAGATATGCCAGCGCCGCCAGAACTCGGTGATGGAGCGCGAGGTATAGGGCAGGCGAAAATTCTCCGGGTATTTGAAGCCGAAGATGCGGCCCATGCCGATGGCCATATCGGAATAGCCGGAAAAATCGAAATAGATCTCAAAGGTATAGAGCACGATGCCGAGCCAGGCCGCGGCGGTCGTCGCCGAGGCGGCACTGCCGCCCAGGATCTGCGCGGCGACCTTGCCCGCGGCGTCAGCCAGCAGGACCTTTTTGGCAAGGCCGATGCAGAAGCGGGTCGCGCCGTAGAACGCATCGGCGGCGTCAAAGCTGCGCGCGTCGATCTGCCCGGCGACGTCGGCATAGCGGACGATCGGCCCGGCGATGAGCTGCGGGAAGAGCGAGATGTAGAGCAGAAATTTTGCAAACGACCGCTGCGCCGGGACATCCCCGCGCCAGACGTCGACCGTGTAGGAAAGCGCCTGGAAGGTATAAAACGAAATGCCGATGGGCAGCGCGATGACCGGCACGGGGATCGACGCGCCGAACAGCGCGTTCAGGTTTTCCACCACGAAGCCCGTATATTTGAAGACCGCGAGGCACCCGAGGTCCAGCACCAGCGCCAGCACAAGAAACACGCGCTTGTGCCGCTTTTCGATCAGCAGCCCGAAGCCCCAGTTGACCGCCGCGGCGGCGATCATCAGAAACAGATAGACCGGCTCGCCCCAGGCGTAGAAGATCAGGCTGAAGACGATCAGCACCGCATTTTTCGCCGGAACGCTGCGGCAGAGGAAATACGCCGCCAGACACAGCGGCAGGAACAGATATAAAAAGATCAGGTTGGAAAAGACCATGGCACGCACGCTCCAGCTTCGGGTTTGATTTACATAATTCCATCTTTTTTAATTTAGCAGATGCGCTGGTATTTTTCAAGCAAAACTGACAGTTTTACACAACTTTTCTCGCGGGCGCGGAAAAGCTTTGCTTGCTTTTGCCTGTTTTACGTGCTATACTGATGTTGTTTCATGTGGAATCTGCACAATATCGGAAAGTTGAGGGGTTCAGACATGCTGGCTATCGAGAGGAAAAATGAAATTCTGGACAAGCTCCGCGCCGAGCAGCGTGTGCTCGTCAGCGATCTTGCCGAGTATTATAACGTCACGGAGGAGACGATCCGCCGCGATCTGGACAAGCTGGAAAAAGAGGGCTACGCGACCAAGACCTACGGCGGCGCGATCCTCGGCAACAGCACGAAGACGGATCTGTCCTACACCATCCGCAACAAGACCAACGTGGACGCCAAAAACCAGATCGCCGCGCTGGCCAGCCGCCTCATCGAGGACGGCGACCACCTGATGCTCGACGACAGCTCGACGTCTTTGTATCTGGCAAAAAAGCTGAAGGAAAAGAAAAATCTGACCGTCATCACCAACTCGGTCGAGCTCGTCGTGGAGCTCAACGGCATCGATGGCTGGACGATCATCCTGACCGGCGGACGGCTGAAGCCGGATTCTCTCGCGCTGATCGGCGACCAGACGCAGCAGATGCTGCGGCACTACCACGTCGACACCGCCGTCATGTCCTGCAAGGGCATCGACCTCGAGGCCGGGGTGACGGATTCGTCCGAGTTCCACGCGCAGACAAAGCAGTCGATGCTGCGCTGCGCGAAGAAGAAGATCCTCATCCTCGACAGCAGCAAGATCGACAAGGTCTCCTTCATCGACATCGCCCCGCTCGACGCCTTCGACATCGTCGTCACCAACACCGCCCCCAGCAAACCCTGGCTCGACTTCTTCGCCGACCACAACGTCGAATGCCTCTACCCCGGAAAATAAAACAACCACCCCCCAGCCGCCGCAAAGCCGCTGGGGGATCTTCATGCCTTCTTCTGTAGGGGCGTAATAACAACTCCCCCGCAAAAAGGTGCAGCCTGACGAAATCAGACTGCACCTTCTATTGATAGCAAATATTCTACGGCAACTAGTTACAAATCTGATACCCCCGTATCAGGCGGCGCGTAGTATGATGCCCGTAATGTGACTATCGTGTGGAACGACGCCTGAAACATTGGGGCTCACCTGAATTCAGATGCAGCATGCACCCCGTCTCCCCCAGCGCCCTTTTCTTCCATATCTTTTCCCGCGCAAGGGAAAAGATATGGCCGTCGGAGACAACCGGCAGCTGCAAATTTGCAGCAGTCAATCCCTCAGGCGCTTCGCGCCAGCTCCCTTTACACAAGGGAGCCTTGGATGCACGCCACCGGAAGTGCGGCGAAAGTGGGCGACAACCTCTCAGTCTCGGCTGCGCCGAGCCAGCATCCCTACCCCTTTTGTCC
>OLWE01000995.1_pt1 | contig 13276 bp, 15 predicted proteins | sample 1673591 | NCBI WGS metagenome assembly OLWE01 (sample SAMEA103958116, study PRJEB25191) | human gut metagenome | biome: human-associated habitat [ENVO:00009003]; feature: intestine environment [ENVO:2100002]; material: feces | place: Germany | collected 2013/2015 | reverse complement strand
CACAAGTCGGTTGAAATAAACAGGCATTATTCAGTCCTATGATAAGGATTACGAGTAAGACCAAAAGGGTCACTTTTCTCAAACGGGAGGTGATGCCTTATGCCAAAAGAAAGGAAAAAAGTCCTGTGTATGGACGCCCAGCGGCACGCCGAGTATTACGGTATGCAGCAGACATTTGACGAACTGTATGCCAAAAGCAAAGCCGGAGAAGTATTCAACGGCCTGATGGAACTGGTCCTAAGCCCGGACAACATCATGCTGGCATACAGGAATATCAAAACCAACACAGGCAGCTACACAGCAGGAACAGATAAGCAGAATATCGGTGACATTGGACGGCTTCCACCGGCTGAGGTCATCGGTAAGGTCAGAAAAATTGTCACAGGCAGCGAACACGGCTACCGTCCCAAACCAGTGCGCCGGAAGGACATCCAAAAGCCAAACGGAAAAACCAGGCCGCTGGGTATTCCCTGCATCTGGGACAGATTGGTGCAACAGTGCATCAAACAAATCCTGGAACCCATCTGTGAAGCTAAGTTCAGCAACAACAGCTATGGGTTCCGCCCGAATCGGTCAGTGGAGCACGCAATCTCCCGTACTTACTCCCTGTTACAGCGGGCGCATTTACACTATGTTTTGGAGTTTGACATCAAGGGATTCTTTGACAATGTGAACCACAGCAAACTAATCCGACAGCTTTGGACGCTGGGTATCCAGGATAAGCAGCTTCTATTCGTAATCAAGCGGATTTTGAAAGCGCCTATTCGTATGCCGGATGGCAGCACGGTATATCCAACAAAAGGAACACCGCAGGGTGGGATTATCTCCCCGCTGCTGGCAAACGTGGTGCTGAACGAACTTGACCACTGGGTGGATAGCCAATGGGTAGAACATCCCGTAGCAAACCGTTACGGCACGCATCGAATCATCCGTACTTCGGAGGTCTTTGACAAAAGTAAAGGCTACCAGAAAATGCGGGAGACAAACCTCAAGGAAATGTTCATCGTGCGCTATGCGGATGACTTCCGTATCTTCTGCCGAAATCGTGAGGACGCAGAGAAAACCATGGAGGCTGTTACAAAGTGGATTACCGAGCGACTGAAACTGGAAGTCTCTCCCGAGAAAACACGCATTGTCAACGTCCGTAAGCGATATTCTGAGTTCCTTGGTTTCAAAATCATGGTGTACCGCAAGGGTGAAAAGTATGTCGTGAAGTCCCATATCTGTGACAAAAAGCTACACTTGGAAGAAAGCAAGCTGGTGGAACAGGCAAAGCGCATCGCAAAACCAGCCCATGGGCGAACACAACCGGACGAAATCGGCCTGTTTGACGAAATGGTGCTGGGTATCCAAAACTACTACAGGATTGCTACCTGTATCAGTCTGGACTGCCGAAAAATCCACCGCAGAGTCATGACAGTGCTGACCAACCGTTTGAACACGGAATCCGGCTGCCAGCTCGCCCGGGAGGGCGGTGCCATGACGGACAGCGAAAAGGAGCACTACGGTGCTTCCCAAATGGTGCGGTATGTGTCCGGTATCAACCGACCAATCTACCCCATTGCGTTCATCAAGTATAAAACCGCAATCGGAATCAGCGCCGCAGTCTGCTGCTTCTCTCCGGCGGGGCGGAAAAAGATACACGATAATCTGGAGATGGATACGACCCTGTTTGCATATCTGCGGGAGAATCCGCCACAAGGACACAGTTTGGAATATGCTGATTGCAGGCTCTCCCTGCTGTCAGCTCAAAAAGGCAAGTGTTCCGTCAGCGGCGAGTTGTTTCTGAATCCGGACAACATCGTGTGTCACATGAAAGTTCCAAAGGAGCAAGGTGGTCACGAGCGATACAGCAATCTGGTGCTGCTCCACAGGCGGTATCTTCCTTTGCTGACCGACCAAGACACTGCCGCTCTCAAGAGCATGTGCAAGCAACTGACTGTAACAAAAAAACAACTGACCAAAATCAACAGCCTGCGTACTGCTGCAAAACTGGTAGCAATCTAAAAAAAGCTCTCTATTGGTGATTGATTAAATGCCTGATAACACAATCGATGGAACGCCGGATGCGGTGAAAGTCGCATGTCCGGTGTGGAGTGGGGGAAAATCCAGCGATTACTTCAAAGGATTACCTATCACTATAGTCTGAGACAGCTTTAGACGCAGCTTTGATGCTGTATCTGCTCCATGAGGCCCCGCCCGAAGAGCAGACCATGGAGATGTTGCTCACCATGATCGAATACGGCGCTGCCAAGGAGGATGACGACGATTACCAGTCGCCTCTCGACCTGCTCTTTGAAGCGTTGGAGGAGGAACAGCCGAACCATATTGCCCTGCGCCAATACCGCATTTTCAAGCAGGCCGCCGGTGATATATGCTCTAAGTGACTTCTTAATCATGATTTTGTCATGGTTAGTGAAGCAATCACTTAGAGCATTTTTGTTTCAGGAGGTACAGCTATGAGAAACGAAAAAATCACCCCACTGTACGAGCGCCTGAGCCGGGACGATGAGTTACAGGGCGAGAGCAATTCCATATCCAACCAAAAACAGATGTTAGAGGATTTTGCCCGCCGGAATGGGCTGCCAAACCCTACGCACTTTACCGATGATGGTATCTCAGGCACCCGTTTTGACCGCCCCGGATTTTTGGCGATGATGGAGGAAGTGGAGGCAGGGCGTGTAGAGGCAATCGTCATCAAGGACATGAGCCGGTTAGGACGCGACTATCTGAAGGTCGGTCAGGTTATGGAGGTTTTGCGGCAGCGAGGCGTTCGTCTGATTGCCATCAACGACGGTGTGGACAGTCTGAAAGGCGATGACGATTTTACCCCGTTCCGCAACATCATGAATGAATTTTACGCCCGTGATACCAGCCGGAAAATCCGCTCTGTGTTTAAGTCAAAAGGCATGAGCGGCAAGCACCTGACCGGCACTGTGATTTACGGCTACTTATGGGACGAAAAACGGGAGCATTGGCTGGTAGATGAGGAAGCTGCCGAAGTGGTACGCCGTATCTTCTCCCTCACGCTGGAGGGATATGGGCCTTATCAGATCGCCTGCAAATTATCCGCAGACCGGATTGAAATTCCTGTCGTACACCTTGCCCGCTTCAACGAGGGTGTGAACCGTTCAAAGCCGGTCAAAGACCCCTATGGATGGGGATCATCTACCATCGTGAACATTTTGAAAAAACGAGAGTATTTGGGGCACACCATCAATTTCAAGACCCGCAAGCACTTTAAGGACAAGAAAAGCCACTATGTTTCTGAGGACGAGTGGACGATCTTTGAGAATACCCATGAAGCCATTATCGACCAGCAGACCTTTGATCTGGTGCAGAAAATCCGCAGCAATGTACGGCGTTATCCAAACGGCTGGGGCGAAGCGGCTCCCCTCACAGGCTTGCTCTATTGTGCCGATTGTGGCGGCAAGATGTATGTCCACCGCACCAACAATGGCAAGCGGATTTCTCAATATACCTGTTCCAATTATACCAAAGTTCCGTGTGGGACACTATGCCTTACACAACACCGTATCAATGAGAGTGCTGTTCTGACATTGGTTTCCGACACACTCCGGGCTATCGCTGAATATTCGAGAAATGACCGGACGGAATTTATTCACACTGTTCAGGAGACGCAGGTTGCTCAACAGAGTGCCGATATATCGAAAAAGCGCAGGCGTCTGGCTACTGCCCAAAAGAGAGCCGGAGAACTGGAAAAACTGATTTGCAAAATCTATGAGGATAACGCCCTCGGCAAGCTGCCGGATACACGATATAAGGCGCTTGATGCACAGTATGCCAAAGAGCAGGACACACTTGAGATTGAAATTGCGGAGTTGGAAAAGGCTGTTACCGGCTATGAGCAGAGCCAGAAATCAGCAGAGAAATTTATAGCCCTGATTGATAAGTACGAGAATTTTGACACGCTGACAAATACCATGCTCAACGAGTTTGTAGAGAAAATCCTTGTCCATGAACGCGCCCGCAAAGGCAGCCAGGACACCACGCAGGAGGTTGAAATCTACTTCAACTTTGTGGGCCGGTATATCCCGCCCGCCTTGCAGCCGGTTCCCCTGACCCCGGAGGAACAAGAAGAACTGCGGAAGAAGGAGGAACGCAAAGACAGGCTTCACCAGAACTACTTACGCCGCAAAGCAAACGGCAAGCAGAAGGAATGGGAAGAACGCTACAACGCCAAGCGCAAAGCAAAAATGGAGGCGGCAAAGGCAGCTATCCGGGCCGAGAACATGGAGAAGGGCATTTTTACCACCGTTAGCCAGCTACCCAAGCAGGAGCCACGCAAGGCCACCGTATCGGCCAGTGCCGCAGTTTAACCATCACAGTGCAAAGGAGAATGAACATGAGCGAATTGACTTACACCCGCTGCGGGGATTACTACATCCCCGACCTGAAACTTTCCGAGCAGCCGGAGGCCCCCATCGGCAAGTATGGCCGTATGCGGCAACGCTACCTGAAGGAACACCGGCCCGGCCTTTACAGCAGCTTGATTTTGAGCGAAAAGCTGTACCCGCACCTGTTGGAGATTGACCGGGCGGCGCGTGAACGGATGGACGCCATGCTGCCCCGCATGATGGAGGCGGCGGGCGTCACCGAGGAACTGAAAGCCCGTGATCCCATGCGCTGGGTGGGGCTGATGAATATACTGAAAGCGCAGGTGGAGGAAATTATTCTTACAGAGCTGATTTATCAGTAGTTTTTGCAAGCGGAGGCTGCTACTTGCAGCCTCTGTTTGTTTTACACTTCCGTCATATCTTCTGCCTTGTATTCTTCGAGCTAATGAAATATAATGAAAGAAATTGTCGGAGGTGTGAACATGGACTACATGACACTCAGAGAGGCAAGTGAAAAATGGGGCGTTTCGTCCCGTCAAATCAATTATTACTGCGTCGAGGGCCGTATTCCCGGCGCTGTGAAGATGGCCGGTGTTTGGCTGCTCCCTAAAGCGGCAGATAAACCGGCGGATAAGCGTCGAAAGCAAAACAAAGGCGGTGAGAAATTGTAAAATGGGCAAGGTGCTATTAGTAGAAGATAATACAAATGCTGTAAAGAAAATTGTGCGTTATATTGACAATATATCTGCCGATCTTGAGGTACATTCTGTTTCCGAGGCCGGAGAAGCCTTGCAATACGCAAAAGCGAACGATGTTTCCCTTTTTATCCTTGATATTCAGTTAGAGGACTATAAAGGAACCAGCTTAGCAAAGCAGCTCCGCGAATTGCCGGAATATAAATATACGCCGATCATTTTTGAAACGGCATTGGCAGGAGAAGAACTTTCAGCTTATCGAGATGTGAAGTGTTACAGTTTTCTTGTAAAGCCATTTGGCGAAGAAGAATTTGTAACGGCATTTCGTGACGCGTTGGGATTGTCTAAACAGATGAGCCAACAAGCAAAAACCATTCAGATTGAGCAAAAGCAATTTATCTTAGAATATGTTACACAGGATATTGCCTATATCGAAGCCTTTGGAAAAAAACTTGTGATCCATACCAGTAGCCGTCTGTCCGGCATCAAAGAAGATACGATTTCCGGGTACACTTTGTCTGGTTTATTGGCGTTGCTTGATGATCCAGCATTTGTTCAGTGCCATAAGAGTTATGTCGTGAACAAATCCCATATTGAGAAAATTGACAAATCCGAGCGGAAGATTTTTCTGAAAGGATTTACAGATACAATCCCCATCGGAAATAAATATCAGGCCGAATTATGGGGGTAAACATGAACTTTCTAATGAATCTGATACAGTTAGGATTGGATGTGGGAATACTGGCTCTCTGCTGTGAAGCCGTTTTCCGGCAAAAATCAGAAATAAAGGCAAATGATTTTTTCATTTTTCCCATTCTTCTTGTTCTTTGTGTTGTACCGAGAGTGGATTTTTCTGTCGGAGCAAATATGACGGCATCTTTCCGCAGTGAAGGCTTTGAAATACTACCAGCAGACAATATTGTTGGATTGCTGTTTTTGATTTTTGCAGTATTGTTGTTGAGCAGTATTTTCTTCGGCTCCAAATCCAGCGGAACGGTTTTCTGCGGCACAATGGTGGCCTTCTCCATTTTCCTGTTCGTCAAATGCCTGTGCGCGGTTCTTTTTGCTGTCTGCGGAGCTACGGATATTTTACTCCTGTTGGGCAGCCGTATAGCGGCGTTGTGCCTTATAGTCGTACTGGAGTTCACGCCACTTTTCGGCTTAATCCATCAGCTCGTCCAAAGAATCGATTTCACAGTTCTGATCGTATCTGCCAATATCGCTGTCCTTCTCATGGCAGTGCTTTCTATCCTCTCTTTTGATGTGGATAGAATTCTTTCCCATCTGTGGGTGATTATAATTCTGATCCTTGCGGTGTTGCTGCTGGACAGTATATTGCTGTTCCTACATCAGCGTCGGACGCAGGAGCAAAAGCGAATCCACATGATTGAGCAGTATGTGCCTATTGTAGAAGAATTGATCTCACAGGTTAGGGCAAGGCAGCATGAATTTAATAACCGGATGATGGCGATTGAAGCTGCCGTTGCCTCTGCTGATACTTTAGAAGAAGCCCGGAAAGAAGTAGCAGGTCTTACAGGAAGTATTGGAATCAGTCTTAATGATCGGGAACTGCTCTCATGCGACAGCAAAATGATTGCCGGGATGCTGTTTGGAAAAATAAAGCAGGCAGAAGTGGCAAATCTTCACATAGAATTATCCTTACAAGGTCTTTTCAAGAAAACCGTCACCCCGGAAACAGAATGGATCGAGGCCATTGGAATTTTATTGGATAATGCAATCGAAGCTTCACCGAAAGGAAGTACAATTTTTTTATCCAGTAAGAAACAGGGCGACTTTCTGGAATTGACAGTTTCCAATCCAGCTCCGCCGCTGTCAAATACTGAATTTATGGCCTTGTTTGGAAAAGGCGTAACAACAAAGGCAAGTCGGGACGGCCACGGATTTGGCCTGTATAACATCCTACGCATGACGGAACGGTATCATGGGAAAATCCTGACCCGCAATGAATCCATTTTGAATGAAAATTATGTTGTCTTTGGAATACTCATGCCATGAGAAAAGGGTATGAACGAGGGTTTTAAGGGAACGAAATTTATCTTGTTCCCTTAAAACCCTCTCTTGTTTCCGGCCTATTGAAGCGCCCGAAAGAGTTCGATATACTGGGAAAAACAAAGAAAGGGATGAATGAATATGATAGACCTTGTAAGAAATGAGTGGAAAAAAGTTTTTCTGCCGGTGCTATTGACAACGGTTCTTCTGGCAATCGCCATGAGTGTGTTGTCCTGCACAATTTACCAAAATTATGTACTGCACTACGATTTAGAGGCATGGGAAGTTGGAACAGAACTGTTTTCTCTGCTTTATCCGCTATTTGTTGTGGTGCCGCTATGCTGGAATTTGTATTATGAGCGCAAAAATAACTTCCTGCTCTATGTCATGCCGCGAGTGAAAATTAAGAAGTACCTGACTGCCAAATGGATTGCATATGCGCTGGGAACTCTTTGTATTATTGTGATTCCCTATATACTATCGGCGGTGTTTGCCATCTATGTGAAACCGCCAGTGGTTCCTTTCGTTGAAAATCCGTTTAGCCATATATTTGAAAACGCATTTATAAAGGTCCCGCTGTTATATGCAGTTGCCCTATCCCTTTGGAGGGGCATAGTCAGCCTTTTTGTAATGACCTTCGGATTTGTCCTCGCTTTATACTGCAAGAACATTTTTGTAATCCTTACCGGACCGTTTATGTATTCCATTTTAGAAAATTTTGTCCTGGCTATTCTCCGCTTGGAGAGACTGCGACTGGTCGTAGCTTTTGATCCCGCAACAGTCGATCCAAAGGTCGTATCGATCTCCTCTTTCCTCTTTGGCCCGATTGTTTTAAGCATTGTGATTGGCCTGACAGCGTTTCTTCTTTCTAAGAAAAATGCTGTCGTAACCATTTAGGAATCCGTTATGATTACACTTATCAGAAAAAATCTCCGCTTGTGGGGATATGGAAAGTCGCTTGCCCTATTTGCCGGATGTATACTTTTTTCCATCAGCGGGAGGTTAAACGGAGGTATTGCATACGAGCGGCACATCTTGTCGGCGGTATCAGACCATTACTATCTGACCTATTTTGTGCTGCCGATTGTACTGTTAAGCTGCTTTTCCTTTATTGATGACGACGGAGAGCCAGTAATCTTACGGTTTCAAAGTTACCATTCTTATTTTCTGAAAAAATGGATTGGGGTCGGTTTGATTGCAGTCATTCTGACGGCTGTTCAAACTGGGGCAATTCTTCTGTCTGGTATAGGATTACCTTTAGGCAACGAATGGAACCTTGCTGCGGGTGCAACGGAAGCCGAGTTATTTTCCACTCTGGAACAGCTTTTTGCCAGTCCCTTGCAGGCGTTTGTCTGTTTTACCCTCTATCAGCTTATTGGAAGTTGGCTGATATTTGGAACCTGTATGTGGATTGGACATTTCACTGGGAGAAAGTGGACGATTCGAATTGTAATCGTTCTTTATGTCCTCTCGGCTGTGTGGATCAAGCTTCCGGCAATTCAAAATATTCCGCTGACGAGTTTTAATCATTTGCTGATTTTACACCACAATTTGGGTGTGCCCCATCGTTTAGAGATAACTGCCTTTACTTTGCTGCTCATTGTTTTGATAATTGCTATATCTATTCGGTTTGCGTGGCGGGGACAGTTGCCGCGTATACAGTTATCCCACCGTGGTATAGCTGGCTACTATTTCCATGCGCTCATGATCCCTCGTAATCTGCTGATTCTTTTAGGCGTTGTGTTGGGAGTTTCGATTTACAAAGGCTTAGGCAATGGCACCGCCCTATCAGGATTGGAATGGATTTATGCCCTGTTTGCAGGACATGGAACCGGATATTTTCAAGTTTTACCTTTTCTTGAACTGCTGATTACCGGCGGTGTGCCCCTTTACCTGCTTGCCGCTTTTGTGGAGCAAACAGTGAACGGGCAATCTATATTTGTTTCTGTGCGCTCGAAGGGCCGCAGGCATTTGATGAAGAGCATTTTATTGATCAGCATAAAGTTTCTCATGGTATATGCAATCTTTTGGCTTATGGCTGGCCTTATAGGGGCATCCCTATTCAGCACTGGATTAACAATCGTTTCTTTCAGGTTCCTGCTCTATGCGGTTTTGATGAAGTGCCTTGATATATTGGCGCAATATCTGATTATGCTCGGCATCTACATTGCCACAAGACAGGTTACAATCGGTTTCCTTGTGTTAGTGGCGGGAAATCTGCTCTGTGTCCTTCCGGGGAATTGGGTAGCTTATTCGCCTTTTGGCCTTTCCAGCCTGACAAGAATTTCTGTTGTGGAACCGGGAATTGGAATTTCCGCTGTGTCCGCCTTTGGGATAGAGGCCGCTATTTTAACGCTGATGATTGCAGGAATCCTTATGTGTGGCTACAAGAAAATATTGAATTAGGAGGACAGAATATGAGTTCATATATTGAAGTGAAAAATGTATCAAAAAGTTTTGGTGGCAAGGCAATTCTTCAAGACGTTTCACTGTCCATAGAACAGGGAACAGCTGTTGGTTTGGTTGGCGGTAACGGCAGCGGAAAGTCGGTGCTGTTCAAGATTTTATGCGGTTTCGAGAAGCCTGATCGGGGCAGTGTTTATGTGCGCGGAAAACAGCTTGGTAAAAATGGCCGCGACTTCCCCGAAAGTTTGGGAGTATTTATCAATTCCCCCGGTTTTATTGGCATTTACAGTGGTTTTCAAAATCTGAAATTTCTTGCGGACATTCAAGGGAAAATTGGAGAAAAAGAAATCCGACAGGCCATGGGCAAAGTGGGGCTTGACCCTGATAATAAAACGAAAGTAGACAATTATTCTCTTGGTATGAAGCAGAAACTGGGGATTGCACAGGCAATTATGGAGGGGCAGGATATTCTGATTTTGGATGAGCCTTTTAACGCATTGGACTACAAAACCTATGAGGATGTAAAGACCATCATCCGTATGCTGAAAGCGGAAGGCAAGACCATTTTTCTGACTTCACACCATTTCAAAGACATTGAACAGCTATGCGATCAGGTGTACTCGATTGAAGATTGCAGACTAATTCCGATTACGGAGGAAATTGCTTCTCGCTATAGAGAGATGGAATAACCCATTAAAAGCAATAAGAAAGGCAGCTGCCGGACGGCGGCAAAGAAAAAAGTCGTCGTCCAGCAGTCCTATCAACACGCCTATAAGAAACGGCGGCTTTGAATTTCAGAGCCGCCGTTTCTTATGCCCTCGACAAAGGAGTGACGCCTATACGCTGACACGGCGGCTTTAGGAGGGAGCCGCCATGAAGCACACTGACCGCCGACAAATTCAGACGATATTTGCACTATCGTCAAAAAAAGCCCGGCCACCGGACAGGCCCCGTCTGGCAGCTAGTGCGAAAATTGTCACAATGTAACTGAATACCGTATTTTTTGCGCTCGAATCGCTTCATGCTGTCCGGGCGTTTTTTCATACCTACGGGGCCGGAACATCGGGCCAACATGGCCCGAACCTTGCCCACGGTGTCGTTCCCCGCCGCCCCGTTCAGATTTTCCCGCAAAAATCTGAACGGAGGAAAGGCCGATGGAAGTCACCATCAATTACAACGGACAAGCTGTGGCCGTGGAGGTCACGCTGGAAGTCTATGAATTTCTTGACCGGGCCGACCACAAAGCCGAGAACCTGTCCCATGAGCAGCGGCGGCATTGGGATGGTCGGGAGTTTGACGAATACATAGTTGCCACCGAGGGCGTGGGTATCTACGGCGAAACACCGGAAGAATACCTTTGCCGTATGGAAACGCTGGGGGAGCTGATGGCCGTCCTGGACACCTGCACCGAGGCCCACGCCGCCGGTTTCTGCTCTATGCCCTAGACGGGCTGACCCTTGCGGAGATCGGGACGGTGTGCGGCTGCTCCAAAGTATCCGTCTATGAGAGCATTGACGCGGTTCGGAAAAAATTTTTGAAATTCTTTGCGAACTACCCTAACGAATGCCCCCTTTTCTGGCTACCAAGTGAAAGGGATTGTTTCCCTTATCCCAGCGGGAGGCGGACAGCGGACAAGCTGCCCGCCTCTCCCATTTTCAGGAGGTAAGCCTATGAAAACAATCAATCTGCGGTGGATTTATCCCCACTACCGGCATGACGAGTTTGTAGAGGTCAGCGATGAAGTTTGGGAGGTCATGCGGCAGGCTCAGCGCGAGATGAACAACTATGAGCGCCGGAAGGTCTACCACCGCGCCTACTACTCTCTGGACGCATATAGCTGGACGGAGAACTATGCGCTGGAACACGGCAGATCGCCGGAGAAAATTCTTTTGGAGCGCGAGGAACGGGCCGCCCATCTGCGTCTGCTGGCCGCCTTGCCGGAGGCCCTGGCCCATGCCACCCCCACACAGGCCCGCCGCGTCCGAGCCTACTACATTGCCGGTATTAGACAGCCGGAAATCTCCCGAAGGGAGGGCGTAGACAGCAGCAAGGTCAGCGTTGCCATCCGGCGGGGCCTGCGGAATATGCGCCGCTGCTATGACTGCCTTTTCCCGGCAGAGTGAGGGCGGGCCTATGCAGACGATCAACCTCAAGCAATATTACCCGTTCTGCACCGAGGACACCTTTGTGGAGGTGTCGGATGAAATCGTTGAAACGTTCCTGCTGGACAAGCGGGCCGAGGCCGCCAGGGTGCGCAAGATGTACCGCTACAAGGCGTTTTACTCCCTTGACTGCGATGATGGGATTGAGAACGCCGCCGTCGGCTGGGCGCAGCCTTCGCCGGAAGATTGCCTGATGGAAAAGGAGGCGCAGGCCGAATATGCCGAACTGCTCCGGCGGCTCTATGAGGCGATTTCCTCTCTTACCCCAGCGCAGGCCCGCCGCGTCCATGCCCGGTATATGCTGGGGATGAAAGTGAAGGACATTGCCGCGATGGAGGGTATCACCCCATCCCAGACTGGGAAGTCCATCCATGCGGCACTCCGGCGGTTGCGCCGGTACTTCATACGCCGGAAATGGACAAGCGGCCTATGAAAACCATCAACCTGAAAAAGTATTATTATCCCCTCTACGAAACGGACACCTTCATAGAACTGCCGGACGAGATTGCCGACGCCATCGTGGAGGAATGGCGCACCGACCACAACTCCGAGCAGCGGCTTTGGAGCCATACTTACTCGATGGACTATTCACCCGGCCTGGAATATCACCTGCTCTATTATGCCCTCTCCGCTGAGGGCACTCTGCTGGAAGAAGAAACACGCCGGGAACAGGAAGAAGCCTATGAATTGATGTTGCAGCGGCTCCGGGAGGCCCTTGCCACCTTAACGCCCACACAGGCCCGCCGCCTGTACGCCCGTTTTGTGGAGGGCAAGAAGTACCGGGAGATTGCGGAGGATGAGGGGATTGCCAGCGTGAGCCTTGTTACCAATACCGTTCGGGACGCTATTTTGAAACTGCGTAAATATTTTATCAAACACGGCTGGATGGAGCCACTGAAGGAGGACGCGATATGCACAAAGAAATCACCGCCCAAGCGAAACAGAAAAAAGACGAGCGCGAAGAAGTCCTGAAGGAAATCCGGCAGCTTGAGAACCGCCAGAAGATTTTGGAGAACAAGCAGCGCAACGAGGAACGCAAGGCCCGTACCCGCCGCCTGATTGAACGCGGGGCCATTTTGGAGGGCGTTTTTTCTCTGGCCCCCGACCTTCCCGGCGTAGAGGTCAAGGCGTTCCTGATTGCCCTGTCCCATCTTCCGGGGGCGGCGGAACTGGCCGCAAAACTGCCGAAATCTGGGGACAAGCCGTAAGTCCCTTGTTTACAAGGGCGCACTTATACACCGTTGCCGGTGTCGTGCGCCCTGCCGGGGGCTGTTGCGTACTTCGTCCGCGATGGGGAGCTACACTCCCCAAACCCCTTGTGCGCCCCGCGCAGCCAAACACCCGCTTCGCGTCTGTTCGGCTCCACGGAGCCTGAAATATCCCCGCCGAAAGGAGGTGCCACCCATAGATTTTTGTCATATCCCCGTCAGTATCATCAAGCGCAGCGAGGGCCGTTCCGCTGTTGCCGCAGCCGCCTACCGAAGCGGAACCAAACTGACGAATGAATGGGACGGCCTGACCCATGATTACACCCGGAAGGGCGGCGTTGTCCATGCGGAGATCATGCTGCCCGCCCACGCCCCGCCGGAGTTTGCAGACCGTTCTATCCTCTGGAACAGCGTGGAGCAAATCGAGAAAGCAAGGG
>OLWE01000991.1_pt1 | contig 13318 bp, 10 predicted proteins | sample 1673591 | NCBI WGS metagenome assembly OLWE01 (sample SAMEA103958116, study PRJEB25191) | human gut metagenome | biome: human-associated habitat [ENVO:00009003]; feature: intestine environment [ENVO:2100002]; material: feces | place: Germany | collected 2013/2015 | reverse complement strand
TTGATATTGTTCCTGTGTGCGCAAGAAACGGCAATAATGTTGACGACCTGCTTGATGTTATATTCTCACATCTTGATTATGGCCCGATGTACTATGATGAAGATACAGTAACAGACCAGCCAATGAAGCAGATTGTTGCAGAGCTTATAAGAGAGAAGGCACTTCATGCATTAAATGACGAGATTCCACACGGAATCGCGGTTGTTATTGACAGCTTCAAGGAAAGAAGAAATGCAAGAGGTCCTATAACAGATATCGACGCTACTATCATATGCGAAAGAGATTCTCACAAAGGAATTATTATTGGCAAGGGCGGCGAAATGCTTAAGAAAATCGGAACTAATGCAAGATATGAGATTGAGAAGCAGCTTGACATGAAGGTTAATCTTAAGCTATGGGTAAAAGTTAAGAAGGAATGGCGCGACAGTGATATTCTTCTTAAGAACTTCGGATATGACAAGAAGAAGGACAAATAATATACATGACAGGAGGGTGCGATGGCGGAGGTTACTACTGTTACAGGCATGATACTTTCCGCCATGCCTGTCGGGGAATATGACAGAAGACTGGTTATACTGACTAAGGAGTATGGCAAGATAACGGTATTTGCGAAAGGTGCGAGAAAGCCTAACAGCGCATTGATTGGTGTTACGAGAAGCTTTATATTCGGAACATTTGAGGTGTACCGTGGACGCGAATCATATACGATGTATAAAGCATCGGCGAAGGAGTACTTTGAAAATGTGGTAAATGACCTTAATGCCGTGTGCTACGCCTGCTATTTTGCTGAGATTGCAGATTATTATGGCAGGGAGAATCTTGATGCAACAGAAATGATTAATCTGCTTTATATCACTCTAAAGGCATTGGGCAGAGGTGCTGTAAGCCATGAACTTATAAGATTCATATACGAGATAAGAATGATTGCAGTCAACGGTGAATGTCCGGATTTCTTCACATGTCACGAATGCGGAAGAGAAGATAATCTGTATGTATATTCATATTCAAGAAACGGACTATGCTGTAAGAATTGTGCTGCAAATGTATATGATGGAATTACACTTTCGGGCTCAACGGTATATACACTCCAGTATATTGTCACAGCACAGCTTAACAGGCTGTATTCATTCACTGTTACCAAAGAAGTCCAGGAAGAATTAAGGCTTGTGGTAAACAGGCTGGAAAGCATTATATTCGATAAAGAATTTAAGTCGAAGGAAATGCTTAATCTGACCATATAAATATTACATAAACTGGCTATGTTATCATATGCCAGTTTTTTGTATATTAAGGGGTAAAGATTTTATGTAACATTCAGACGAAAGGAGAGACAATATGCCGGATAAAAATGTGTCTCATAATAACCAGAAGAAAATAGCAGCAATTAATGATTATTCTGGTTTTGGAAGATGTTCTATTGCAGTTGAGCTGCCTGTTATATCAGCAATGAAGATTCAGTGCTGTCCAATGCCTACATCGATATTTTCTAATCATACAGGTTTTGACAGCTTTTATTTTAAAGATTTCACAGAGAATATGCCACCTTATATGGCAGAGTGGAAGAAGTTAAACCTTAAATTTGATGGAATTGTAACAGGATTCTTAGGTTCACATAATCAGATTGCTATTGTTGAAGAATTTTTCAAGAATTTCAAGACGGAAGATAATATTGTTGTTATCGACCCGGTTATGGGTGATTACGGAAATCTGTATCCGACATATACTGATGAGACATGCCAGGAGATGAAGAAGCTTGTAAAATATGCAGATATTCTTACTCCAAACCTCACAGAAGCATGTATTATAACTGACGAGCCATACAGACCGGATTATTCCAATGATGAGCTTAAAAAAATTGCAATGAAGCTTGTTGCAATGGGACCATCTAAGATTGTTATTACAGGAATCCAGCGGGGCCATTATATTGGTAATTACTGTTATGAAAAGAACAGGGAAGACTATCTTATTAAGACTATGAAGGTCGGAACACAGCGTTCCGGAACAGGAGATATATTTGCATCTATAATAGCTGCAGATGCTGTAAATGGTGTGAATTTCCATGAGTCAGTAAGAAAAGCATCTACATTTATAAAAAAATGCATACTCAAGGCTATAGAGATGGATATTCCTCTGACAGACGGTGTGCCGTTTGAGGAACTGCTGACTACGTTGAAGTAAAAAGGAGAAGAATTACAATGGAGATATTATATAAGGTTCATAATAATTTATATGTTAATTTAACTAACAAATGTCCATATTCATGTACTTTCTGTTTAAGACAGACAATGGACAGAATTGGAGAGTCAGGCAGACTCTGGCTTGAGAGAGAACCATCATATGATGAGGTTATTGCTGAATTTGAGAAGTTCAATATGGATGAGTACGAAGAAGTCGTATTCTGCGGATTCGGAGAACCGACAGAAAGATTCGATGTTCTTATCAAGGTTGCTGAGTATGTTAAGAAAACATATGGCAAAAAGACAAGAATCAATACTAACGGAGTTGGAAATCTTGTTAATGGCAGAGACATTGTGCCAGAGATGGAAGGCTTGATTGACACAATATCAATCAGTCTTAACAATCCACACAAAGATGAATACAATGCACTTGTAAGAAGTAAGTTCGGTGAAAAATCATTTGATGAAATGATAAGCTTCGCAAAGGAATGTACCAGGTATATCCCTAATGTTGTTCTTACAACAGTTGACACAACCATATCTCACGAGGAAGAGGCAGAGTGCCAGAAGCTATGTGATGAGATAGGGGCTGCTTACAGGATTCGTCCCTGGGAGGATTAATGCAAGGTTATGTTGAATTGCTATTATGGGAAACCTGGTGGCAAATATGGTTGTAATTGAATAAAATTGCTACGGTGTTAAGAGGGGGCTTGCTGATTGTTGCATATCAGCAGGTACTCCTCTATCTTTGACTCTGCAATAACTCCTGATAGTGGATTGGAAGATGTTTCAAATGTCATTATTAAATTAATTCCCGGAATAATATTCCCAGCTATGTATCTGGATATTTTTCTTGAAGCATTAAGAGAGTATTGCGGGTCATCCATCATGCCAAAATGTTCCCAGTAAACAAGCTGTCCAGATATAGGATTAAATAATGTGAAATCAGGATAGAAACTTATGTTGTCAAGCTTTAGTTCACATTCATATCGGTATGGAATTCCATACTGGTTAAGTAACAAGTCAATCATAGCTTCGGACTTCGACCTGACGACATTGCCGGATGTACATGGATGCTTAAGCGCTTGTGGGTATGCTTCGTTGTGATTATATTCTTCAGATAGCCATGAATCAATAACAGGCTGGAACTGCTCATTGTGGAAATCTCTGAATAAATCCCTGTTGCAATATATATGCTTGCAATTCTCCGGATAGTCTGTAAGCAGTTTTCTAAAATCGTTGTCTTTTAATAATAATTCGGACTGGATATTGGTGCTGTTACATTGCTTGTATGTGGCAAGAAGTCTTTTATTATCTTCAATTCTTGATAACAGAAATTTCTTCAAAGCAAGCTTGGAAGCAAGCTGTCTGTCTTTCTTATGTATGTAAGATATATTATTCCCATCGCTTAGAAACCACTTGATATAACGTCCATTGTGCGTGCAATTGAGCTTGCCATCAGGCAGATTCTTTACAATGCTTTCATCATAATGTATGGCAGATGAAAGCTGGCTGATAATTTCTGAAATGTTGTAATTGATAAACAAGAAATATCCTCCTTCTAATGCGTTATGGCTATAATAAGAATATAAAGTATTCTTGTATTAAAGTCAAGCAATAATTTATAAAATATTCATAAACAACAAATGCATGCGTGGAAGCGGCAGATTGGACGTTGAAGTGGCGGGAAGGCAGGAGAAAGTCCAAAAGGGATTTGCAGAAGCGGCAGATTGGACGTTGAAGCGGCGGGAAGGCAGGAGGAAGTCCAAAAGGAGTGAGAAAGAGCGGAGGATTGGACGTTGAAGCGGCGGGAAGGCGGGAGAAAGTCCAAAAGGGATTTGCAGAAGCGGCAGATTGGACGTTGAAGCGGTGGGAAGCACGGAGGAAGTCCAAAAGGGATTTGCAGAAGCGGAGGATTGGACGTTGAAGCGGTGGGAAGCACGGAGGAAGTCCAAAACAAGATTCCCATCAACCTCTTGCTAATCAGCACTAAATGTTATAAAATAATTAAGATTATGTAGCAGCCGATGCAGTTCGATGTAGTCAGGCTGTTGCCTTTAGGAGGATTATATTATTATGGAAAAGACAATGGAGAAAATTGTTTCTTTAGCTAAGGCAAGAGGATTTGTTTACCCAGGTTCTGAAATCTATGGCGGATTAGCTAATACCTGGGATTATGGTAACCTTGGTGTTGAGTTAAAGAACAATGTTAAGAAGGCATGGTGGCAGAAGTTCGTACAGGAAAGCCCATACAATGTAGGAGTTGACTGTGCAATTCTTATGAACCCTCAGACTTGGGTAGCATCAGGTCATCTTGGTGGATTTTCTGATCCATTAATGGACTGCAAGGAATGTCATGAGAGATTCAGAGCAGATAAACTTATAGAAGACTGGGCAGACGAGAATTCATATGATCTCGGCGGTTCAGTTGATGGATGGACACAGGAGCAGATGAAGAATTTCATCGATGAGAAGAATATCTGCTGTCCTTCATGTGGAAAGCACAATTTCACAGATATAAGACAGTTTAACCTTATGTTTAAGACATTCCAGGGTGTAACTGAGGATGCCAAGAACACAGTATATTTAAGACCAGAGACAGCTCAGGGTATCTTTGTTAACTTCAAGAATGTTCAGAGAACATCAAGAAAGAAAGTACCTTTTGGTATTGGACAGATTGGTAAGTCATTCCGTAACGAGATTACACCAGGTAACTTCACATTCAGAACAAGAGAGTTCGAGCAGATGGAATTAGAGTTCTTCTGCAAGCCTGGAACAGATCTTGAGTGGTTCACATACTGGAGACAGTACTGCATCGACTGGCTTAAGGCATTAGGAATGAAGGAAGATGAGATGAGAGCAAGAGATCATTCACCAGAAGAACTCTGTTTCTACTCTAAGGGAACAACAGATATCGAATTCCTCTTCCCATTCGGATGGGGCGAGCTCTGGGGTATTGCAGACAGAACAGATTATGACCTTACTCAGCATCAGACAGTATCTGGTGAAGATATGTCATACTTTGATGATGAAGCTAAGGAGAAGTATATACCATATGTTATTGAGCCTTCACTTGGTGCGGATCGTGTAACATTAGCATTCCTTTGCTCAGCTTATGATGAGGAAGAGCTTGAAGGCGGAGATGTAAGAACGGTTCTTCATTTCCATCCTGCATTAGCACCAGTTAAGATAGGTATTCTTCCACTTTCTAAGAAGTTAAATGAAGGTGCAGAAAAGGTGTATGCAGAACTTTCTAAGTATTACAATTGTGAGTTTGATGACAGAGGTAATATTGGAAAGAGATACAGAAGACAGGATGAGATTGGTACTCCATTCTGTATCACATATGATTTCGATTCAGAAGAAGATGGTGCTGTAACTGTAAGAGACAGAGATACAATGCAACAGGAAAGAATAAAGATAGCAGATCTTAAGGCGTATTTTGAAGATAAGTTCAGATTTTAATTAATAAAAGAACGGAATTTAAATCGATAATTAAAAGGAAAGAATTATGCTGTGTACTAAATGTGTTCAGGAATATGAGGGCAGTCAGTGCCCAAGATGTGATGGACCTGTTATATTAGTTAACAACAGTGATTATCTTGCCAGAAGAAAAGCATATGAGGAGAAGCAGGCTTTGAAAGAGAGGTCTGCTTCTTCTGATAAAAAAGAGGAATCACAGAGTGACTATGGACAGGCATTAGCAAAACGCGTGCAGGCGATAAAGAATCAGAGCAGAAACAAGACAGAAAGTAAGAAGCAGAGTCAGAACAGAAGCAAAGCGGACAGCAGAAAGCAGGGACAAAGTAGCGGAAAAACAGGTGGCAACAGGAATGGTAATCAGGAAAAGCCACAGATAAGAATTGCACGACATAAAGTAAACAAAAGAATGAAAATGATAGCGGCAGTGCTGATAGCAGTAGTGCTTATTGGTGTCGCAGCATTTGGAATATACAAGCTTGCAACTAAGAAGAATTATGCTCTATATGTAAGCTACAACGGAAAGATATATGATATAGCAGGGCTGGACAGCAATTATGTGTGTGATGAAAGTGATGCAATATTTGCGGCAGACAGTAAGACCTTCTATACAGCACAGTGGCCGGAACAGATAGATTCAGGTAAGAATATCTTAAGCGTTGCGAGTGACAATGGAAAGTATTTCGTTACGGTAACATATGATGAGTCCAACTCGTCTGGCAGATATTCAATGTACATATGGAGTAAGGACGAATGTGTTCTTGTGTCAGAAGATAATCTGCAGAAAGAGATTATGTATATCTCTGATGACGGTCTTGTTATATACACGAATATTAATATTATTAATGACGAGGGTTCTACTAATGGAACAAGCCTTGCCATGAGCAGAGTCAAAGAAGTTAAGAAACAGCCTGAGGCACAGACAACTCTTATAGAGGGTAATCTTAATAAGGCATATGTGTATGAGTCAAAGCACCTGATAGTATGTCTTACTAATGCAGGCTCATTGTATACATATGATTATGAAAAAAAAGAAAAGCCGGTTTCAGTTGCAGATGCAGTTATGCAGTTATGGCCGGTGTCAGAGAACATGACAGGTGTGTATACAGCGAATGCAGACAGCCTTAATACAAGAAAAGATGTGGATACATTGCTGTATTCTAAGAGTGATGGAGTATATTATTACTCATGCAAAGATGCATCTGCGTATAAGATAGACAAGAAGACAGACAATGATGCAGATTATGTATTTGATAGAGACAATTCGCTTATATACAGAATTTCAGGTACATCAATGACATCAGCACTTATCAGAGAAACTAAAGTGAGTGAGTATGTGGATGTTGATTCTATGACTAAGGAAAAGAATTACATATATAATTCATCAGATGGTCAGATAGTGTATGTTAATGCGAAAGGACAGCTTCGAGTAGTTGATAACAACAAGATTACAGACATTGCGTCAGATGTTAATGCAGGTTCATTATCTAAAGTGTATAATAAAGGCAAGGCTTTAACATATGTTTCAGGCGGCAGGCAGTACTATATGGATAACATTAAGAGCAAAGCTGTTGCAATTCTGGAATCAGATGCAGTTACAGATACAGAGGGAACATATTTTTACAAGAACCGAATCTATGCGTATGATGCTGATAATATTCTTTATTCTAATACACTGAAGGGAAATGATATCAGCAATATAGGCTACGTTGAAAGATTGTGGCTTGGAACAGAACTAAGATAATTGCAAATGTATTAAAACAGGTATAAGTTATGGATTTATTTGAATATATGCGTGAAAACAATAAGAATACAGAATCTCCATTGGCTATGAGATTAAGACCGGAAACACTCGATGAAATGGTAGGACAGTCTCATATAATCGGAAAGGATAAACTGCTTTACAGGGCAATTAAGGCAGATAAGCTTAGCTCAGTAATATTTTATGGTCCACCTGGAACAGGAAAGACAACTTTAGCTAGAATAATTGCTAATACAACAAGTGCAGAGTTTAATCAGGTTAATGCCACAGTTGCCGGAAAGAAGGATATGGAAGAGGTTGTTGCCAAGGCGAAAGACAATCTTGGAATGTATGGAAGAAAGACCATTCTTTTCGTAGACGAGATTCACCGCTTTAATAAGGGACAGCAGGATTATCTGCTTCCATTTGTTGAGGATGGAACAATAATTCTTATTGGTGCAACGACAGAGAATCCGTACTTTGAAGTAAATGGAGCTTTAATATCAAGGTCAATAATATTTGAATTAAAACCACTAGAGAAAGAAGATATCAAGACAATAATAAAGCGTGCTGTGTATGATGAGAAGAAGGGCATGGGAAGCTACAATGCAGCAATAGACGATGATGCACTGGAATTCCTTGCAGATATATCCAACGGAGATGCGAGAAATGCACTTAATGCCATTGAACTTGGAATACTCACAACAGACAGATCAGATGATGGAGTTATACATATAGATCTTGCAACAGCACAGGAATGTATCCAGAAGCGCTCGGTAAGATATGATAAAGAGGGTGACAACCACTATGATACAATATCAGCATTTATTAAGAGCATGAGAGGCTCAGACCCTGATGCAGTAAGCTATTATCTTGCCAAGATGCTGTATGCAGGTGAAGATATTAAATTCATAGCAAGACGAATAATGATATGTGCCAGTGAGGATGTAGGCAATGCTGATCCTAATGCACTGCAGGTTGCAGTGGCTGCGGCACAGGCTGTTGAGCGCATCGGAATGCCGGAAGCACGTATTATATTAAGTCAGGCGGCACTCTATGTTGCGACAGCACCTAAGAGTAATGCATGTTACATGGCAATTGATAAGGCACTTGATGTAGTTAAGAATTCAAAGACTGCACCGGTTCCTGTACATTTGCAGGATGCCCATTATAAGGGTAGTGCCAAGTTAGGACACGGTGTAGGATACTTATATGCACATGATTATCCTAATCATTACGTCAGACAGCAGTATCTTCCTGATGCTTATGTGAATGAGAAATTCTATGAGCCGGGAGATATGGGATATGAGAGGGATATTAAGAAACATTTGGATAAGATTAAGTCGGAGGCATAGTTTCCAATGAGGGATTACATAAACAGACTTTCAAGAGGCAGTTCAATTATCAAAGTACCAAAGCTGTCATGCAGTGAGGAACAGATTACCATGGATATTATGTGTAATACAGTTGCTACAGGCAGCTTCATATGTGATGCCACCGATAAGGTTTATGGAATGGTCTATGCTGACAATGAGAGGGTAAAGATTCTTTCAGAACAATTTGGTGGTACGCATATTATAACTGAATATCAGGTGGACGCTTCCGGACTTGAAGAAAATGATGAGATAGAGGGAACATTTACAGTAGTATGTAATGCCGGCGAGAAAAAGATACCATTTGTATTCAGATGTATGAAAGAGAATCAGGATGATATAAGAAATCATGTTAAGACTGAAGCAGTTGTTCTGCACATTGATAACGAAGAGAATACAATTATACACAAAGATGAAGCAGAGCAGTTTGAATGTGTGCTTATAAAGAGCGGGACAGAAGAAACAGAGATTGATATATATGCAGATGCAGATTTTATTGAATTAGAGAAAGACAGCTTATCAACTGATGATTTTGCAGGTGACAGGGCTGTAATTAAATATATAGTTAATCCACAGAAAATGCATGCAGGCAACAACTATGGATATATACATATAGTGAGTTATACACAGCATTTAAAGATAAATGTAAGCGTTATATGTAAGAAGGCTGATGAATCGGAAGATTTTGAAGTTAGAACAGAAGAAAAACTTGCACGATATAAGCTTACAAAGCTTTATCTTGATTTCAGAATGAAGAAAATCAAAAAAGAAAAATGGATTGCTGAATCTATGCAGACGGTTGACCGAATAAGGGGAATTAAGGGGACAGATGTATTTTATGATATTGTGCAGATACAACTGCTTATGGCGTCCGGAAGAGAGAAAACAGCAACACAGATATATAATAATATCAAGAAAGATATAGTTGGAAGAATTGGTGAAAATGTAGAACTTTACTGCTATTTTCTGTATGTTTCGACACTTATTGTGCGTGAAGAGGAGTATACGGCTCAGGTTTTATCACAGGTTAAGAAGTTTTTTGAGAATGGCTATGATACATATAGAATAATATGGATACTTTTTTACCTGAGTACAGATTCAGATAATAAGAGTATAAGACTTGTAAGAATAAAGGATGTAATTAATTCAGGATGCATAAGCCCTGTTATGTATATTGAGGCTATGAACATTATTAATGCACAGCCTGTTTTACTACGGGTGCTTAATCAGTTTGAAATGCAGGTTATTAATTATGGATGCAGGAACGACATTATTAGCGAGAAGCTTGCAATGCAGATTGCAGATGTTGTGGCTAATGAGAAGAATATTAATATTAATACTCTTATTATACTAAAAAAGATATATGATAAATATGAGAAAGACGAGATACTGACAGTTCTTGTAACCCAGATGGTAAGAATGGGCATGACAGGAGAAAACTGCTTTGAGATATATGAAAAAGGAGTATTAAGAGGCCTGAAAATAACAAGATTATATGAGTTTTATATTGCCAGTATGCCTAAAAAGACAGACAGGCAGCTGCCAAAGATAGTGTTGATGTATTTTGCATATGACAATACTCTTACAGATGCAGATAAAGCATTTTTATATGCAAATGTGGTGACGGGCAGAGATTCGTACTATAAGAATATCTATGAAGGTTATGAAAGAAATATAGAGATATATGTGTATGAACAGCTTAAAGCCGGCAATATCAGTGACAATCTTGTTGTATTATACAAGGCACTTCTTAAGACACAGCTTGTGTGTGATGACACAGGCACATTTGTAAGTAAAATGCCATATATGTACAGAATGCAGTGCTTTAGTGATGTGGTAAGATATGTACATGTCAGATATCCGCAGTTTACAGAAGAAACAGTATATGAGCTTTCAGGGGAAACAGCATATATATGTATGTATGGAAGTGACTGCGAGATTACATTTGAATGTATTGACGGACAGATTAGAAAAGATACAATTGATTATGATATAGAAAAAGTGTTTGATATACAGCAGTATGCAGAGGTGTTTGAGGCTGCAGGTGATTATGGAAAGAACAATTCCAGAATAATTATGAGCAGAATCTGTGAAATGAGAAAGAATTCACAGTATACACAAGAAACACTTAAGCTGTACAAAACAATAAAAAAGGAACAGGGTATCAGTGAACAGTATAAACAGCAAGTTAATGCCTGGATGATTGATTATTACTATCATTATTATGAAGAAGATGATTTCTGGCATGAATACAATTATGTTGATACAGATAATCTGACGAAGAAGGATGCGGGAAAACTGATAGAGATACTTATAGATTCATCAATGTATTCACAGGCATATGAGATAGCCGGTATATACGGTTGCTGTATGGCAAAAGCGGCAAAACTTCTTAAAATGACTGACTATATTCTTACAAATGTATCAGACGGACATAGTCAGATTATTGATGAGATTACTCAATATATATTCAGACACAACATTTATAATGAACCTGTTCTTTCTTATATGTGCGAATACTATAATGGGACTAATGATGAAATGTATGCTGTGTGGAAGTCAGCAGTTAATTATAATGTAAATGTATTGCATATGTCAGAAAGGATTCTTGCCCAGATGATGTATACAGGTGTGCATACTGGAAGATTTACAGAGGTGTTTGCTGATTATTATAGTAAGATTCCTGATATGCTTATAGTAAAGGCATATTTATCTTATAATTCACAATTCTATCTTCTTAGGCAGAAGAAGGCTAATGATATAGTATTCAGAGTTATAGAGGAGTGCATGGGGGATGGATATGGATTGCCAGAGTGTTGTTATGTAGCATGGCTTAAGAATCTGTCAAGAAACCCTGTTGCGTTAAGAGAAGATACATCTGAAAAAGAACTTGCACAATCAGTCCTTAATGAATTATGTGAACATGACAGAATATATGGATTTTTCAAAAAATTCAAAGGAATACTGGATTTACCATACAATATGCAGGGACTTACTATTGTTGAATACATAGCAGATCCAGATGATAAAGTATCTTTGACATATAGTATTAATGGGGCTGACAGGCTGGTGCAGGTTATGAAGTCTAACGAATGGGGAATATTTACATGCAGGTTTAATCTGTTTTATGGGGATTCATTAGAATATACATTTATAGTTAATGACAGCAATGAACAGGCATCTACAGAGCCGGTAGTCTGCGAATATAAGGATATTCCATCAGAGAACACAGATGGAAGGATTGACATGCTTAATGATTGTCTTGCAAGCAGACAGCAGCATGACCTTACAACATTAAGAAAGCTCATGTATAGTTACTGTGTTGAGGAATACGTCACAAGAGAAATGTTTACAATTGTCAAATGAGGATAGCAGATATGGAGCAGTGTAAAGGACTTATAGCAGGAATAGATATAGGATATAGTAAAATTCAGGCAAGTGTATATTCATATAATTCACGGAATGTGCAGACGGTAAAACTGACAGAGGATTCAAAGGAAAAGACCAGTCTTGCAAATGTTGTCGCTGAATGTATGCGAGCAACAGGTACATCACAGATTCAAAGCATATGTGTAACCATTCCCGATTATCATTCTGATGAAATATCTGCTGTCAGGGATACTCTTAAAAAATGTGGTGTATCAGATGGCAGAGGGCAGGTGTTAAGCAGAGTTGAAAGCTTTGCATATTATGCGTACAGACAGAAAAGTGAGCTTCATGTTGCTGGTGTGGCACTGTTTGACTACACAAGTGAAGGAATAAGGTGTGATTATCTTGCAGTCAGGAAGAATGACAATAGTAACTATCTGCTTCAGGAACATACAGGATACACATCTGATATATTAAAAAAAGCTGTGATAAGCAAAGAACTTGGACTGGCTGAGAATGAGTTGTGTACATTTGCAGAAGAGTATTTTTCTAAAAGACATGTTTCGGCGGCATATCTTACAGGTGAAGGTTTTGATGTTGAAAAGCTTCCTGAAAGATTTGCAAAGCTTATGGTTACGAGAAGAAAAGCGTTTGTCGGACAGAATCTTTTTGCAAAGGGTGCATGCTTTGCAGCAATGGAGATATTGAAGCCGGAAGTGTTTAAGAATGTCATAATGCTTCTTGATAATCATGTGAAATGTGGTATAGAAATAGATATTTCGTCATATGAAAAGCCAATGAGATTCAGGCTGGTAAGACCGGGAAGTAACTGGTATACTGCCGGACGGACTGTGGAATGTATACTTGAGGATATGAGAAGCATTACATTTAAAATAATAACACCTGAGAATAAATATTATGATGAAGTTGTTGATATAAGTGAAATTCCATTCAGGGAAGGGAAAACAACAAGAGTATCTGTGAGCGTAAGCTTTACAGATTCTGACAGGTGTAATATTACAATAAAAGATCTTGGATTTGGCGAGTTTGTCAAAAGTTCAGGAAAAGTTATAAGCAAAGAACTTGTATTAAGAAGCTGAGAATGTGGAAAACATCAGGAAACGGAGAAATACAATGGGGAAAATAATACTGTGCAGAGGAAAGAAGGCAGATACACC